>ERZ1370068.1004-contig-10917_pt1 | contig 30307 bp, 43 predicted proteins | sample MGYA00561227_ERZ1370068 | MGnify/ENA primary metagenome ERZ1370068 (study PRJEB38410, sample SAMEA6850437) | metagenome | study: Metagenomic assessment of the ecological functions of the soil: analysis of the soil microbiota associated with the...
AATTGTCGCTTCCGTTCCAGTTACGTATTGCTGGCCACGCCGATGTTCGTTGACGCTACCGTGTGGGAATCTCGATGGCGGCGCTGAAGCCCCGCCGGCGCCACGCCCGGCACAGATTCGCCACGCCGTGGCAGATCAGCTGGCCGAACGCGCCGCGCGCACTCCGGATCAGCGAACGGTGAGCGGAAACGCTGGACACCTCAGTCGGAGCGAGGCTGGCAGCTGTGCGCTGCCGCAGCTTGCGCGGGTCGCGTGCAGGTCAGAGGCGCGGGAACGTGAAAGGACGCAGCGCGAGGTGGCGGCGTGGCACACGAGCGCGCCTTGATGCAGAGGAACGCGAGACGCAGCAACGCGCCCGGCGCGGAAAAACAGAGCGGACAAGCGCCCCGGCGGCTTGCGGAGAAGCGCGCCCGCGCGGATCGCGGAGCGCGCCGGCGCGCCGGCGCGCGCCGGATAGGCGGAATGAGAAAGATCTGCGCCGTGTCGTCGGCTCGCGCGCCAACTACAGCAGCATCAAGTCGGTGATGCGCGCCGTGCGCGCGCATCCCGACCTGACGCTGCAGCTCGTCGTCGGCGCCTCGGCGCTGCTCGATCGCTTCGGGTCGGTGGTCGACGTGATCGAGGCGGACGGCTTCGAGCCCGACGCGCAGGTCACGATGATCGTCGAGGGCGAGACGCCGGGGACGATGGCGAAGTCGACGGGCCTCGGCCTGCTCGAGCTGCCGACGATCTTCGAGCATGCTCAAGCCGGACGTCGTCGTCAGCGTCGGCGACCGGTTCGAGACGATGGCGACGGCGGTCGCGGCGGCCTACATGAACATCCCGCTCGCCCACACGATGGGCGGCGAGATCAGCGGCACGATCGACGAGAGCATCCGCCACGCGGTGACGAAGCTCTCGCACCTGCATTTCCCGGCGAACCAGCAGGCGGCCGATCGCATCGTCCGGATGGGCGAGGATCCGCCGACCGTGCACGTCGTCGGCTGCCCGCGCATCGACCTGGTCGCCGAGATCGTCGCAGACGCGACGGGCATCTCGAATCGCCGGACTGGCTCGAGCGCGAAGGCGTCGGCGCGCACATCACGCTCGACACAGCCGTTTCTGCTCGTCAGCCAGCATCCGGTCACGACCGAGTACGGGCACGGCGAGCAGCAGATCGTCGAGACGCTGATGGCGCTGCACGAGCTGCAGATGCCGACCATCATGCTGTGGCCGAACGCCGACGCCGGCTCGGAGGACATCGCGCGCGGCATGCGGAAGTTCCGCGAGACGCTACCGACCCGAGTACATCCGCTTCTACAAGAACTTCCCGATCGAGACGTACGTGCGGCTGATGATCAGCTGCGCGTGCGCGGTCGGCAATTCGAGCGGCGCCGATTGCGCGAAGGCGCGTTCATCGGCGTGCCGACCGTGAACATCGGCACGCGGCAGCAGGGGCGCGACCGCGCCGACCAACGTCATCGACGTCGGCCTACGACCGGCGCGCGATCGTGGCGGCAGTCCGGCACGCAGCTCGCGCACGGCCGCTATCCGTCGAGATCATCTGTGCGGCGATGGCGGCGCCGGCGCGCGCATCGCGACGGTGCTCGCGAACGCGCCGCTGCAGCGTGCAGAAGCGTCTGGCGTACTGATGGAACCGTTCTCGGCGTGATTCCGGCGCGCGGCGGCTCGAAAGGCATTCCGAACAAGAACCTCGCGCCGCTCTGCGGGCGGCCGCTGCTGGCCTACACGGCCGACGCGGCGCAGGCGAGCACGCGGCTGACGCGGACGATCGTCAGCACGGACGATCCGCGGATCGCGGAGTGCCGCGCAGGTCGCTTGGCCTCGACGTGCCGTTCATGCGCCCTGCAGCGCTCGCGGCGGACGACACGCCGATGCTGCCCGTGCGTGCAGCACGCGATCGAGCGCGATGAGTCGAGCGGGTTTCAGCACCGACATCGTCGTGCTGCTCCAGCCGACCTCGCCGCTTCGCCGCGGCGAGCACATCGACGCCGCGATCGACTGGCTCGCAGCGGGTACGCGGCGATTCGGTGGTGTCGGTCGTCGAAGTGCCGCACCAGTTCAACCCTGTGTCCGTCATGACGCTCGACGACGGCGTTGTCTGAGGTCCGTTCCTCGACGGGCCGACTCGCGACCGCGGCGCCAGGACAAGCCGCGCGTGTACGCGCGCAACGGCCCGGCGGTGCTGGCGGTGCGCGCCGAGGTCATCGAGGCAGGGTTCGCTGTACGGCAACGAATGCCGGCCACTGCTCATGACGTCAGGAAGATTCGCTCGACATCGACACGCCGTGGACTTGCGGCTCGTCGAATCCGCGCTCTCCGCGTGGGTCCGGACGACGCAGAGGCGGACCTTCAGGTCCGCCGTGCGATTCATGGAAATTCCTACAGACGCGTTTCTGAATACCAGCCGGTTGACGTCGGCAAGCTGCGTCCCGGCAGCGTCGTACAGGAGCCTCGATCGAGAAACGCACGCATCCGATCGACGACCTGGTCGCGCAGGTTCGGCGCATCCCCGAGGAGCTGCTGACGCGCGCGCGCGTGCCCGACGTGCGGCGGCACGGAGGCGAGCGCTCGAGCTCGAGAAGGATCACATGCAGATCGTCCGCTGCCGGCACGTGCGATCTCGTGCTCACGTCAACCCGACCTTCGACGAGACGCACTACCGCAGGTCTACGCGTCGCAGGCGTACTCAGGACATCGTCCGCGATCTCGGCATCAACAGCCACGAGTACCGCGTGAACGCGCTTCGGCCGCCGAGCGCGTCGGCCTGATGAGCGAGCACCTCCGCACCGGGACGCAGGACACGGGCGCGCCGCGCTACCTCGACGTCGGCTGCAGCACCGGGCTTTGTCGTCGAGGCGGCGCGCGACGACGGGTGGGAGGCGATCGGCATCGATCTCAATCCATCGGCGATCGAGTTCGGCCGCGCGCGCGGCCTCGGACCTGCGGACCGTCGCGCTCGAGGACGCCGGGTTCGCGCCGGGCAGCTTCGACGCGGTCTCGCTGTTCGACGTGCTCGAGCATCTGCTCGATCCCGGCGCACGCTGCGCGCGTGCGCGGAACTGCTCGCGCCCGGCGGCATCCTGTTTCTCTACGTGCCGAACTACGACTCGGCCTCGCGCGCTGCTGATGGGGGCCAACGCGCACTTCATCTGGCCGACGCACCACCTGAACTACTACACGCCGACGACGATTCGCGATCTGATGCTGCGTCACTGCGCTCGACACCCGAGCTGGTCGTCACCGAGGGCCTCGATATCGAGGACTACATCTGGTATCGGCCGCGAGGTGCTGGGCAAGCGCGATGCCGATGGTCTTGCGGAGATCTGCCGACGTGATCCAGTTCCTGGCCAACGCCGGCTGTTACGGCAAGAACCTGCGAGTGCATCGCGCGACGAAGTCAGCGATGAAGATTCTGCTTCACCGCGCTGCACTTCGCGAACTTCCGCAACTTCGAGTCGGTTGTTCGCGATCTCGCCGAGCGCGGTCACCAGGTACATCTGCTCGCCGACGAGAAGCCGAGAACTTCGGCGGGCAGGCGCTCGTCGAGCGTCTCGCGGCGGAGTATCCGGCATTACGTGGGGGTGGACGCCGTCGCCGGCGGAGGAGCCGTGGTTTCCCGTCGCGCAGAAGGTGCGCTTGGCGCTCGACTACGTCCGGCTTCTCGATCCGCGGTACGTCGAGCGCCGAGAAGCTGCGCATCCGCAACATCGACCGGACGCCGCGCATCGTTCGCTGGATGACGTCGGGCAGCGGCGGCGCGGCTGCTGGGACGTCGCGCGACGGCGTCGCTGCTCAATGGCATCGAGCGCCTCATGCCGCGAAGCCGGGGCATCACGCAGTTGCTCGAGGAGCAGCAGCCCGACGTGGTGCTGCTCGACGTCGCTGACGTTCTCGCGCTCCTTCGCGATGGACTCAGGTGAGGCCGCGCGCGCGCTCGGCATCCCGACCGCGGCGTCGCATCATGAGCTGGGACCACCTGTCGAGCAAGGCGCTGGTGCACATCCAGCCCGACGCGACGATCGTCTGGAACGACGTGCAGAAGCACGAGGTCGTCGATATGCACGGCATTCGCGAAGCGAGCGTGGTCGTCACCGGGCGCGCAGTGCTACGACCAGTGGTTCGACGACAGCGCCCGGCTCGCTGGCGCGAACGAGTTCTGCCGCGACGTCGGTCTCGATCCGTCGCGCCCGTTCTGTCCTCTACGTCTGCTCCGCGATGAGCCCGGTGCCCGATCCGGTCGAGCCCGGTATTCGTGAAGCGAGTGGATCCAGGCTCTTCGATCGAGCAGGGATCCCGTTCTGCGCAATGTCGGCGATGCTCGTCCGTCCGCACCCCGAACGCGTGCGCGAATGGAACGGCGTCAGCATCGACGGCCTCGACAACGTCGTCGTCAACGGGCGCAATCCCATCGACGCCGACGCGAAGGCGGACTACTTCGACTCGCTCTACCACAGCGCGGCTGGTTGTCGGCCTCTGCACGACCGTGTTCCTCGAGGCGGCGATCATCGGCCGGCCGGTCCTCACCCTGCAGCTCCCCGCATGCGCATGCACCAGGACGGGATGCTGCACTTCCGCTATCTCGCTCAACGTCGAAGGCGGATTACCGCACACGGCCCCTGATGTGCCATCGCACCTCGCCCAGCTGACGGCTGTCATCAAGGGCGATGGGATCGAGGGAAGAACGCAACCGGCGATTCATCACCGCGTTCGTGCGGCCCCAGGGGCTTGCCACGCCGGCGACGCCCAGGTTTGTCGACGCGGTGGGAGGAGCTCGCGCGAAGCGGAAGGCGGGGCACCCGACGCACGTCTGACGGCGCGCTCGCCGTGGCGAGGCGTCGGACGCACACTGGCGGTCGCCAGCCGCAGCGGTGTGGGTGCCTGGTCTTGCACGATGGACCGCCCTCGGACGAGCAGCGCGCGATCGCGAACGCGAGCGCGAGCTCAGGCAGAAACAGGCCGTGCGTCGAGGCGCGAGGCGCGATGGTAAGAGTGGAACGCCGCGAGCTGTGACGACAAACTGCGGCTCAGCGAGCGAGCAGCGGTGAGCGCGAATGGCGCGGCTGCAGACGAAGAAGGACACGCAGCAGCAGGTGCGGCGGTGGCGGTGACGGCGTTCAGCACGAGCGGTCCCGTCGCGCGGTTGAAGGGCAGCCTGCGGCTGCTGTCTGGAGCGCGCACACCAGTGACCGCCGCCTCACCTCGCACCGTGTTCGGCATGACGCTGTGCAACAACGCGTCGCATCTGCGCGAGGCGACCGATCCCGATCCTCGGCGCAGACGCCATCGGCGACTTCGTCCTGCTGATGCCTCGACGACGGATCGAGCGACGATGGCGAGGACGATTGGCGCGCGACTACGCAGCGGCAGCGATGGCCGCGTCGCGTTACTGTCACGGCACGAGCAGCGGCGGGGCATGGTGCCGACATGGAGGGAAGTCGTCGAGATCGGCGCCGGCGCGAGCACCGGGCGCCGAGTGCTTTCGCGTGGGTGAGCGACCACGATCGATGGGACGCGCGCAGTGGACTTAGCGCGCGCATGCTCGCCGAAGAGCTCGACGCGCATTCCTGAGGCGCGGTGCTCGCGTATCCAGAGACGCTGCGGATCGACGGGTATCGGCGCGGTCGTGCGACAAGGCGAGCCGCGCGTCTTCGACACATCTGGCGTCGTCGAGCCGCGATGCGCTGGCGCCGCTCTGCTGGAACGGCTTCGGCTCGGGCGACATGGTCGTACGGCCTGGTGCGGGTGCGGCGCGCTCTGTCGCCGCGCGGCATCTTTCGTCCCGTGCTCAACCCTGACCGGATTGCTCATCGCGGAGCTGACGCTGCAGGGCGAGGTGCATCGGGTGCCGGAGCCGCTTCTGGTTCGCGGCGGCAGTCGTGACGCGGCGCAGCAGCGTCTGCGCGCCAGAGCACGTCGCCTTTGCCGGGCGACGCCGCCCGCGCGTTCAACTGGCCGCCATCACTCCAGCATGCGCTCCTCATGGCGCCGTCAGGGTGTCAGTCTGTCGATGGTCGCCACCTACGTGATTGCGTCTCGGCTGGCGCGCCACGCGCGAAGACCGACACGTCGAAGAGCATCGGCCGCGGCGTGGACAACGCGCACTTCGTCAAGAAGCTGGTCAAGAAGGGCGTTCGTCACGCGGTCTACTACACGCTGGTCGCGTGACCAGGATGGCGGTCGGCAAGACCCGCCGCGCCAGCGCGAAAGTCTGTCTACGAGATCCTGATGCTCACGCATCGAGCGGGCCTGCGAGCCGCCCAATACGCGATGAGAATTCTCTTCGCCGGCGCTGCACTACGGATACTTCCGCAACCTCGAGTCGGTGGTTGACGAGCTCGCGCGCCGTGGACACGACGTCCACCTGACGGCCGAGCGCCAGGACTCCGCGCTCGGCGGTCGTGACATCGTCGAGCGGCTGGCGGCGCGCCATGGCAGCGTCACGTTCGGCATGATGCCGCGCCGCGAGCGCGCGTACTTCTTTCTGGCGTCGAAGATCCGCCTCTCGCTCGACTATCTCCGCTACTTGCGTCCCGAGTACGCGAACACGCCGGCGCTGCAGCGTCGCGCGCGCACTTCGGACTCCGAGAGGGCTTCTGCAGGCGTTGCGCGTGCCGGTGCTCGGCGCGTCGGCATGGCCGGCGAATGATTGCGCGCCTGCTCGACAGCGATCGATCACGCGCTGCCGCCGAGTCCGGCGATCGAGCGCTTCGTGGACGAGCAGCATCCCGACCTCGCGATCATCACGCCGCTTGTGGGTGTCGTGGCGTCATCGCAGCTCGACCTGCTCCGCAGCGGTCCGCGCGCGGCGGCTGCCCGCAGCCGTGTGTGTGGAGCTGGGATCATCTCTCCAGCAAGGCGATCATCCGCGACGTGCCCGACCGCCTCTTCGTCTGGAACGACGTCCAGAAGCGCGAGGCGCTCGGACATGCACGGCGTCCCGCCCGAGCGGGTCGTGGTCACCGGCGCGCAGTGCTTCGATCGCTGGTTCGATCGGCAGCCATCGAGCGCACGCGCCGAGTTCGCGCGCCGCGTCGGATTGCCGGACGACCGGCCGTTCGTGTTGTGGGTCTGCTCGGCGCTGTTTCCCGGCAGCCCGTCGGAGGCGGCATTCGTGATGCGGTGGGCGGCGTCACCTTCGTGCGTCCGCGGATCCGCGCCTTCGTGACGTGCGCATCCTGATTCGTCCACATCCGTCGCGAGCGCGCGAGTGGGACGACGTCGATTGGCGCAGCGTGCCAGGCGTCGCGTTCCGGGGCGGCAATCCCGTTGACGATCGAGTCGCGCGCCGATTACTTCGACTCGCTGCATCACAGCGCCGCCGTCGTCGGCCTCAACACCAGCGCCTTCATCGAGGCGGGCATCGCGCGGCGGCCGGTGCTCGCGATTCTTCCGCAGGAATTCAGCGCGAGCCAGGAAGGCACGCTGCATTTCCGCTACCTGATTGAAGGCGGTCTGCTGACGACGTCGCGCTCGCTCGAGGAACACGCGGCGCAGCTCGCCACGATGCTGGCGGGACCGCCGGCGCGAGTGTGATGGTCCAGCAGGAGGCATTCATCCGATCGTTCGTGCGACCGTGCGGTCTCGACGTGCCGGCGACCGGCGTGATGGCGGATGCGCTCGAATCGCTCGCCGCCGCGGGCCGTCCGAGCCGTCGCAGGCCGCGTCGCGCGATCGGCAGGATCGGGCTTCGCGACGCTGCGCGCGCTCGAGCGCGTGCCGGCCGGACGCCGGCTGCTTCTGACGAGCGCGAGGTCACGTCGAAGAAGCGGCGCGCGGACGAGGAACAGGCACGCGGAGCCGCGGGAATCGCCGGATGAAGATTCTGTTCTTCGCGCGGCATTACTCATACCTGCGGCTCTTCGAGTCGGCCGATCGCCGAGCTCGCGCGACGCGGTCATCAGCTGCACCTGTCCGCCGACCGCGAGGAAGTCGATGGGCGGCCGCCGCATGGTCGAGCGGCTCGCGGAGCAGTATCCGAACATCACGCTCGGCACGACGCCGGGCCGCGCACCGGGCGCGTGGGCGGAATTCGCGCGACGCCTGCGGCTCGGCATCGACTACCTGCGCTACCTCGATCCCGCGCTATCGGAGACGCCGCATCTGCGCTCGACGCGCGCGCGACCGCGCGCCGCGCAGCGTCGTGGCGATCGGCGAACGTCCTCGGCCCGGCGGCCGCGAGACGTTCGCACGGCATGCTGCGAACGCTCGAGCGCGGCATTCCTCCCAGCCCCGATCTCGAGCGCTACATCGCCAGCCAGCATCCCGACGTCGTCCTCGTGACACCGCTCGTCGAGCTCGGCTCGCCGCAGATGGACCACCTCGCCGCGGCAAAGGCGCTGGGCATTCGCACGGCGCTCGCCGGTCGCGAGCTGGGATCACCTGTCCAGCAAGGCGCTGATCCGCAACGTGCCCGACCTCGTGCTGGTCTGGAACGACGATCCAGAAGCAGGAAGCGGTCGATATGCACGGCGTCGCCGCCGACCGCGTCGTCGTCACCGGCGCGCACCGCTACGACCAGTGGTTCGGCCGCGCGCCGTCGCGAAGCCGCGAGAGCTTCTGTTCCCGCGTGGGCCTGCGATCCGATCGCCCGTTCGTCGTCTACCTCTGCTCGTCGCTGTTCCGGGGCACCGCGAGCGAGCCGGCGTTTGTCGAGCGGTGGGTCGAAGCGATCCGGACGCAGCAGCGATCCGCGGCTGAAGGACATCGGGATCCTGATCAGGCCGCATCCCGCGCGGCCCGACGAGTGGAAGCGACGTCGACCTCTCGGGGTTCAGGAACATCGCGTTCTGGGGCGCGCACCCGGTCGACGACGAGGCGAAGAACGACTACTTCGATTCGATGTACTACAGCGCTGCCGTCGTCGGCCTGAACACGAGCGCGTTTCTCGAAGCGGCGGTCGTCGGCAAGCCGGTGCACGCCGTGCTCGACGAGCGCATTTCGAAGCACAACCAGGAAGGGACGATTCACTTCCACTACCTGCTCGACGTCAACGGCGGCCTGCTGCACGTCGCGCGCACGCTCGACGAACATGTCCAGCTGCTCGCCGAATCGCTCGCCCCGGAAGGCGGCGGCGATCCGAAAGCGCATCGGTTCGTCGAAGGATTCATCCGCCCGTTCGGCGCGATCGGTTGCCGCCACGCCGCGATTCGCGGACGCCGTCGAGACGCTCGGCGCGTCGCCGGCGCCGCGCGCGCGCGGGTGCCGGGCTCGTCGAAGGCTTGCTGCGCGCTCGCCGCTCTATCCGGCTGTCGCCGCACTCCAGCTGCTGCTCGCGACGCAGCCGCACCGCAAGCGGGCGCGCCTGCAATTCCGGAAATGGTTCCAGGACGGCCGCCGCCGCGTGTTCGTCAAGCTGAAACAGTTCGCGCAGAGCCAGCTTGGCGAAAAGGAGCTCACCGCGGCGCCGCTTGGTCCGCCGTCGGCGCTCACGCCGAAGCCGGGACGTCAGCGCGATCCCGGCGAAGAAGCTTGCCGGCTGGAACCTGCCGGAAGCCGAGGAGACGCGCGAGCTGGTCACCGCGTCTCGGCCGCAGCGGCCGCCCGATCCTCATCGGGCCGTGGTTATCGGAAGCCGGCTTCGAGCTGCTCTACTGGATACCGTTCCTCGCCTGGGCGAAGGCCTACGGCAATCTCGATCCGTCGCAGCTCGTCGTCATCTCGCGCGGCGGCGCGCGCATCGTGGTATCGCGACATCACGACGAACTACGAGGACGTCCTGTCGTTCTACTCGCCCGACGAGTTCCGCGCGCGCAACGACGCGCGCATCGTCGAGCAGCGCGGCCGCCTGAAGCACGTCGAGATCTCGCAGCTTCGACCGCGAGATCATCGCGAAGGTCACCGAGAAGCGCGGGCTCAGCGGCGTCCGACTGCTGCACCCCTCGACGATGTACCGGCTGTTCGATCATTTCTGGTTCCAGCGGGTGCCGGTGACGCTCATCGAGGCGTTCACGCCGTTCGGGCCGCTGCCGCCGGTTGAGCTCGGCGATCTGCGCGGCCGTCTGCCCGGAGCGCTACGTCGCGGCGAAGTTCTACGGCAACACGGCGCTGCCCGACACGCCGGAGAATCACGCGTTCGTCGCGTCGTATCTCGAGGAGCTGACGCGGCACATCGACGTCGTGCCTGCTCAACACCGGGCAGCGGTTCGACGACCACGAGGACATCGCGAAGGGAGCCGCGGGCGCATTCACACGATCGATCACCTGATGACGCCGGCGACGAACCTCGACGTGCAGACGCGCATCATCGCCGGCGCGCGAGGCGTACGTCGGCACCTACGGCGGCTTCTCCTACGTGGCGCCGCTGTGCGGGCACGCACGCGTTGACGTTCTACTCGCACATCACCGGCTTCCGGTTCGATCACCTCGAGGTGGCCAAGCGCGTGTTCTCCGGGCCTGCGGAAGGGAAGCTTCGTCGAGCTCGACCTGCGATCGCGTGGACATGCTCCGGCTCGGTTTCGGCGCGTCGCCCCATGAGCTTGATTACGAAGGCTTAGGCGTCCCGCTGCGCGACGCGCTGCGGCATCGCGCCGAGCTGCGCGAGCAGCGGCAGTGGTCGCGCGCCGCGTGGGACGTCGAGCGCGAGATCGACGACATCGTCAGCAGCGGCCGCACGATCGTCGCCGGTCCGTGGCTGTCGGAAGTCGGCTTCGAGACGCTGTACTGGGTGCCGTTCCTCCGATGGGTCAAGGCGGCATTCCGGCTCGATCCCTCGCGCGTGGTCGCCGTGTCGCGCGGCGGCGTCGGCGTCGTGGTACGACGGGATCGCCAGCCGCTACGTCGAGATCTGGGACCATGATCGATCCGGCGGAGTTTGCGCGACGCACCGCCGAGCGCGGCGCCACCAAGCAGCTCGAGGTCTCGGCGTTCGATCGCGACGTCGTCCAGGCTTGTCGAGGCGCGGCGTCGGCGAGCGCGTGGCGGTCCTGCACCCATCGCTGATGTATCGCCTCTTCTCGCTCTTCTGGTCGGGGCAGCGGGCGCAGAGTTTTCTCGACGCGCACACGAGGTATCGAGCCGATCGTGGCCCCGCGAATGCTCGACGCCGGCGCCTTCCGCGCGAGTACGTCGCGGTGAAGTTCTACGCGGCGCGATCGCTGCCCGATACCCCGGACGTGCGCCGGACGCTCGCGTGGTTCGTGGACAGCCTCGCCGAGCGGACCAACGTGGTGCTGCTGGATACGGGTCTCGTGCTCGACGAGCACGCGGACTACCCGTTCGGCCCGTCGGGCCGCGTCGTCAGCGCGAAGCCGTGGATGACGCCCTCGAACAACCTGGGCGTGCAGACGCAGATCATCGCCGGGGCGCAGGCGTTTGTCGGCACGTGCGGCAGCGTGGCGTGGCTCGCGCCGATGCTCGGCGTCAACGCGTCCGCCAGTGTACGTCGATCCGAAGCGGCTGCACGCGCATCTCGGCGTGATGCTGCGCGCCTGTCACCGCGCCGGTGCGGGACATTTCGCCGCGCTCGATTTGCGGGCGCTGGATACGGTCGCCCGCCAGTGGGCTCCAGACTCGGGCTTCAGGCTTCAGGGATCAAGCCATGAGCCCTGAGCCCATTCTTCGTTCAGGCCGCTGCCTCGTCATCGGCGAGGTTGCGCTCACGCACGACGGCAGCCTTGGCCTCGCGCATGCGTTCGTGGACGCCATCGCCAACGCCGGCGCGGACGCGGTGAAGTTCCAGACGCACATCGCGTCGGCCGAGAGCACGCCTTCCGAGCCGTTCCGCGTGAAGTTCAGCCGGCAGGACAAGACGCGCTACGACTACTGGAAGCGGATGGAGTTCACCGAAGAAGCAGCTGGCGCGGCCTCGCTGACCATGCACGCGAGCGCGGGATCCTCTTCCTCTCGTCACCGTTTTCCACTCAGGCCGTCGAGCTGCTCGACCGGATCGGCATGCCGCTCTGGAAGATTGCCTCGGGCGAAACGTCGAACGCGATGCTGCTCGACCGCATCCTCGACACGGCGCAAGCCGGTGCTGCTCTCGACCGGGATGAGTCCGGTCGAGGAGATTGACGCAGCCGTGGCACGCGCGTGCGCGCGCAACGTGGACGTCGGTGTGTTCCAGTGCACGACGGCGTACCCGTGTCCGCCCGAGAAAATCGGGCTGAACCTGATTCCGTTCTACCGCGAGCGATACGGGTGCTGGGTGGGCCTGTCGGATCATTCGGCCACCATCTATCCGGGCCTCGCGGGCGCCGCGCTCGGCATGGACATGCTCGAGGTGCACGTGGCGCTCTCGCGTGAGATGTTCGGCCCCGACGTGATCGCGTCGGTGACGACGCAGGAGCTGCGCCAGCTCGTGGACGGCGTCCGCTTCATCGAGCGGATGCGGGCCAACCCGATCGACAAGAACGCCTCCGCGCAGGAAACCGCGCCGCTGCGGAAGCTGTTCACGCGAAGCCTCGTGGCCAGCGCGGATCTGCCCGCGGGCACGGTCATCGCCCGTGAACACGTCGCGATCAAGAAACCTGGCACCGGCCTTCCGCCGGATCGCCTCGACGACATCATCGGCCGGCGTCTCGCGCGTCCGGTCACCGCGGATCAAGTGCTCGCGGCTGACGACATCGAAGGACTCGGCATTCGTTGACACGAAAAATCTGCGTCGTCGTGACCGCCCGTCCCAGCTATTCACGCATTCGCACCGCACTCCAGGCGATCGCCGAGCACAGCGACCTCGAGCTGCAGCTCGTGGTTGCCGCGTCGGCGCTGCTCGACCGCTATGGCAACGCCATCCAGTCGATCGAGCGCGACGGATTTCCGATTGCCGCGCGCGTCTACATGGTGCTCGAAGGCGAGAACCTCGTGACGTCCGCCAAGTCCACGGGCATCGGGCTCGTCGGAGCTGGCGACGGTGTTCGACAACATCAAGCCCGATGCCGTCGTGACGGTCGCCGATCGATACGAGACGCTGGCCACCGCGGTCGCCGCGTCGCATGAACATTCCGCTCGTGCACGTGCAGGGCGGTGAGGTGACCGGCTCGATCGACGAGAAGGTCCGTCACGCGGTCACGAAGCTGTCGAACCTGCATCTCGGTGTCCACGAAGCTGCGCGGCCGAACGCGTGAAGAAGCTCGGCGAGGATCCGGCGAGCGTGCACGTCACGGGCTGTCCGTCGATCGACATCGCGGCGGAGGTCGCCGCGCGGCCGGCACATGGACTTCGACCCGTTCGTGAGATTACGGCGGCGTCGGCCCGACAACGGATCTGTCGAGGGGCTATCTCGTCGTCATGCAGCATCCCGTGACGACGGAGTACGAGGAGGCGCGGCAGCAGGTCGACGAGACGCTCTATGCGGTGAAGGACTTCGGTCTGCCGGTGCTCTGGTTCTGGCCGAACGTCGACGCGGGGTCGGACGGCACGTCGAAGGGCATCCGCGTGTTCCGCGAGAAGGAAGATCCGCAGCAACTTCCACCTGTTCCGGAACATGTTCCCGGAAGACTTCCTCCGTCTGCTGTGCGCAGCGACGGCGATCGTCGGCAATTCGAGCGTCGCGATCCGCGAGTGCTCGTATCTCGGCGTGCCCGCCGTCAACATCGGCAGCACGCCAGCTGGGACGCGAGCGCGGCCACAACGTCGATCGACGTCGGGCACGATCGCCGGGACATTGCCGACGCGATTGCGGCGCACATCACGCGCGGCAAACCGCGGTGCGACCTGCTCTACGGCGATGGCACGGCGGGCGCACGCATCGCCGACTGCCTCGCCAGGCGCCGCTCGACGATCGAGAAGCGGCTGACCTACTGAGCGGGCGGGTCACCCGCCCCTGCACTGCATGACTACTGTTCCAGCCGATCGCAAAGAACGGATCGCCGCGCTCGACTACGACTACAACGCGCAGCCGCAAACAGGCGCTGATCTCGCGTGCAACTCTGTGCGGCGCCGCCGAGTTCGTCATCCTCACGCACCGCGATCGCTACGGCTATCCGGCGCAGGCGCATGCCTGCCGTCACTGCGGCCTGGTGTTCCTCAACCCGCGCATGACGGCGCGAGGCATACGGCCGGTTCTACGACGGCATCTACCGCCCGCTGGTCAGCGCGTTCCATGGCCGGCTGATCGACGCGCGCACGATCCAGGACGAGCAGCGCGACTACGCGATCGAGCGCGCCGAGTTCATCCGTCCGTTCATCGCGCATGCCGCACTGCAAGACGCTGCTCGACATCGGCGGGTCGACCGGCGTCGTGGCGCGGCATCACTTCGCGCAGGCGTTCGGGCTGCAGGGCACGCTGATCGATCCGGCGCCGCTCGAGGTCGAGCAGGCGCAGCGCCTTCGGCCTCGAGACGATCACCGGGCTGGTCGAGGAGCACGACTTCGGCGCAGCGCCGCTTCGACGTGGTCATCATCTGCCAGACGGTCGATCACCTGCTCGACGTCGCCGGCACGCTGACGCGCGTGCGCGCAGCTGCTGTCCGACGACGGGCTGCTGTTCATCGACATCGTCGACTTCCGCGCCGCATATCTGCGCAACTGGTCGGTCGAGGACGCGATCAAGATCGATCACCCGTACTACCTGACCGAGCGACGATGGTCGCGTATCTGCGGAGCTCGGATTCGACGATCGTGCGGAGCGACTACGCGGCGGATCATCTGCACGTGAGCTACGTCTGCCGTCCGGGCTATCGCGGACGTCGATGCGATGCCGACCGCGACGTCGGTGGACGAACTGCTGCGCGAAATCCGATTCGTCCAGAACGCGGCTCACCTCGAAGCTCGAAGCCGCGAGCCTGCGCCGAAGCCTTGAGTCCCGAGCCACACCTCGTTCTCGGCCTGGTTCCGGCGCGCGGTGGCTCGAAAGGCGTGCCTGGAAAGAACGTGCGGCCGCTTGCCGGGCACACGCTGCTCGAGTACACGGCGCGCGCGGCGCCGGAGTCGGGCGTCATCGATCGCGTGATCCTCAGCACCGACTCGCCGGAGATTGCGGATGCCGGACGCCGCGCCGGCCTCGAGGTGCCGTTCATGCGTCCCGGCGGCGCTCGCCGCCGACGACACGCCGATGCTGCCGGTCATCCAGCACGCGCTCGCGCGAGACCGCAACGGCGCGGGTGGTCGCCCGACATCGTCGTGCTGCTGCAGCCCACGTCGCCGCTCCGGCGTCCCGATCACATCTCGCGATGCCGTCACCATGCTGCGCGATACCGAACGCGGATTCGGTCGTGACCGTCGTCGAGGTGCCGCGGCATCTGTCGCCGGACTACGTGATGCGCATCGACGGAGGCCGGCTGACGCCGTTTCTGCCGGATGGCGCGCGCGTCACGCGGCGGCAGGACGCGCGGCCCGCGTACTACCGCGACGGGACCGGTACGCGTTCTGGCGCACGACGCTCGAGACGATTCGGCGGGATCTACGGCAGACGACTGCCGGCCGCTGCTGGTCGACGCGACCGAATCGCTGAGCATCGACTCACCGGCGGACTGGGACGAAGCCGAGCGTTTGCTCGCAGGACGATGATGAGCTCGCAACTGCTTGGGAGTTGGGAGTTGGGAATTGGGAATTGATTCAGCTCCGTCATGTCGATCGCGGCCGGTCCGCCTCGCCGCGAGCGCGTTTCTCGCACGGCGACGAAGCGCCGCGCTGCAGGCGGATCTCGACGCGATGGTGGCACGACCGGCACCGATCGTCGCGGGGCCGTGGCTCGGCGAGGTCGGGTTCGAGCTGCTCTACTGGGTGCCGTTTCTTCGCTGGTGCGCCGAGCAGTCTCGACGTCGACCCGGATCGGTTCGTGGTGATGTCGCGCGGCGGCACCGCGTCGTGGTATCGCCCGTTTGCCGTCGCGTTACGTGGACGTCTTCGACCAGGTGAGCGCGGAGACGTTTCGCGATCAGCACGACGCGCGCGTTCGCGATCTCGGCGAGCAGAAGCAGACCCGCGTGACCGCATTCGACCAGCAGCTGCGTCGAAGCCGCGATGCGGTGCGCGCATGTGTCCGACTGGTCGCTGCTGCACCCGTCGCGGATGTGCCGACGTGCTGAATCCGTACTGGTGGGGACACCAGTCGAGCGAGTGGGTGAGCGACCACGTCCGGTATGCCAGGCTGCCGGAGCCGCCGGCCAGCGGCATCCCTGATATGCCGCCGCGCTACGTCGCCGTCGAAGTTCTACTTCAACGACTGCTTTCCGGCGACCGGGCAGAATCGGGCGTTTGTCGCGCGACGTCCTTCGAACGCTTGCCGCGCGAGGGCCGGTCGTCGCGCTCTCGACGGGACTGAACATCGACGATCACGGCGGCGTGCGCGTGGACGAGCATGGCGTGCGCCATCTGCCCGAAGGGATCGACGCCGTCGCGGAATCTCGCAGGTGCAGAGCGCCATCGTCGCGCGCGCCGATGCGTTTGTCGGCACGTACGGCGGCTTTTCCTACATGGCGCCCGTTCTACGGCGTGAAGTCGGTGGCGTTCTACAGCGATCCGAACGGCTTCTCGCGGAAGCATCTCCACATGGCGCGCTCGGCGTTTGACGCGATCGGCGCCAGCGGCATTGCTGGATGTCGCGACGCAGCGATGATAAATGGGGTCGGAGGTCGTTTGACGGTGACACCTGTCCTCGAACACATGACCTCCGACCCCATTTCCTCGCTGGGCTGCGGTCGATGCGCGGGCGCGCACGGCGAAGCGCGCGATCTTCGCGGAGACGAAGCGCGGGTTCAAGCTGCTGCGCGAGAAGATCCGCAACAGCGGCACCGCGTTCGTCGAACACTGTCGGCGAGGCAGCTCCGGCGCATGTCGTGGTTCCGCGTCGCGCGTGCGGAAGCAGGTGCACGAGATTGGCGAAGCGAAGAAGCGCGTCGACACCTATCGCGCCGAATGGGCCGTCGAGCGCGACATCGCGCGCGTCGTCTCGGGCTCGGATCCGATCATCGTCGGTCCCTGGCTCTCGGAAGTCGGCTACGAGGTCCTACTGGGTTCCGTTCGTGCGGTGGGTGCAGTCGCAGTTCCGCATTCCGCCCGAGCGTCTCGGTCGTCGTCACGCGGCGGCGCGCGTCGCCGTGGTACTCGGACATCACGACCAACGCGGTCGGAGCTGTTCGACCTGATGTCGCCGGACGAATACGCCGCCGGGCAACGCGCAGCGCAGCGCCGAGGATCGCGGGACGCTGAAGCAGTTCGGCGTGTCGTCGATGGATCAGCGGATCGTGGCGGACGTCGAGGGTCGCGATCGGGACCAGCCGCGTGCGCGTGCTGCACCCGTCGCTCCTGCTATCAGCTGTTTCATCAGTTCTGGCTCGGCCATCGACCGCGCGTCGTTTCTCGACAAGCGGACGACGCTACCGCCGGATCACCGCGCCCGACGTCGAGCGTCCGCCGCTGCCGCCGCAGTTCGTCGCCGTGAAGTTCTACACGGCGGCGTCGCTGCCGCCCGACCGACAGTGTCAGGCGGGCGCTGCAATCGATCGTGCTTGGTCTGGCCGAGCGGATGCCGGTCGGTGATGCTCGACACCGGACTGGCGCTCGACGATCACGAGGACTATTCGTTCGCGGCGGCCTCGCGCATCCAGAGCGTGCGCGAGTCGCTGCGTCCGCGCGACAACCTCGCGGTGCAGACGGCGATCATCAGCCGTGCATCGTCGTTTGTCGGCACGTGCGGCGCGCTCGGCGTGGCTGGCGCCGATGCTCGGCGTCGACACGACCGCGGTGCTCGCCGATGCGCGGTTCCTGCACGGGCACCTGCAGGTCGCCCGCCGCGTCTACCAGGTCATCGGGGCGGCCGATTCTCGCCGCTCGACATTTCAGCGTTCGAACAACTGGGGCTGTTCCATTGCATTCACGAGCATTCACGACATTCTCGTCACCGGCGGCGCCAGGCTACATCGGCTCGCACCTGGTCGATGCGCTCGTCGCGCGCGAGCTACCGCGTCACCGTGCTCGACAACCTCGAGCCGCAGGTGCACCGCTCCGGCACCTGGCCAGTCTACGCCAACCCGAAGGCGCAGCTACGTCAAGCGGCGACGTGCGCGATCGCGTCGGTGTTCGAGCCGCTCGTGCTCGCCGTCGCAGGCGGTCGTCCACTTCGGCGCGGCGGTGAGCGTCGGCCAGAGCATGTACCAGGTGGACCGCTACGTGGACGTCAACACGCGCGGCACGGCGCTGCTGCTCGACATCCTCGTCAACGCCAAGCACAAGGTCGAGAAGGTGCTCGTCGCCTCGTCCATCGGCGTCTACGGCGAAGGCGCGTACGCGTGCGCGACGCACGGTGCGGTGGCGCCGACGATCCGCCCCGAAGCAGCAGCTGGCGGCGCGCGACTGGGAGCAGCACTGCCCGCATCTGCGGCGCGCACGTGCCGATCGATCCCGACGCCCGAGGACAAGGCGCTCTATCGCGACAACATCTACTCGATGACGAAATACCACCAGGAAGAGATGGTGCTGCTCATCGGCAAGACCTACGGCATTCCGTCGGTGGCGCCGCGCTTCTTCAACGTCTACGGCCCGCGCCAGAGCCTGAGCAACCCGTACGCGGGCGTCGCGGCGATCTGGCTGAGCCGGCTGCTGAACGGCAAGCAGCCGGTCGTCTTCGAGGACGGCGGCCAGCTGCGCGACTTCGTGTCGATCCACGACGTCGTGGACTGCCTGGTGCTGATGCTCGAGAAGCCCGGCGCGGATTACCTGCCGGTCAACGTCGGCTCGGGCCAGACCGATCACGATTCTCGACGATCGCGACGCTGCTCAGCGCGTCTGCTCGGCAGCTCGATCGAGCCGCAGGTCACGCAGACCGGCCGCAAGTTCGACATCCGCCACAACACCGCCGACATCACGCGCGCGCAGCAGACGCTCGGGTTCGCGCCGAAGGTGTCGCTCGATGCAGGGTTCTGCAGAGCTGATCGAGTGGGCGAAGACGACGCCGGATGTGGCGGTCGACTTCTTCGACAAGGCGCTGCAGGAGCTGCAGGACAAAGGGCTGCCTGGTGAAATCGTGAGCTCAGGGATTTTCGCTGATCGTCACGTTCGAGCAGTTGAAGAGAGCTACCGGAAGCAGGTGGCGATGGTGGACGGCGCGTTCGACCCGCTGCACCGCGGGCACATCGAGTACTTCCGCGCCGCGGCCGGGCAGCTCGACGTGCCGCTGCTGTGCAACGTCGCGTCCGGATCGCTACGTCGCGCACGAAGCATCCGCCGCTGCTGCCCGAGGATCAGCGCGCGGCCGTCGTCGACGCCATCCGCTTCATCAGCTACACGCACATCAACCAGTTCGACACCGAGACCGATCCTTCGCGAGCTGCAGCCGAACTACTACGTGAAGGGCAAGGACTGGGACGGGCGACTGCCGCCCGACCAGGTCCGCATCTGCGCTCGAGTACGGCATCGAGATCGTCTACCTCGACACCGTCATCGATTCCTCGAGCCGCCTGCTCAAGAGCCTACACGGAGCAGACAGAGCCGAGCGATGAACATCACCGAGTTCGAGCAGCGCGTCATCGATCAGAAGCCGGTGGAGTCCGGTCACTACGATTCCGAGTAGCTTCACCGGCGACTGGCGCGCCGGAGGCAACAACTACAACCTCGAGACGCGGCGGCAGATCGAGGCGAAGAACCCGTCGCTGATCAAGGACGTGTTCCAGCCGAAGAAGGTGCTCGACCTCGGATGCGGGCCCGGTGCGCTGATGCACCTGCTGTGGGAGCTGGGCGTCGACGTCGAGGGCATCGACTTCGCCGAGAGCAGCAGGCAGCTGGCGACGCCGCGAGGTGCGCGACCGCATCACCGTCGGCTACGTCGGCGACCCGGCGTTGAAGCCGGCCAACGCGTACGACCTCGTCATCTGCCGCGAGGTGCTCGAGCATCTGACGGTGCTGCAGGTGAAGCAGACCGTCGCGAACATGGTGCGGATGACGTCGAAGTTCATCTACGTGACGACCCGGTTCCATCCCAACCCGGCGAACCTGCTGGACTTCACGACGCAGTTCGACGTCGATCCCGTCGCACATCACGCTGCTCAACAAGGACATGCTGCGCCTGATGTTCGTCCTGGAGGGCTGCCGTTCGCGTCCGGATCTCGAGGCGCGGATGGACTGGGGCAACAGGGGCGCGTGCTCGTGCTCGAAAAACTCGGGTGACCTCCATTGGCGCTGGCCGTCCCCGCGGACAGCGCGTGAAACTGACGACGCGCCGAACGCGTCCACACGACGAAAGCGATGACCTGATATGCCGATTGCGTCCGAGCGTGCGACTCGGGCCATAACGTCGATGATTCACCACCCGCGATCTCGTCAACCTGTGCGGATGCGAGGTCGGCGACGACAACGAGGATCGGCGCGTTCGTCGAGATCCAGAAGAACGCCACCATCGGTGCGCGCTGCAAGATCTCCTCGCACACGTTCATCTGCGAGGGCGTCGCGTATCGAGGACGAGGTGTTCGTCGGGCCACGGCGTGATGTTCATCAACGACCTCTATCCGCGCGCGACGGCCGGCGGCGGCCTGCAGACCGAGGCCGACTGGAAAGTGGTGCCGACGCTGCGTGCAGCAAGGGCGCATCGATCGGCAGCGGCGCCGTCATCCTGTGCGGCGTCACCATCGGCGAACGCGCGCTGGTCGGCGCCGGTGCCGTGGTCACGCACGACGTGCCGGCGGATGCCGTCGTCGCGGGCGTGCCGGCGCGCGTGCGCGCGCGAGGAGACGCGATGATTACGGTCGGCGTGATCGGCTACGGATACTGGGGACCAAACCTTGTGCGCAATTTCGCGGAGGTCCCGGGCGGGCGCGTCGGCGTTCGTCACCGACCTGCGCTCGGCACGCGGCTGGCGCAGGTCACCGCCACGCTATCCGGCGACGAAGGTGTCGACCGATTACCGCGATCTGATCAACGATCCGTCGGTGGACGCCGTCGCGATTGCCACGCCGGTGTCGTCGCACTTCGATCTCGCGATGGAGGCGCTGCGCGCGGGCAAGCACGTGCTCGTCGAAAAGCCGATGACCTCGACGTCCGAGCAGTCGACTGCACGCTCATCGACGAGGCGGAGAAGCGCGGCCTCGTGCTGATGGTCGACCACACGTTCGTCTACACGAACGCGGTCGCGCAAGATGCGCGAGCTCACGCAGAGCGGCGACCTCGGCGAGATCTACTACTACGACTCGGTGCGCATCAACCTGGGACTGTTTCAGCACGACGTCAACGTGCTCTGGGATCTGGCCGTTGCACGACCTGTCGATCATGGATTACGTCCTCGCAGACGCCCGGTCGCGGTCTCGGCGACCGGGCCTGGCGCACGTGCTCGGTCAGCCCGAGAACATCGCCTACATGACGATGTTCTTCGACGGGCAGGCTGATCGCGCACGTGCACGTGAACTGGCTCGCGCCGGTGAAGGTGCGGCGCACGCTGCTCGGCGGCAGCCGCCGCATGATCGTGTTCGACGACCTCGAGGCGAGCGAGAAGATCAAGGTATGCGACCGCGGAATCTCGGTGAACCCGAGCCAGGAAAACGTCTACCAGATGCTGATCGGCTATCGGGCCGGCGACATGTGGGCGCCGCAGCTCGGCATCACCGAGGCGCTGCAGCACCGGAAGCCAGGCACTTCGTCGACTGCATCGAGCACAAGAAGACGCCGACGACCGACGGCCAGCGCCGGCCTTCGCGTCGTGCGCCTGCTCGAGGCCGCGACGCGATCGATGGCGCAGCAGGGCGCGCTCGTTCCGCTCGGCACGCGTCGACGCCGTGCCTCGGATCGTGAAGAAGTGGCCGGCTGCTCGTCTATGCTCGCCTGTTTGCGCTCGCGGCGATCTTCCGGTTCCTCGCGCTCAAGAACGGGTTCGTCAACGATCACTTCGTCTACATCAGCGGCGGGCGCCAGATGCTGTTCGGCGAGTGGCCGACGCGCGACTGGATCGATCCCGGCCTGCCGCTCGATGTTCGGCGCGTCGGCGCTGGCGCAGACAGATCTTCGGGTCGACGCTGTTCGCCGAAGCGATGCTGGTCTCGATCGCGTTCGGCCTCGCCGCGGCCTTCACCGCCGCGGCGGTTCGCGCAGCTGACCGGATCGATGACGCTGGCGATTCTCGCGGCGCTCTTCGAGATCGCCGTCTTTCCGCGGACCTACAGCTATCCGAAGATCGTCGCCTACGCGGTCGGCGTTCTGGTTGTGCGGCCGGGTATCTGGCAGCGTCCGGATCAGTGGCCGGCTGTTCGCGATGGCCGCCGGCGTGGCGATCGCGTTCATGTTCCGCCACGACCACGGACTGTTTCTCGGGAGTCGGCGCCGTGCTGACGATCCTCGCTCGCGCGCCGAAGCCGGCAAGTGCGAAGGCGCGGTCCGCTAGCGAGCCTGCGACTTGTTGACATTCGCCGGCTTTACGCTGGCCTGTTCTTCCGTACTGCTGTACGTCCAGGCGTACGGCGGCCTGTTGCTGCTACCTTCGCAACGGCGTCGAGTTCAGCCAGCGCGAGGCATCACGGCAATGGCACGTCTGGCCGCGCGTCTTCGGCGACGAGCGGCCGCTCGAGTCCGCGATCGTGTACGAGCTGTACTGTCGTCCCCTGATCCGCTGGTCGTGCTGGCGCGCAAGCGCGCGCGCGACTGGAGACGACCGACGGCCGCGGATTGCGCCGGTGGCCATCGTCGCGCTGCTCGGTCGACTTCAGCTTCATCCGCGATCCGCTGAACACGCGGCTCGCGGACGCGATCGTCCCCGCGGTCGTGGTTGGCGCATGGCTGCTCGCCCGCGCGTTCAGCGCGTCGAGGCTCGCGCATGCTGGCGGCGCCGCTGGCGTTCGTCTTCGTGGCGGTGATGGGTGCCTCGGTGCTGTGCCGTCGGCTCGACGTACGAAGGAATCGACCGTGCGGGTCTGCTTCGGGCATCGCCAGGAGATACCGCAGCGATTCGTGGAACGGACCACCGATCTTCGCGTCGCGGTTCGTCGACTACCAGATGCCGACGCCTGCGTCGCGCCTGCTGGTCCCGTTCTTCCGGCTACGTCGATCGCTGCACTGCGCCGGACGATCGCCTGCTGGTCGGCGGGTTCATGGTCGAAGCTGCCGTTCTATGCGCAGCGGCTGTTTGCGGCGGGGCAGGAATATTTCGGCGCGTATTTCGGTTCCGAGGCGAACGAGCGCTTCGCCTTCGACCGACTTGCAGCGGCCAGCGCGTGCCGTTCGCCATCGTCCCGAGCGACTCGCCAGGACGAATTCGATACGCGGTTTCCGCTGGTTGCCGGCTACGTCCACGCCCGCTTCACGTCGTTGACTGAGGTTCCGGTGGACGAAGAGCAGACGATTCACATCCTCGTCAACCGCGATCTGCCGGCCACGGCCACGGGATGCCTGAGACCGGCTGGCCCTGTTTTCGATGATTCTTCACCTCGATCTTGAAGGCGCGATGCCGCAGCATCAAGGCGCGAGATCGACACCGCTGTCGGCTGCGCGTGCTCGACAGCGCGCAGTTCATCCTCGGCGAGGAGGTCGCTGCCTTCGAGCGCGAGTTCGCCGGTTACTGCCAGGCCTCCGAGACGATTGGCGGTCAATTCGGGCACGAGCGCGCTGCACCTGGCGCTGCTGCGCGGCCAGGCGTCGGTCCCGGCGACGAAGTCATCACGGTCCCGTTCACGTTCGTCGCGACCGTCTCGGCGATCGGCTACACGGGCGCGCACGCCGGTGTTCGTCGATATCGAGCCGGACTACTTCACGATGGACGCGTCGAAGATCGAAGCGGCGATCACGCCGCACACGAGGGCGATCGTGCCGGTGCACCTCTACGGCCAGCCCGCCGACATGGATCCGATCCTCGACATCGCGCGGCGCCACGGGCTGACCGTCATCGAGGACGCCGCGCAGGCGCACGGCGTCGGAGTATCACGGCCGCCGCTGCGGATCGCTCGCGGAGATCGCCGCCTTCAGCTTCTATCCGGGCAAGAACCTCGGCGCGCATGGCGAAGGCGGCGCGGTGACGACGACGCGCGCGGATGTCGCGACGACCTGCCGGACGCTGCGCGACTGGGGGCAGGAGAAGCGATACGAGCACCGCCTCGAAAGGGTTCAACTACCGGATGGACGGCATCCAGGGAGCGATCCTGCGCGTGAAGCTGCGCCACCTCGAGGCGTGGACCGAACAGCGGCGCCAGGTCGCCGGCGTGGTACGCCGCCACGCTCGATCCAGGAGAGCGTGCGCCTGCCGAAGGCGCGTCCCGGGCTGCCGCCACGTCTATCACGTGTACGTCGTTGCGCACCGACGATCGCGACACGCTTCGCGATGTGCTCGGCAAGCAGGGCATTCAGACGGGCACGCACTATCCGATTCCCGTGCACCTGCAGCCGGCGCACGCGGACCTCGGGTATCACGCGGGCGATTTTCCGAACGCCGAACAGGCGGCGCGCGAGGTGCTGTCGCTGCCGATTGTTCCCGGAGATGACGCGCGAGCAGGTCGAGACGGTCGCGCGGCCGTCTCCGACGCGCGCGCGTGTGATGCGCACGCGTGCCGGCGGTCCACGGCGTCGCCCGACGGAGCGCGACCCGGACGAGGAGCTGGCGCTCGGAGGACGGCTCGCGTTCGAAATCGCACGACGAGTGCTGCAGCTGGCAGTGACGCCACGCGCTTGGCGGCGACGACCGACTCGGCGCGCAGATGCGGCGTGCGGCGTGGCGCGTGCTGTCGCCGACGCTTTGGCCACGGCGTGCGCATCGGCCGCGGCGCGATCGCGTCGCATCCAGAGACCTTCGAGATCGGCAACGGCGTCTTCGTCGGCGAGCACGCGTTCATCCAGGGGCGCATGGGCGGCCGTTGCGTGATCGGCGATCACTGCTGGATCGGTCCGCAAAGCTATCTGGATGCGCGCGACCTCGTCCTGGAGGACTACGTCGGATGGGGTCCGGGCGCGAAGGTCGCTCGGCTCGCAGCATACGGGCGAGCCGCACGACATTCCGATCATCCAGACCGATCTCGAGATCAAGCGAACGATCATTGGCGCGTGGGCCGACATCGGCGTCAACGCGGTCATCCTCCCCGGCCGTCACAGTCGGCAAGGGCGCCATCGTCGGGGCCGGCGCGGTCGTGACGCACGACGTCGAGCCGTTTTCGATCGTCGTTGGCGTGCCGCGCCAGGTTCCTGCGCTGGCGCGACGGCCGTCAAAAGTAAGGACGTAGAGGCGGACCTTCAGGTCCGCCTGCCTTGAATGAGCATCACCATCGCGGCGCAGAACCTGGCGCGGGTCGTCTGGAACCGCACGGCGAAGCTCTATCGCCGCGGGCCGTCACTGGACGCTTCGGCGTCAGAAGGCATCCGCGAGAGCAGGCAAGCACGCACGCGCGCAGGTGAAGCTCGGACGCGAGCGCGGCCGTGACGCGGCGCAGGTGGCGCGCACTGGAGGCGTCGTTCGCACGTCGCGCTTACTGGGACCGGATTGCGCAGGCGCGACGTGGCCGGCGATTTCAGCGCGATGATCTCCGCGCGCCGCGCGCTGCGCCGCCGGCGCGCCGGCTCGAGCCCGATCATGCTGGGGCCGTGGCTGTCCGGAGGTCGGCTACGAGGCGCTCTACTGGGTGCCGTTCGTGCGCTGGTTCACGCGCGCCAGCTGCGACGTCGATCCGCGATCGCCTCAGTCGCCGTCTCCGCGGCGGCGTCGCCCCTGGTGCGGCGGCATCGCGTCGCGCTACGTGGAGCAGTTCGACCTCTTCACGCCGCAGGAATTCGCCGCCCGCAACGGGGCGCGACGCGGCGATGCTGATCAGAAGCAGCTGCGCCGTCGGACTTCGACCAGGAGATCCTGCTCGCGCGCGCTCGCGCGACACTCGGGTATCGAGCGCGCCGCCGTGTGTCATCCGTCGACGATGTTCCAGCTGACTGCGCCAGTTCTGGCTGGGGAAACGATTCGCTGCAGTCCAGTGCTCGAGTACACGACGTACGAGCCGATCGCCGCACGCGCGGACGTCACAGCTTCCGAAGCTGCCCGATCGAGTTCGTCGCGGTGAAGTTCTACACCGGTCGAGCGCTGATGGACACGCCGGCCATCGCCAGCAGCTTCGCCAGCTGGTCGAACGGATCGGCCGTCAGGCAGTCCGATCGTCGCCGCTGAACACGAAACCTCGCGCTCGACGAACACGCGCGACTACGTGTTTCCAGGACGTGGCCGGCCTCATCACGCTCGATCGGTGGATGACTCGCGCAGAACAACCTCGCGGTGCAGACGGAGGTGATTCGCCGCGCCACGCGCTTCGTCGGGCACGTGCGGCAGCCTCGCGTGGCTGGCGCCGATGCTCGGCACCGACACGCTCGCGGTCTACGCGGACGATCATTTCCTGACGCCGCACCTCTATGCCGCCGGCATGCCCATGCGTCGATGGACGCGGCGCGGTTTACCGCCGATGGACCTCGCCGTCCTGAACAACTCTCGACCTCGAATGAGAACCGGCGGATGAAGGAGAAGTGCCAGGGTCGCGGCACTGGCGGCGCCGGCTTCATCGGCTCCGAGCTCGTGCGCCAGCTCGCCGCAAGCGGCGCAGCGCGTGGTCGTCATCGACAACCTGGTGAACGGCAAGCGCGAGAACCTTGCCAACGTTCCCGGCGACATCACGCTGCTCGAGGACGACATCCGCGACACGGCGGCGTGTTGCCGCGTGCTGCGCGACGCGGAGACCGTGTATCACCTGGCGTGCCTCGGCGTCCGTCATTCGGTCCACTCGCCGATGGACGAACCACGACGTGAACGCGACCGGCACGCTTCGCGCTGCTCGAGGCGAAGCCGCGCCGCCGGCGTTCCGAAGTTCGTCTACGTGTCGAGCTCGGAGGTGTATGGGACGGCGAAATGGGTGCCGATGACCGAGGACCATCCGACGTTTCCGTGCACGGTGTTACGGCGGATCGAAGCTGGCGGGCGAGTGCTACACGCGCGCCTTCTCGCGCACGTACGGCTATCCCACGGTCGTCGTCCGGCCGTTCAACACACTACGGCCCGCGGAGTCATCACGAAGGCGACGGCGGTGAAGTGATTCCGAAGTTCCTGCTGCGCTGTCTTGCCGCCAAGCCGATGATCATCTTCGGAGACGGCACGCAGACACGCGACTTCACCATACGTCGTCGGACTCGGCGCGCGGGATTATCCTCGCGGGCACGACTCCCGCGGCCATCGGGCGCACCGATCAACCTCGGCAGCGGGTGCGAGCTGACGATCAACGATCTCGCAAAGACGGTGGCGCGACATCGTCGGACGTCCCGATGCGCCTGTCGAGTTCGACGAACCGCGACCCGGCGACGATGCTGCCTGTATGCCGGACATGTCGCAGGCGCGCTCGCTGCTTGGCTACGAGGTCCGCAGTCCCGCTGGCGGACGGCCTCCGGCAGTTGCTCTCCTGGTACGCGCGCAGAACGTCGAGCCCGAGGAACTGCTCGCGCAAGGAGATTGTCCGCAACTGGGAGCATCGCCGCGCCGAAAACGCGTCTCGCGTGAACGAAGAACGCCTCCGCATCGAGACGGATGGACGGCCGCAGCTGATGGCGTACGCCGCGGCGGCGGCCGTCGCTGTGCTGATTCGGCGTTGCGCTGCTCCGCATCCCGATTCAGCTTCCAGTGATTCGTTCACCGAGTTCCTGTCGATGCGAGGCGCGACGACGCTGTCGGCGTCATTGGCGGCGAAATCGCCGGTGGCCTGCAAATTCCGGTCCGCATTCGCCGCGGCCTGATCAAGCTGCTCTACGACCTCCTCAGGCGGCGGCTTCGTATCCCTGGTTCCGCGGATTCCACGCGTCTCGAGGTGCATCGGATCCTGTTCCGTGCTCTTTGTGCGGATGCTGCGGCCGCGGACGCGCGCGATGTCGCGCAGGTCAGTGCCGCTCGCGCTCGCGATGATCGCGGGCTCGCATCTCTTTCTCGACATCTTCCGCGAAGCGTTCCCGGTCAACCACTTTCTACCATCGTCATTTGCGCGGTCGCCGCCGTGAACCTTGCGCAATGCGCGCGGCGGCTGGCTTGTCGTCGATGCCGCCGCGGTGCTCCTCCTGATCTTCGCGATGACGCGACGATTGAGAGCGGCCTGCTGGTCTGGGTCGTCCTGGTTGCTGCCTATCTGGCGGGGTGGCGCGGTGTGTCGCGCGGCGCGCTCGTCGCCGCAACGTGCGTGTGTGCGTCGTATTTCGTGGTGCGGTTCGGGTTTCTCGGTGGCACGATGCCCGCCGCAGGCGAGCCGCGACTCCGGTTTCTTCCTTGCCGATGCGAACGCCGCGGAAGTCCGGCGGCTGTTCGGCGACGAGCCCTGGGTGTTCTACGCGTAACTTCGCCAGCGCCGTGAGTTGCGTGCTGTTCGCGGAGCCGCGGTCAGGCACGTTCATGTTCACGAGGGCGGTGCTCGCCGGCCAGGTGCAGCCATGGCAGGTCCTGACCGTCACGACATCGGCGCTGACCACCGCCCTCATCGGCTGGCGCGGCGGCAACGCGCATCCGGACGTGGCGGCCATTCCGCATCGACGGCGACGATCGGCTGGTCGCGCTGTTCCTGGTCGTCCTGCCGGCCAGCGCGATGTTCGACATCGTCTACGAAAAGGACGTGGTGCTGAGCGTGGCGGGAGTCTTCTATGCCGCCGCTGCCAGCGTGGCGCTGAAGCGCATCGCGCGCGACTGGTCGCCGTCAGCCCTTCGATCGACGGTGGCATGCGCGGCCATGCTGCTCATCGCGTGCGGATGGAGCGTCCGCACCGTCGGCACGCGATGCCCGTCTGCGGCAGGTCGCCACCATCGTCCGCAATGATTGGGCGTACCGACCGCTGGCAGCAGCGGCAGACGACAGTCGCCATCGATACGCCCGGCGGGATGCGGGTCCGGCAGACGCGCACGACGATGCCATCTGGCGGCGGCCAGCGCCGCCAGCGCTGACGTCGCGAGTGCTCGAGGCATGGTCCGATCCGCAACAATGAGAGCGGCAATCCTCATCGCGCCGCCGGTCGCGGCCTTTGCCCTGGTGGCGGGGTTCGAGGTCGCCGAAGCGTTCGGATTTCAACCGTTGAGCGCACAGCCGGCCAACGTCTCGGAGGCCGCCGCGATGGGTGCGGCCGCGGCGGCATTACGGTTCATTGCCGATAAGGCTCGGATCCGAACGTGCCGCGTCCGACTTGCCCCTGGCGTGCTTGGCACGCTGCCGAGGACGGTGGATGCCATCGACGCGGCGATCCTCGGCCGCCGGCCCGGAAATGATTACCCTGTTGCGTCAACACGGCGCGCGTGAGGGACGCCGCGCGCGCGCAATGCCTCGCCGACGCGATCAATTTTCCGGACGCGCTGCCACTGCTGGATCTTCAGCCGAGGGAGGCGTCCTCGAGCGTCGAAGCGGACGATGCCGTGGACGCGTGCCTGCAGACGTCGAGAAGCGAGCCGCCAGCGTGACCACGTCAATACGGTGATTCCCGTCGCACGCGCCGTGGATGGGCGAGGAGTGGAAGCCGGACGCCGCGCGCCAGGGCAATCCTGTCCGGATGGGTGACGCAGGGACCCGAGGTCGCCGCGTTCGAGCGTGAGTTTGCCGACGACGTCGGCGCGCCGCACGCGTGTGCCGTGTCGAGCTGCACGACCGCGCTGCATCTGGCGCTTGGCGCTGGGCGTCGGCGCGCGGCGACGAAGTCATCACGGTCAGCCATTCGTTCATCGCCACGGCGAACGCGATCCGCTATTGCGGCGCGACGCCGGTGTTCGTCGACATCGATCCGGCGACGTTCAACATCGATCCCGCGCTGGTCGAGGCGGCGATCGGCCCGCGCACCAAGGCGATCCTCGCGTGCATCAGCTCGGGATGCCGTGCGACCTCGCGTCACTGGTGCCGATCGCGGCGCGCCACGGCGTGCCGCTCATCGAGGACGCGCGCCTGCGCCGATCGGCAGCGAGATCCAATGGCAGGGCACGTGGCAACGGATCGGCAAGCCGCACGGCGACGTCGCCTGTTTCTCCGTTCCATCCGCGCAAGCTGCTGTCGACCGGCGACGGCGGGATGCTCACGACATCGAAGGTGGAGCTCGATCGCGACGTGTCCGCCTCCTGCGGCAGCACGGCATGAGCGTGCCCGACGCGGTGCGGCATTCCTCCAGATCAGGTCATCTTCGAGGGCTACCCGGTCGTTGGCTACAACTACCGCATGACCGACATCCAGGCGGCGATCGGCCGCGAGCAACTGAAGCGACTGCCTGCCATCGTCGCCCGCCGGCGTGAGCTGGCGGCGCGGTACGACGAGCGGCTGCAGTCGATCGACGGCGTGATCATTGTCTCATGTGGCATCAGCGCGTCGTGTCATGTCAGCGCATCTTGCGGCATGTCATCAGCGCAGCAGCAACCCATCAGCAGGCGCTGTGTATCATCATCTGTCTTATGGCGCGTTTCTTTGTCTTGGCATCATCATCAATGTGTTGTGTGTAT
>ERZ1370068.8070-contig-6950_pt1 | contig 30302 bp, 32 predicted proteins | sample MGYA00561227_ERZ1370068 | MGnify/ENA primary metagenome ERZ1370068 (study PRJEB38410, sample SAMEA6850437) | metagenome | study: Metagenomic assessment of the ecological functions of the soil: analysis of the soil microbiota associated with the...
GGTTACGCATTGCTGTCATGGCGTTCGCTCGAGCACTGGCGGTCGCGGACGTATCCGAGAAGCACGGCCCGATCTGCTGCCGTGCAGGGCGATGGCCATCTCTGCGTGTCACGAACGTGGGCGTGATCGGCAACGCGTTCTTCGGCGAACGGCCGCTCGCGTCTGACCCCTCGTTTCGTTCTGAGTTCCAACGTAGCAGCGACAGCGCCACGGGCTCCTGAACCATGCCGAGTTGTGGGCGGGTGCGCGCAGCGGCGCAGTGGTGATCGCGCGTGTCTCGGGCCGGGCCGATCCTCGAGTGGCGCCCGACGCTGGACCCCGGCGGACACGGTGCGGCGTCGCGAACGCGGGTGATCATCCGGTCGCGGCCGGCACCTCGACGACGACGGCGATGGCGACCGCGTGGGCTGAGGAACTGCCGGAACGGCCGCGACGATGACGGGGACGGCCGCAGTGGACATGGCGGACTTCTGCTGCCGGCGCGGCGGATATGCTCGCGGCCGGCGTCACAACGGCTAGCTCAGCCCGAGAGACCGTGTGCACGGCGTACGCCGAACGGCAGGAGATCGCGCGTTCCGCTCGGGCATCGCGGGCATCCAGCCTGAGGCGTGCCGCGTGGACTTGCCTCCCCGGGCACGACGGCAGCTCGCACCGGCGTGGAGTTCACGATCGCGAACCGGGGCTCGCAAACGCCTATCGGAGGCCGCGGTGCCTGGGGCTCTCACGCGCGGACCTCGACTCGCGCGACGCGTCGGCGAACACTCGGCCATCTCGACGACTAACGACGGCTCAGACCTCCAGTGCACCTATCGATTCCTGGTCGAGGCAGCAGCCACGGACACGCTACGGGCCCGTTGTGTTCGCACCAGAACTGCGCCACCGCGCTCAGCGAGGGCGAAGTGGCGATGTGCGCGCGACGCCTCGCCCGCTGCAGCCGCGCGGCCGGCGTGGCGCTGGTTCCGGGCTCACCCACACCACCGATCCGCCTCGCGTACCTCGTCGAAGCGACGTGTCCCGGGCGTCGCGGCTGGCGCGCGCGCTGCCGCGCGCGCACCGCGGCGCGACGCGACGTTCCGGCTGCACCCTGTTCCGCAGCGGACGCCCCGCCCGAGCCGGGGCGGGCCGCCGCTGCTGGATGCCGACCGCTACGCCGCGCTTTCTCGGGCGCCTGCCCGGTGCGCGAACTCTGAAGACCAGTATCCGCGGCGATGGCGGTGCTGCTCTCTCGTGCGGCCCATTCCGGACGCGCTCTCGCGCCCAGGCTGCAGTCGGTGGCTGGAAAAGTTTCTGCGGTCGTCGTTCGTCGCGCTCCCGGACCCCGACAGTCTCGCAGCACCGCCGTGCTGCGACTTCACGGATGCTCCACCGCGGCACGCGGCTGAACCTCTGCGTCTGGACCTCCTGCCCGAAGAGCGCCGCGGAAGGCCGGACTGGCGTGACCGGTACCACGAATCACGCCTCTGAGCCTGCCGCCGGGGCTCGAGGTCTCGACCCCATGACCCTCCACCTGCCCGGAGAAGTGGACCTGCGACCTGGACGTCTTCCGAAAGCTCTGAGCCGCGTTCGCTTCTGCCTCCCGGAACCGGCGTTCCAGGTCCACTATGCAAGCGGCGGCTGCATCTGGACGGATGCCTCCGGTTGCGACCTGTCTGCACCGAGATTCGACGGCATCTGACACGGTGCGGCCGTGGGAGCGGGATCCCGCGATTGCCGCCGTCTCGCACCGTGCGCGCGGCTCCCGGCGATCGTGAGGTCGTGGTCGAGGTGGGACGACTCGTCCGGCGCTGGCGATCGTCACCGCAGCCGTGTCGGCGGGCCTGGCTACCGGCTCGGCGGCCACCAGAAGCGCCTACCTGGCCTCGGCGACTGGACGCGGCAGAGCGTGAGTTGCCCGCTCCCGAGAAGTGGCAGCGGCGCGCGGTGTGTCTGCGAGAAACCTGCCGAGGGCGGCATCCCGCTCGCGGACATCACCTGAACGCCCTGGGCTGCCGCCCGACGGTTTCCGACGAGGGGCACGCACACTACCCGCCCGGCCCGTTACCACGTCGGACCGACACGCGCACCCTGGACGGGTTCGACTCACCACTACGTCGTCACCGCCATCCTGCGCGAGTGCCACGAGCGCTCCCGCCTCGAGTGCGCACACCGCCGCGCCAGATCAGAAAGTACTGAGAGCCCGTTCTTCGCGTCAGTCCCGACGACCGGCGCCTGTTGCCGCGCGCAGCCGGCACGCCCGGCCGCGGGCGGGGCGTGGGTGGTGCCGCCAGACCCTTTATCGGGAGGAGCGCTGGGTGGGGTGGCGCCAGCCGGTCGCCTGGCGAGCCCGTTCACGCGCCACGTGGACTTCGCCGGCGGTGCTGCCGAGCTCGCTGCTGCACGATCCGCATCTCACCGCCTCCGGCGAGTCCGGTGAAGACGATCGACCACGATGCCAGCGGCGCGCGACGGCAGGCCGCGTGGAACCTGGTCTCGCGAAACCTTGGCCAGGACGTGAGAATCGGGCGATCCACCACCTGTTCACGGTGTCGTCCCGGACTCGGCCGCCAGACGGCGGGAAGTTCGTGCTTCTGCGCCGAAGCACGACGGGTGACCGACGCCGTCCGCGGCTGCCCGCCGCAGGCAGTGCCCCGAGGAAGCGGCGTGCTTCGCATGTCAGGCGGCGTTCCCGCTGGTAGACGAGGGTAGTCAAGCATCCTTTACTCTACCCTTACGGCTCCAGACACTCCGGCCTCCCCCCACCGGGAGCGACCCGCGGGCACCGCTAATCCGTTCCGCTGTCTTGCGGGGTGCGATTCCACTGCTCTCGGGCATGTCCCTCATAGGAGGCTCGCGATCGTCGACGTCTCGGCTGCCTGCGTGCGGCGCTTCCCCGTGGGCAGGCGGCGTGCCGTCTCTCACCATCGCCACCGTTCAGGCACATCTTGAGTCGGCGGGATCGTCGTTGAGGACGGTGCTCTCGATCCGCTCAGGAACTGGACGAGCTCCTCTCAAGGTCCATCCTCGAAGGCACCTCGCGATCCTCGTTTCACGACGTCCGTACCTCGCTGGATCTCGGGTTCGGGCCCTGCTCGAGAAGGCTGGTGCCTGCGGAGCATATCAGAAGGTGGGGCGCAGCAATGGGCATGGCCGCTCATGGCGCTGCTGTGGTGCGTCGCCGTCGTAATCCGGGGCCGGCAGTACCGATGACGAACCGTGTGCGAGAGCTCCGCAGCGAGCGAGGCTGGTCACAGGAGAACTTGGCGAGCAACTCGGCGTGTCGAGGCAGACGGTGAATGCCATCGAGACCGGCAAGTACGACCCCAGTCTGCCGCTCGCGTTCGAGATCGCTGACCTGTTCGAACTGGCGATCGAGGACGTGTTCGAAACCGGACGTGAAGCGGAAGCGCAAAAGCGCCGGCATTCGGCGGAAGAGAGAGGAGCAGACGATGGGCCTCTCCGTACCCAGTCGATCACGACCCGGCGCCGCACGATGCGGGCTCGGATGCGCGACGTTGGCGCTGACCACGTTCGCCGCGGTCGCCGTGCAACGCGCGGCCGGACCGAACGCGGCGATGGCGGTGGCGGGCACCTACCTGGAGCAGGCGCCTTCGTGATGGCCTGGCTCGCTTCACGGGCGACGGAGCATCCGCGCTGGGCGTGGTTCGGGAGTGCGGGCGTGTTCGCATCGGCGCTCGTGGTCGCCGCGCTCGCCTGGCCGGCTCCCGCTCAGGTGAAGGATTGGACGAGCATGGCGTGGATTGTTCCCCTGGCTTCACCCCTCGTCACGGCCTCGTCGCCGGCGCGCACGCGCGAGCGGGCGCAGTGCCGCGGCGCGGCGCCTGGTGATGGGCCAGGCAAGCTTGGTCGGCACGAGCGTCGTCTTCTCCTCGATCCCTGCTCGTGGTCGGCTGGCTCACTCGATGAATGCGCGCGAAAGAGAGCTCCGGCATGGCACGCGTTTCGATCCGCCGCTGCGCCACTTGAACGGCGGGGATCTGGGCGGGCCTGATGTGGCGGCCCGGCTTCGCGCCGATCTCCGCGAGGAAGTGGCGGCTCGGAGGAGGGAGTTCCCTCCGAGTTCACCGTCACATGGTGAACGGTGCCGCCGATGACTGTCACGCGGCTGGTGGGTCCACTGCTCAGCGCTGGTGCCATTTACGGGCGAGTCGCCCCACGCCGCCAGTGCGCGCCAGCGCTCCACGCGGACCGGGCGCGTCACGGTCTCCCGGCGCGCGACGGATCCCTCGAGCCGCACCGCCTGCCGAGCGAGCTCGATGCCCGGGCCGGTCACGCGCAAGTAGTAGATCCCCGGCCCCGCCAGCGCGTCCATCGCTCGAACGTCCGTCCCATGTCAGTGCACTGGTTCTCCGGCGGTCAGGAGTTCGGGCTCGTAGGCACGAATGCTCCGGCCGCGGACATCGAAGACCTCCAGGCGCACCGTCGCCGCTGACCGGGAAGCACGAACGCGAGCCGCACGCGATCGAGGAACGGGTTCGGCCACGCGCGGGCCGATCGACGGGGCCTGGTTCTCTCCCGGCACCGAAAGGACCTGGCCACTCCGATCGAGGTGCTGGATGTAGATGTCGGTCGTTGGTTCCGCTGCGCCGGTCCTGCCATGCGACGAACGCGCCCCCTGCGCCGTCCACTGCAATCGTGGGATGCTACCTGGTCATTCGCCACGGTGCACAGCCGCCACGCCCATTAGCGTGTCCACTGGCGATGCTCCGCATCGCATTGATGCGCTGGGCATAGATGTCGTCGCCGAGGCAGAGAACATGCGTCCGTCGTACCAGGTGATGATGGCGCCCGTCCCGCCGTCCGAGACGATCATGGGAGCGAGTTGGTCGTCCTGGACGAAGCAGACCGCGGCGCCGTTCACGATCCACTGCGTCGCCCCCTGTGCCGTTCACTCGCTGGGCGTAGATGTTGAAGTTCGTGCTGGTGCGGAAGTCCTGCCACGTGACCGTGGCGCCGCCGGCCCCGTCCGGGATCATCGAGCACTGGTTACCGGTCGGTGCAGAGCTGAACGCCGGCATTGGCGGGCGACCATAGCCTGTCGCCCGCGGAGGTCACGCGCTGGACGAAGATGCCGGTGTTGCCGGCAGGCCCAGGCGACGACGGCGCCACCCGAACCATCCGTGACGATCGCGGGACGTCGGTTGTTCGAAATGCTGCCCAGGGATCGTGTTGGGCCACTGGCTCACGCCCGACGAGTTCAGTCGCTGAGCGCGGCATCCGTTGGTGCCGTGGAACCAGGCGATGATCGCGCCTCCCGCACCATCCGAGAGTCGAGCACCGGAAGCGTCTCGCTGTTGCATGTTGGTCGACGTCACGGCAACCCCCATGGGACCCCACTGGATCGCCCCCGCCGCGTTGACCTTCTGGGCATAGATGTCGGGAGCCCAGCCGCGCCGTTGTCCTGACGCCAGACGACGATGGCGCCTCCCGCTCCATTGACGTCACGAACGATCGCGATGTCGCGCATCGTCGGACGACGCATTCGTGAGTTGAACGCCGTCGGGCCCCCACTGCGGATCTCCCGCGGCGTTCACCCACTGCGCTCGAGGCTGCGAGCTGCCGCCTCCATAGGCGAGGAAGGCGCCGCCTGCGCGCGTCCGACGCGATGGCGGGGGACACGAAAGAACCATTGGGGTGACCGGAATCTCCGGTGGTCGACAGCTGCCACGCCGTTCCGGGCCCATTGCGAAATTCCGTACGCGTTCACACGCTGCGCGAAGGTGACGCCGCCCGGGGCCACGCTCGGACGCTGATCGTGCCACACGCGCCACGATGGAGCGGCGCTCGGCGCCGTCCGCCACGGCGACGAAGGCTCCAGCTGGTCGCCTGGCTGCTGTGCACAGCGCGAAGCCGTCGATGTCGGCAGCGAACGACGGGATTGCGGGTGGCCGATAGCGCCGGGAGCGCGACAGACGAACATCAGGTAGCTCGCCCGGAGATCGGTGCTTCACCCGAACCTCCCGAAGAGGAAATGGCCTCGATGCGTGGGGAACTCTTCTGAGCGATCAGCGCAACACGACACTCCGCGTCGCGAGTACGCGGGCCCCGACCTCGCTCGAGCGGATCACGTAGACCCCGGGCGCCAGCCGCACGCCGGAGAGCGAGAGTTGCTGCGATCCGGGCACCGGCCGGTCAGAGCGTGCGCGCGTGCACACGCCGTCCCGCCACGTCCAGGATCTCCAGCCGCGCGGGTGCTGCCGTGGCGAGCGAAGAACGAGACCGAGAGTGGCCCCACCGCCGGGTTCGGATGGAATCCCGCGAGCGAGAGCCGGTGCGTAGGCGGGATGTCGAGGCTCACCTCGCCGGCCAGAAGCGCCCGGTGAGCCGCAACCGGTAGCTGTAGCGATGCCCGGCCACGACGTCCGCTGTCCACCAGCACGACGCGGCGATTGCCGTCACGGTGAGGCCGCCGAGCGCTGCTGCCACTCGCCCCCTCGTCCACGCGGCGCTCGATGAAGACGGCGCCCGCGGACGTGAGGTACCACTCGACGCCGGATGCGTCCTGGCTCCGACTCGGCCGAGACGAGTGAAGCGAGCGCCGGCGTCGGGACGTCGCAGGTGGGGCCGATGGTCTCGCCGCGGTTGATGCCTCCGAGGCAGTCCTCGACCTCCTGGTAGCGGCTCGCCACGGCGGGATCGGCAAGCGGACAGGCTCGGCCACAGGTCAAGCGCAACACCGCGTCGGGCGGGGGTGAACGCGTACTGCAGCCGAAGTCGAACGCGTCCCCGTCGTCGATGAGGTCGCCCGGCGTGCGTAGCTTGGACCAGGAGGACAGGACAACCCCGGCGGCGTGCCGTCCGCGATCCCGCCGTCCAACGTGAACTCGAACAGCTTAGGATGTTTCGAGTACGGCCGGCGGAACACGAGCAGGTATTCGCGGCCGCCGAGCGCGTCTGCGTCCGGTCCCCAGCTCGAGTCGTTCGTCGGGGGTTGAGAAGCAGGCGGAAGGATGTTGCCGCCATCGTCCGTGAACACGCGCTCCACAAACGCCGCGACCAGTTGGTCGCCGGTCTCGCCACACCGTTCACGGTGAACGGCACGGGCATCGGAGCCGCCGTACAGCCACGCGCGCCCCTTTGCGGTGGCGCCGTGCCGTCACCGCCTTCGAGCCGCATGTAGCGGTGCGCCAGCTGCGTCTGCGTGTGGCTGAACGAGACGCGGACCAGTGCGGGGGAACGAGTCCGGCTGCGTGTAGGGATTGAGCGAGGATCCAAAGAAGTCATATGCCGCCCCCGCGCCCCTCCGAAGCCCGTGAAGCCCACGTTCACGCCTTCCAGTGCTCGCCGGTTCGTCGGCTCGAAATTCTGGTAGGTGCCCGAAACGGCACGCGCGTCGGCCGCCTTGGTCCACATCTCTCCGGTGGTCGGAGCCGGGCACGCCGGGACAGTCGACGGCGGTGAGGGCGTTCAACACCACGGGCATCTCGCCCGTGGCCGGCTGCAGCGCCGCTTGCGACGCCCACGCATTGGCCAGGAAGGCCGCATGCTCGCGCAACGCCTGCTGGCGCACATCGCCACCGGGCGCGAGTGCGGCGGCGGAATCACGCCGAGCGGGTCGGCGCCGAAGTCGAGCGCCACCGAGTTCTGGTCCACGACCGAGGCGAGCGCAGTGATGTCCGGGAGCGTATACGGCCCATCACCGGTGGCCTGCGTCCGCCAATACGAGGCGGGCCGCGGGCAGTTGGGGAGCGACCGCGCAGATCGCCTCCGGCGGGAACGGGCGCTGGAACCCCGTGGCGAACACCCACGCACGAGGTCGGCGCGACAACGAAGGCCAGCGATCGCGTTGGCGACACCGGGCTCGGGTGCGACCACGAGCGCGATCCAGACTCGAACGTGTCTCCCGGCGAGACGGAAGCGCGGCGCGGTGCTGGCGAGGAAGCAGCGTTGTCCGCGAGGGAGGATCCAGCCAGCCGGAGCCCGCAAGCGGATCGCCACCGTACTGGTAACGCGTCACCTGTCCGAACGGGTCCACGAGATCCGAGCCGTCGGCCGCCAGCGCCGGACAGAGCTGTTGTACGTCTCGGTGAAGGACTGCGGATCCGTGCCATTGATGTACGAGCGGAACGCGTACAGGCCTGGCGTCGCGCCACCGGGAGCCGCGGGTGAGCTCGACAGGATCACCGCACCGATCGCAGGCGGAGCCGCGCCGTAGCCGCCGTCCATCGGCTGGCCGTTGTAGGCGTATCCCATCGAACGGGAAGAGTCACAACCGGTCTTGTCGTCGGTGAATCCCAGGCCGCCTCCGATGTCGGGGTCCGCCCAGAATCCGGCGCGCATCCCGGCCCACTCCGTATTCCCGGCGTTCCGGACACGCCAGCGGATGAAGATGACGTCGCCCATCGGCCCGGGATCGTCGAATGCGAACACCGTCTGTTGGACCTCAGCACCCAGCGGCGACGTGCCGCCCGCGCTGTTGTTGTGTGCCGTGGGGTCCGCGTCGTTGAAGACGCACCACGTCGCTCGGTCTCCAGGCAGGTCGGGACCGGGGACATCCACGGAGTCCGTGGGATCAGGCGTCGACGTGTCCGGCAGCCGGTGGAGCTTCCACGGCGCGCCCTTCGGGATGGCGTACGCCCGATAGTCCGCCCACGAGTGGTGATCGATCGCGTCCAGCGACGCATGCGGCGGCGGGATGTCTCACCTGCTCGGTGTCAGCTGGGGTGCGCCTGTCCAGCGCGCCATCTTCCACACGCGATAGGCCGGGTCGTTCCGGGTTGTCGGGGAAGCCGAAGGGGACAGGCCGGGCAGGAACTCCTGCGAATACTCGGCGACCGCAGCCCGGGTCTCGCCTCCGAGCTGCGCGCCGAGCCACAGCTTCCGAGGCGAACAGCAGCTTCAGGTCCTGCCCGCGCGGGTACCACGCTCCGCCGTCTCCGGCCGGGATGTCGTACCCCACCGCGCCGATATTCGTCACCACGACGCTGGAAAGCGATTCACGTCCAGGCGCCGGTCGAGACTGATCTCGCGAGTCCCCGTGGTACTCGATGCGGGGAGCGGAACGCGAAAGCAGGCGATCGCGCGAAGGCGAGCGAGCAGGGGATCGCGCCGAGTGTGAGCACGAGTAAAGAACGAGTTCCCAGGCCACGGAAGTTCATAGCGGCCTCCCAGGGAAGGAGGTGGGGATGCCAGGCCCGGCCGGGGGCATGAGGTGGGATGCCCGAAGCACTTCGCGAAGGCTAGCACCGCGGTTCCTGCCCGGATACGAGCATTTGTGCGCCGCGGGCCGGGGCTCGCACGCTGACCCGCGCGCTCAAGCACGAGGACCGGGCGAGCCACCGCGATGACTGCGCCGACACGCATTCGCGAAGCTCCGGCGCCACCGCTGCCCGTGTTCGTTGTGGCCGAACATCATCCAGCGGATTCGAACATCGCGTTCGGGTCAGGGCGGGCCTGCAGGATCCCGAATACTCCGTGCGGCCTGCCGCCGTCCAAGCGAAAGACCCCGGACTCTTGTCGTCCGGGGCCCTCGCGTCTCGCCCGCGACTGGACGGTCGTGGCGAAGGTGCTGTCGCGGCGCCTGGCAGGGCGCCGCAGTGCATGCCGTCAGGAGTGCGGCAACTCGAACTTGAAGGACGGGTTCAGGGCGCGGATCTCGCTGACGACGCGCTCCAGGTTCTCCTCGGTCTCGGAATCGCGGCGCTCGCGCCACGCGGTGTAGAGCTCGAGAAGTTCGTCCTGCTTGGTGCGCAGCAGCTCCTGCTGCGCGTGCTCGTCCACCGAGCGCTCGAGGTGGTAGACCTCGCCCTGCGAGAAGCGCTTCATGAGATCCAGGTACTCGCCGCGCATGTGCGACAGGATGCGCAGGTACTTCTCGAAACCGTTCGACAGCTTCTCCAGCACGTCCGAGACACCCGCGTTCTTGCGGTGCATCTGCTGGGAGTAGGTGTAGGCGAAGTGGTAGTAGGTCTTGCCGCGGCCGATGTACGGCCTCTTCGCTCGGCTGCAGGCGTGCGCCGGGCGGCCGCCGCCATCGCCGGGTTGTCGAAGATGCCGATCGAGACCAGCAGGAAGTCGGCGTTGGTCTTGTAGATCTGGTACTTGAGCCGCGCGTCCGTGGCCGCCGACAGCCGGCGCAGCACGTCGGTGTCGTACTTGGACAGGAACTTGCGCGACTGCTCGACGTACTCGGGGTTGATGAACGAGTGGAGCAGGTGGGCGAGGTAGACGTTGACGTCCTCGTCGTAGCAGTCCGCGTTCGAGACCAGGCCCGTCTCCATACGGCTGTAGAGCGAGACAGTTGATCATGAAATGATACGTCGGCTGCAGGTCGCGGCTGCTGTCCTTGAGGTCCACGTAGTGACGCGGGTTCATGTCTGGCCTCGCCGGCTCGCTCTGGTGTCCGTCCCGTTGCACGTGGTGAGGTGCTTCCGGGCTCCGCCCGGTTACCACTGCATCGGATGTGCCACGTCTGCTCTTGACCGAAGAAGCGCTGCAGATGCGCGCAGGACCTGCGATAAGCGCTTCTCGCAATCTTCCGCAGTTGCGCGCTGAACCATGTGCGCCTGGGGCGGTTACGCCCGCAGTCGGGTGAACTCACCCGGTGATGACCCGTTCCGCGTGTCGATCGAGCGCGTCGAATCGCGCGTCCGCGCCTCGTCGCCGGCGTGCGTCGCAGGCAAGACCTTTGCGAACCACGAAATCCATTTGCCATAGGACGTGTGCTATCCCATGCGCCACATCGGGATGTAACGTTACGTGTGCGACCACTCCCGGCGTCGCTCGCCGGGCGAGTGACCCGGCATCCCGGGCGCGATGCCGGTTCCGCAAGGCGGGCGCAAACGGGTACCTTCGGGGCACGGCCCTTGCGTGATGCAATGCCGAGGGCTGTGCTCCCCGTCCTCGTCCGAGCACCCTGCGCAGCTCACCTCGTCCCCGAGCCGTTCACCCCGCGATGGCCCGCCCCCGATCCCGCCACCCCGCAGCCACGGCCGCGCACAGGCGCCGGCTTGAGGCTGCGCCTCTGGCTGCCTGCTTGTCCGGCGGACTCATCGCCTCGGCCGGCGCGCTGTGGATGCTCGCCACCCCGAGCCTGTCGCCGTCCGACCCCGCGGTCTACGGCTGGCTTCGCCGGTGTGGCGTGCGCGTCCCTGGTGATCGGACTCGCGCTCGCACTGTGGGTGGACCACCACCTGATCGGGCACCTGCACGGCGTGCTGCTCGGTCTGCGCACGGGCCGCGTCGCCGAACTGCGCGGACTGCCTGCGGGCGCGGGATGGGGCGAGCTCTCCGAACTGGGCGACGCCGGTGCAGGAGATCCTCGAGCACCGGCGGCTGGAGTCACGCGCCTTGCTGCAGCTCGAGCGGATGCGCGATCAGCTCGCCGCACTTCAGACGAGCATCGACCGCTGGCATCTGACCGAGCGCTGGGAGCGCCCCGCGCTGCCCAACGGCGAGGTGGGCGAGGTGGCCGACGTGCTGAGCCATGCTATCCAGCGTCGCATCCTCGTGGACGAACAGAACCGAGACGCCGCCCGCCAGGTGGCGAGCGAGCTCACCGCCGTGATCGGCGAAGCGCAGGACGGCCACGTCGCAGGCCGAGCGCGGTTTCGTCGAAGCCACGTCGCTGCAGACCTCGGTGCGGGAGATCCACCGGCTCTCGACCGAGCTCGCCGCCGCGATCACGCGCGTCGCGCCCGAACCGCAAGCAGGGCCCGATCCGGCGGCCGAGCGTGCACGGCAGGCCCTCCGGGAACTGGTCGAGGCCTCGTCCCACAGCGTCGAGTCGCTCGGGCGCGGGCTGTTGCGCGTGCAGGACATCTCGGAGCAGGTGCAGCGCATCGCGAACCGCGCCACGCTGATCGGCATCCAGGCGCTGTCCGGGACCGGCGACCCGGCGACATTCGCCGACGAGCTCAAGCAGCTCGCGCACGACGTGCGCGAGGCCACCGACTCGCACCACGGGCTTCTCGCGCAGGACATCGACCGCGCCGTCTCTCGACTCCGACGCGCGCATGCGCGAGGCGCGCGAGCGCGCGATCGCCCGCATGGAGGCTCCGGTGCCCGCGCGGCCCGCCGCCACCGTCACGCCGGCGCCCGATGTCCAGCGACTGGTGGAGCGCGTGCTCGAGATGGTGCGCGACGCGCAGCACGCAAGGGCGAGCGCGTGTCCAACGCGAGCGAGCGCGCGTCGAGCGATCGCCGAGCGGCTCATGCGCCGTCTCGAGGGCAACGCGTCCGACGCCGATGCGCTCGTGGAGCGCCTGGTCCCGGTGGGAGAAGCGCCCCGCCCGCCTCGCCGGCGATCGCTCCCGAGTTGCGCCTGGTGGATCCCGCGGACGCGGATGATCGGCATGACGAGCCGGGTGCCTCGCCGCGCAAGGAGGAGCGCCCGTGAGCTCGACGCATCCGCACGACGACGGAAACGGGCGCGAGATCGCGCGCGGGCTCGTGGCGGCGATGCGCGCCGCGCTCGAGGCGCATCGCGAACCCGAACTGCGCACACGCACGCTCATCTGGCAGGCGGCGGTGGATGTCGCCGAACTGCTGGAGCTGGACGGACTGGCCGACCTGCTCAACGCCTGCGCGGCGCATGCGGCCAGCGCGCCCTCGGCCGTGGTCAACGTGATGGACCGGCTGGAGCGCATGGCCAAGGAGACCGAGGCTCGCGGCGACCTGGTGCCGTTCACCTCGGCCGACCGCGAACTGGGCGCACTTGCCGGCACGCTGTCGCAGCAGAAGTGGTCGCAAGCCGAGATCGAAGGCCCGCCCGTGCCGGTGCAGCCACTCGGCGAGTTGCTGTCGGATCTGCGGCTGGACCGGCCCGGCGACGTCGCGAGCGCCCAGGTGACGCTGCCGGTCGCCGCCGCGCTGCGAGCCGCGCTCGACTGGATCGGCGCCGACACGGGCGGCGTGGTGCGCGTGCATGCTCACGACGCGGCGCTCACGCTCACCTCCCGCGTCACGCATGAACCGGGACTGGGGCCCGCAGGCGCGGTGCTGGCGCTCTCGGGCGGTGCGCTGCTTCCCGAACCCGATCGGTCGCTGGGCGCTGCGCGTGCCGCTGCACGTGGAACGCCCCGCGTTCCTGCTCGCGCGACAGGGCCAGTTGTCGTTGGCGATCCCGTGGCACGCGGTGGCGAAGCTGCGCATCGCCGATGACACCGCGCGCGCCGTCATGACCGAGCCGTCGCTCACGCCGTGGTCCCCGCTCGTGCGCACGACCGGCGAGCGGCCCGCCGCGCTGCTGGCACTGGGGCTGACGCGGGCGTGGCTGCACCTGGATCACATCGTATGGCGCGTGTTCGCGCGACCCGAGCCTGCGCAGCCGCTGGATGCGGTGCCGGGTGGCCGCCACGTCGTGCGCACGTCCGAGGGGGGCGAGTACTGGCTGGTGGATGCGGCCGAAGCACTGGCGGGCATGCCCGCACTCGCGACGCCGCCGCCGCAGGCGCGTCCGCGCCTCCAGCCGGAGGAGGCATCCCCTGTGGCACCGGAGGCACTCCCGGCCGAGCCGGTCGACGCCGTGGGTCCGGATCCCGAACTGACCAGGCTGTGGGAGCTGGCACCCAGTGCCTCGGATGCGAGTGAGCCGGCGGCGCGCGGGACGTGGCAGGCTTCCCTGCCGGGCGAGCTGGATCTCGACGAGCCGCAGGGTTCCGATGACGTGGAAGAGCCCGTCGCGCTGGAACCCGGGCGCACGGACGAGCCGGCTGCCGCGACCGCGATTCCCGCCGAGACCGTGGCGCACACGGCCACTCGAGCGAGAGCACACCGGCCGCGCCGGCGCCGGACGCATGGCCCATGCTTGGTCCCGCCGACGTGCGGCCAGCTTCCCGCGCGCCGCCGCGGCCGCGCCCGGCCCGCATGCCCCGGCGAGCTCCGCGCCGCCCGCGGACGCACCCGTCGCCGTGGCCGCGGTCGCGACGCCCGCGGTGACCAGTTCCCGGCCGTCGCGCGCTCATCGTGGACGACTCGCTCATCGCGCGGCTCACAGCTCGGGCGCGTGCTCGAGAGCGAAGGCTGGTCGGTGGAATGGGTCAGAGCGCGCCGCCGATATTGGGAGGCCCTGCGCGAGTCAGAATGGCACGCGCTGTTCGTGGACGTCTCGCTCCCCGACGCGAGCGGCCGTCCGCATCTTCAGGCCCTCACCGGCGTGTCACGCTCGTTCGAGATCATCGCGCTCACGCGCGAACCCGCCGAGGACCGCCTCGCGCGCGCGAGCGGTGTGCGCGCTCGTCCTGCGCAAGCCGTTCGACCCGGACTACCTCGAGCAGTTCATCCGCCGTCTGCCCGCCCCGACGGACCGGCCGTGATCCGCGGCTCCCGGGGCCGCCGCAGTGACCAGCCGCCGCTCGCTCGCGCTGGTGGCGGACGAGGACCCGAACGTCGTCGAAGCGATCCTGCGCGCGCTGCAGTCGGCGCACTTCCGCGTCAGCACGGCGCTCGACGGCGACGACGCACTGCGCCGGGTGCGCAACGAGATGCCCGAACTGGTGATCGCCAGCTGGCGGCTGCCGCGGCGCAACGGGCTCGAGCTGTGCGACACGCTGCGGCGCGAACCCGAGCACGGCGACGTGCCGGTGCTGCTGCTGGCGGCGAAACCGGATTCCGAGTTGCGCATCGAAGCGCTGGCGCACGGCGCCGACGACGTGCTCGCCAAGCCGATCAATGCACGCGAGCTGATCGCGCGTGCGTCAGCGGCTGGTCGCAGCGCGCGTAGCCAGACCGCTCGCCACCGCCGGCGCGCCACGGAGCTCGAACGCGACCTGCACCGGCTGGAGCTCCGACGCGCGGCGCTCGCGCGAACAGGCGGCCGAGGCGCGCGCTGCGCACGCTTCGCCGGCGGGCTCGCCGGAGAATGGCTGCGAGGCCTGGAGGTGGAGAACCTGGACGAGCGGATCCTGCGCGAGGCCTGCCGGCAGAACCGGCGCGCGCAGCGCTGGCCTCGCCTCACGGCATCGAACGGGGGGCGCGTGGAGCGCGACGGCGGTGCGCGGCGACCTGCCCGGAGCGCTGGCACGGCTTCGAGCTGCCGGTGGCGGCGACCTGCCTGGAGTGGCTGGGAGCGTGGCGTCGTCCGCGCGGCGCGAGGAACTCGAACGACTGCCGGGGATGCCTGCCGAGATCGCGCAGCTGGCGATGTTCGGCGTCTCGTTGCTGGCGCCGCTCGTCACCGCGCGCGGCGAGGTGGAAGCCCTGGTGGCGTGCGAGGACCGGCCCGATGGCGGCCCGATCGGGGAGATACCGCGGGCCAGGCTGGAAGCGCGCTGTGCTCGGCGGCCGCCGTGGCCCCGGGCGACGGCGCGCCGGTTCCGCGACCAGCGGGATCGCGCGCTGGAACTGCTCGCCGAAGCGCACGAGCCCGGCACTCGCCGGCACGAGGCTGCATTCGAAGCGAGCGAACGGCTGCCTGCCGGTGGCACACGCGCAGTACCTGGGGAGCGCGAATGCGCGCCTGGCCCAGGCGCTCGCGCTCGGCGCCTGGGTGTGGACCGAGCGGGGCGCGCCGCGCTCGACTCGCTCGCGATATCCGACCCGTCCTCGCGACTCGTGCGCCTGAGGCGAGTTGTTGCGCGACGCAGAAGCCTGCGCACGCGGCGACCTCGAGGCGAGCGAGGACGCGCTGGCGTGGCTGGTGGCGGCAGGGCTGCGCTACGAGTCGCTGCGGCTCGCAGGGCGCAGCACGTTCGAGAGCTGGCGCACGACCGCCGGCTGGCTCCGGCGTGGCGGCGCGGCCGGAGCTGCGCGAGCACTTCCCCGAAGCACTCGAGACCGCGCGCTGAGTTTTCGCGGCGCAGGCGCACACACGAACGGCGCGGGGCTCACGCCCCGCGCCGTTCGCGCGATCGTGCTGCGCGGTGTCGTCTGGCTGCCGCAGCGCCGGGGGCGCGCGATCCGTCACGTCTTCTCGCCGGCTCCCGGCTTGATGCCGCTGAAGTCCACCTTGGGCACGACCTTCGCAGCGTCGGGCACCGGGTACATCGGGCGACTCCTTGAAGCCGAACATCGCCGGCGAACAGGTTCATCGGGGAAGCTGCGCACCGCGCATGTTGTAGTCCTTCACCACGTCGTTGTAGCGCCATGCGCTCGACGGCGATGCGGTTCTCGGTGCCCGCGACCTCGTCCATCAGCTGCGTGAACGACTCCTGCTGCTGCAGCTGCGGGTAGTTCTCGACCACCACGAGCAGCCGGCCGATCGCGCTGTCCATGCCCTGCGCCGCGGCTGATGCCCTGCTCCGGCGTGTGTGCGCCCGCCATCTGCGGCGCGCGCGTGCGCGATCTCGCCGAACACGGCCTGCTCCTGGCCCGCGGCGCCCTTCACGGTCTCGACCAGGTTGCCGATCAGGTCGCCGCGGCGCTGGAGCTGGTTGTCCACCTGCGCCCACTTGTTCTCGACGTCGGCCTTCTTACCGACGAGCGAGTTGCTAGTTGCCGGCCACACAGCCGCCGAAGCGCGAGCAGCGCCAGCACGCACGACCGCCCAGCACCGACCATCCCGCGCTTCATCGATCGCTTCTCCTTTCATGACCACGCCCGCGCGTGACCCGCGCTTTGACCTTCACCTGATCATCCGATTCTCGAGTTCCTCACCGGCTCCCGCGGGCCTTGCTCCGTCGCGCGACACACCGCCAGCGCAGGATACGTGAGCGCCGCCGGCGAGTTTCCACACTTGCCGCCGCCCCCGCCTCCACCGCTGGAACCGCCGCCGAAGGCCGCCGAACGAGGAGCCGCCACCGCCGCCGAACCCGCCCCGCGCCGCCGCCGAAGCCGCCGCCCCAGCCGCCCAGTCCGCCGCCGCCGAACCCGCCCCGCCGTACCAGCCGCCCCAGCCGCCGCGGCTGCGCCGGCCTCGGCTCGAGCCGATCGCGGGCAGGATCACGAAGAACACCAGGAAGAAGAGGAGCAGCGGGAGGTACCGCGTCCACCGCGAGGGGCTTCTCGCGGTCGTAGCGCAGCTCCTTGCCGTTCCACTCCAGCGCCACATGCTTCTCGGCGCCGATCCGCTGCGCGCATGCGAGCACCGCGGCGGTGATGCCTCCTCGGGCTGGCCTTCCTGGAAGCGCGAGCAGGACCAGGTCGCGCACCATGCGCGACTGCCAGCCGTCCGGCAGCGTGCCCTCGAGGCCGTAGCCCGGTTTCGAAGCGCACCTCGTGCTGCTCCATCGCGACCAGCAACAGCAGGCCGTCATCGCGTTCCGGCGTTGCCGATGCCCCACGACTTGAACACGCGCGTCTTGAACACGCTCGGCTCCTCCGGCGCGCGTGCTGGCGACGGTGAGCACGGCGAACTGCACGCCGGTCTTCTTCTGGAGTTGGTCGAGGAACGGCTCGAGCTGTGCCTGCCGCTCGTCCCCGATCACGCCGGCGCTCGTCGGTTGACGTAGCCGGTGTAGGAGCGGAATGGGGACGTCGCCCTGCTGGGCGCGCACGGGCAGCGGGGCGGCCAGCAGACGAGCACCACCACCGCCGGCCGGCGCGCGAACGCGCGCCACGGACGATCATGGCAGGCGAAGCGTGTCGACCGCGTGCACGAGCTGGTCGACCTGCGCCAGGAACGCCCGGTAGATGGCGCGCGTCTCCTCGGCACCCGGGTGCTTGCGCTGCGCGCGCAGGCGATGCGCACCCGTGAGGCGCGTTCGCATCCAGGCCGTGGATCTCGCGCCACGCGTTCGATCACGCGCTCGAGGCTCGGCGGCGGCGCTTCGCCTGAAAGCCGCACCAACGAGCGGAACAGCGTGTGGAACCCGCTCGCGAGCCGGGCCAGGGCGGCATGCAGCTGCTCGGGGTGCGCGGCACCCGGAGGTATTCCTGCACGAGCCGCAGGTGCTTGCCGCGCAGCTCCTGCTCGATCTGCAGGCGCAGATAGGTCTGCGGCACCTGGAGCGTGTCGAACAGGTCCACGCCCTCAGCCGCCAGTGACGATCCTTCAAGTCGGTCCACTCGATCGGGAACACGTCGAGTGAGCGCTGCACCTGCACGCATCGTCATGAACAGCGGATCGATGTGCGGGGGCTTGTGTGGGCGCGGGCACGCTCGACGGCGATCTCGTCCAAGCCGCGCGAATCGGCAGGCTCTTGGATGACCACGAGCACGTTGACGTGGCGCTTGCTCGGGATCGAAGCCCTCGTTCAGCGCACCGCCGGTGATATACGCCGACAGGAACTGCGGCCCCAGCCGGGCCTGCACCGGGGACAACCAGCGCTGCGCGGCCGCGAGCGACCAGCGGCGTGGGCTCGATCGTCGTCGTCAGTTCAGGTCATGGGCGGGACGATAAGCCATGGCGGCGGGGGTCAAGACGGCCGCCGGGCGTTCCGGCGACGTGTGGGAGTGGATACGGCGCGGCTGGCGCGCATGTTCGCGCACGCCTGCTTACTTGACCCTCCCCAGTGCCGCTCCGTACCGTCGTCTCTGACCATGAAACCGGTGGTCAACGACTTCAGCATCCAGGTCGCCACGGTCAACGGCTCGGGCAGCCAGACCGCCAACAACGTGCTGTTGCGCGCCATCTTCCAGATGGGCATCCCGGTGAGCGGCAAGAACCTGTTCCCGTCGAACATCGCGGGCCTGCCGACCTGGTTCACGCATCCGGCGCCAGCAGCGACGGCTGCGTCGCGCGCGCGCCGCGCAGCACGAGATCCTGGTGGTCATGAACCCCGAGACCGCCGCCGCCGGACGTGGCCGCGATGGCGCCGGGCACGCGTGATCGTGGTGAACGACACGATCAAGGTGCCGCCGGTGCCCGACGACCGCATCGTCTACACGCGTGCCGATGAGCCAAGCTCATGGAGCCCATCACCACCGACGTGAAGCTGCGCCGGCTGGTGGTGAACATGATCTACGTCGGCGTGCTCGGCCGAGCTGCTCGGCATCGAGCCGGCCGAGGTCGAGACGCGCGCTCGACGGCCCAGCTCGGCCGCAAGCCCAAGGCGCTGGCGCTCAACCACGCCGCGGTGCGCGCCGGCATGGCAGTACGCGCGCGAGAACTTGCAGAAGCGCGACCCGTTCCGCGTCGAGCGCATGAACGCAGACCGCGGGCAAGATCCTGATCGACGGCAACACCGCCGGCGCGCTCGGCGCGCATGTTCGGCGGGCGTCACCGTGGTGACCTGGTACCCGATCACGCCGTCGTCAGTCGCTGGTCGAGTCGCTGATCGGCTACCTCGAGCGCTACCGCCAGCGACCCGGCGACGCGGCAAGGCCACCTTCGCCGTGATCCAGGCCGAGGACGAGATCGCCGCGATCGGCATGGTGCTGGGCGCGGGCTGGGCGGGCGCGCGCGCCATGACCAGCACCTCGGGCCCGGGCATCTCGCTGATGGCCGAGTTCGCCGGCTACGGCTACTACACCGAGATCCCGGCGCGTGATCTGGGACATCCAGCGCGTCGGGCCCGAGCACCGGGCTGCCGACGCGCACGGCGCAGGCCGACCTGTCGTTCGTCCACGGCTCTCTCGCACGGCGACACGCAGCATCCCGGTGCTGCTGCCGGGCTCGGTGGCGCGAGTGCTACGAGTTCGGCGCAAGGCGTTCGATCTTCGCCGAGCGGCTGCAGATGCCGGTGTTCGTGCTCTCGGACCTCGACCTCGGCATGAACAACTGGATGAGCGACCCGTTCCCGTATCCCGACAAGCCGCTGGGATCGCGGCAAGGTGCTCGAGCGACGACGCAGCTCGCCAAGGTGCGCGAAGTTCGAGCGCTACCGCGACGTGGACGGCGACGGCATCCCGTACCGCACGCTGCCCGGGACTCGAAGGACTGGAAGGGCACGTACTTCACGCGCGGCTCGGGCCACGACGAGGCGGCGCGCTACACCGGAAGACCCGCACGCCTACGTGCGCAACATGGACCGGCTGCGCCAGTAAGCTCGAGACCGCGCGCGACGATCGTGCCCGCATCCCGTCGTCGTCGCCCGACGGCACGGCGCCGAGGTCGGCCTGATCGCCTATCGGCTCGTCGCACTGGGCGGTGATCGAGGCGCGCGACCGAGCTGCGCGCCGACGGGCGCTCGACGACCGTCGTACCTGCGCGTGCGCGGCGCTGCCGCTGCACCGCGTCGGTGCACGAGTTCGTGCGCAGGCACGCGCGCGTCTACGTGGTGGAGCAGAACCGCGACGGCCAGCTGGCCGAGCGCATCCGCCTCGAGGTGCCCGGAGCTGCGCCGCGCGCGTGAAGTCGGTGCTCCACTACGACGGCCTGCCGCTCGACGCGCGCAGTGGTGACCACCGGCGTGCTCGCGCCACGAGGGCGCGGTCGAGTGCCCGGTGGAGCGATCGGATGAGCGACGGCGACCACGACGCCCGCGGCCGGCCAGCCCGTCAACCGGATCGGCCTCACTCAAGCGCCGAGTACGACGGCAGCCAAGACCACGCTGTGCCCTGGGTTGCGGCCACAACGCGATCACCGGCGGCATCATCCAGGCCGCGTGGGAGGCGGGGCTCGAGCCGCACCGCGTGGCGAAGCTCTCGGGCATCGGCTGCTCGAGCAAGACGCCGGCCTACTTCCTCGGCCACTCGCACGGCTTCAACGCCGTGCACGGCCGCATGCCGAGCATCGCCACCGGCGTGCACGCCGCGAACCGCGACGCTGCTGCTGATCGGCGTCTCGGGCGACGGCGACACCGCGAGCATCGGGCTCGGCCAGTTCTGCCACCTGGTGCGGCGCAACGTGCCGGTGGTCTACATCGTCGAGAACAACGGCGTGTACGGGCTCACCAAGGGCCAGTTCTCGCGCCACCGCCGACGTCGGCAGCACGATGAAGGGCGGCAAGGCCAACCAGCTGATGCCGATCGACCTGTGCGCGCTCGCGCATCGAGCTGGGCTGCGGCTTCGTGGCGCGCTCGTTCTGCGGCGACCAGAAGCAGCTGCGGCCGCTGCTCAAGGCCGCGTTCGCGCACCGCGGCACCGCGGTGCTCGACGTCGATCAGCCCGTGCGTGACGTTCGCCGGACCACGAGGGCATCGACCAAGTGCGTACGCCTGCGGTGAAGGAGCACGACGCCCCGCTGCACGACATCGATTACGTGCCCTACTTCGAGGACATCACGGTGGACTACGAGCCCGGCACCACCCGCGAGGTGCTCGATGCCGGACGGCTCGCACGTGCATCTTGAAGAAGCTGGCCGAGGACTACGACCCCACCGACGACCACAAGGCGCCTCGCGCACGCTGCGCGAAGCGCGCAAGGACATGAAGCTGGTGACCGGGCTCGTGTATGTGAACACGTCGGCCCACCGGTTCGACGATGAACTCCAGGTCGTCGAGGAAGGTCTTGCCACGCTGCCGCTCGACCGCGTGCGGCCGCCCAAGAGCGTGCTGGACGCGATCATGAACAGCTACCGCGAAGGCAGCGCGCCGGTGGGGCGCGGGCGGCGGATGAGCCTGCGCGGTGCTCGGGCGGTCGAATGCGGCGCGCGTCCACCGGATGCGCGCCGCATCCGCGAGCAGGGCTGAAGGGTGAGCGCGAGTGCGTGAAGCGTGTCTGACGAGCGCGCCACCTCTTACGCGCTGTGGCCCGGAACTCACGCAAGGCGCCAGCACGCGACCGCGTGCTCGAGCGGCTGGACTCCCGTCGCCGACGAGACGCTGCTCGACTTGGGCTGCGGCCCCGGGGCCATGGCACGAGCAGCCGGCCCGTTCGTGAAGCGTGTCGTGCTGTGCGACCTGTCGCCCGCGATGCTGCGCGTGGCCGCCACCGAATCGCGCCGCGCCGGCCGGCCTCGTGCCGTCACTGGCCGCGGCGGACGCGAGCGCGCTGCCGTTTCGCTGACGCGTGCGTTACCTGAACTCGTGGCCTGCCGGCATGCCGCGAGGCTGTTCCGCTCTCCGGAAGGTTTCGCGAGCGAAGTGGCGCGCGTGCTCCGCCAGGGCGGGCGCGTCGCGGTGTGTGACGTGATGGCCACGGGTGAGCCCGAGGCGGGATGACCTTGTGCTCGCGCTCGAACAGGTGCTGTCCCCTCGTGCCCGTGCGGCTGATGACCCCCGCGCAGTGGGGCGAGCGACTCGAGGCTGCGGGACTGCGGCGGGATTGGGACGACCAGCCACTCGCCGAGCTCGACGCCGGCCGCTCGCTGCTGCCGAAGCCTCGCGCGCGCTGCGGTGTGTCACAGGATGCGTTCGAGCAGGCGAGAGCACGCCTGGTCGGCGCAACCGAGAGCGTGCGAAAGGCGCTCGGCGTGCTGCCGCACGGCACCGACGTGATCTACCACCCGCCGCTCGGGATCGTTGGCGCCACACGGGTGTAGGATGCCGGCCGGGCCGTCGTGCTCGCCGTCGGAGGCTCGGGGCGAGGATCGAGGACGACATCAGGAGGGCCGATCATGTCGAGGCTCATGCGCTGGCTTCCAGTCCTGCTCGTGTTGGCACTCGTTCCCGCGTGCGCGATGCAGAAGTCGGCCGCCGAAAAGGCTCTGACTGCAGCCGAGGCGGCGTACGCGAAGCATCTCGGTCGAAGCGCTGAGCGTCGCGCCGGAGACGGCGGCCGAGGTGGAGGCCGAACTGGCATCCCTGCGGGCACTCTTCGCAAGCAAGGACTACGGGAACGTGGCCAAGGCGGTACCCGCGCTCATGGAGAAGATCGGACACGCTGGCCCAGTCGCTGCTCGCGCAGCGAGCGAAGCTCGAGGCCGATTGGAAGGTGTCTCACCGAGGCCGCGCCCGGGGCGCTTACCGCGCTTGGCCGGAAGCTCGAGGACTTCGGTCAGCCACCCGCCGGCATGCCCGAACGCGCGCAGTACGACCAAGCCATGGTGCAACCTCAGCGGATGCGCGCTCTGCGGTGGGCCGAGGCGTGAGTCGCTGTTCAGCACGAGCCCGTCAAAGGCCGTGGCCCAGGGCGATCAGGTGCGCCTCGACGCTGCGCGGATCCTGACGGAGTTCGGGCAGCGGGGGTCGTGAGCGAAGCCCCCTCAGTGCTCGAGCGTGAACTTCGCGCCCAGTGCATCGCCGCGGCGCGCTCGAACGCCGCCGCCTTCACCAACAGGTAGTCCGTGTCGTAGGTGCTGATCACGAACACGCGGGATGCCCGCCTCGGCGAGCGGGCACGGTGAGCCCGCCGATCACGCCGGTGGTGGTCGAACGGGACCGGGCCCACCAGCTCGAACGCGCGCCAGCCGCGCTCCACGTGCTGGTCCACCGAGGGCGGCAGGTCGTCTTCAGCTGCAGACCAGCGACAACTCGTCCGGCGTGCGCGTCAGCGACCAGAACACGGCCTCGCTGTGGAACGCCCACGCGGGCAGTGGCGCATCGGCGGCGAACCTGCACACCGCCAGCCGCCACGGGCGTCGCGCGCAGCCGCAGCGCGGGTGTGCTCACGGAAACGTGATCTCGCCCCTCGTCGTCGAGCACTTCGATGCGCCGAGCAGGGCAGTCTCGGCAGCCTCGAGGATCTTCTCCGGGGTCTCGGACTCCGGGTCCAGGATCGGTCGCCTTGTTCTTGCTGTCCACGCCGAACGCCCCGGGCGCGATCTCGCGACACAGGCCGTTGCCACAGCACTCTTTGTGCAGGATGCGCAGCTGCATGAGGACTCCGAGAGGGCTGACCATCGTGGCCGATGCGGCGCCGGGGTTCAAGCGGGCGCCACGCGATGAGCGCGAAGTGCGGCTCGGCACAGTGGTTGTCGGCCATCGCACGGGCGTTCTAGAGTCCTCCGTCCCGTTGCCACTCCCGACCCTTTCGCGAGAGCCACCCATGGACGCGCTGGATCGCTACCTCCAAGACAACCGCGGCCGCTTCCTCGACAACCTCAAGGCCGTGCTGCGCATCCCGAGCGTGAGTGCCCAGCCACAGCACAAGAGCGAAGTGCGCCGCTGCGCCGAGCACATCGTCGCGCACTTGAAGTCGATCGGCATGACGAAGGCGGAGGTCGTGACGACGCCCGGACCACCCGGTGGTCTACGCCGAGTGGCTCGGTGCGCCCGGCAAGCCCACGGCACTGCTCTACGGTCATTACGACGTGCAACCGCCTCGAGCCGCTCGAGCTCTGGAAGACGCCGCCATTCGAGCCCACCGAACGCGACGGCAAGCTCTACGCGCGCGGCGCGTGCGACGACAAGGGCCAGGTCTACATGCACCTGTCCGCGATCGAGGCGCACCTCGCGGTGAACAAGAAGCTGCCCATCAACCTCGAGCTCGTGATCGAGGGTGAGAGAGGAAGCCGGCAGCGAGAGCCTCGAAGGGTTCCTCACGTCGTGGCGGCCCAAGACTCGACGCCGACGTCGATCCTGGTGAGCGACACCAGCATGCTCGTCGCCGGACCAGCCCGCGCTCACGTACGCGCTGCGCGGCATCTGTCTACACGCAGATCGAGGTGGTCGGCCCCACGCGCGACCTGCACTCGGGCGAGTTCGGCGGCTCGGTGATGAACCCCGCCAATGCGCTGCGCCGATCATGGCGGCGCTCACGGATGCCGACGGCCGCATCACCGTGCCCGGGTTCTACGACCGCGTGAACGAGCTCACCCCCACGGAGCAGCAAGGCGTATGCAGGCCATGCCGTTCGACGAGGCCGGGTTCATCGCCGAGTCCGGCGCGCCCGATGGCCTCGGGCGAGAAGGGCCGCAGCACGCTCGAACGCATCTGGTCACGCCCGACGCTCGACGTGAACGGCATGTGGAGCGGCTACACCGGCGAGGGCAGCAAGACCGGTGCTGCCGAGCTTCGCGGCCGCCAAGGTGAGCATGCGGCTCGTGCCGGACCAGGACCCCAACCAGGTCTTCGATGCGTATGTGAAGCACGTGAAGTCACTGGCACCTCAAGGCGGTGACCGTGACGGTGAAGAGACATGCACGGCGCCAGCCCGTGGATCACGTCACCGGACCACCCCATGCTGCAGGCCGCGGTGCGCGCGTTGGCGCGTGCCGTGGACCAAGAAGCCCGCGCTCATTCGCGAAGGCGGTTCCATCCCGGTGATGGCCACGTTCCAGCAGACGCACGACCTGCCGTGCATCCTGATGGGGTTCGGCCTGCACGATGACCAGGTGCACGCGCCCAACGAGAAGTTCTCGCTCACCAGCTTCGACGGCGGCACGAAGAGCTGCGCGTACCTCTACGAGGAGCTGGCGAAGTAACGGGAGAGGGCCTCACCCGCCAGTCCTGTAGGATCCTCGTGTGCTTCTCCATCCACCGGTCCGGGGCCGCGAGCGGCGTGAAGCCGTACTTCCGTACAGCTCCGTGCGCGTCGCGCGTCAGCAGGAACCAGCGCCGGAAGCCCTGTAGCTCCGGGTGCGCAAGCATGCACTCATGAGCCACCGCGACAGGCCGCGGCCGCGCCACGGCTCCAGCACGAACACGTCGCCGATAGGCCACCGTGGCGCGGTCGGTCACCACGCGCGCGAATCCACCTGTGTCGCGCGCCCTCGTAGATGCCGAAAGGTACGGCATGGGCGATCGAGCGCTCCATCACGTCGCGCGGGATGCCGCGCGCCCAGTAGGATGTGCTCAGGAACTCGTACACGGCGTCGAGGTCGAGCCGCGCATGGTCGGTGCTGATGGTGAAGCCGTCGCGGTGCCATTCGTGCGGCATGTCGTCCTCCGGGCGAGTGTGCGGCGGCGCCGAGCCTAGCGCAACACCTGGTGTTCCGCGCCGGGATCCACGAACGGGAGGGAGCTGTTTGCGGACATACGTCCTCGAACGCAGCCAGTGGGTGCCGGCGCCGGTCGCCGAGACCTTTGCGTTCCTGCTCCGACGCGGCGAACCTTCCATCCCTCACGCCGCCATGGCTCCAGTTCCGCTTCCTGTCGCCGCTTTCCGGAGTGGATGCGCGAGGGCGCCTCGCTCGAGTACGTTCTGCGCCTGAACGGCATCCCCGTTCGCTGGCGCACGCGCATCGCGGACGTGGCGGCCGGGCGTGGCGTTCACGGACGAGCAGTTGCGCGGGCCCCACGCGCGCTGGCTGCACTGCCACACGTTCCGCGCTGAAGCGCGGAGGCACGCGACTCGGCGACCGTCTCGAGTACGCGTTGTCGTTCGACCCGGGCTGTCGCGTCCGCTGAATGCCTGGTACGTGCGCCCGCTGGTTGAGCGCATCTTCGACCATCGCGGCAAGGGTGATCTCGAATCGGTTCCGGCGTGCCCAGCCGTGGTGAGGCGGCACGCGTTCGCGGAGCCGTGGACGAGTTGGAGCCGCGATGAGATTCTTCGCCCCATGCTTCGGGGCCACGTGAGCAGCAAGGAGCGCACGAATGCGGAGCGCATCTCGCCTGTTCATCGCATTGCTGTTCTGCGCCGGTTGATCACGGGCGGCGTGACCGCCGCGACCGCCGCCCCGCGCGGGCCTGTGTGGCAGGTGTACGCGATCCGCTACGCGACCCTGCCCAAGTTCCCGGTGCGCGTTTACCTCGTGGCTGGCGCAGACACGACGCGCACGGTCGACATCGCGATGATGTTCTGGCTGCTCGAAGGGCCGGACCGGCGGCGCGTGCTCGTGGACGCCGGCTTACCGGCAGAAGTTCCTCGACGGGTGGAAACCCGCCGACTCGTGCGCCCGTCAGAGGCCGTGCGAGCGCTCGGCCTCTCTGACCGCATCGATCACCGGCAGTCGATCGTGTCGCACGTGCATTGGGACCACTGGATGGCGCGGACTGTTCCCCCAACGCGCGTGTCTGGATCCAGGCGGGAGGAGTCACGTACCACGTCGGCGACGACGGGATGCCGCGCACGACGCGATCGACACGCTGGACTCCGCAGATGCTGTTCAAGCTGAACCAAGCAGGGCGGGTGCAGCTGGTGAACGGCGAGCGGGCAGGGGATCCTGCCGGGACTCGTGGCCTACACCGGCGGGGAAGCACAGTTCGCTTGCAGTACGTGGGTGAGCAGACGGCCAAGGGCACCGTGGTGGTCGCGTCAGACCAACTCCGCTACCTGTACGAGAATCTCGAGCACCGCGATCGCTCCGTGACGGCTGGATGCCGCGTCAGAATCCTGGCGGCTCAGGAGCGGATGAGGAAGATCGCTCGCTCACACGGCTGATCGTGCCGGGGCACGATCCTGGCGATGATTCGCGAGTTCAAGCGGGTCCGGGGAGGTGGTGCGGGTGGAATGATGCGCTTCGCGGACACCACACTTCGACGTCGGGCCGCTCGCGGGCGGCGCATCGCCCGCTCGGCCGCGACGGTGTCGCCGGCAAGTCGATCGCGCGCGGACGTTCAGTTCGATCGATAGTTCCCGAACTTGAGCTCCACGCCGAAGTCAGTACGCCGCCAAGAACGCCGTCACGGTCTGCAGCTCGTCCTTGTCCGGGCCCGAGATGCACGATCTGCGCGTTGATGGACGTCTGCACTTTCTTCATCTTCGCGTCCTCGGTGCAGGTACGACCTCCTTGGCCTGCTCCAGGTGAGGTGAGGCCGTCCATCGCCACCACCTGCCGCACGGTGTTGGAGCGCCGCTGGCTCGGTCTTGCCGGGCTTCAGGTTCTTGAGCGGCACCCGCGCTCACCATCTTCGACTGGACCACGTCCCACACGGCCGTCATGCGGTGCTCGTCGGGGGCGGTGAGCGTGAGCGTCTTGGCTTCATGTCGAGTTCGATCCCGACCTTGAGGCCCACGAAGTCGTAGCGCTGCGGTGAGTTCCTGGTCGCCTGGTCCCACGGCGTTCTGGACTTCCATCACGTCCACGCCCGTGGTCACGTCGAACGAGTTGGTGCTGGCTCACATCGGGTTCCTCCTGCCTACGTACTGCGCCGGCGCCGTGCGAGCGCTGATGTGCGGAGCTTCGAGTGGCGCGCGTGGCCGGCGTGCGTATCGTTCGCTCGGCGGCCGCGCGTGGCGCGCCGCGGCACCATCGTGGCCACGCGGCAGTCACCTCTCGCGACTCCACCCCGCCGAGCCCGACATGCCACCTCTTCCAAAGCGCAGCGCCGATCGCGCGTCGCTGCGTCGCCACAGCACGCGGCGGCGCGCGATGGCGGGCGAGACGAACGCATAGCGATCGTGCTCGTCGGAGGTAAGCGGGATCCGGTCCATGCGACCTCGGCGGCGAACACGGGCGCGACGCCGGATGCGGTCAGGGCCGGCTCATAGAAGGTGGCTTGAGATGTTCGAGTGCCCACCAGCGCAACGGCGTGAGGCCGGTCTCCTCACGCACCTCGCTGCGGCAGCCACGCATGGCACCTGATTCGCCGCGCTCAGATCCCGCCGTCACCGGCTGCCAGACTCCAGCGAGAGAACGATGGGGGGATCGGCGTATGAGCAAGAGTTCAGACGTTTAACGCGGCGCCGGAAGACACGCACCTCGACCTGACTGCACGAGATCGGGATCACGCGCGGCAAGATAGCGTTCCGCGGGCACACCTGCCATGTGCAGTGGCACCAGTGCCATGAGCATTCTGGCCTGCCCATCCGGGTGTTCAGACTGAGTTCACGCGCGTATTTTATCCAGCCGTTTGAAAATCATTACGGTTGGCTGTGCGGTTCCAGCCAGTGGACTTTTCACGCACGGAGGTCGGCCTCGCTGGCACCTCCGCGGGACAAGCGCCCGGTCACCTCCGGCGATGGAGACGCGGCGATGCTGGTCGCCATCCCCTCCCCCTGCATCATCATCGCCGCTCGTCGTGAGACTGCACCTCAGGGCCTCGGCGACCAGACGCTCGCACACGTCGCCACTGGCATCTCGATCGCCGGACTGATCCTCGGTTTCGTATTATGGCTGGGGCTCCGGGAAGATCCTGGTCCGGGTTCTCATCTCGCCGAAACGTTACCTCAGGCTGTACGCTGGGAGCGCTGAGGGCCGCAGCCGCGCCCGTGGTGGCGCGCCGGCGATGATCTTGGTCTCGAATTCCTCGCGCGTCCTGCGAGACCTCGATTGCCTGGCTGGGCAGACGATGCTCGCCCTTCGATGTGCCGCCACGTACGTGATGAGCCCGCTGCTCGGCCTGGCATTCGCCGCCGGCGGCGGCGTGGTCAGCTCGCATCGAACCTCCGGTTGCTCAGAAGCTGGTCGTTAGAGCGTCGTGGGTGGCGCGCGGCCGCGAGGGCATCCGCGGCGCGGAGGCTTCTCGCTCATGGGCATGCTGATCCTGCTCTGCGGTGGGCGCGTTCGCCTTGCTGCTGTCACTGCTCTCGCCGATGGCGCTCGCTGCTCGGCTTCCTGCACCGCCAGCTCGCCGGGTCATCGTTATCAGGCCGCCCACCGCAGCAGGGCTGCTGGGCTCGCGCGTGTGGACGAAAGTCTGGTGAACCACCGCTCCGTTGCTGCGCTCCAGCCGCGGTGGCCATCGCCGCGATGGTGTGTGGTTCGCACTGGGCTGGCGCGCTCACGAGGTGACGACGGCCAGCAACGAGCCGGCCAGTTCCGCCATGCCGCCGGCGCCGCCGCAGGTCACGGGGCGGTTTGCGCGCGCCACCGAGAAGGTGAGCATGCCGCGCCAGTGGCTGCAGAGGGGCGCAGGGCGTTTCGCTCCGAGGCGGCGGACCGCGGTTTCACCAACATCGTCGCGCTGATCGCCATGGAGGCCGACCACGACGCGGCACGACCGTGAGCCGCGTTCCTCGAAGCACTACGAGGTCCCTCGTGTTCTCGATGCTCGATCGCCCGACGCTGATGCTTGCTTTGGTGCGCATTCACCGGCCGGGCGCAACGCCAAAGATGATCCCGTCGGGGCTGCAGGGCCGTGGTTCAGGGACCAGCTGGTGGAGGGGCTGCCAGGACTGCATCATCACGGCATCACTCGCTAAGCACGGCCGCGATTCCTGCCGTTTCTCTGGCACGCATCGCCCATCTACCATCGTCATGGCCATGAACCGCGATGTTCAGGCTCATCCCGGTCCTGCACTTCCCGCCACGGCGAACCTCAATGTGACGGTGGCGCTCGCGCTCACCGTGTTCGATCCGGCACTGGTCATCGGCCTTCAAAAGGAGCTGGGCCCGCTGGGCTGGGCGGACCAGCTGCTCGGCAGCCGCGCGGCCACCTCGCCGGCTGGCTCCTGGCACCGCTGCATGCTGCCGATCCACGTGCTCGGCGAAGACTCAGCCAAGCCAGATCTCAGCACTGTCGTGCCAGGTTGTTCGGCGCAGCATCTCCGGCAGAGGACGTGCCGCCATCGTGTCGCTTCGCTCAGCATCGCGATGCTGCCGTTCCAGCTACCTGCCGTTCGGCGGCGTACCCATGCAGGCGATCTTTCTACCCGCTCGTCCTGCCTCGGCGGTTTCTGACCGCAGTGCTACCATTCGCGCTTTGATCTATCACCTCTTTTTGCACGATCTGGCGAGCACGGGCTGCGAAGGGGCTGCACACCCGCCACAGAAAGAGCCCCAGGTTCAATGATCACCATGCCGCACTCGCCTCGGACTCCATCGGCGTCAGTGTCGCTGCCATCAGCAGGCATTCAGCCTCAACCTGAGTCATGGGCGCCATACGGGCGGCAATACGTA
>ERZ1370068.8050-contig-6931_pt1 | contig 30295 bp, 27 predicted proteins | sample MGYA00561227_ERZ1370068 | MGnify/ENA primary metagenome ERZ1370068 (study PRJEB38410, sample SAMEA6850437) | metagenome | study: Metagenomic assessment of the ecological functions of the soil: analysis of the soil microbiota associated with the...
CAGTTACGTATTGCTAGCAGTTCCATCGTGCCGCGGCAACGGCGGCAGACGCCTGCCCGTCGATCTGCGCCTGGTGCAGGAGCGGGCTGCTGGACAGGTGGACGCATTCGGCCGGCGGCATCGCCCGCATCGCCGACGCCGTGCACATCAGGGCGCCGAAGCGCAGATCTGGTCGCTCGACGACGCGGTGGCCGGCGTCGCACGAGATGGCGACTCCTGCCTCAGGGAGGAGTCGGCGGGGCAGGCCGAGCCGGTCTCGGTCTCGGCCGAGGAATTGGCGTCGTCGGTCAACAGAGCTGGCGGTCTCGGTCGAGCAGGTGTCGGCGAACACCACGAGCCTGGCGTCCGCGGTGACCGAAACGGCGGCGGCGGCGCAGGAAACCACCGCTGATCCAGTCGGTGGTCACGAGCACCACGCAGGAGATGGCGCTCGCCGCTCCAGGGAGGTCGCAACCGCGGTCAACGAGCTGGCCGGCTCGACGCGGAGCGTCAGCCGCGACACCGACAGCTTCCGCCACCCGGTCACCGAGACCGCGGCGGCGATCGAAGAGATGTCCCGATCGATCGATGCCGTCGCCGGCAACGCCAACCGAGCTCGCCGCCGTCCGCCGAGGAGACCTCGTCGTCGATCAACGAGATGGCGGCGTCGATCGAGGAAGTCGGCGCGATGACCGAGAGCCTCAGCGCCGCGGTCGAGCAGAACTCCGACGTCGATCGAGCAGATGTCGCGGTCGGTGCAGTCCGGTCGGCTGACGAACGCGCCGGCGCGATCACCGACGTCGTGACGCGGCGTCGACGAGCGTCGACGCAGATGGAGCGCTCGATCGAGGCGTCGGTCGCTCGCCCGGCAGGCGCGACGAGCTGACCGCCGCGTCGGCCGCGACGCCGAAGAAGGCGGCGCGCGGTGCAGCGATCGATGCAGGGCATCGGCCGGCTGCGCGACTCGATGGTCCAGTCGGCGACGGTGATGCGCGAGATGGGGAAGCGCACCAACGAGATCAGCACCATCGTCGACACCATCAACCTGATCGCGGAGCGCACCAACCTGCTGTCGCTGAATGCCTCGATCGAGGCGGCGCGCGCCGTGCGACGCCGGGCGCGGCTTCGCCGTCGTCGCGGAGAGAGATCCGCAACCTCGCCGACCGCTCGCGGCAAGGCGACCGCCGACATCGCGGCGATCATCAAGGCGCTGCAGGAGGTGCGCGCAGGACGCGGTCATGGCCTGAACGACCGACGGCCTGCGCGTCGCCGACGAGCAGCACCGCGCTGGCGGAGACCGGCGCGGCCGGCCTGAAGAAGATCATGACCGGGCGTCGCCGAGTCACCGGCGTCGTCGGCGAGATCGCGCGCGCCACCGGCGAGCAGCGCACGGCGGCGCAATCGGTGGTCGGGGCGGTGTCGGCGACGGCGGAGCAGGCGCGGCTGGTCGCGTACCGCGACCGCCGAACAGGCGAGGTCGGCCGGGCAGATCGTCCAGGCCACCGGCGCAGATGCGGCGGATCGCGCAGGAGGTCACCAAGGCGGTCGGCGAGCAGGGCCGCGCGCGCGACGATCATCAAAGGCGGCGCGGAACAACGACCCGCAACGCGGCGCAGGTCCGCAAGGCGTCGAGCGAGCAGGCCGCAGTCCGTCGGCGCAGATCACCCAGGCCGCCGATTCGATGCGGCAAGGGCGCGCGCCAGCACCCGCGCGGGCGCTGGCCGAACAGGCCGTCGCCGCCGATCAGATCGCCAAGGCGGCGTCCTCGCTCGAACACGCATGGATCGGCAGCGTCAACAAGGCGCGATGAGCCGAACAGGCGGCGGCGGTGCAGCAGGTGAGCGCCGCGATGAACGCCATGCGCCGCGAGCGCGCGAGCAGGCGGCGCGGCGCTGGCCGAGCAGACGCGTGGGCTGAAGGACATGACGGCGGCGACGCAAAGCACGTCGGCGCAGATCCGGCTCATCACCACGGCACAATCGCACGCACTCCACGGCCGCCGCGTGCGGGTCCTGGAGCAGTTGCGCGACATCCGGAAGATCACCGACCGCAACGCCCGCGACGTCCACGAGACGCGCGGCAACACCGCGGAGTCTGGTTCGCCACGCGGAGGACCTCGCGGACTGGCCGGCGCCGGAGCGGCGCTCGCCCACGGCAAGAGCAACGGCGTCAACGGGCGCGGGACGACGAGTGCGCGGCGCATCGGTATCTTCACGACCGACGACCGCGTTGGTCGTCACGAGCTGGGACCCGTCCCTCGCGGCGATGACCGGTCTTGCCGGCGCGGCCGGTCGGCCGCCCGCTGGCAGAGGTGGTTCCCGATCTCGAGTCCCGGGCCTGCTCCCCGCGGTCAGAGAGCCGCTCTGACACGGGCTCGGCGCGGGTCTCGCGCCGGCGTTTCACAGTCACCTCATCCCGTGCTCCTCCCGCGACGCCGTCGCTGGCGGTTTGCCCACATGCAACAGCGGGTGGTGATTGGCGCGCTGTGCGAGGGCAGCCAGACTCGTCGGTCAGATCGTCACCGTCGAAGACGTGCACCGAGCAGGCTTCTCGAGCGCGAGCACGCGCTCGCCGGCGAGCTGCGCGACGCGAGCCCCGACGGCGCGGGTGCGCGCCATCGCCCACCTCGCGTCGATGGAACCGGTGGACGGCGTCGGGCCGCTCGCATCACGCGCTCGGGGACGATCGACTGGCAGGTGCGGCGGACCGCCGTCAAGGCGCTCGCCGACCGCCGCGACCCGGCGCCTCGTCGACGCGCTGGTCTCGCGCTGCGCGACCGCCACCGCGATTTCAGCGTCCTCAGCAGCGCGCTCCAGCTGCTGACGATGACCGGCGTCGACGTGACGGCGGCGCTGGATCGATCTGCTGCGCCACCCGGACGCCGACCTCCGGATTCAGGCGCGCCGCTCGCGCTCGGGACGCAGGACCAGCCGGAGGCGGCCGCCGCGCTGCTTGCGGCGCGCTCGACGATCGCGGACGCCAACGTCCGGTTCCACGCCATCGACGCGCTCGGGCAAGCTCGCGCCGCCGGCGGCGGTGGAGCCGCTGGCGGCGATCGCCGGAGTCGGGCGACTTCTTCCTCGCGTTTCCGGCGCTCGACGCGCTCGCGCGGATCAACGATCCGGCGGTCGCGCCGCGCATCGTCGCCGCTGCTCAGTGACGATACTCGTCGGCGACCAGGCCGCGGAGGCGCTCGGCCAGATCGGCGACGAGGACGCGATCGCGCCGCTGGTCGCGGCGCTCGATCGGCCGGACGCCGCGGCGTCGAGCATCGTCGACGCGCTGGCCGCGATTCATCGGCGCTACGGCGAGATGTTCGGCGGCGGCGCGCAGATCGAGGATCTCGTCCGCCGATTGCGTCGCGCGGCCGCCGCGAACCGCGCTGATCGACGCGGCTGCGCCGCGCGTCAGGAGCGCGTCGCTGCAAGAATCTCGTCGTGTGTCCTCGGCTGACAGCGGCGCGGCGCGTCGAGCGCGCGCTGACGCGCATGCTCGGCACCTCGGCGGTCCAGCACGAGCTGATCGAGGCGATCGTGCGCTTCGGCGCGCCGATGGTGGACGTGCTCATCGGAGCAGCTCGGGCGCGGCGACGTCGACACGCGAAGCGCGGCGGTGGCGGCGCTCGGGCGACATCGGCGACACGCGCGCGTGCCGGCCCTGATCGCGCTGCTCGGACGAGGGCGACCGCGAGCTGCTGGTGCCGCGTCGCGCGGCGCGCTGGCGCGGCTCGGCGACGGCCGCGCCTTCGAGCCGCCGCTGGTGCGGCTGCTCGGCGACGAAGAGTCGCGGTCCGCCACGGCGGCGATCGGCGCGCTCAATTCCGATCGGCCATCCCTGCCATGGCGGCGCGCATGTGCCACGCTCATCGACGATCCCGACCCGCTCGTCCGCGAGTCGGCGGTGAAGATCGCCGGCTATTTCGGCTACCCCGATTGCGCCGACGGCGCTGCTCGCACGATGCGCGACGCGAGTGCGAGACGGTGCGCGCGGCGGCGCTCGAGCACGTCGCTGCCTCGACGATCGACCGCGTGCGTGCCGGCTGCTGAGCCGCGGCGCTCGAGAACGACACGCCTGCGCGCTCGGGCGGCGGCCGCACGGCGCTGGCGCTACGTCGACGCGCCGGAGGCGAGCGCGGCTCTGCGCCACGCCGTGCAGGATGCGGATCCCTGTCCGCTACTTCAGCGCTTCCAGTCTCGGGCGGCAGGCGGACGCGGCGGCGCTGCCGCTGCTCGAAACGCTGGCGCGCGGCGATCGGCTCCAGCACGTGCGCATCGCCGCGGTCGACGCGATCGGGGCCTCGGCGGCGAGCGCGGCGAGCCGGCGTGCTCGGCAGTCGCTGCGTCGGATGCAGACGACGCGGCGCTGCGCCAGCTCGCCGCCGCGCGCGCTCGGCGCCGTCAACGACGAGTCGGCGCTCGCGCCGCTCAGCCGGCGCTGACCGCGTCGCGACGCCGCTGGCGCGCGCGTCGCCGCCGATGCGCTGGCGCGCTGGGGCCGAGCGCGCACGGCGGTGCGCAGCTGCCTCGCGCTGGGACAGCGGCCGGCGACGACGATCCGACGGTCGTGCGACGCCGCCACTCAGTGGCCTGGCACCGCATCGGCAGCCTCGCGACGCCGGCGGCGCTCGCTGATCGCCGCGCTCGCCGCAGGTCGCCGGCGATCCGGCCCGGCGCCGCGCCGGCCGATCGCCGCGCTGCTCGGCATCCTGTCACCGCTGACGCGCATACCCGCCAGGGCGACGTGTCTTCGCGCGCGATCCCGCCGTCGCGCCGCGCCGTCGTCGAGGCGCCTGGGGCGGCTGTCGCATCCGACGCGCGTCCGTCGCACGTCAGGAGCGCCATCGAAGACGGCGATGCCTCGGTGCGCTGGGCCTGCGGTCGCGCATCCTCGCCGGAGCTCGGCACCCGCGGGCATGGCGCGCGACCGTTCGCGACGCTGGCCCGATCGGATCGATCCGTCAGCCGGCCGTGCCGCGGGCAGCGCGGAAGCGGCGCTGGCGCCGACGGAGCGCGGGTGGCAACGCGGATGCGCGGGCATGACGTTCCAGTCCGAGACCGCTGGGCATTCCGCCGAGACGGGTCTGCCGGTCCTGCGCGAGCCTCATGCACGAACGCACCGGGCTGTTCTACGACGAACGGACGCTACGCGATCGTCTCGCCGAGCGCGATCGGCGCCGCTCGTCGATCGACGCGCGGGTTCCGGTCGTTCCTCGATTTACGTACTACCTGCTGAAGTACGACGACGCCGGGTCGCAGCAGGGTGGCGGCAGGTGCTCGACGCGCTTGTCGGTGCCCGGAGACCTAGCTTCTGGCGCGAGATCGATCAGATCCGCGCGCATCGTCTGCCGGGTCGTGCCCGGAGCTGGCACGGCGCGCGCGCGGCGGCCGATCCGGATCTGGAGCGCGCCGTGCGCGACCGGCGAGGAGCCGCTGACGATCGCGATGGCGCTCGAGCGAGGCGGGCTGGTTCGACCGCGCGCCCGATCGAGATTCACGGCAGCGACGGCAGCCCGGCGCGCGATCGCCAAGGCGCGCGGCCGGGCGCTACCGGCAGCGCGCGATGCGGGCGCTGCCGCCGGCGCTGCAGCGAAAGTATACTTCGTCGCCGACGGCGACGACGTTCACGCCCGCGGCCCGAGCTGCCCGCGCGGATCACGCTCGTGGAGCGTCGTGAACCTGATGCGCCCGCCGAGACGTGCGCCCCGTTCGCGCGGAGCCCGATCGTCTTCTGCCGGAACGCGTTCATCTATTTCTCGCCGCAGGCGATCAAGCAGCGTGGTCGGCCAGTTCGCCGCAGTCGATGCCGACGCCCGGCTACCTGTGCGTCGGCGCGTCGGAATCGCTGCTGAGCGTCACCACCGCGTTCTCGCTCGAGGAGATCGACGGCGCGTTCGTCTACGTGAAAGCGAGGACGCTGATGGCTGAACATCGTCCGCGTCCTCGATCGTCGACGACTCGGCCTACGTGCGCAAGGTCGATCCGTCGCAGATGCTGTCGCGCAGCCCGTTCATCGAGGTGGTCGGCACCGCGCGCGACGGGCGCGAGGCGCTGGAGCTGACGGCGGAGCTCTAGCCCCGACGTCGTCACGTGCGATCTCATCATGCCCGAGCTCGACGGCGTCGGCTTCATCGCGGCGCAGATGGCGCGCCGCCCGTGCCGATCGTCGATCGTCAGCGTGCGCGAGCGAGTCGGGCGAGCTGGTGCTCGGCCGCGCCTCGACGCCGGCGCGGTCGATTTCGTGCAGAAGCCGACGGCGCTCGCCACCGATCGCCTGCTGGAGATCGGCGACGAGCTGGTCGAGAAGGTCGAAGGCGGCCGCGCGCGCGCGTCGCGCCAGCGCGCCGCGCCGCCGCGGCTCAGCCGCCGCGACCGTCGCGCGGCCGGCGGCGCCGCGACGCCATCGACATCGTCGTGATCGGCATCTCGACCGGCGGGCCGCAGGCGCTGAAGATGCTGATTCCGCAGCTGCCCGCCGAGCTGCCCGTGCCGGTCGCCATGGTTCTGCACATGCCGCGTTGGCTACACTGAGCTGTATGCGCGCAAGCTGAACGAGCAGTCGCGCGCTGCACGTGCGTCGAAGCGCGAGGACGGCGAGACCGTGCCGCCGGGCACGGTGTTCACTCGCGCCGGCGGGGCGTCACCTGACGCTTCGGCGCGACGGCGACGGCGGCGTCGTGACGCACCTCGACGTCCGGCCGCTCGACACGCCGCATCGGCCCTCGGTCGACGTGCTGCTTCCATTCCGCGGCCGACGTCTATGGTCGCGCGGGTGCTCGGCGTGGTCATGACCGGGATGGGCATCGACGGGCGCGAAGGCGCGGCGTGGATCAAGGCGAAGGGCGGCACGATCCTGACCGAAGCCGAAGCGAGCTGCGTCGTCTACGGGATGCCGCGATCCGATCGTCGAGGCGCGGACTGAGCGACGGCGAGGTCGCCGCTCGAGCAGCATGGCCGACGCCATCGCTGGAACGCGTATGAGCGCGCAAAGTCCTGCTCGTCGACGATTCCGCGCTGGCGCGCCGCAGCATGCGGCACGATGCTCGGAGAGCGGCCGGCTACGCGGTCGTCGAAGCCGGAGGACGGCCTGATCGCGCTCGAGCGGTATTTCGCTCGAGAAGCCGGACCTGGTGCTGCTCGATCTGGTGATGAAGGGCATGAACGGCCTCGACGTGCTGCAGAAGCTGCGCGAGATGGATCCCGGCGGCGCGGGTGATCGTCGTGTCCGCCGACGTGCAGGACTCGTCGCGCGAGCTGGTCGCACGGCGCCGGCGCGCGGCGACTTCATCGACCAAGCCGGTCGCGCCCGTGGCCGTCGCTGAAGCGGTGGCCGCGGATGCTGGAGGCGATCGCGTGATGGAGCTCACGGCGCTCCAGCGAGGACGCGCTCGTCGAGCTGCTGAACATCGGCTTCGGCCGGCGCGGCCGGCGTCGCTCTCGCAGCTGACCGGGCACCGCGTGCTGCTCGAGGTGCCGCAGGTGTCGGTGCACCCGATCGACGAGCGTGGGCCGGGCGCTGCAGCGGGTCGTCAGCGCGACGACGTCGCCAGCGTGCATCAGATCTTCACCGGCCCGGTCGGCGGCGACGCGCTGCTGATTCTCGACCATGCGCGGCGCGGCGATGCTCAAGGAGCTGCTGACCAACGAGCCGGCGCTGCCGCTGGCGATCGACGCGTCGGCGCGCGAGGTCATCACCGAGGTCGGCAACATCCTCCTCAACGCCTGCCTCGGCACGTTCGGCAACCTGCTGAACGTGCAGGTCTCGTTCTCGGTGCCGCATCTGAGCATCGAGAGCGTCGGCGCGCATCCTCGAGTCGCTGCTGATCAATCAGCGAGGGCTTCGCTACGCGCTGGTCGTGCACGCCGGGTTCCGGCTGCGCGACGCGCGAGGTGCACGGGCTACCTCGTCATCGTGCTGAGCGTGGCGTCGCTCGACCGGCTGATCCGCGCGGTCGAAGACTGGGAGCAGACGCAGAGCCGACGATGACCGACGAGCCGCCGACAGCCGACGACGCTCTGCGGCGCGCGCTGCGCGCGGTGGTTCGAGCGACGCTCGCCGATCGCAGGCGTCTTCATCACCGACGAGCGCCTGATCGTCCGCCGCTGGAACCACTGGCTCGCGGCGCAGACCGGCGGCGGCGCGGCGGACGTCGTCGGCCAGCCGCTGTTCGACGCTGTTCCCGACGCTCGTCGAGCGCGCGGCTCGGATCGGCACTACCGCGACGCGCTCGCGGGCGAGGTGCGGATGCTGTCGCGAACGGCTTCCACAAGTATCTGCTTCCGATCACGCGGAACTTCCACGGCGCCGGCTCGACCGAGATGGCGCAGAGCGGCGCGGATCGCGCCGCTCGCGACGGACGGCGCGATCGTCGGCACGATCACCGTCATCGAGGACGTCACCGAGCGGGTGGTCACCGAGCGCGAGCTGCGCAACCAGATCGCGCGCGTCCGAGCAGGCGCGCGCGGCTCGCCGAGGAAGCGTCGCGGCTGAAGGACGAGTTCCTCGCGACGCTGTCGCACGAGATCCGCACGCCGCTGAACGCCGTGCATCGGCTGGACGCGGATCCTGCGGACGCAGCCGTCGGTGCGAGTCGCGGGCGCACGCGCTCGAGGTCATCGAGCGCAACGCCGCGTCGCAGACTGCGCCTGGTCGAGGATCTGCTCGACATGGCGCGCGATCATCGAGCGGCAAGCTGCGGCTCAAGATCGACGCCGTCTCGATCGCCGAGGTGGTCGCAGCGCGGCCGATCGACGTCGTCGCGCCCGGCCGCCGGCGCCAAGCGAGATCGCGATCGAACCGACGTTCGACGACGACCTGCCGCTGGTCAGCGGCGACGCCGAGCGGCTGCAGCAGGTCGTCTGGAACCTGCTGTCGAACGCGGTGAAGTTCACCGAGAGCGGCGGCACGCGTCCGCGTCGAGATCGCGCGGGTCGGCGAGCACGTGCGGCTGACGCGTCGCGCGACACCGGCCAGGGCATCGCGCCGAGTTCCTGCCCTACGTGTTCGATCGCTTCCGCCAGGCGGACGCGTCAGCCGAGCCGGCGGCACGGCGGGCTCGGCCTCGGGCTGGCGCTCGTCGCGCCAGATCGTCGAGCTGCACGGCGGCACGGTCGGCGTCGACAGCCGCGGCGTTCAAGCAGGGGTCGACCTTCTGGGTGACGCTGCCCGCCGTCGGTCGGCCTCAGCGTCGCGATCTGCCGCTCGGGTGCGACGCCGAGCCGGTCACGCTCAAGGGCGTCGGCATCCTGATCGTCGACGACGAAACGCGATGCGCGCGAGCTGCTGGTGGCGATGCTGCAGGAATACGGCGCGCGCGTGTCGCGCCGTCGGTTCCGCCGCGGCGGCGCTCGCAATCCTGACGCGACGGCGACGGCTTCATGCTCGATGTGCTGGTGTCGGATGTCGGGATGCCCGGGACCGACGGCTTCGCGCTGAGTCAGAAATCCGCAGCCGCGTCCATCGGAGCGGGTCCGGACAGCTGCCGGCGATCGCGGTCACGGCCTACGCCAATCCTGAAGATCGAGTGAGGGCGCTCGTGGCGGGCTACCAGAACCATATGCCGAAGCCGGTCGACGCCAACGCGCTCGCGGCGTCGATCGCCAAGCTCGTCGCCCAGCTGAGGCGCCTGAGCGGTGCCCGGACTCGGAGCTTACTCGGTTTCGGTCTCGGTCTCGGCGTCGGTCTGCCAGTCCTGCGGCGGCTGCGGGCCCGGCTGTGATGCCTTCGAGATCGGGATCGACGCCGTCGGCGCGCGCCGGATTGTTGGCCTTCTGCGCGGCAACCTCCTGCCGGCGGGCCTGCTTTTCCTTTCTGACGTTCCTGGCGCTGGCGCTCGCGCTGGCGCTTTCTGTTGCGAGGGTCTCGATTTGTTCACGGAGCCAATTGTAGCTGACGATCGCGCGGTCCGCTGTCATAATGATCCGTGCCATTCACCGAACTCGGACTTCATCCCAGCCTGCTGCAGGGGCTGAAGGATCTCGGTTTCACGCGCCCGACGCCGATTCAGGCCGACGCCATCCCGCTGGCGCTGGCCGGCCAGGACCTGCTCGCGTGCGCGATGACCGGCAGCGGCAAGACCGCGGCGTTCCTCCTGCCGATCCTGCATAAGCTGATCGGACAAGCCGCGCGGCACGACGCGCGCGCTCGTGCTGACGCCGACGCGCGAGCTGGCGGCGCAGATTGTCGAAGACCTCAACGACCTCGCCGTGCACACGCCGCTGACCGCGGCCGCGGTCTTCGGCGGCGTCGGCATGGGGCCGCAGGAGCACGCGTTCCGCAGCGGCGTCGACGTCATCGTCGCGACGCCGGGCCGTCTGCTCGATCACTTCCGGCGCCGTACGCGAAGCTCGGCCGGCCTGCAGTACCTCGTGCTCGACGAGGCCGACCGCATGCTCGACATGGGCTTCCTGCCCGACATCCGCCGCGTGCTCCGCACATTCCGCCGCCGCGAAGCGCCAGACGCTGTTCTTCAGCGCGACGATGCCGCCGCCGATCGCGCAGCTGTCGCAGCGAGATGCTGAAGATCGCCGGCGACGATCAACATCGAGCGGCGATCGGCGCCGGCGGTCGGGATCACGCACGCGGTCTATCCGGTGCCGCAGCACCTGAAGCCGGCGCTGCTGGTGCAGCTGCTGAAGAGCGGCGACATGCACGACGCGCTGGTCTTCACGCGGACCAAGCACCGCGCCAACCGGCTCGCCAAGTTCCTCGGCGATGCACGGGCATCAAGGTCGAGCGCATTCACGGCAACCGCTCGCAGTCGCAGCGGACCGAGGCGCTCGCCGGCTTCAAGAGCGGCAAGTATCGGGTGCTGGTCGCCACCGACATCGCCGCGCGCGGCATCGACGTCACCGCGCTCGGCCACGTCGTCAACTTCGACGTGCCGCATGTGCCGGACGACTACATCCACCGCGTCGGCCGCACGGCGCGCGCCGAGACGACCGGCTCGGCGTTCACGCTGGTGTCGCCGGAGGAAGAAGGCGATCTGCGCGGCATCGAGAAGGCGATCAGCGGCGCGGCTGCCCGCGGGTGACGCTGCCCGACTTCGACTACCACGCGCGCGCCGCAGGCGCCGCCGCTCGACCAGCGCCCGCCGCGGCCGCAGGCGCGCCACGGGCGCGCAGCCCGCAGCCGCACGGCGGCGCGGGCCGCGCGCCGCACGGCGGCCCGCGCGGCGCCCTGCCCGCGCGCGGGCCGCAGCAGCGGCGCAGCTGGTCGGTCGCGCCTCGCCGCCGTCCATGAGCGAACCGGCCTACCCCGCGGCCCGGATCGTCGCGCCGAAGGTTGCACGCGCACTTCGCGCATGCACGCAGACGAAGCGCGTCGCCGCGGCCGCAGCCGTCCTGGTCGCGCGGCGCCCGACGCCGACACCATCGAGGCGATCATCGACGCCGCGTTCTGGGCGAGCCTGCGCCGCGAGGAGAGCTACGTCCCCAAGATCTCGCTGGCGCTTGCTCCCGCCGGAGCGCGGCGACGCACCCGATGATGTTCGAGCGGCCGCTGCCGCTCGTGCCCGACAAACTGGTGAAGGTGGCGCCGGCGGTCGAGCGCGCCCGGCATCCACCTCGGCGTGTCGCGGCGCCGCGACGGGCTGTCCGTCTGGGGCACCGTTCGCGCCATCCCGGCTCTCTGTCGATCGTCGTCGAGGTCGCGGCGCCGGGGCTGCTGGTCGTGAAGCATCATCGCGGCGACGAGACCGGGAAAGTTCGTCAACGTCGCGGTGCTCGAGGGCGATCAGATCAAGAGTCGTGGACGAGCGCGGCGTCGAGCCTGCCCGACTGCCCGCCGCTGCTGACGTCGCTGCTCGGCTTCGATTCGCCGGCGTCGTGGTCGACCGGGTTCGATTCGGTCAACATCCTCGTGCAGCTCGCGGTGTCGATGCGCGCGCACGGCCGCGGCGGCCTGCTGCTGGTGCGTGCCGGCAGGCGACGCCGGCTGGCAGGAATCGATCGTCGCGGCCGATCCCGTACGCGGTGGTGCCGGCCGTTTGCCGAGCTCGCCGAGCTGACGCGCCACGTCGCCGACGGCAACGACAACCGGCCTGTGGCAGGACGCGGTGAACCGCGCCGTCGAAGCGATCGCCGGCCTGACCGCCGTCGACGGCGCGACCGTGCTGACCAACACCGTACGAGCTGCTGGCGTTCGGCGCGAAGATCGCGCGGCGCAAGGGATCGCCGCAGGTGGAGCAGGTGACGGTGACCAGAGCCGATCGAGGGCAACGTCGCGCTGCACGGTGCACCCGACGCAGCTCGGCGGCACGCGTCACCTGTCGGCCGCGCAGTTCGTGCACGATCAGCGGCGCGCGGTCGCGCTCGTGGCGTCGCAGGACGGCCGCTTCACGGTCTTCGCCTGGTCGCCCTGCGAGGCGATGGTCCACGCTCACAAGGTCGAGACGCTCCTCCTTTGAGCGAATGCGCGACAAAGCCGCGCGCGGCTTCGCCCGAGTGTGCTCGGCGTGCGCCTGCAAAGCGCTCGCGCTGACAGCTGCAGGTGTGCTCGGCGGCTGCCGCTGCAGGGATGTGCGGTCGTCCAGGGTGCTGGGCCAGCGCCAGCGAGCCTAGAAGAAAGAGTAGGAAGTCGATGCCCGCCCGTTCGACGCGGCGGAACGGCGACGTCGCGCGACGCAGCGACTGCGCGTCGGAGAAGGTCGCCGCGAGTCCGGAAGAGGCGCGACAGGTAGTACTCGATCAGTCGCTTCGTCGTAGGCTTCCTGGCCGAACTGGCGGCTGAACCGCGCCACCAGCCCGGGCGCGATCTCGTGGCCGATGGTCACCTTCGACGTCGGCGCCGACGTCGCCGGGCTCGATCTCGAGGATGTCGATGCCGGTCTCGTTCGAGATCGCCGACACGATCGGCTGCGGCGAGAAACCCGGCGGCCAGCGCGCCGGCCCGCACCACCAGCTGCTGCTGCTGCGCCGCCGACAGCTGGTTGGTCGAGGTGTTGAACACGATCAGCGACAGGATGTCCGACTCGTCGAGCGGCGGCGTGCTCGCCAGACGCAGCTCCGGCTGCTGCAGCGGTCCGAAGATGCTGACGCGGCGTCTCGACGCCGGAGATGACGCGCGTGCACGGTGACGTAGATCTCGGGGTTCAGATCGCCGCGGAAGTTGATCGAGCTCGACTGCGACGCACGTCGAAGCGCGCGGCCCTGGAACGCGTAGGTGCCGCTGATCTGAGTCGAACGATCCGGTGACCGACAGCGGCTGCGCCCGGATCCTTGTAGAGATAGAGATCGCCGGTCGACGCGCAGGTTGATGTCGCCCAGGCCGATCGGCGTGTCCTGGCGAGACCTGGACGCTGTCGCCGATCAGCCGCAGCGTCGCCGGCACGTGCAGCGACAGGTCGAGGCCGAGGCGGTCCCACGGGTTGAGCGCGGCGACCGCATCGACCTCGGTGATCGACGTCTGCTCGGTCGAGTAGGGCTGGAACAGCGCGCGCGACAGGATCTCGTCGACCCTGCAGCGTGCCGCTGATCGATCGTGATGTCGCCGGCGATGCGCGGCGCCTCGGAGCGCCCCTGGAGCTGCATGCGTCGCGTCGACGTCGATCGTGCCCGAGCTCGTTGCGCATCACCTCGAAGTGGCGCGCGGTCGCCTCGATCTGCGAGGTCGCCGACGCGCAGCTCGTGCGTGCCGAGGCTGCCGTGGACGTCGAGCGGCGTGGCCGTCGGCGTCCTCGAGGTGCAGCGACGTCACGGTGATCCGATCGCTGCGCCAGCGCCAGCGACGGCGCGCGTGTTCTTGTATGTCGATCCGGTCGGCGACGACCAGGAACGCCGGCGTTCGCGATCGTCGACGTGGCCGTCCACGTGCGGATCGCGGCTGGTGCCGATCGCCTTGACGTCGATGCGTGAGCTCGCCGGTGACGTTGCGCACGACGTCGGTGATGCCCTCGATGAGGCCGAGGCTGATCGTGCTCGACTTGATGGTGACGTCGATCGGCTGTTCCGGGCTGCTCGGCGTTCAACAGCGCCGAGCGGCGCTGTGCCGACAGCGGTGATCCAGACGCCCGGCGCCTGATCGAGCCGCGCGTCGACGTCGAACATCTGCGCCGGCGTAGCGCGAAGCGCGCCTGCGAGCTTCTGATAGCTGACGCGCTCGACGCGCCCGTTGGCGACCGTCAGCGTGCCGGCGGCCTGCGGGCCGGTCGCGCGTGCCGCGGATCGTGGCGTCGAGATCGACGACGCCGCCGTAGCGCGTCGGCCGCTCGAACGCCGCCTGCAGCGTGTCGAGGAACAGATGCGACGGCGGTGACGTGCAGCGCGCCGCTGCCGTCGTGCCGCCACGGCCGTCGACGGCAATGCCGATGCGCTCGTTGTTGCCGCCGGACGAACGCGATCGGCGTGACGCGCGATCCTGGTCGTCGTGTCCACGAGACGATCGGCGGCGTGACCGCCGGCGCCAGGCGCCACGGCAGCGCGGCCGAGCGTGACCGTGAGATCGAGGAGCGACGCCTCGCGCTGCTCGGCGTCGAAGCACGACGGTGCCGGCGAGCTGGCCGCTCGCGCGCTTGCTGTCTGCTGCAGGCGCGAGGTCGAAGCCGAGCCGCTGCGCGTCGTAGGTCGACGGTTCCCGACGCCTGCTGCACGCGCCTGGCCGAACACGGTCAGGAACTCGCCGCGGCCGATGACGCGCGCCGTGGCGCGCGACGGCGTCGCCGGACGGCACGGTCACGTCGTACTGGCCGGTCGATCGTCAGCGCCGTGACGTCGAAGGCCGTCGAGCTGATTGATCGATCGCCTCGCCGGCGGCGCGCAGCGCCGTCCACGGACCGGTGAGCCGCCCTTTCGTGGACGAGCGTGCCGCGCGCGTCCTGGCCGATGCAGCGACGTGGAGCCGCGCGAGATCGGCGCGGCGTCACGTCGTAGCTGAAGTCGGACGTCGCCGTCGTCGGCGAACGCGACGCGTGCCGCTGCCGCGGCCGTCGAGCGCCGGGCCGCTGACCTCGAGCTGCGCGATCGTGAGCGTCGAATCGCGCAGCGTGCGCGGTGACGCGCGCGGCGTCGAGCTGCAGGTCGCGCAGCGCGAGGCGATCAGCGCCAGTCGTGCCGCTGCACGTCGTAGTCGCCGAGCGCGTCGTCGGTCGGGTCAGCAGGTCGCGCACGGTCGCCGTCGACCGTGCCGCGTGCCGGTCAGCGACGCCGTCGAGACGCGGATCGGCAAACGGGATCGCCGGATCGATCGCCGTCGAATGCGCGCCGTCGTACGACGCGCGCAGCGTGCCGTCGGCGATCGCGATCGAGACGTCGGCGTCCGACGAGCGTGCCCTTGAAGAGGCTCGGCGCGTCGACAGACTGCCCGCCGCCGGTCAGCGACGAGCGTCGCCGCGGTCGTGCCGCGCGCCGTCGACGCGGAAGTGGCCGGACACGGTCCCGGCGTACCGCGGATCGCGCAGCCAGCGCGACGTCGAGCCCTCGCCGAAACGCCGCAGGTTGATGCCGTCGATCGTCGCCGTCGCCGGTGAACCGCAGCGGCTGCTGCAGCGTGTCGATCGATCCGACGGTGCCGCCGCCGACCGTCGCGCCGAGAAACTCCGACGGCGCGAAGGTCGCGCGCCCGGCGATGAACGGCTCGCTGAACCGGCCGTCGACGTCGTAGTCGAACGTCAGGTAGGCTCTCGACGCGCGGCACCGGGACGGTCGCCGGCACGCGCCGCAGATCGATGCCGGCGGTCGTCCCCTGGAAGTGGAACGGAGAACGGCGCGTCGATGCCGATCGATCGGCGTCCGTGCGTCGTCACCGCCGCGCCGTACGCGGTCGCGCTCGGCTTCGGCGATCAGCACCTCGGTGGCCGTCAGTCTGACCGCGCGCGCTGCACGGCGTCCGCCGCGTAGTTCATGACATCGCGTGCGGGCCGTTGAACGTGTAGATGCCGCGCGGAAAGCGCCGCCCGAGCTCGAGCGCGAGGTTGAAGGTCACGTGGCCGGTGATGTCCGACGGCGCGCTCGTCGCGGTTCAGCCAGCGCGCCAGGTTCAGCTTCTCGACGTCCACGGCGCCGGTCGCCGTGCCAGCCGGGGACCGAGGTGTCGAGCGTCAGGCGGCCCGTGCATCGCCGCCGCCTGTGCCGGTCGAGGCGCAGATCGGTCGTCGAGCTGGTTCGACCGGCCCTTTGAGCGACGTGTCGAACGACGCCGTCGACCGCGATGTTCTTCGAGGCCGCGCGATGACGCCGGACCATTCCTGAAACGCGAACCGCGGCGCGCGCACGCTGCAGGTCGAGCGACGGTCGGCTTGGCGCTCGGTGTTGACGCGTGCCGTCGAGCGTGAAGGCGGACCGTGCGCGTCTGCACCGAGAAGCTGTCTCGAAGAACCAGCCGTCCGGCCCGCGGCCGAACGTGCCGCTCAGCGGATTGACCGACAGGTCCGGCGCGTGGCCGACCAACGAGACGCGCATCGAAGGCCAGCGTCCAGCGCACGGGGACGTAGGTGAACGAGAACACCGGCGTTCAGCTGCTGGAAGTCGGTCGGCACGTGCGCGGCGCCGAAGTCGAGCGGATCCTGCAGCGAGATGCGGCCGTCGATCGACTTCGATCGACTGGATCTCGATCGGCCGATTCGGCCCGGTGCGTTCTGCTTCGCGCGACTCGCGCTTGACCAGCGCGCCGAGATCCCAGCGCCCGTCGCGCCATCTTCGCGCCGACCACCTGCGGGCGCGTGAGGCGGACGCGCCGGATGATCACGCCTCTGCTGACAGAGCTCGCGAATGCTGTAGCTGAGCGCGACCTCGTCGATCTTGACGAGCGTCCGGCCGTCGCGCTCGAGCGGTGATGGTCGCCGAGCTGAAGACCGCGCAGGAGCGAGCCTTCGAGGCGTCCGATGGTCAGCGTCGCCGTCAGTACTGGTTCGCCTGGCGAACGATCAGCTCGCGGATGCGGTTCTTGGCCCAGCCGGTTTCGATCACGACGAGCCCGCGACGATGAGCAGCAGCGAGGAAGCGCGACCGCCCGATCAGGACCTCGCGAGCGTCGTCGAGCTTTGCGAAATCGGCGGAGCTGCGTCACCTACGGATCAATGTTACCAGACGGTCGGAGTCGCGCAGCCGGCGTCAGGTAGGTCAGGTGGGTCCGATGAGTGCCCGCTCAGTGGCAGTAGGTGCGGACGAGTGTCGAGGAGGCGGTCGAAATCGAGCGGCTTCTTGAGGAACGCGGCCGCATCGATGTTCGCGGCGCGCGCCTGATCGCAGCGCCGAGAGCACGATCACCGGCACTGGGCGATGTCGGGATCCGCCTCCAGCCGCCGGTGGAACTCCCAGCCGTCCATGACCGGCATCATCAGGTCGAGCAGGATGACGTTCGGCGCCAGCGGCGTGCTGTGCAGATACTCGAGCGCCTCGCGGCCGTTCGCGACCGTCGCCGTCTCGTACCCTTCGATGCGTGAGGAGTCTGCGCCATCATCTCGCGCAGAGTCCGCGTCGTCTTCGACGATCAGCACCGGGCAGTGTCCAGCGGGTCGCGTCATCCGTTCATGAGATCGGTTGTTTTCTGCGAGTCATTCGCGACCGTGTAAGCTCTGTCCTGTGCCTTCGGTGCCGGCCGAACGGCCGCTCATTATAGGGACAGCACGAGCGGGTTCACTACATGCCAAAGGTTTCTTCGCCAAGCCAGTTCGCCTCGATGCTGTTCTTCGGCCGTGCTGAGCTGGCGACGATCGCGCCGGCGAGGCACGATAAGATCGCTTCGCTCCGGGCATTCACCGGAGACCTTCATGTCCGCGCTCGTTCGAAATCAGTTCTCGTACGCTGGGCTGGCTGGTGCTGCGCCATGCAGGCTGCCGATCCCGCGATCGTCAGCGCTCAAGGCGGCGGGCGCGCCGCGCGGTCGGCGCGGACCCCTTCGGTGCACTCCGTTGGCCAGCCTTGGTCCGGCGCGCGGCGGCCGTTCAATCGCCGGTCGCCGCAGGCGTGCTGCGGCACCCACGAGCAGCATGCGCGCTGACCGGCGGCGGCCTGTGGAAGACGACCGACGGCGGCATCACATGGAAGCCGGTGACCGACGGGCTGATCAACCACTCGTCGGTCGGCGCCGTCGCCGTCGCGCGCGTCGAACCCCGACGTCGTCTACATCGGCACCGGCGAGGCCGACATCCGCGGCAACATCATTCAGGGCGGCGGCGCGTACAAGTCGACCGACGGCGGCAAGACCTGGACGCACATCGGCCTGACCGAAACGCAGGTGATCGCCAAGATCCGCGTGCACCCGACCAACCCGGATCTGGTCTATGTCGCGGCGTTCGGCCATCACGCGGCGCCGAATCCGGAGCGCGGCGTCTTCCGGTCGAAGGACGGCGGCAAGACCTGGGACAAGATCCTGTTCCGCGACGACAAGACCGGCGCCAACGAGCTGATCATCGATCCGAACAACCCGCAGGTGATCTACGTCGCGCTGTGGGAGGCGTATCGCAACGCGTGCGAGATGTCGAGCGGCGGACCCGGCAGCGGCATCTTCAAGTCGACCGACGGCGGCGATCACTGGACCGAGATCTCGCGCAACCCCGGTCTGCCGAAGGCGATGCTCGGCAAGATCGGGCTCTCGGTGTCGGGCGCCGACTCGAACCGCGTCTACGCCCAGATCGAAGCGGAGGACGGCGGCTTCTTCCTGTCCGACGACGCCGGCGCGACCTGGACGAAGGTGAACGAGCGGCGCGATCTGCGGCAGCGCGCGTTCTACTACACGCGCGTCTACGCCGACCCGAAGGTGAAAGACACCGTCTGGGTGCTGAACGTCAACATCTACAAAGTCGACCGACGCCGGCAAGACGTGGAAGATCGGTCAACGTGCCGCACGGCGACAACCACGACATGTGGATCGCGGCGAACGACTCGAACCGGATGATCGAGGCGAACGACGGCGGCGGCGAACGGTCTCGGTCAACGGCGGCGAGACGTGGACGCGCGGAGCCGATGCCGACCGCGCAGTTCTACCACGTGATCACCACGAAGCACGTGCCGTATCACGTCTGCGGCGCGCAGCAGGACAACAGCACCGCGTGCGTGTCGCAGCCAGCCGGCGCAGGGCGGCCCGGCGGATCCGGCGGCGGCGCCGATCAGGTGTTCTACTCGGTCGGCGGCGGCGAGAGCGGCTACATCGCCAGCGATCCGCGCAACCCGGACATCTTCTTCGCCGGCAGCTACGGCGGCCTGATCTACGCAGGCTCGATCGCCGCACCGGCCAGGAGCGCGCGATCAATCCGTATCCCGACAACCCGATGGGCTACGCGTCCGGCCGACATCGCGGAGCGCTTCCAGTGGACGTTCCCGATCGTGCATGGCGCCGACCGATCCGCGGATCATCTACGTCGGCTCGCAGCACGTCTGGAAGTCGACCAACGAAGGACAGAGCTGGACGCAGATCAGCCCCGACCTGACGCGCCACGATCCGAAGACGATGGGCGCGTCGGGCGGTCCGATCACGAAGGACAACACCGGCGTCGAGACCTACGCGACGGTGTTCACGATCGCGCCGTCGCGCGAAGGACGCCAACGTCATCTGGGCCGGATCCGACGACGGCTTCGTGCAGGTGACGCGCAACGGCGGCACGAACTGGAAGAACGTCACGCCGAAGGCGCTGCGGCGACTTCGCGCCGCATCAGCCTGATCGAAGCGTCGCCGTTCCGCGCCGGCACGGCCTACGTCGCGGCGAACCGCTATCAGCAGGACGACTTCAAGCCGTACGTCTTCCGCACCGACGACTACGGCGAGAACGTGGACGAGCGATCGTCGAACGGCGTCGGCGCCGACCGACTTCGCGCGCGCGATCCGCGAGGACATCAAGCGCGCCGAAGCTGCTGTATCTCGGCACCGAGCACGGCATCTACGTCTCGTTCGACGACGGCGCGAAGTGGGAGTCGCTGCGGCAGAACCTGCCCGACACGCCGGTGCACGACATCGCGGTCGGAGGAGCGCGACCTCGTGATCGCGACGCACGGCCGCGGCTTCTACGTCATGGACAACATCGCGCCGCTGCGCCAGGGCGGGCTCCAGACGACGAGCAACTTTCACCTCTACAAGCCGGAGGACGCGCTGCGCGGCCTCGATCGCAACGTGGCCGTCGACTACTACCTGAAGCAGCCGGCGCAGAAGGTGACGATGGAGTTCCTCGACGCCGCAGGGCAAGGTGATCCGCACGTTCACCGGCACGCCCGGCCGACGCCGAGCGCAAGCCGCCGGCGCCGAGCGACGGACGACGGTCCGCGGCGTCCGCCGGAACCGCATCCGGCCGGTCGCCGCCGGGCCTGCACCGGCTGACCTGGGACATGCGCTATCCGGGCGCGACCGATTTCCCGGACTGATCATGTGGGCCGCGAGCTCGCGCGGCCCGCTGGCGCCGCCCGGGCACGTATCAGGTGCGCGTGACCGCCGACGGCGAGACCGCGACGCAGCCGTTCGCGATCACGCGCGAGCCGCGGCTGCTGAAGGACGTCACCGATCAGGATCTGCGCGAAGAGTTCGACCTCGCGATCAAGGTGCGCGACAAGGCGAGCCAGGCCAACGAGGCCGTGCTGCTGGTGCGCGGCATCAAGGCGCAGATCGACGGATCGCAAGAGCAAGCTCGACGCGAAGTCAGCGCGCCGGTGGCCAAGGCGCTCGACGACTTCGCGGCGGCGCTGAGCGCGATCGAGGGCGAGATCTACCAGGTGAAGCTGCAGAGCAGCCAGGATCCGCTGAACTTCCCGATCAAGTTGAACAACAAGATCGCCGCGCTGCAGGGCGTGATCGAAAGCGCCGACGTGCGGCCGACCGAGCAGGCCTATTCGGTGTTCCGCACGCTGTCCAACGGCGCTCGACGAACAGCTCGGGCAAGCTGGACACGACGTCGAAGACGCGCGATGCCGCCGGTCAATCAGCTGCTGCAGCGGCTGAAGCTCGATCCGATCAAGGCGGAGCCGCTGAAGGTCGAAGGCGTCTCCGCAGTAAGGCGGGAAGGCGGGAAGGCGGGAGAAGGCAGGGAGGGTGGGAAGGTGGGAAGGTGGGAAGGTCACAAGGCGGGAAGGTCACAAGGCGGGAAGGTCACAAGGCAGGAAGGCCAGAAGGCGGAAAGGCCGGAAGGTTGGAAGAGTTAGTATTTTCTTTCCGGTTGTCGCGCTCGAGCCTCTTGCGTTCCTCGCTGCGCCGCTCGTTTCTGATGCGGTGATGATCGATGCTCAGCTTGGAGATCTTTCGGAGCTGTGTCGGGCTCGTCGCGCAGGCGTGCCGGGTTCGGGCGCCTTGTAGCTTCAGCCGAGTCAGTGAATCACGCTCAGGAGTTCCTCGGCCTCGTCGGCTTCCTCCACGACCGTCCCGAGCTTCGACGTGAATTCCTTGTGCGTGCGCGCAGCGCGCGGCACGCGGCCAGGTTTCCGTCCACTCCCCCAGGCCGCACCCACAAGTTGATCCGCGAGACGCTCGGCTTTCCGTTCGATCACGCGAGCGTTCACTGGACGAAGCGCTACCACGACGGCGACGGCGAACGCGTGTGTCCGCGCCTTCATCTCTTCTCGCCATTGAGTTCGTGGCGGCGGGAAGAAGCGTACGTCACGTTCCACTTCAAAACATCATGGCATTCCGGCCGACCGCTGCAGAAAACGTCTGGCGAAGCCTGCAGGGCGCCGCGATCATCCGCAACGCGCCAGTTGCCCCACGCCTTTCACCTCCCGCCTTTGCCGCCTCATTCCGCCTTCCCGCCTTCCAGCCTTACACCCCTCTACTATCCTCGCGTGCGCCTGAGCAACGATATGTCATCCGCGGCCGCGTGCAGAGATGTCGGCCACCGGTACTTCAGAGGCGGTCGCCTCGCGGGAAGGCGTGCACGGCCTGGATCACGCAGTCGTGCTCTGAACGGTGGCGTCAAGAAGCGCTGGCTGGCCGATGGGGAGGCCGCAGTCCTGGTCGAACGGTTCGAGCGGGCCATCCGGCACGGGCCCGGCGGGCGCGCGCGTCCGCGACCAGGTGGACGTGGAAGCGAACCGTGCCGGCGGGCGAGACACCGGCTTTGCCGTCACTGACCATGGATGATCTGGCAAAAACAAATTCGCCACGTCCCCGATTTTCCGGAAGGCGGGGATGCCTCTTCTACGACATCACGACGCTGCTGCAGGATCCGGCGGCTTCCGTTCGGCGATCGACGGCCTCGCGCTTCCGTTCATGGGCCAGGGCATCGACATCGTCATCGGGATCCGAAAGCCGCGGGTTCATTTTGGCGGCGGGCGGACCGGATCGGCGCCGGCTTTGCACCGGTGCGCGCAAGCCCGGCAAGCTGCCCTCGACGAAGGTCAGCGCGACCTACAACCTCGGCATGGCACCGACTCGCTCGAGATTCTCACGACGATGCCGTGAAGAACGGGCAAGCAGCGTGCTGATCGTCGACGACCTGCTCGCGACGGGCGGGACGGCGCGGGCGACCAGCGATCTCGTCAAGGGCCTGGGCGGCGGATCCACGCGCTGGCGTTTCATCGGTCTCGTGGCGCTGAACGGCCGCGCCAGGCTCGCCCGGCGAGACGATCCACAGCGTGCTGAAGTATTGACGGATGATGTCCTCGTGCTCGCGGCGCTGATCGTGGCCGCCGCGCTCTGGTGGCCGCGCAGCGGATCGTTCGGCGAGCTGCGAGCGGCAAGCGAGACGAGGCGTCGCGCGGTCGGGATTGCTCAGGCCTCGTCAGGCTCTTCGCCCCGGGAATCGCCGCGGCGCGGCACGATCCACGTGCGTTCCTGGTCTGAAGCCATCCGCTCGCGAAGATCGCGCGCCAGCTGCGCTTGCCGGCCGACAGCGCGGCGCTCGACATCGCGCGGCCGGCGGATCGTCTCCGTTCCCGCCGGGAGCCGTTGCGCAGGCCGCCCACGCGCGGTGGACCGCCGACTGGCTCGCCTGGGGCGAGGACCCACGACGGCGATGTACATGCTGAAGGCGGCGACCGCCGAACAGGCGCTGCGTCGCCGGACTCTCCCGTGCTGCGCGGAGGACTCGACGCCGTCGAGCGCGAAAAGCTGGCTCCTACCGACGCCGATACGCCGGTAAATGCGCATCGCGAAAGCCCTTCAGCCAACGACGAGCGCTCAACCACCCGGCTGAACCGCGCTCGCGCCGATCCTGGCCCATCAGTCAGCAAAGCGCCGGCAACCCTCCAAAGGGGAGGGTCGAGGCCGGTTTGGACGACTGTAACGGACTTTCGAGGGTCGATAAAAACCGCGGCCACGATGATCAGATTTCTGCACCGCCCTGCACAGTTCGACACTGAAGAGTCGGCGCGCTTGGCGCACAGAATAACTACAGAGCGGGATCAGGACCAGCCGGGATGCCGAGCGTGCAAAACACAGCCTCGGCTCGCTTAGCGTAGGCGCCCGGCAGTGCATCCTCTGGCAATCATCTTGCCGGGGCGTTCTGTCGCCGCGCGCATACCGTGGCACGATCTCATCAGGCATCCGGTCGGTCCCGCAGTGGCCTTCGTCCTGGTCGGCCTGACCATCGCCAGCGGCTTTGCGATGCTGCGCGTTCCCGGCGATGCCGATCAGCTTCTCGATCTCGGATACCTTCAACATCGCCGCCGCGTTGCTCTTCGGACCACGTCGGCCGGCGCCATCACGGCGGGCCTCGATGGCCTGGTGCTGTCGGCGCGCATGCTGGAGCGCCAGCCGCTCGGATCCGATCGGATCCTGTCTCAGCACCCGCCGGACCGATGGTGTCGCTCTGGATATCGTCCCAGGGTGTTTCTTGCGCTGGGCGGCAATCGTGCGATCGAAGGACCGCTGGTCCGCGGCTGGCGGTTGCTGGCCTGCTGCTCTCGCTGTTTGGCGCGCTCGACTTCACAGCTTGAAACAGCGGCACGTCGTTGCTGTGCGCCGATCGAAGACTTGAACGACCGGCCAGCCGATCCTCGTAAGATCTCGCGTGCGTGTACTCTTGTCGGGCGTCTGGATTGTACCTGCTTCGGGGCACCTTCGGCGCGATGCTCCTGATGCAGCTCGCACGCCTCGGCTCGATCGACATCCGCGCAGCTCGATCCTCATCGTCCCGCTGCCGGTGATGCCGCATGTCAACCTTCCGGCACGCCATCGGCCGCGCCCAGGATCAGATCAACAGCCACCTGGGGGACGATGAACGAGGTCTACATCGCCGCGATCGAGGCGCTTCGCGCACCGTCGACGCGAAAGCACCGCGGCGCACGACCACGCACGCCGCGTGCAGGACCAGAACGGTGCGCCTGGCGCGGGCATCGACGTCGAGGACGAGCGAAGTCAAATCCAGGCGATCAACGCGGCGGCGCTGCTGCACAGATGTCGGGAAGCTGGCTGCATCCCCGCTGCACATCCTGAACAAGCCGGGGCGGTTGGCGCCGCGCCGGGTTCGAGCATCGCCAGAGCGCCCGCGCTGCCGATCGGGGCCGACATCACGCTCGCAGGTGATCGGCCTTCCTATCGCCGTCGCGCCGATCGTTGCGGCACCTCACGAAGAGCTGGGACGGCGCCGCGCCATACCCGATGGCCTCACCGGAGAGGCCATCCCCCATCGGCCTCGCGGATCATCGCGGTGGTGGACTGCTTCGACGCGTTGACTTCTGGATCGGCCCTACCGCCCGCGCATGGAGGATCGCGACGCCTTCCAGATCCTGAGCGATCGGAAGAGGCACGGAGTGGCCGATCCCCGGAGGTCGTCGACGCGTTCGTCACGTGCATGGCGAGAGCATGGTCGCGACCGCGGCGCTGCCTGCACCGACGAGCGCCGCGCCGCTGTCTGTCGTCCAGCGGTCGAACGGGCCGGGTCGTTCGCGAAGACACGGACCTCCAGTTCTTCAACTAGGTCGCGCCCTCAATGGGGCGGCATCACACTCACACCTGGGCGAGGGTGTGCCTGTGCAGATCGCATCTGCACGACGCATCGCGGCGTCGACATTTGTCCTCTACGGCTATCGAGGCGAGACGACCACGATCGTGTTGGCCATGCACACGGCAAAAACGACTCCGCCAGCGAGTCGAGGCGACCTCATGTCGCTCGGCGATCGGTGAGCGGCTGGTGGCTGCCGCATTGAACGGTCATGAACTCCGACGCGCCTGGACCTCGATGAGCCCTTGAGGAGCAGTCGCCCTTGCGCAGCGCTGGCCGTCGGTCGTGACGGACGGACTGCGGGCGTGCTCACGTTATTCGGATGCCCCGAACGCCTTCGACGGGGACTCACCCGGCGGCTCGTCGAGGCCGCCGGCACCAGAGGCGGTCGCCGGCAGTGTTACGCGGAAGCGGCCCGCACCCGCCCGTCCAGAGTCTCGACGTTCCGGAAACGGCACATGTCGTCACGAAATTCGAACATGCGCTAAGTTCAACAGTCCGCGAAGTTCCATACAGTCGGCATGTGTGGCTGTGCAATAGCTTTCAAACGCCCGCACTTTTCACCGGCCTCGTTCCCTCCAGTCCCTGACACATTTCCACTGCAACTTAGCGTCATCGCTCTTGATAAAATCTGTGCATCAATTGCTCAGCCTTAGTCACCCCGGCTCTGAACATTACGCCTCTTCAGACACGAAACATCCCGAAGGCACCGATAAATCAGGTGAAAAATCGCATGAGACGAGTGACGAAACACATCGCCTTCGGCCTCGCAATCACCGTTCGGTGCTCGCCGCCGCCGACGCTCCAGTGGGCGCCGCCGCAGCTGCTGCGCCGCAGCATCCGCGCCGAGAACTCGACCAGCTCCGCGCCCGCGTAGCCTCGACGCCAGGCGCCTCCGACTCACCGGCGCGTGATCATCCGCGTCCGCGCCGGCAGCCGGACCGCGCTACGCAGAGGCCTGACCTTGCACGGCGACCAGGTGCCTCGGTAGACACACGATTCGATCGATAAGCTCGCGATCGTGCATGGCGACGATCTCGCCGGACTCTCCGACAGCATCGGAGAGTCCGGCGAAGATCATCGCCATGCCCGAGAAATCGTGTTCACCGAGCGCAACAGCGCGTCGGCTACCGGCACCCAATTTTTGCGCTGCAATCGGCGCGGCGTCAGCGCGACGCCTTCTGATCAGTCTCCCGGCGCGATGCTGCAGCGCAAATGCGGCACCAGAGCGGCAGCGGCATGCGAAACGGCTGTTGGCCGAAGGCGTATATTTCGTCACTCGTCTCATGCGATTCCTGACGCTCGAAACGGATATCTGAAGCGTTCAGAAACAGGTGTTTGAAACGATCATTGACCAAACTGTGGCCCGATGACGATCGCTAATGCAGGGACGATGAGTGTAGCCGGTGGAACGTGCGCGGAGCGGTTTGCACCGTTATTGCAGCCGCTAAAGGCGACAGCGAATAAATGTGACTGTTGAACTTAGCGCATGTTCGAATTTCGTGACGATGTCGCCGTTTCAGAACGTCGAGACTCTGGACGGGCGACAAGGCAAGCCGGCGACCGCCCCTGCGTCATTGCGCGTGATCATCGTCGGAAATTTCGAACGTCCGGGTGACGTGAGCATGATCCGTCCGTTGTCGGATCAGGCGCGCGTCGGAGTTCATGACGCATCTGGCCGTGGCAACCACCCGAAGCCGCTCAATCCGGCGACGAGAGTGTCGCCTCGACCTCATGGCAGCCGTGTGCATGGCCTGCGATCGTGTCGATCTCCGCCTCGACGTAACCGTGGAAGAGTTAAATGTCGACGCCGGCGCGATCTGCGCATCAGCCTGATGGTGGATGCCGTCAGGGCGCGACGATTGAAAGATGAAGTCGTCTTCGCGAACGACCTCATTACATTCGACCGGCTGGTTGTTGTTGCTGGCGCGCTTCAGCGCCGGCATTGCGCCGCGATCGCGACAAAAATGCTGCTAGCCATCATCGTGATGAAAACGCGTCGACATTTTCCGGGGATCGGCATAACCGACGCCCAGCACCGATCGCTCGGGATCTGGAAGGCGCGTCGCGATCTATCAATGCGCTGAGCGGTAAGTGAAGTCAGCGCATCAGCGGTAACGATCGTGAGATGTCGGCTTTGTTAAATGGCGCTTCATGATCTCGAACTCGGCGGGCGTCAACCGCCCGGCTGTTCAGGATATTGCTCGAGGAATGGCAACTTCCCGACATCGTGCAGCAGCACCGCGTCAGTTTCGCTCTCGTCTCGTCGACGCCGCCGAAGCGCGCCGTCGTCTCACGCGCGCGGCATGATAATGCGATCTCTCGCGTCGACATGCGCAACGCCTCGATCGCTGGCGTGCCAAACCTGACTAATCGTCCCCAGATGGCGATCCTGGAGTAGCGGCCGTGGCGTGCCGGGTGACATGTTCCGTGCGCCGAGCAGCGAGATGATGAGGATCAGCGTGATGTCGATCGAGGCGGGCGTGCAACTGCGGAAGCATCGCGCCAGTATGCCCCCGGTAGGTAATCAGACGCCCGACAGGTAATGTTCACGCATGAAGGATCCGGCGTTCAGCTGACGACGAGCGACGTCTGCACGCTGTTCAGCAATCGGCAACGCGAGCAGGAGCCAGCAACCGCCACGCGGACACGGTCGGCTTCGATCGGACGATTGCCGCTAGCGCAAAACACCTGGGACGATATCCAGAGCGACGCCGATGTGTTCAGGCATCGATCGATCGGCGGCTGGTGCTCAACATGCGACGGCGCAGGCCATCGGCGATGCGCCGTGTTCAACGTAAACCGTTTGGTCGAAAATGGCTGCGGCGACGTGCCAGTGCTCAGATCAGGAAAGCTGATCATCGCCGGAACGCGCGTATCTAAAGCCGCTGGCGTGACCAGGACGAATACTGAACCGACCGGATGCCTGATGGACATCGGCCGCAGATGCAACGACGGGCGCCTGGCAGATGCCGGGGCAACAGGCGCTACGCCGCCGAGGCTGTGTTTTTACGCTCGGCATCCCGGCGCATCCTGATCCCTCAGGCGGCGGCAAGCTGCGCCGACGCTCTCAGTGTCGAGCAATGATCGTGCGATCTGATCATCATCGCGGTTGCTATCGACCCTCAGAATCCGTGCAATCGTCCAAACCGGCGACCTCCCCGCCTGAAGGTTGCCGCCGATGAGTGGATCGATCTGTTTGCGGTTCAACGGGCGACGCTCGTCGGCGCTGAACAAGCGTGCGCGCCAAATCGGCATAATCGGCGATGTGGAGTCAACTTCTCGCGCTCGACGGCGTCATCTTCCCCGCGCAGAACAGGAATCCCGGCGATGCCGCGACGCCGGCGGTCGCCGCCTTCATATCGCCGTCTGGGTCCTTCCCGGGCAACCGATCAGCCTGCGCGTGTACTAACTCCGGCAGGAACGGAAACGACACGCCTGGCGCAGCTGTCGGCGCGGCTGGCGTGACGGTAGTTCTGAACGCCAGGAACGCGTGGATCGTCGCTGCGCCGCGGCATTCCCGGGCAAAACTCGACGGCATCCGGCCGCGCCTTCATCGCGCCGCCACAGCTCGCCGACGATCTGCTGCGTGTGGCACGGAAGGCGGCGGCCACGATCATCGCCGCGTGCGGATCATCCGTCAATCGCTTCGGCACGCTGTGGATAATCGCCGGCGACCTGGCGCGGCTCAACCGCAGCTTCGATGGCCTCCGGCGCCCGGGCGAGATCGCTGGTCACGCGCGCCGTCCCCGCCGTCGACGATCGGCACCTTCTGCCCGTTCTTCACGGCATCATTCGTCAGCGTAGTCGCGCTGACCGAACGCTTGCCGGGCTTTCGGTAACGGCGCCGATCGATCCTGCTGCCGCGAAATGAACCCGCGACTTTGACGATGTCGCGGCCATGAACAGGCGCGCAAAGGCGACCGCCGTCAGCGGCGATCGTGATGTCGTAAGAAGAAGAAGTTGCCTTCGGAAAATCAGGGGCATAACGACCACTATTTTCAGATCATCCATGGTCGTAAGCCGATGTCTCGCCCGCCCGCAATTCGCAACCCGCTCAGCCATTCGACCGACTCGGCGTCCCCTCGGCCGGCGCTCATCGGCCAGGAGATCCAGCACCGTGCGCATACTCCGCCGCCTCGGCTGGGCCTGGGACTGGAAGGCCGAGGCAGAAGGCGAGATCGCCGCGTTTGATGATCGCGGCGCCTGATTCCACGACGTTTCCTCGGCTTCGTAATCTGCGATCTTTGAGTGGAACGTGACGTGTACTTCCGGCATGCTCGATCGGCTCGGCGGAAGAAGAACAGACGCTTTTGCATTCGCCGTCGCCGTCGTAGGTACTGATCGCGCGCGTTGGCATCAGATCGACGAATGAAATATTCAAGTCAGCTTGTGGTGCGACTGAAATGGACGCCGCGTGTTGCGCGCGGACACCACGAAATTCGTCGAGGACGTGGTGAAGCCGACGGGCCGGGAGAAGTCCTGACGTGATTCACGACTCGAAGTTGAACAAGGCACGGGTAACAAACTGCGGTAGTGTTTGCAACTTCCGAAGATCTTCAGGCGGCGTCGTCACTGCATCAGAAAATGAACGGCGCGGCGGCGGCTGCAAAAATTTGAGCGGATGCGGAAACGCCGCAAGCAACCCTTCCGGTACCTTCGCGCCTTCCGCCTTCCACTGCTCATATTTACTGCGAGGTGCAGCTGGCGACCACCTTGATCGGATCGAGCTTCGCTGCGGCAGCTGATGAAACGGCGGCATCGTCGACTCAGCTTCCCCAGCTGCTCGTCGAGCCGGTGTATCAGCGTGCGAAATTGAGTGCGCAGCGTCTTTCGTGACCGCTGTTGTTCAACTTGATCGGTTTGAATCTGTATACTGCAGCTTGACCTGGCAGATCTCCCCTTCGACCCACGCGCTCAGCACCGCGTCGGGCGTCGAGCCTTCGCCGCGGCTTGGCTGCTGCGATGAATCTGCGCCTTGATCCGCCAGCAGCATCTTAACCTGGGTCTGCTGTCGCACGCTCGCGGGTCGAACTCCTGCAGATCGATCGGTGACGTCTTTCAGCGGCTTCGTCGCGCCGGACGACTGCGTCGCCATGACGTCGTGGCGTCACCACGTCACTGTTGTCAGGCGGCGCCGAAGCGCGCGACTTCACGGCCATGATCGGTCGCGCCGGAAGCAGCGCTGCAGGCCGACGCGACCGTGGATGCAGCTCCGGCGACGCCCTTCCTCCATCGTCGTCGCTCGGCTCCGGCGGCTGCGATCGCGTCGCCGTCTCGATGAACGTGCGGATCGCCACTGCGGGTCGATAATTCCATCGTCTGCTCTGCCGCTGCTGGTGGTAGTCTTTGCCGCAGACCGATGAATCGCGCTCCTCGGAGGCTGAAGCAGAAGGTAGTGCTGGTCGTCGAGCCCGCCTGTGAGCGGCGCGATAATTGTCATCGTAGAAGCCGCGCCCGTGGTCTGCTCACGAGTCGTCACCGGCGTGTCGGGTTCTGCCATTATTTATAAATCAGCTGCCGGCA
>ERZ1370068.584-contig-10532_pt1 | contig 30292 bp, 52 predicted proteins | sample MGYA00561227_ERZ1370068 | MGnify/ENA primary metagenome ERZ1370068 (study PRJEB38410, sample SAMEA6850437) | metagenome | study: Metagenomic assessment of the ecological functions of the soil: analysis of the soil microbiota associated with the...
TTAAGATTCAGATCTCTAACCCATGTCAGAGTTTTTAGTATCACTTGCCGATAACGTCTAGTTAGTCGTCCCTTGGAGAAAACCAACGTCCTCATAGGTAGATCAGTGCTTTTTCCAGTGGGAAAACGCGCAGAACAGATAATATTTCAACCTACTCCTACTATTCATGTTAGAGTCGTATGGAACCAGCGATGAGTCAATCGGTGTGGTTCCAGCAGTCACCATCCGTTGGAAGAGCGACCTTCCGTCAGTGAATGTACTTGCGTCTAGGGTAGCGCCTGTCTGAGTTTCCTTGTGTATCCTGGTTCTGGTTTGCATGGCATGTCTTCTGCATGTTTGGTGATGTCTGGTTTGTCTTGAGTTGACATCCCTTCATGCTAGAGAACCAGAACCCTGAGTGGTTTCCAGTGGCTGGAGGAGCATCTCCAGGCACTGCTCCTCTGAACTGTGGTCTGTGAGAGCAGCAGGCCCAGCCCATCGAGGTGACGTTGATGCCTAGCAACCCAGCCAGGTTGAGCTCCAACATAACAGCCCTACATCACGTGACCAGATACGCACTGTCTTGGCGTCAGTCCAAACATCACCTGAAATGGCGCCGTGGATCGTCCCCACTGACCTCCGTCAGCTGTGCCGTGAGGGGGTCCAGCGGTGACGAGGGGATGTGGATGTCTCGCTCTGCCACTTCACCGACTCGAGGTCGACAGGTCCGGAACGGCGTAACAAACAGACACGATACAACCACCTACTGCTGTGGAACCGCCGCCGCGCAGAGGGTCTCTGCCCGATGTGATCACTTCGCTTCCAGCAACGCTTCAACCATGCTGACCTGATGCCCGCTGTCCTCTTCCAGGATCAAACATCGTTTCTGGTGGTCCGCTCGTATTCTTTGTGGTTCTTTCTTGCCGCGGCGGGGTGCTGGCTGGTCAGCTGCAGACTATGGCGCTCGCCCCGATTCGTGACACTGTGTCTATTCCCAGTACCATCGTTTAGCCGTGGTTAAATTCATGGTACTCCCATGAATAAACGCCACCAGCATCCAATTAATGCGTTTGTCCTGGACGGATGCGGCTTCCACCACGCGGGCCTGGGAAGTCGCGCCGGTGCGCGCCGGATTGTAGAGTACCGCCGATGCCGCACAGGGCGTGGCGCCGCCGTGGTAAAAGAACGTTGCCGCTCCAGCCGATCAGCCAGCGCCGCTCTCCGCTGCCATCGGAGCCAGGCCTCCTCGCAATGACGCGCCGAACCAGCCACAAAGTTGCGTTCTGAGGTGTTTTGAAGAGAGAGTATGCGCCGCCCGAACACCCCGACGAATCCCGCTGCCGTTGTATAGGTCAGCTGATTATCGCGCGCCAACCACGACAGGGTTAACATTATCTGGTTTCCCGCAGCGTTGTCAAAGGTTTCCGTTGATAGTTGGTAAGTGGTTAGTTCAAATGGAATCGCCATGTTTCGATCATTTGGTCTGACGTTCCCATTGGTTAGGTCTTATGGTCTGATAAATATTTTTTCAGGTTTGAGCTGAAGAGGTCAAACATCCGTTGGTTCATGAGTAACGTCAGAGCTTCACTAGGAGATCCCAGGCAGCCAGCGGTTTTAGGTCAAATGCTGGATGGCAAACAAGTCGCGACGACTTCAAACGATTTGTCAACATCCCAGGTTTGTAACGCACTAGATCTTCATATGAACCAAGAAAGAGTCAGCAGATTTGAATAACAAACATGTTTCGAAAACATGCAGGTGCGGAACTATCGAATAACTGCTCATGTGATCAACACTGCCAAAAGAGGTGTCTCGGGTGATCCCCATCTGCTGGAGTGGTGCACATATGCCGAGGTGGACAGCTTTCGCTCGCACACCAACGCTATGGGCAGCGCCGCTCGATCAGGCGGGCCGCCGACGGATACGTCGCCTACACCGCCCGTGTCGCTGAGGCGCTCGGGGTACCCGACCCGCCACGCACCGAACGACAACTGCAGCAACGCATCTCCGCATACCGTCCTGAGTTGCGTAGCGGAACGGCAGCGGCCAGGATGCTGCCCGGTTTCTGCTGCTGACCCCGCCGCTGCCGTTCGTCGCACGGGCACCTACGGTGTCCTCGCTGCGACATCGGTCGTGCGTGATGCTGCCGGCGTGGGCGCGCGCCGCTGTGGCTGCCGGCTGTCCCGCCGGTACGAGGCCACCGTCATCAAAGATGGCCGGCAACGCCGTTGTCGGCGGGATCCGATGGGCGATGGCGACCGCGCACGGGCAGACCGTGACCTCGGTGGCCTGAACGCGAAAGGCCCCAGCCCGGGTCGAGTGGGCTGGTGGTCAGGCGGCCTGCACATTGCGGGCAGCCGACGGTGTTGCGCAGCCCGCTCGCAGTTGGGGAGCAACCGATGCAGCCGGCACAGTCGCGTGCAGGCGGCGCAGCCCAGGCAGGCGCGACAGTGGGTGCACGCAACACACGCGATACAAGCCAGACATCCGCGCAGCGCGAAAGACAATGCAGTCAAGGCGCTCCCGGCGATCCCAGCGTGCTCGCGGTGCCGATCGACGCCCGCCACGCCAGCGCTCGTCACGGTCGCGATGGATCCGGCCACAGCCGGCGGCTTCCAGCCGCGGGTCGCAGTGATGGAGCCGGCCACGCCTGCGCTGCGATCAGTCCGCACATGGACCTGGACGACACCCACCGAGTTCGGTACGGCCACAGCTTCGCAGTGGTTCAGTCTGGCGTCATCACCGATCACCCCGAAATTCGTCGATGCTCCTTCGCCTACTACCCGGATTTCATATGGTGGTCGAAACGCCCAACCCCGACGGTCGCACTTTTAAATTGAGTCACTTATGTATTGATTTGCCAGCGGCCAAACCGCCAATGGTCGATGAAGCCGACCGGCTGGTTCCAGGTCGCGTGGTCCGACGAGATCAAGGTCGGCGACGTGCACCGGATGAAGTACTTCGACGCGCGAGCTGATCGCGTGGCGGTGCGCAGTCGGGCCAGTCGACCGTGATGGACGCTACTGCGAGCACCTCGCGCCCACCTCGGATACGTGGGCACACGTTGAAGGCGAGAGGTCCTGCAGTGTCCGTTTCACGGCTGGCAGTGGAATCACGAGGGTCACAACGTCTGCATCCCGTATCAGGATCGGCCCAACCGGCGGCCGCCGCATCCGCACCTTTCCGATCGTCGAGCGCAACGAATCCGGTGTACATCTGGCACGACGTCGACGGGCGCGAACCGTACTTCGATGCGCCTGACGTTTTCGAGAGTTTCTCCGACGACAAGCAGCGCCGCCGACTACTACACAGCTGCAGGTCTCTACCGAGAGACGTTTGGAACTGCATCCTCAGTACGTCCTGAGAACGGCGTCGACTTCGCGCATTTCAAGTTCGTTCACCAGACGCCGATCGTGCCGGTGTTCACGCGCGTCACGACTTCGACGATCCGGTGTCCTATGTCGACTTCACCATCACCTTCCGCGAAGGCGACGAGAACCAGCATCGATCGACGACATCAAGAGTGCGTGTCGAAGCGATCAACGGCGGACTGGGCGTCGCCGTGACGAAGAGCTGGGGCATGGTCGACAACCGAACGATCTCCGCGATCACGCCTGCTGACGAACGCACCTCCGATGTCCGCTTCACTGGTCTCACATAGGCCGTACAAACCAGGTGACGACTCGCCGAAGCGCCGAGGCCAAGGCACGCGACTTCGGGCGAGGAAATCATCCGGGCAGTTCACACAGGATGTCCAGATCTGGCAACACCAACGCTATTCCGATCCGCCCGCACTGGCCGGCGCCGGACAGAAGGGCTTCAGCCGCCATTCGCCAGTGGGCAACCAGCAGTTCTATCCCGACGGTCTTGGCGTGGAGTGCCGCCGAACTGCAAGCCGCGTCCGAGAAAGGCTCGAACCGAATGAGCCCAACCCACAAGCCGATCCGGCAGTGTTTCAGGTGGCGACGGGCAACGTCGGCTCCGAGATGATCAAGCGGATCGCCACGCAACCCGATCTGGAATTAATCGGACTGCATTGCTACCGCCGGAGAAGATCGGCAAGGACGCAGGCGAGCTGGCCGGGTTGGCGCCGAACGGAGTGCGAAGGCGACAGGTTCGATCGAGGAGATCATCGCGGCCAAGCCCGATGTGCTGACCTTCCACGGCGTGTTCCCCGACGAGGACCTGTACGTCAAAGTCCTTGGAGGCCGGGCATCCAACATCGTGCACTACGCGCCGGACTGGATCACCGGTCTGGCACCGCGACACCAACCACCCGCACCCGTCGGGCAAGCCGGTCTCGCAGCTCCTGCAGGAGGCGTGCGCAGAAGGGTGGCGCTGATGCTCCTACGGCACCGGCATGAACCCGGGCCTGAATCAGATCCTCGGGGTGGTGTGTTCTGCGGACGTGGCCGACATCGATGAACGTCACCACCATCGAATCAGTCGACGTGTCGTGCCACCACCTCGAAGGACACCTGGATCGAGGTCGGTACGGGCTGCCGATCGACGACCCGAGCATTCCGGGCGAGCTGGAGAAGTACACCCGGTCTTCGCCGACAGCGTGCTGATGATGGCCGACTGCTTCGACCTTCAACTCGACGAGGTCAAGTTCAGCTACGAGCTGGGCGCGTGCACCAAGGACGTCGACTCAGGCTGGTACACGCCTGCCCGAGGGGTCGCTCGGCGGCAACTACATCAAGTACCAAGGCATGGTGAACGGCGTGCCGAGGGTCGAGACGCACCTGGAGTGGCAGATGACCCCGCACACCGATCTCGAACTGGGATATCAAGGGCTGCTACATCACTCAGATCAAGGGCGACCCGTGCATCTACAACAAGCACATGGTATTCCCGAAACCCGGCGTCGACCTGTCGAATCCGGAGAACTTCGCGTCGATCGGCATGACCGTGGCCGGGATGCCAGCCCTGAGTGCGATCAGGTCGGTGAGTCAGCTGCACCGCCGGGAATTGCGACCAGTGCCGATCTGCCGCTGCGGAGATTCGCCGGACGCTTCGAGCTGTAACGCTCAGGCGACGCTGAGTTCTAGGCGTTCGAGACGCCGCACAAGCAGGCTCGGCAGCCAGCGGCCGACATCCGCCGCCTCGATGTGCGACGTGCGGCTGAGGAGAGCTTCGCCGATCACGACCCTTGCTTCCAAACGGGCGAGCGCAGTCTGACGCAGAAGTGTGCACCTCTTACCAAAGGTTATGTGCCCCTTGCCGCCTGGGCGGTCGAACCGAAACTCGTTGGCACCGTCGAAGTGTGAGGGGTCCCGGTTGGCCGCGCCCCACAGAAGGCACGAGGCGTGATCCAGCACTGAGATCCACGCCGGACAGCGTGGTGTCATTGACCACGTGGCGGTAATGGCCCCGGAACGGCGGCTCATAGCGCAGCACTTCTTCGAGGAACGCGCCTAGAAGATCGGGGTTTTCGCGCACCTGCTGTTGGATGTCGGGACTTGCCGAAGACATGAGCGGCCGATCCGATCAGCGATGCGGTGGACTCACCGCCTGCGCTGAACAATGTGATCATCATGGTCAGTGCTGTGACTTCGCCAATTCACCTGAGGCGCAGGCCTGCCGCGAGGATACTCAGCAGATTGTCCTGCGGATCGACGGCAGCCCGCTGGAAGTGTTCGCTGATATAGTCGGCAGAGTTCCATCGTCGCAATGCCCGCGGCGGTGAGTTCATCCTGGCTGACAAGTCCTTCAACCACTTGGGTGCTCGCGTATCCCCACCGCACCAACTGTTCGATGTCCACGTCGGGCACACCGATGAGTCGCGTGACGATCATCATCGGCAGTCGATTGGCCATCGCCGACATCCATTCGATGGTGCCGCCGCGCACGCCTTCGTCCCACAGACGGTCCGCGGTTTCGCCGATGAAGGGCTCCAGGGCGTTGATCCGTCTGGCTGCCAATTGCGGCACCAACAATTTCCGATGTTCGGCATGGGCAGGGTCGTCCGCCGCTGCCAGCGCTTGGATGTCTCCGCCGAGTTCGCCCATCGTGAACGCACCGACCTTGCCGTCCTGATACGTCATCGGAGGCAGTCAGATTCGACGAGAAATCCGGCCCGCCGGCGTGCATGCGCTCGTAGAGCGGAGATGGATCCTGAATGAATTGGTCGTCCGAACAACGCGACACCGATCTGGCCCTCACGCACCGTCATCGCTCAAGGCTGATGGGCCGTCGGCGGCGGCGTCAACGACCCCGGATGAAGTTGAAAAACGCAGGTCGAAGCCGAACAGGGCCGGTTGTCTCATCGCGGAGTCCAGACCTGCGGCACCTCGTGAGATTTTGAGCTGAGACTGTCTCAGCATGAGATGATCGAGCTTGCTTGTTCTCTGTGTAAGTGGAGGCTCGTCAGTGCCAAGAGACGATTGGCTCGTCGGTGGTGATCGCCGTACGGCAGCCGCTGAACGTATCTATGCCGCGGCCACCGACCTGATCGCTCAGGACGGTGCGCTAGACGTCGACATCTTGGCCTCAAGGGTTCATTGTTCCTGCGCGACGATCTACGCGCCATGCCGGCGGTAAAGCCGAGATACGTGACGCCGTCGTGGCGCGCGCTGCTGCCCGGATTGTCGAAACCGTGCGACTGGCCGTCGACGGTCTAAGTGGTGCTGAACGCATCGTGACCGCGATCACCGTGGCACTCGGACGGGATCCGGTCCGATCCACTTGGCCAGCTGATGATCAATTCGATTCGTGGTGCCCCAGGGAATGACTTGGCTCACCAAATCACCGATGGTGGCCGAGTTCGCGACCGATCTCAACGGACTCACCGACGATGATCGGCAAGCAGCGCAGTGGATCATCCGTGTTAGTGATGTCGATGCTGTATTGGCCGATCGGCGATGCTGGAGATCGAGCGCGAGGTGTTGCAGCGCTTCGTGTTACCTGCGTTCAACGGCCCGTAGAATCAATATCCAGATCATGGCCACTAATGCCTCGCCGCGCCGTCCCGTGAACGGAAAGCAGCTGCGCGCGCGGACCGCACGCGCGCGATGGTCATCGACGAGACGGTGCGATGCGTCCTCGAGGAGGGTTTCGGCGCCGCGAGCGCCAAACACATCACCGAGCGTGCGGGTGTCACGTGGGGAGTGATCCAGTACCACTTCGGCGACCGCGACGGATTGCTGATGGCGGTCGTGGATCGGGGGTTCGGCGACCTGCTGGACAGCCTGAGGGCAGCATGGAGCCGGGATTGAGCTCGACGTCTGGACATGCCAGGGCGGAGCTCGTGGTCAACGCGGTGGCCGACGCTTTCTTTGAGTCCGACATCGATTGCGGCGCTTGAGATTCTGATCGCAACGCGCGCCGGTCGAGACCGACGTGGACCAACAACATCTACTCGAACTGTTTTTCCACCCTCACCCGTCTCGGTCGGTACGTCGCCGACGGACTCGAGCTCTCCGAGCGCGCCGACGCGGTCGGCAATCTCATCTGGTCCACTCTGATGGGGGCCATGGTGGCCAAGATGGCGGTGCCCGGGCCAGTCGACGTCAGCCGCGAGTTGCGTGCCCTGACCGACGTGGTCGCGGCTTACGTCGACCAGCACCGGGAACACTAGCAGCTCGCAACTTCACGGCGGTTCTGTTATCAGCCGGTCGACCGATACTCGGGGTCCAGCGAAGAACGGAATCTCTGTGCGCACATGCCTGCGGGCTTCGCGATGGTGGTCGCCCGCACGTCCGGGTAGTCGCGCGCTTGCTTGCCATGGTTCGCGAGCATGGTTCGGCGGTCTGCGAGCCCGTCGAGATAGGTTCGAGCCTCGACGATCGCCGCGGCCCAGTCCTCGCCTAGAGCACCGGGCTTGACCTGAAACACCGAGAACATCTCGTAGCGCACCGCGGCGTTGATTCTGCGGTAGTCGGTGGCCAACTCAACTCCGTTCGGCGCTCCGCAAGCATGATCGTATCCGCCGATGATCAAGCGCGGGAACCTGTTCCGGCCTGCATGCCATGACGAATTGGGAGATCCCGCGCAGTTGCTGGTCGATGTCGATCAACTCCGGCCGCCGCGAAGAACGCCGGAACTGTCGTGCGATCGAACACTTGCACCCTGCAGATCGTCGCGCCGAGGGCCAGTGCCTTGCGCGCCAGCGAGGACTCGCGGCGGTAGCTGGTGAGTACCGCGATCCGCCCAAGCGGCGCGAGCACCCGAACCATCTCGCGTAGCACACCCATCGGCTCCGGCAGGAGATGGAGCGCCGCAAGACAGCACACCGCGTCGAACACGCCGTCGTCGAAGGGAAGACTCAGTGTGTCTGCGCGCATGTAGACCACGCGGTTGTGGCTGTTTTCGCACGCGGCGCGCTGCATCATCCGCACCTGAATCGTCCACACCGATGATGAACCCGTCACCTGTCAGCCTGCTGGCGAGGAAGCTGGTCAGATCGCCCGGTCCGCAAGCGCACCTCGAGCACACGCTGTCTCGCCGTCGAGATGCAGTGCGGCGGCGGCTCTTTCGCGCTCGGCGGCCGCAGAACGCCCGTGCATGCTCAGCGCGGCGTTCATGATTGGCCGTGCGCGCCGCGCGAGCGTACATCGGGTCGGGACAGTCCGGGCCGAGCAGGTCGGTGTAGCCGTCGCAGTGGCGTATTGAGCGCAACGCCTCGTGGCGGATCAGCCCACGGGCAAGCGCAGGCGACCACATCGCGTCTTCCGAGTCCGCCCCGGGCTGGTGGGCGGTCATCGCCTGTATTACGCAGCGTGGGCGCCGGACGGTTCACCGAATCGGTGGTCAAATTGGGTTACGTACGCGTTAGTTTCGGACTATCGACTTGGGCTGGCCACCAGATCCGCCGTCCAATCAGCACGAACAGAGCCGGGACCACTACGGTGCGCACGACGAACGTGTCGAGCAAGAATGCCAAGTCCGACAATGACACCCAGCTGTGTGAGCACTATCAGCGGAAGCACAGCGAAGTACACAGAAAACTGCGGCGAGCACAATGCCCGCGCTGGTGATCACCGGACCCGTCGCGGACACCGCGCGCACGATGCCCTCACGGGTGCCGTGCGCAGGGGTTTCTTCACGAGCTCGGGTCACCAGGAAGATGGTGTAATCGACGCCGAGGGCAACCAGGAACAAGAACGCGAACAGCGGGGTGGTGTAGTCCAGTGCGGGCATGCCCAGTACGTGCACGCTGGCCCAGCCGCCGAGGCCCAGCGCCGACAGCGCACTGAGCACCATTACCGCGACCAACACCGGAGGCGCCAGAGCCGCGTGAAGCAACACATACAGCACGATCAACACCACGGCGAGAATGGCCGGGATGAGCACTTGCCGGTCGCGGACGGCGGCGTCGCGGGAGTCCAGCGCCTGGGCATCTGACCCACCGACGATGGCCATCGCTTCCGCTTTCTTCACTGATTCCCGCAGCGCGGCGACGGTTTTGAAGGCTTGTGGAGATGCGGGCGGAGCGGCGAGAATGACAGACCACTGGGTCAGCCCGGACGCCGACGATCCGGCGTCGCTGGCCGACGCCACGCCCGGCGTCAGTCGCGATCGCTTGTCGAATTGCCGCGGCGCGGCCGGTGTCACCAATCACAAACGTGGGATCGGTCAGGCCGCTGGGGAAGTGGGCGGAAAGCGTCTCATAACCGGTTACCGACTCGGCCTTCACCCGGAACTGTTCGGTCTGCGACAACCCGATCGGCGTGCCGAGCAGCCCGAGGCCCATCAGCCCCAACACCGCCACGGAAGTGACGGCGACGCGGCCGGCGTGGCCGGTAACCCACTCGGCGATGCCGTGCCACACACCGGTCGTGGCCGCCGTGTGCGCGCTGCCTGGGCGGGGAATGAACGGCCAGAACAGCCGCCTGCCAAATAGGCTCAGCAACGGCGGCAGCACCAGCAGGACGAGCAGCACCGCGACCACTAGTCCGCACGCGGCGTGCACGCCGAGGCTGCGGGTGGCCGGGGCGGCGGCGAAAACAAGGGTCAGCAGAGCCAGCACCACGGTCGCGTTGCTCGCGGCGATGGCGGGCCCGGCGCGGCTCACCGCAGTTCGCAAGGCGAGGCGGTGATCGTCGGTCCCCGCTAGTTCCTCGCGATAACGCGATATCAGCAGCAGCGCGTAATTCGTGCCCGCACCGAAGACAAGCACGCTGGTGATTCCGGCGGTGGCACCGTCGAACGTCAAACCCGTGAAGCGCGAAACGGCCGTAGCCCACCGCGGTGGACAGCCCGTCGGCGAACCCGATTACCGCCAGCGGAACCAGCCACAGAATCGGCGAGCGGTAGGTGACGATCAGCAGCACCGCAACCACCGATGCGGTCACCACCAGCAGCGTGATGTTGGCATTGGACATCGCGTTGGCGATATCGGCGCCGAAGGCGGGACCACCGGTCACTTCAACCGCAATGTCAGCAGGCAAACCCTGCTGCCGCAGGAGTGCGGAGCGCGGTGATCGGCCTCGTTGAGCTCAAATCCGGACGTCGCCGCCGGCAGGGAATCGGCGCCACCGCCGCGCGGCCGTCCTGCGAAACAATCTGCGGCGAACCGGCGACACCGGTGCGTCGACAGCGCGCGCTGCCGAGCAGACTCGGCGGCGGCGAGATCGCCCGGCGCCAGCGCCGACCCATCGCGCCGGGTTACCACGAGAATCGCCGGTACCCGGTCCCCGCCGGGAAAGGATTTCAACACTTCTGCCGCCTTCGCCGATTCGGCTGACGGCGGCAGCTGTAGGAGGCTTGCCTGCATCGGTGTTCGATCCGGCGAGCGCCACGAGCGCCCCGGATGCAGCCGTGATCAGCAGCGCGACGGCCCAGGAGCGCCGGTGTGTGACTGCGGCGGCGACGCTGATCCCACACAGCCATGCCGACCGACTCTAATCAACCGGGTCGCTCGGTGAACTGGCCGCCGGTGCAGGTCGTAATCAAGGTATGAACGCTTCGGAGGGGACGCGCGAGAAGCAGCGGGCGCAGTCGTCACGGTGGATCGGGACGGCGTTATCCAGCAGTGGGGTGACGCGGTTACCGAGGTAGTGGGTTATTCGGCGGACGAGACGCTCGGCCGCAATCTCAATGTCGTCATTCCGCCCGTCCTGCGCAGTCTGCATTGGCACGGGTTCGACCGAGGCGATGAGACGCGGCCGACTCAGCCGCCCGGATAGGACCTATAAGGTGCCGGCGGTGCGCCGTGACCGGCGAATAGTCGTCGCACACGCAACATTTGAGCTGATCCCCGGACACGAGCGGAGATACCGACGGTGCCGTGGTCACCTTCGTCGGCGCCGGGCCCGATGGCAGGGAATGGCGTGGCGAGTTGTCCTCTGCGCCTATCAACTTTGTCCATCGGATCTTTCAGCGAGTGCGAACCGCTTTGTAGCGGTGGGTGCAGACCGATTCCCGGTGCGAATCGCCCCCACCTCGGCCATGTAGTCGCGGTAGTCGTCGCCGTGAATCCGCAACAAGTAGGGTTCTTCGGCGCTGCGTACGGATACCTCGACCGCCACAACGAAGATCACGAAGACCGCGATCGCAACGGGGTTGGGGGCCAACAAGCGTCTCGACCGAGCGTGAACACCACCATTGCGGCGAAGATCGGGTTACGCACCAGGCTGAACGTCCCAGTGCGCACCAGCGTCGTCGTCTCTGTGGTGTCAATGCCGACTCGCCAAGACTCGCCCATGTCGAGCTGTAGCATAGATTGTGGCGCCGAGGCCGCACGCGGCCAGCGCTAGCCCGGCACCGTTGACCCACCCGTGGTCGAGGATGCGCAGCGGCGCCACCACGCGCAGAAGTTGGAGCAGGGGAGCGGCGAGCCCACCCACCATGGCGACGATGAACGATATGCCGCCCGCCAGACCGAGTGATGCCAAGACTGCGACTGATTCCGCCGATAACCGGTCGAACCCGTGCGGCTCCACTGCATCCAGAGACGCCCGCCGAGAGCCAACGCTCCGAAGGCGATGTAAAGCGTGAGCGCGATGGCAGCCATCGTTCTTCCCTCACCTCGAACACGATTTGCTGTCGCGACGAGGTTCAAGCCCAGATCCGGCTCAGCGATGCGCGGAGCTCCGTGAGTGGATTGCCGTTGGCGGCTTGGAGGAAGCAGATGGCGGTACTCGGCGCGGGGTTGTTCGAGGTCCGGTCCTGGTTGGAGTCGATCAGGTACGTCACCGTCAAGGGGCTGCCGACGGTGGATTGCCCCGTATAAGAGGAGAACCCCTCGACACACTTTTGATTGGCGACGTCAGCGATGGCGGTGTTGACCGCCAACGGCGCGAAGAAGATAGACCTCCGCCTGGTGCGGCGTCGCACAGTCGACGACGAGTCGCGGTCACTGCGCCGAGATCGATCGCGGGAATCTCGGTCAGGCAATCACCGACTGCCAGGTCGAACCAGTTCTTGGTCCGAGGTCCTTGAATGGTCGCGGGGGCAGCGACGGCCATGGTGGTGGTCGATGCCACCGCCGTCGAGCGTGAAGGTTTCGGTTGAAGTGGGACCGCTGGCGCCACATGACGGCAGAAACACGAGTGCGGTCAGCGACGCGCATAGGCCCGTCAACAGGCGAAGGCTTCGGGTCCGAATTGCGGCTCTAGTCCTTGGTCTCGTAGCTGAAGTCGATGGTCTCGCCGTCGACGCCGGTGACGGTGAGGGTCACACCTGCTCGTCGGCTGCCATGCTGACCGTGCACTCGATGCTGTTGCCTTCACCGACCATGTCATCGTCGCATGTCGCCGAGTCCGGGCGTTCACCGAGCCGCTCCCCAGAATGTCCATCAGCCCCTTTGCAATATCGTTCTTGGTGTACACCGGGATGAAATTGAATTTCATCAGCAGGCCGTCGACGTCGACGACTTCTACCTTGCGCCGGAAGGTGCCCTTGGGCGCTTCGGTGTCGCAGTAGGTGACTGCGCCTTTCTCGCCGTCCAGCCCGGAGTCGCAGGACACCGATTCCACCTGCTTGCCGTCGTCGGAGTCACGGGCCGAGATGTACTCTTCCAGCTGCTCTTCGACATGGCCGGCGTGACCTCGTAGTTGACCATCTTGTCCTCGACCTTGGTCACCGTGACCACGGGTTGAAGCTGTTCGTGCGACTGAGCACCACGTCACAGCGGGTGGTCTTGCCGACCTCGCCCACCAGCGGGCCGTCGCATGTCACGCGGACTCGGGTTTTTCGCCGGCGTCCGACAACCTTTCGGAGATGTCGTTCTGCAGATCATCCTGGGACACCGCGGGTGGGCCCCGATCTGGAACGAGCACCCGGACACCGCTGCGCAGCCGACCTGCGCACCGCGCCGAGAGCCACCACAATTCTTTGCATGAGACCTTCTGAGAGGTTTGCCGTATGGGCGTAATCGCACCGTCCGCGGAAAATATACCAAGCCGTCAATAAACAGCTGGGTCAACTGTGAAAGTGCTTCGGGTGACTTTCAGCGTGGTTCGGGGAGCGACCAACGACGTCGGCGGGGCTCACTGGTCGGCCACGTCCTCCAGAATCCGGGTGGCGATCTCTTGGGCGGCGTCGTTGTCGGCGACATCGCAGGAAGAACCTTCGACGATCAAGGTTGGACACCACGCCCAACGCGTGCTGACATATCCCCGCAATGGTCCCGCTGACCTCGGCTTTTTGCGTGATCATGCGCTCGCTGGCTTCTTGCACATCGTCGGGAACCCACGGACCTCCCTCAACCATGACGTCTTTGGTCTGCGCACAGTCGCGCCAGATGTCCTTGGACATCTCGAAGAACTGGACGGCCTCGTCGGCGGTGTCGAACAGGACCACCGTCTGCTCGACAAGGTGCGCGTCGTCCTCGGCGCCGGTCTCGATCAGCAACTCGTCGCCGTTCCGCTGTCCAGTCACTTCTGTCGCAGGAGGCGTCCTCGCCCGGATAGATCGCACCCAGGCAGCTCGATCACCGGAGACCAGATCTGCGATCTTGTCGTTCATCTCATCCGTTGAGTAGAACGACTCCGGGTCGGCGCCGGCGATCTCATTGAGATCCTTGTTGCTGAGCAGCAGGCCATCCAACTCAGGCTGCTTCGAGCGGCGGTACGTCGTCGGCGGGCACCGAGCCCGCAGCCTTGACGGCTGCACCTTGGACGGTGCTCGTGCACCCGGTCGTCGTCACGCCAAATGCGACGGCCACACACAGCGCAAGTACCGGCACCAGCCTCGTCATGGCGGGGAGTCTGTGAAGACGCGCGGCGCTCCAGCGGCCCCGGCACACCCGACAGCGCCGGTCTTCAGCTAACTCCTTGATGCCGCCGTTGTTGTCGCGAGCGCAGCCCCGGGATCGGGGAGTCCATCACGGCGTCGGCGGACCAGGTGATCGAGGGCATCTACACCTATGACCAGCCCGGACTGCCGCCCGCGACGTGGAGCATTTTCCTGGATATGCGTGAACACGATCGGGGACCTGCGCCTGTCGAGCGCTATCCTTTGGTGTGCGAACTGGCGGGTCTGCGGCACTGTAGGTGGCGCTTCGCTACACGGTGAACCCACTGTCGACGTTCCAGGTGGCCCCGGTGACGAACGCCGCTTCGGGATCTGCCGGGATAATCCGACCGCGCTGGCGACATCCCGCGGATGGCCGTAGGTGGCCGAGCGCCATGACTGCTTTTGCAGCCTTCGGCGAATTCGCCCGTGTCGGGGATTCAGCGTCCGCCGCGATGGGACCGGGCTGGACGTTGCTGACGGTGATGCCGCGGGGCCCCAGCTCACGCGCCAACCCGCGCGTCAGGCCTGCGACGGCGGCTTTCGTCATCGCATAGATCGACCAGCCCGGCCGGGCACCCGGTCGCGCGTTGATGCTGCCGATGTTGGATGATCCGGCCCGTTGCGTCCAGGTGCGGAAGAGCCCGCTGAATCGCGGCGAAGACCGCACGTTGCACGTTGATCGCGACCAGCCGGTCGAACTCCTCCATCGTAAACGTCTCGATGTCACCCATGGACGGCTACTCCCGCGTTGCTGACGAGGACGTCCAATCCGCCGAGCCTGGCCAACCGTCTCGTCGATCGACGCTCGCCGACCTGCTCGGGGATCCGCCGCTGTCCGCGTGGATCGCCACGGCTTTCCCGCCGTCGGCCTGCGACCTCGGCAACCAGCTTCTGTGCCTCGGCGGCGTGATGTCTGCCGTAGGTGAACGCGACGCGTCGCCGTCGGCGGCGAGCCGCCGCAACGATCTCCGCCCCGATTCCGCGCGAGGCGCCGTGAACCAGGGCTCGCCGTCCCTGCAGGTTCGTCATGCCGTGGTCAATGCCAGTTTCGGCCAGATCATTCTCGGTGGAGTTAGGGTCACCGCTTGATGACCGAAACACGGCTTGAGCGCTACGAGAAAGAACCGAGTGGCCGCTCGCCGCCGTCGCCCTCACCTTTCTCGGGCTCTACTCCGTTCGAGTTCTAGCCCAACTGCGAGGCGGCGCCGCCGAAGCCATCGAGGACGCGCTGATCGCTCTTTACTGTGTATTCGTCGTTGACTACCTCGCGCGGCTATGGCTCGCCCAACCGCGTGGCAAATGGTTTCCGCAGACACCTATGGGAGCTGCCGATCATCCTGCTCCCGTTCCTCCGTCCGCTGCGCCTGCTGAGCATCGCCATGGTGGTCAAAACCCTGGAGAAGGTCATCGGCCACACGATCCGCGGTCGGGTCATCATCTATACAATCTGTGGTGCGGTCACGGTCGTCTATGCGGCGTCGCTGGCGATCCTCGAGGCCGAACGCGGCCAGCCAGAGTCAGGGATCCACACGTTCGGCGATGCGTTGTGGTGGGCGATGACCACCGTGACCACTGTCGGATACGGCGATCTAAAAATCGTCACCGGTGAGGGGCGCGTGATCGCGGTGGCGCTGATGATGGGCGGCATCTCGTTGTTGGCTGTCGTAACGGCGACGCTGGCGTCATGGATCGTCCAGCGCGTCAGCGAAGAAGAAAACGCCGCCGAGGCGGCCACGGCCGCTCACATCGACGAGCTGCGCGACGAGATTCGGCGCCTCGCGGAGTTGGTGAGGCAACACCATGAAGGGGAGACGGGGATCAAGGGGGAGACGGGGATCAAGTGAAAGATAGCGGGTGACCAAGCGAATTGTGGTGTGGGGAACCGGTTTTGTCGGCAAGATGGTGATCGCGGAAGTCGTGAAGCACCCTCTGTTCGAACTGGTGGGCGTCGGGGTGAGCAATCCCGACAAAGTGGGCCGCGACGTCGGTGAGATCTGCGGCCTGGGCAGACCCACTCGGCCTGACCGCGACCGACGACGTCGACGCGCTCATCGCGCTGAAGCCCGACGCGCTGGTGCATTACGGCCCGACCGCGGCGCACGCCGACGACAACATCGCGCTGATCACCCGCTTCCTGCGGGCCGGCATCGACGTGTGCTCGACGGCCATGACGCCGTGGGTGTGGCCCACCATGCACCTCAACCCGCCGAACTGGATTCGAGCCCATCACCGAGGCGTGCGAACTGGGCGAGTCGTCCTGCTTCACCACCGGCATCGACCCCGGCTTCGCCAACGACCTGTTCCCGATGACGCTGATGGGCCTGTGCTCGGAGGTCCGCAAGGTGCGCGCATCCGAACTGCTGGACTACACCAACTACGAGGGCGACTACGAATTCGAGATGGGCATCGGCAAGCCGCCGCGAATACCGGCCGCTGCTGGAGAACCCGGACATCCTGGTATTCGCCTGGGGCGCAACGGTTCCGATGATCGCGCATGCGGCGGGCATCATGCTCGACGAGATCACCACCACGTGGGACAAGTGGGTGACGCCCACCGAGCGCAAGATCCGCCAAGGGCATCATCCAGCCCGGCAACGTTGCGGCCGTGCGGTTCACCATCAACGGCGTGTACCAGGGCGAGACCCGCATCCAGCTGGAGCACGTGAACCGGATCGGCAATGACGCCGCACCGGACTGGCCGTCGGGCAACGAGAACGACGTCTATCGCGTCGACATCGAGGGCACGCCGAGCATCTTCCAGGAGACGGCGTTCCGGTTCACCGACGGCTCGGGGCGCGACGCCGCGGCCGCCGGCTGCCTGGCGACCGGCCTGCGCGCGCTCAACGCGGTGCCCGCCGTCAACGATCTTTCGCCAGGCTGGGTGACGCGCTTGGATTTACCACTGATTCCCGGTGTGGGCACCATTCGCTGAGTAACGACCAGCACCGTCAGACGAGATTGAATACCGGATAGGGTTTCGATCGAGACGGAGTGACATGTCTGACGGGGTAGGGCTGTCGGTTGGCGCCACCAACCTGGCGGCCGTCGTAGTGGGCCGGACCGCGGTGACGCGGTCCGCCGGTGGTGACGCTGTACCCGCACCGGCCGCCCGAGGTGGCGCGTGCCCAGCGAAAACCCCAACCTCACCGAGCGCGGCCTGATCATCACCGACTTCGTCGACCGCGTCGGCGACCCTGTCGGCATCGTCGCCGCCGACGGCTCCACGCATCTGGCCGACAAGGTGCGCTCGCCGACGCGCTGCGGGCGATGCTGTACGCGGTCGGCCGCGGCAGGCCGCCCGCCGGACCCGTCGCGATGCACCTACCCGCGCACTGGCGACCCGCCGCCGTCGACGCGCTGCGCAACGCCGTGGCTGCGGTGCCGGAGTTCCAACAAGCCGACCCCGGCGCCGCTCGTCTCCGACGCCACGGCGGCGCTCACCGCGCTGCAGGACGACCCCGGCGTGCCGACTAGCGGCGTCATCGCACTGTGCGACTTCGGCGGCACTGGGACCAGCATCACGCTCGTCGACGCCGCCAACGGTTTCGCGCCGATCGGCCCGACCGTCCGCCACACCGACCTGTCCGGCGACCTCATCGACCAGGCGCTGCTGACTCACGTCATCAACGACCTGTCCGGCGGCGGGCACCATCGACTTGTCCGGCACCTCGGCGATCGGCTCGCTGACGCCGGCTGCGGGCCCAGTGCCGCGGAGCCAAGGAGCGGTTGTCCACCGCCGCCGTCACCTCACTGGTGGCCGAGCTGCCCGGGCATCGCAGCGACGTGCGGCTGACCCGCAACGAGCTCGACGAGGCGATCCGCGCAGCCGCTCGCCGACTTCGTCGGGTGTCGTACAGGAAACCGGTGGAGCGCAACGGAATTCGGACCGCCGATCTCGTCGCCGTGGCATCCGTGGGCGGCGGTGCCCGCATCCCGATTCATCACGACGACACTGTCCGAACACTTCCGGGTGCCCGTCATCACCACCGCGACAGCCGGAGCTGACCGCCGCGATCGGCGGTGGACTCAAAGCGGCGCGCGGCACGGTCGACGAGGGCGTGACGTCGATGGCCGCCGCGCCCGGCGCGGCTGCCGGCAGCCGCTGCGGCCACCGCGATGGCGCCGGAGGTCGACCCGCAGGACGCGCCGGAGTCGAGCACCTTCCGCGCGCTGGCGTGGTCGGAGGCCGACGACGTTCCCGATGTCGCGCCCACCGACCCGTACGAGTACCAGGCGTGGCCGATACCGGCGGCGGCTTGACCGCCGACGCGCCCGCAGATGCAGTTCGACCACGAACCGTATGAGCACCAGGCGCAGCTGCCGCTGCCGTGGTACGCGGCCGCCCTGGCTATGCCTGTTGATCGCCGGCTGATCGCTGGTGCTTCCATCGCGGCGCCGCGCCGCAGTGCTGTTCGTGATGCGCGACGACAGCAGCTCGCCGGCGCCGGCGACGACGACCGCGCCCGACGACCACCACGCCGGCCGCCGCACCACGACGTCGGCGCGCGCCGCCGCCCGCCGGCCCGACCGCCTGCCGCCGGCAGGCACCCCAGACCCGTCACGGTCAGACGTCACGCCGCGCCGCCACGCGCACGGTGACCGCAGACCGAGAACGCACGCGCGCCGCCGCCTCCGCCGCCGACGCACCGAGGCGCCGCCGCCACCTCCGCCGACCGTCGGAGGCGCCGCCGCCGACCACGGAGGCGCCAACGACGACGCAACGGCCGCCATCGGAGTCCGACCGCTGCCGTACCGACGATCCCTGGTCTGCCGTGGGTTCCGGCACCGATACAGCCTACCGGCGTCCAGCTCCGCGCGCCCTAGGCTCGCGTCATGACGCAGACCGACGGCTTGCTGTTCGATCCGAACACCTACGACCCGCAGCAGTTCGACGCCGAGACGCGGCGGCTGCTGCGCGCGACCATCGACTGGTTCGAGGGTCAGGGCAAGAAGCGCATCCTGGACGACGACCTGGCCGCGCAGTGGCCCGCGGACTTCGTCGAGTTCGTCAAGCGGGAGAAGCTGTTCGCGACGTTCCTGACGCCGTCGGAGTTCGCCGACGGCGACCCGAACAAGCGCTGGGACGCCGCCCGCAACGCCGCGCTCTCCGAGATCCTCGGCTTCTACGGGCTGACCTACTGGTACACCGAGCAGGTCACCATCCTGGGGCTCGGGCCGATCTGGCAGAGCGAGAACAAGGACGCCAAGCTCAAGGCCGCCGACGACCTCGAGGCCGGGGAGGTGATGGCGTTCGGGCTCGTCCGAGCGCGAGCACGGCGCCGACGTCTACAGCACCGACATGGTGCTCACGCCCGCCAGCGAGGAGGACCGCGCCAACGGCATCCTGTACCGGGCGTCGGGGGAGAAGTACTACATCGGCAACGGCAACGTCGCGAGCATGGTGTCGGTGTTCGGTGCGGCGCGGCGACGTCGAGGGGACACGACGCCTACGTCTTCTTCGCCGCCGACAGCCGGCACGAGAACTACCACCTGATCGACAACGTCGTGCACATGCAGATCTACGTCAGCACGTTCCGGCTGGAGAACTATCCGGTGCGCGCAGAGAGACATCCTGCACACCGGCGTGGAAGCCTTTGCGGCGGCGCTGAATACGGTCAACGTCGGCAAGTTCAACCTGTGCTACGTGTTCGATCGGCATGATCGAGCACGCCTTCTACGAGGCGATCACGCACGCGCAGAACCGAATTCTGTACGGCAACCCGGTCACCGACTTCTCCCACGTGCGGGCGAACTTCGTCGACGCGTACGCGCGACTGATCGCGATGAAGCTGTTCAGCCAGCGTTCGGTCGACTACTTCCGCAGCGCCAGCCTCGACGACCGGCGCTACCTGCTGTTCAACCCCATGACCAAGGCCAAGGTCACGATGGAGGGCGAGACCGTGCTGCGGTCGCTGCACGACGTGATCGCCGCCAAGGGGGTACGAGAAGAACACGATGTTCCGCGAGGTCGCGCAGCTCATCGGCACGCTGCCGCGACTGGAGGGCACCGTGCACGTCAACGTCGGCCTGGTGCTGAAGTTCATGCCGAACTACATGCTCAACCCGGCGGAGTACCCGGAGATCCGGCGCCCGCAACGATCCCGCCGACGACGTCTTCTTCTGGAATCAGGGACCGACCCGCGGCGCGGCCAAGGTGCAGTTCGCCGACTGGACGCCGGTTTACGAGGAGCACGCGAGCATCCCGAACGTCGCGCGGTTCTACGAGCAGGCGCAGGCGTTCAAGACAGTTGCTCGTCGACCGCAGCCCCGGACGCCGAACAGCAGCAGGACCTGGACTTCATGCTCAACGTCGGGCACCTGTTCTCGCTGATCGTCTACGGGCAGCTGATCCTCGAGCAGGCGGCGCTGACCGGGCTCGACGACGACATCATCGACCAGATCTTCGACTTCCAGATCCGCGACTTCAGCACGTATGCCGTTGCGCTGCACGGCAAGCCGAGCTCGACGCAGGCCCAGCAGGACTGGGCGCGTCGGCGCGATCCGCAAGCCGGTGTCCGACGCCGAGCGCTTCGACCGGGTCTGGGAGCGCGTCAAGGCCTACGACGGCGCCTACGAGATGCGACCCTGACGGACGAGCGCGACTAGGCCGCCTTCCGCTGTTTCGTCAGCACCAGCTGGGCCAGCGGGATCTGCATCTCCTCCGGTGCGGCGGCCAGCCGATGCGGCGACGACCGGCCTCCAACCGGCTCGACGAACTGCGGCGGACCGAGGGTCGGCGCGGCCACCGTCCAGTGCGGGCGCCAATGTCGGGAACACCGAAGCCCGGACGAACGCGGCCCACAGCGCGCCGAAAGCGGTTGCGTCGTGGTCGACTTGGTACCGCGTCCAGAACCGGTCCTCGGCGTCGAACACCTCCGAGGTGCTCGATGGACAGCCGCTCGAAACGAGCCCGACGGCGCGAATGGAGCAGAGAAAGTCCGCGCGCCGCGCCGGCCCGACGGTCGGCAGGCACATGCGGCGCACTTCGTCTTCGGTCAGCCAGGCCGTCGGCGGCCAGCTCGGCAAAGCGTGTCGACCAAGCCGGTCAGCAGCGGCCGGTAGCCGAATTCGCCGTGCTCGCCGAGGGCCATCGTCAGCACCACGCAGTTGGCCACCGGGGCACAGTTCGCGACCGCGGAATGCGACGAACTCGTGCCAATCGTGCGCGGCCTGCTTGGCATACGCCGCCCGGACCGCCTCGTCGGTGCTGTAGGCCACGTGCACGTGGTCGGGGATCGGCGCCGGGATCCTGCTCGAGCCACTGGATCGCCCACGACGACCAGCCCAGGTTCACGCTGTTGGACGGGATGATCTGGCTGTAGAACGACCGCCCGACCGCCGAGGCGAAAGTCGCGGCGTCCTTGCGCAGGTAGGTAGTCCGGGTCGTCGTGCCAGCGTCTGGAACAGCACGGTGAAGTCGTTGTCCGGCACATCGGTGTGCGCCACCAGGACCGAGTGTTCGGGCCGGGTGCGGTTGCGTAGCACCGGGATTGCCGGCGCCGATCGGCAGCAGCGAGTTGTGTCCGGTCGACGCGCCGTAGTCGGCGATGACGATCGGTTGGGGCGGTCTGGGGAGCGGGACCGCTATCGGCCGCCTGTTCGGAAAAGCGCTATCGCTCCGACGTAATCCGGCGGCCTGCAGCCGCGAGCTGACGGTATAGGTCTCGCTGTCCATCGGCTCCGGTCGCACGACGCACGCTGGATTCGGGCACCGCTGACGCATTGTCAGACATGCCGGACGCACGGTAGTCGCCGCCGGAGGCCGGAGACCGGATCAGTTCGGCTTCGGGTATGTCACCCCGGTGAGTTGCTCGGAGACCTCCCACAGCCTGCGGTTGTCGGCCTCGTCTCTCGGCGTGCCTCGGAGGTCGGTTACGCCGATCGCCGCCGCCGGCCAGCCTCCATGAAGCCGCTGCGGCCCGTAGAACACGCCGCCTTCGGCCTGCGGTGAGCGTCGCAGCATACAGCGCAGGCAGGATGCCCTCGTCGATCTCCTGCCACATGAACGGCGTGAACCTGCGCAGCTGAACCGGTAGAACCGTTCCAACAGGTCGACGGCTTATCGCTGGCCGTGCGACGGCCCGCTGATACTGCAGGTTCGTCTTCGCGAAGCCCGGGTGAGCGGCGTTCGACGTGATGCCCCAGCCGGCCTCGCCGGCTGCGCGCGATCCAGTTCGAGGGCGAACAGCAGGTTCACCGACAGCTTGACTGCGCGTAGGCCTGCATCGGGCTGCTGTAGCGACTTCTCCAACTGCAGATCGTCGAAGCTGCATGCCGCCGATCGCGCGCCGGCGACGCTGCTGAGGCTGACGCACGCGTGGGTTGCGCGGCGCGCAGCAGCGGCAACACGTGGCCGGTCAAGCGCGAAATGGCCGAGATGGTTGCAGCCGAACTGCAATCTCGAACCCGTCGGCGGTGGTGTCGCGTGGCTCGGAGGCGGCTGCATGACGCCTGCGTTGTTGATCAGGATGTCGATCGGCCTGCCTCGGCATTGAGCTCCTCGCCGAGCGCGGCGACGCTGGTCGAGCGATGACAGGTCGAGGCTCTTTGATGGTCAGCTTCGCGTCGGGGACGGTGGCCCGGATCTGCTCGATGGCGGCTTCGCCCTTGGCGCGGTTGCGGATAGCCATCACCACGTCGGCGCCGGCGGCGGCCAGCCGGGTGGCGAGTCCGAGGCCGAGGCCGGAGTTGGACGCCGGTGACGACGGCCAGCTTTCCGGACAGATCGGGGACGGTGACGGCGAGCTCCGGGCTTGGTCGGCGCGGATAACCAAACCATAACGGACCAGTGGGCTGATAACAAGAGCCCAGCGGTCTGATATCTTGCTAGCTGTGCGGACCGGCTCAGCGGGCGCGCCGACCCGAACAGATGGCGGCTCGTCGTTCGGCGATCCTGGATATCGCTCGAACGATGCTGACCGAGAAGGGCCGTCAGCCGAGATCAGCCTGCGGGAACTGTCCGACCGGCGTCGGGCTGGCGAAGTCCAACGTGCTGCGCTACTTCGACAGCCGCGAAGCCGATCTTCCTCGAGGTCCTCGGACGAGGAGTGCCTGGCCTGGCTCGAGCGACCTGGACGGTCTGGCTCGGCGACCGCGGGACCGGAAACCCAACTACGCCAACGAGATTCGCGTCGCAACGACGGTCGCGGACTCGCTCGGTTGACGCGGCCATTGCTGTGCGAGCTGCTCGGATCGATGGCGGGGGTGCTGGAGCGCAACATCTCGGCGGAGTTCGCGCGCGACTTCAAGGCCCGCGCGATGGCGAGAACCTCGGCGCTGTCAGGCACTGGTGGCGCGGCACCTGCCGTGGCTGCCGCCGCGAGCTTCACCGAGTTCTTCGCCGAGGGCGCGCTGACCCTGACCGCAGGCATGTATCCGTTCTCGGTGCCCACCGATCCGGTCCGCGTCGGCGATGGCCGAGATCGGGCTATCCCGACCGCCGCAACAGCGGTTCGTCGACGGCATGCGGGCAGGACTGATCACCTGGCTGATTGGCGCGGCGGCGCGAAGCCGAGGCGTGACAGACTGCGCCAATGACTGGCGGACGGGTCGGCGCCGCGGATCTGTCGTTGTGACGTCGATCCTGACCTTGGTGGTGGCCGTCGATCGGCTTCATCGTTACGCGTGATCCTGAACGCGTTCGTCCTGGACAAGATACAACGCCTACGGGGAGGTGCCGATCCCGGGCTCGACGAGTCTGCACCTGCCCGCGGGTGAACTGACCGTCAGCTTCCATACGATGGTCACAGGCAGCCCGACGAGTGGATTTCCGATTCCGGATCTGAAGTTCTCGATCAGTCCGCCTGCGGGTGTCCCTGAAGCCACAGTGACCGAAAGCGTCGGCGGCACAACCACGGTGAACAGCGATACGCATGTGCAGGTGTCGGTGGTGCAGATTCCGGCCGAAGGCACCTACGACATCAGTCACCGACGGCGAGGTCAACGGTTACATCAACCCACAGTTGGCGTTCGGACACGACTCGTCGTATGGCTGGCTGGCCTGGGCGTTCGGCTGGCGTGTTCGTCGTCGGCCTCGTCGAGCTAATCGCTTCGTTGGTCTGGGCCGCCTCGGTCGGCGACATGGCGCCGTCCGCTCCGCGCCGACGAGGCGTTCAACATCAGCGTCGATCTGACACGGTCAGCGACCCGTATACGCCTCACCGCAGACGGGATCCGATTCGAGCAGCTCAGGAACCTGGCGGCGCTGCGCGACTCGGGCGCACTGACCGAAGACGGAGTTCCAGGCAGAGTAAACACCGGATCCTGAACGGTTAGTGGCCGCGCGCTACCCCGCACGCTCCGCGAGCGTGCGCGTCTGCGGCCAGACACGCGGATCACAGGCGCGATTCCGCGCACGCTCGCCGGGCGCGGACGTGCGCGCTTGAGGTCGAATCCCCGGCGTGTCCACAGTCAGACACGCACCCTCGCGGAAGGCGACAAGTGGCCCGCGCGCCACCCACTCGTCGTAGTGCACGATCTCGTCGCCGATGGTGGTGGAGTCGCCGTGGCCCGGTGTAGACGACGGTGTCGCCGGGCAGCTTGCCGAGCCGGCCCGAGATCGACTCGAGGATGGTGGGGAAGTCGGAGTACGACCGGCCTGTCGCGCCGGGGCCGCCCTCGAACAGGGTGTCGCCGCTGAACACGGCGCCCAGCTCGGGCGCATGCCAGCACACCGACCCGGGCGAATGTCCCGGGGTGTGTAGCGCGCGCAGTTCGATGGCCGGCGACGCGCAGCGTATCGCCGTCGCTGACCGTGCGGAAGTCCTTGTCCGGATGGCGTCATCCGCCACAGCACGTCATCGGCCGGATGCAGCAGCACCGGGGCGTCCAGCGCCTCGCCGAGTTCGGGCGCGACCGGTCACGTGGTCGTTGTGGCCGTGGGTGCACACCACCGCCACCACGTTGCGCCCGCCGACGGCCATCACGATCGGGCCCGCGTCGTGCGCGGCGTCGAACACCACGACCTCGGAGTCGTCGCCGACGATCCAGATGTTGTTGTCGACTTCCCAACTGCCGCCGTCGAGTTCGAACGTGCCGTGGGTGACGACGCGGCTGATCGCGCGTCGCTCGTTCACTTCAGCACCACCACCGAGCGCAGCACCTCACCGGCGTGCATCTTGTGGAAGCGCGTCCTCGATGTCGTCGAGCCCGATGCGCTCGGAGACGAACTTCTCCAGCGGCAGCCGGCCCTGCAGGTAGAGGCTCGATCAGCGTGGGGAAGTCGCGCTCGGGCAGGCAGTCGCCGTACCACGACGACTTGAGTGAGCCGCCGCGGGAGAAGAAGTCGATCAGCGGCATCTCGAGCCGCATGTCGGGCGTCGGAACACCGACCAGCACAACGGTTCCCGCCAGATCGCGCGCGTAGAACGCCTGCTTCCAGGTCTCGGGCCGGCCGACCGCGTCGATCACCACGTCGGCGCCGTTGCCGTCGGTGAGGTCCTGGATGGTCTCGCACCGGATCGAGCTCGCGGGCGTTGATGGTGTGCGTGGCGCCGAAATCCCGCGCCCAGTCCAGCTTCTTGTTGTCGGTGTCGACGGCGATGATCCGCTTGGCGCCGACCAGCCGGGCGCCCGCGATCGCGGCGTCGCCCACACCGCCGCAGCCGATCACGGCGACCGTGTCGTCGCGGGTGACCGCGCCGGTGTTGACGGCCGCACCGAGTCCGGCCATCACCCCGCAGCCCAGCAGCCCGGCCACCGCGGGATCGGCGGCTGGGTCGACCTTGGTGCACTGGCCGCTCGTGCACCAGCGTCTTGTCGGCGAACGCGCCGATGCCCAGCGCCGGGGTCAGCTCGGTGCCGTCGGTCAGCGTCATCTTCTGCTGCGGCGTTGAACGTGTTGAAGCAGTACCAGGCACGGCCGCGCTTGCAGGCCCGGCATTCGCCGCACACCGCGCGCCAGTTCAGGATCACGAAGTCGCCCGGGCTCGACGTGTGTGACGCCCTCGCCGACGGACTCGACGGTGCCCGCGGCCTCGTGCCCGAGCAGGAACGGGAACTCGTCGTTGATGCCGCCCTCGCGGTAGTGTCAGGTCGGTGTGGCAGACGCCGCAGGCGATGGACGTCGACCACGACCTCGCCCGGTCCGGGGTCGGGGATGACGACATCCACCACCTCGACCGGTTTCACCCTTCTTCCGTGAAATCACACCGCGCACCGTTTGACTCATGCGTACAACCTAATGCAGCGGAAGCCTTCGCGGCCCGATAGTGGAGCGCTGTGTGGCGGCTGATGCCCGCCGCGCTCGTACCTGCCGCACGGCGCACCGCCGCTCGTCGACGACGCGCTGTGGGTCTCGCAGCTGACGAGTGGGCCGACACGAACTGCCGACGCCGAGCGGCGATCCTTGTCGTCTCGGCGCACTGGGAGGCACGCGCCGCTGACCATCGGGTCGACCACCACCGAGACCCCGTTGACCTACGACTTCTGGGGATTCCCGCAGCGCTACTACGAGGTCACCTACGACGCGCCGGGCGCACCTGACCTCGCCGCGCGCATCGAGGCGCTGATGCCCGACAACGAACCCGTCGCCCACGACCCGCACCGCAGGCTCGACCACGGCGCCTACGTCCCGCTGACTGTCATGTATCCCGACGCCGCCATTCCGGTGCTGCAGATCTCGATGCCGACCCTGGACCCGCAGCGTCTGCTGCGCCTCGGCGAGCGGCTGCGTCCGCTGCGCGACGAAGGCGTGCTTGATCATCGGGTCCGGGTTCACCACGCACGGCCTGCCGTTTCTCGACGATCCGTCGCCCGGACGCCACGCCGCCGGGGTGGTCGGTGGAGTTCGACGGCTGGGCCGCCGATCGCTTGCCGCCGGAGACCTCGACGCGCTCGTCGATTTCCGGCACCAGGCGCCCGGCATGCCGTATGCGCACCCGACGATCGAGCACTTCGCGCCGCTGTTCGTCGCGCTCGGCGCGTCAGGCGACCGGAGCAGTCGCCCCGACAGGTCATCGACGGCTATTGGATGGGTCTGGCCAAACGGTCGATTGAACTCGCGTGACCGGATATACCGTTGAGGTGATCGACATGCGCGATGCGCACAGATCTGCTCGTGGCGGCGCGGACTGCGCACGCCGGCGGGATTGGCATGTGTCCTACGACGCGTTCGTGCGAGCGGGCGAGGACCGCCCCGCTGGGAACCGACGATCTCGGAAGCGCTCGCCGTCGCGCGCCTGGCAGCTGGGCCGGGGCAAGGAATCGGTGCGTGTCACCGAGCGCGTGTTCACGCAGCTGGCCCGCACCAGACCCGCGCGTCCGCTGCGATGAAGGCCGTCGAACTCGGCTCTGGCGTGGTTCACCCGCGGTGACCTCAACATCGCGCAGGGTTGGATGAGCCGTGCGCGCTGGCTGCTCGACGGCGCACCCGTTGGGCCGGCCAACGGATATCTCGTACCTCGACGCACTCATGGTGATGGGGATTCGGAGACGCTCGCGATTCGGGTTCAGACGCTGCGCGATATCTGCAGACGGATCGACCCCCGCCCTCACAGCGTTGTGCCAGGTAGCGGCGCTGGCCGCGATCGGCAGGCAGAGCCGACCGATGCGTTCGCCCTGCTGGACGAGGCGATGTTGCCCGTACTGGCCGGTCAGGTCCCGCTCGACTGGGCCGGCGACATCTACTGCGTCGTGCTGGGCAATGCCATCACCTGCCGACCTACCCCGTATGCACGTGGACGCAGTCGATGGAGCGTTGGTGCGCAGACTTCGCCGCCTCCGACACCTACGGCGAGGTGTGCGACGTACACCGCCTTCAACTGCTGGTGGCCACCGACGACTACCGCCAACTTCACGCGGCTCGTCACCACCAGCCGGGCATTGGAGGACGCACCAACAGCTGGGCCGCGGGCGAGGGCTACTACCCTTCGGCGAGGTGCTCCGGTTGCAGGGTGACGTCGACGGCGCATTCGCAACCTTCGCGCGGGCGCACCTAGGTGTCGATCCGCAGCCCGGCGAGGCGCTGCTGCGTTGGGGCCAGGGCGACGGCCAGATCGCGTGGACGACCTGCGGGTCGCGCTGGCGAACGCGGCAGCTGAGCGGATTCGACTGCTGCCTGGAGCCGTCGAGATCGCGCTGGCGGAACAACCTGGATGAGCCGACCAGTATTGCCGCGAGTTGGAAGACGGCGCAGGGGCTTTCGGCACGCCGGGTTCCGGGCCTGGGCTGCGCATGCGCGCGGCGCGTTCAGCGCGGGAGTACGGTGATGCGCTCACGGTGCTGCAGTCGGCGTTGCGCGAGTACCGGATCCAGAAGTCGCGGTATGGGGGCCGCTCAGGTCTACGAAATGGATGGCGCTGGCGCATCGGGCGCTCAGCGATGTCGACGTGGCCGCCGCCGATGCCGCTTACCGCGAGCATCTACGACCAACTCTGGCGTCGAACCGGCGGGGATCTACGGCTCGGCGTCCCGGGCAGCCTGACCAAACGCGAGCTCGAGATCCTGACCGGGATTGCCCGTGGCGGGACCAATCGGCAAAGTAGCCCAGCAGATCTTCATCAGCGAGGAAGACTGGTCGCACGGCACTTGGTAACATCTATGCCAAGCTCCGGGGTTTCGTCGCGCACCGCCGCGGTGGCCTGGGCGCACCTGCGCAACCTGCTGCAATAGCGTCGGCTACGTCATTTGCACCATCTTGTGCGGGCCGAATTATAGTTCCGCTTTACATTCCGGTTGCTGTCATGGCGGCCTACCGTTTTCAGCTATGACGACAATAGATGAGCACCCGGCGGTCGCCGGGGAATCGGTAAGAGTTCGCCAGACGGATCGTCGGGGCGGTCGACAGCGCGCGAGCCCGCAGCCCATCCTGCTGCTCCATCGGACACCAGACCCAGCTGTTCGACACGCTGGCCGAACTCCGCCGGCGAGCAGTGCCCAGATCGCCGATGCCGCCGGGCTCAACGAACGGTACGTGCGGGGTGGCTCGGCGGAGTCGTCGCTGCGCGCAGTCGTCGGGTACGACCCGGCCGGAGACCGTACGCTGCCCTCGCGGCATCGCCGCGCAAGTGCTGACGCGTGCCGCGGACCGGACAACCTCGCCCGCGTCGCGCCAATTCATCCCGCTGCTGGCTGAGGTCGAACAGAAGGTCATCGGCTGCTTCCGCGCCGGCGGTGGGCTCTCCTACAGCGAGTACCCGCGCTTACACCGCTGATGGCGGAGGAGAGCGGGAGAGGTGTTCGGCGCGGCGCTGATCGATGTCATCCTTCCGATGGCCGACGGCCTGCCCGAGCGGCTGAGCGCTGGCGCGGAGGTCGCCGACTTCGGTTGCGGCAGTGGGCATGCCATCAACGTGCTGGCACAGGCTTATCCGGCCAGCCGATTCACCGGAATCGACTTCTCCGAGGAGGGCCTGGGCGTCGGCACCGACGAAGCCCGGAGGTTGGGCCTCACCAACGCGTCGTTCATCGCCCGGGATGTGGCGCGGTTCGACGCGGGTCGACGCCTACGACGTCGTCACCGCCTTCGACGCCATCACACGACCAGGCCCAGCCGGCGCGCGTGCTGGAGAACATCTACCGCGCGTTGCGGCCGGCGGCGTCTTCCTGATGGTCGACATCAAGGCGTCGAGCAAGCTCGAGGACAACGTCGGCGTGCCGTTCGCTCCGTACCTCTACACCGTCTCGACGATGCACTGCCATGAGCGTGTCGCTCGGGCTCGACGGCGACAGGCCTCGGCACGGTGTGGGGTAAGGCAGCTTGCGACATCGATGCTCGCCGACGCCGGCTTCGGCGATGTGCAGGTCCGGGAGATCGAGTCAGATCCGATCAACTACTACTACGTCGCGCGGAAGTAGGCCAATCGGTCCATCCCGATGTTCCAACGGCCTACCGTTGCGATCGGGATGGAAACACAACGTGACGTGCATCAAGATCTTTGCTCGCGGCGCGCGGGGCCTACCGCCGCCGGGATTGGCTGATCAGCTACGAGTCCTTCGCTCGGGCGAGTCAAACCGGCACCCCTGGCCCTGACGATCTCGACGCCCTCGCGGCCGCCGCATGGCGACTCGGTCGGTGCAAAGAATCGGTTCGAATCTCCGAGCAGGTGTTCAAGCAGCTTTCCGCAGCGATCCTGACGGCGGCGGCGATGAAGGCTGTCGACGTCGCGCTGGCCTGGCTCACCCGCGGAGGATT
>ERZ1370068.9689-contig-8448_pt1 | contig 30285 bp, 58 predicted proteins | sample MGYA00561227_ERZ1370068 | MGnify/ENA primary metagenome ERZ1370068 (study PRJEB38410, sample SAMEA6850437) | metagenome | study: Metagenomic assessment of the ecological functions of the soil: analysis of the soil microbiota associated with the...
AGACTTTGACGCCCGTCGGCACGCCGATGATCATGCTTGTGATGCCGAAGAACGCGTTCACGCCCGCGCTTGCGCCCATGGTGAAGAAATGATGCAGCCACACCGTGTAGGAGAGCACGCAGATCGCCAGGGTCGCGACCGACCATCGACCGGTAGCCGAACAGCGGCTTGCCGGAAAATGTCGCGACTGACCTCCGAGATAGATGCCGAACGCCGGCAGGACCAGGATGTAGACTTCGGGATGACCCCAGACCCAGAACAGGTTCACGTACATCATCGCGTTGCCGCCGGCGTCGCAGCGTGAAGAAGTGAAAGCCGAGGTAGCGGTCGAGCAGCAGCATTGCCGAAGAGTCGCGGTGAGCACCGGAAATGCGGCCACGATCAGCAGATCTGGAGGCGAGCGCAGTCCAGCAGAAAACCGGCATGCGCATGTAGCTCATGCCGGGAGCCCGCATCTTCAGGATCGTGGTGACGAAATTGACGCCGCTCAGCAAGGTCCCGATGCCCGAGATCTGCAGCGACCACAAGATAGTAGTCGACGCCGACGCCGGGCGAGAACTGCAGCTCGCTGAGCGGCGGGTAGGCGACCCAGCCGGTCTTCGCGAACTCACCGACGAACGAGCGAGACGTTGATCAGCAGGATGCCCGGTCGCGGTCAGCCAAAGGCTCACGGAATTCATCGTGGGAAACGCCACGTCGCGGACGCCGAGCTGCAGCGGCACCGCAAAATTCATCAGGCCGATCACGCAGCGGCATGGCCACGAAGAAGATCATGATCGTGCCGTGCGCCGAGAAAATCTGGTCGAAATGCTCGGGCGGCAGATATCCCTGCGCATCGCCGGCGGCGACCGCCTGCTGCGTCCGCATCATGATCGCGTCGGCGAAGCCGCGCAGCAAGCATGATCCAGCGCGAACATGAGATACATGACGCCGATACGCTTGTGATCGACCGATGTGATCCATTCGCGCCAGAGATACGGCCAGTACCCCTTCACGGTGACCCATGCGAGAGCCGCCAGGATGACGAGCGCCGACGCTCGCCACCGTGCCCATGATGATCGGTTCATGAAGCGGGATGGCGGCCCAGCTGAGCTTGCCCAATAGGTTCATCGTTCTGCCCTCACTGGATTTGGGATAAGCGACACAGAGACCGGCCGCCGGCTGCATTCCGGCGCTCAGGATGTTGGCAAACAGGCCGTTGGCGATCGCACCGATAGGTGAAGCGGCGCAACCGCCTTGCTCGGCTTCGACCAGAGCCGGAGTAAGCTTGTGCGTCGAGTACAGGGCCGGCGTTGCGCGTTGCAGCTACCCATTGCGCAAAGCTGTCGGACGCCACCGCGTCGACGTTGAAGTGCATATCGGAGAAGCCCGCGCCGCTGTAATTCGCCGACATCCCGCGATACGTCCCGGAATGGTCGGCCCGCAGGTTGCAGGCGCGTCACCATTCCGGCCATGGTGTAGATCTGGCCGGCGAGCTGCGGCACGAAGAAGCTGTTCATGACGCCCGAGGAAGTCAGTTCGAAGCTGACCGGCGTGCCGACCGGAATCGTCAGATGATTGACGCTCGCGATGCCCTGCTCGGGATAGATGAACAGCCATTTCCAGTCGAGCGAGACGACCTGAACCTTGAGAGGCTTCGTCGGACGAGGCGATCGGCTTGGGCGGATCAAGATCGTATGCACCGATCCAGGCGACGGTGCCGACAAGGAGCACGGTCATCAGCGGGATCGACCAGACGAGCATCTCGATGCGGCCGGAATAGATGAAATCCGGCCGATAGCGCGCCCGCTCATTCGATGCACGGAACCAGAAGGCAACGCCGAGCGTCGCAAGGATCGTCGGGATCACGATCGCCAGCATGATGCCGGTCGCGTTGAACAGAATTTGCCGCTCGGCGAGGGCGATCGGGTCCCTTCGGATCGAGCACGCCTCCATCGCAGCCACCGAGTGTCGCGGCCACCAGCAGGACCACGATAAGCGAACGCGTATCGCATATTAGGCCTCCCGAACTTTGAAGGTGCATGCGTTTGTGCGACGGCGCCCGGCTGTCGCGCGGCAGCGCGAGACGCGCTCGTCCGGTCGTCATGCGACAAACGCATCGGTGCGAACGAACCGCCGTTGTGATCGACCAGAAGGGCTGCAAACAGCAGGAACAGATAGGAGATGGAGAAGACGAACAGCCTGTGAGCCGCGCGGCGATCGGCTCGCAGCACTCCGGGTCAGCTGAACTGCGAGCAAGAGGAAAAGCGCGCCGCAGATGGAGACGATCGCGCCATAGATCGTGCCGGCAAACCCGAGCGCCCAAGGCAGTTCCGAAGCGAGAACAAGCAGGCCGCTGTAGATCAGGATCTGCCGTGTTGTTGCAGCCCGTCCTGCAACAACCGGCAGCATGGGAACGCCGGCACGTGCATAATCATCGGTGCGGTTGAGCGCGAGGGCCCAGAAATGGGGCGGTGTCCAAAGGAAGATAATAAGGAAGAGCAGGAGCAGGCTCGAGACCGGCTTGTCCGGTCGCCGCGGCCCATCCGATCACGGGTGGCAGCGCGCCTGCCGGCCCCGCCGATGACGATGTTGCTGCGACGTAGCCCGCTTCAGCCAGGCCGTATAAATGACGACAACATAGAACAGGATCGTGCCGGCCAACAGCGCGGCAGCCGCGAGGTTCGATGCCAAGGCGAGAGCCGTGACGGCGATAACGCCAGGACGAGCCCAAAGACAAGCGCCTCGATTTTCGAAGATCTTGCCGCGGGGAATTGGCCGCATCACGGTGCGAGCCATGACTGCGTCGATATCGGCGTCGTACCACATGTTAAGTGCGCCGGCGGCTCCGGCGCCGGCCGCGATTGCAAGAATTGCAATGAAGCCAGGAGTGGATCGAGGCGTGTCGGTGCGACCATCAATCCGACGAACGCGGTGAAAAGCGCGAGTGCCATGACGCGCGGCTTGGCCAAACTGATGAAATGGGGCAGTCGCTCCACCCAGCCGGACCGTGAAGCCAGCCGAAGGCGCGATACCGAAATCGCGATGCTGTTCATGGTGGGCTCCTCAAGCAGAAAGTTGGTTTGCGAAACCACTATCGCCCGTTCGTTGGGCCTCGCGGCTTTCCCGATAGGTAAGCTGATGGGCTTCAAGAGCGTGAGTGAAGGCTGCCAAATCCCGGCAAATTGTTCCTAACGATGCAGGCACTGCCGCGGCTTGGGAGGAGGGCGGGGTGGCGATCACTGAAGCTGACCGCGCTGATGGCGGCCAGCCATCACGCGGTGCCCTTTCGTCGAGATCAATACTGAGCCGCTTCGGGCGCTACGTGCGGCGACGACGGCGTCAGCGAGAATTGAGTGCTCGCAATTCAGCGCGGCATTCCTCGCTGAAGGCCCGCAGCGGATTGACGGCGTGGCTGCTCATCAGATCGCGTAATTCCGAAAAGGTCTTGTTGGGTGTGGAATAGGTATCGAAGATCAATTGGACGACAGTCTCGGCCTTCTCGATCACAGGGGAGCTCGATATGACACGCATCCGGCTGATGAGCGCGTAGACGCTGACCAGTGCGGAGACTTCCGCCTGATCATGCACCAGCGCGTCGGCGTAGAGCTTCGATGCCTCATCGATGAATTGCTTGTACAACTTTTGCCGCCTGGCCTTTTCCCCGATAGCCGATTGGCGCGATCCTGACGGTACTGGGTGAGCCATGCTGACGCGAACGACGTCAGGCCACCAATCGCTGACCCCGCCAACGCTGCGATTGCAGGAAGGTAGACAGTAGTCATGTCGTGAGCTTCCCGCTCAACGGTCGGACCGGATGAAGCAGCGCTCGGAAGCTCGGATACCGATCGCGAACTGCGCCCGGCCTGTGAAATGCCGACCATCGCCATTCGGAGCCGCATCCCGGCGCACCGGAACTCGCCATCATGCAATTCGCGGGGTTGCCCAACGCCCGGGCCTGCGCTAAGCGGCCTTACCGTGGCTACGAACACCGCAAAGCACAGCGCTATGATGGCAAACGTAACGAGGCTCAAGACGTCTTTCATCTCATTTCCAAATCGTTGTCCACCTGGCGCCGATATTCTCAATTTGCATTCGTCGGTAACGTCGCTCTCATTTTTTCGACGCGAGTGCCGCGAGCACGGCAGCTGGCCGAATGGGAAGATGGCGCAAGCGAATCCCGGTGGCGGCAAAAATCGCATTGCCGATGGCGGGCGCGACGACCGTCGTACCAGGCTCGCCGAGACCGACCGGAGCCTCGGTGCTATCGACGAATTCGATGTCGAGCTCCGGCACGTCACCGATGCGCAGTGGCGTGTAGCTGTCGAAATTCGTGTCCTTCACCTGGCCTTTGTGGAACTCGGTTCCCTCATAGAGCGCCATGCTGAGGCCCCACAGAGCGCTGCCTTCGACTTGCGCGAGCGCGCCGTCTGGATGGACGAGGGTGCCCGCATCGACGACGATCGTGAGCTTTTCGACTGAAACGGCGCCGTTGCTGCGGTCAACGCGAACGCGCGCGACGCAAGCGACCCATGTGGGCATCGATCGTGCCTGGCCGAATGTGGTGGCGACGCCGAGCCCGGTGCCCGCCGGCATGCGAGCGCCCCATCCGGCCTTTTCCGCCGCTCGCTTGAGGACTGCCGCCTGACGCTTCGCGCCGCCCACCGCGCTGGGCGCCGACCCGGCATTGCGGCCGGCGCCGTCCAACAGCCCGGTGCGGAACGCGACAGGGTCTGCGCCAGCCATCCGCGCCGCCTCATCCATGAAGGTCTCGAGCGCCCAGTTGGTCCAGCCGGGCGCCACCGCTCGCAGATAGCCAGGGCGAAACGCACGATTGGCAAGGTCGTTCTCGAGAGCGCGTACGCGTTGCGCCCCAACGCTGTACCAGTGGTCCGCGCCGTCGATGGCAAATGGATCGAATGGGTTTCCGTCAGGCGCCTTCGGCATGGCCGCTGGCGGCACGTAGACTGAGGTCGGCCAGCCGGCCGACGCGTGATGTTCCATGGCCGTGACCTTGCCATGGACATCGAATGCCAGCCGCAATTTCTGGATCGACGGCGAACGAAACGAGTCGAAGCGCGTGTCGTCCTGGCGCGTCAGCACGAGCTTCACGGGCTTGCCGAGAGCCTTGGCGGCCAGCGCGGCGGGGACGGCATAATCGGTGTTGAGCCTGCGCCCGAATGCCCCGCCGAGCAGATAGGTGCGCAGGACAATGCGATCCTGCGCCAGGTCCGAGCGCCCGTGCGAGCACGGGCAGAATCGTGCTCTGCGCCTGACTGCCGGTATGGATCTCGAAGCGGCCGTCCTTCTCGAAGGCGAGAGCGTTCACCGGCTCGAGCTGGGCATGGAGAACGCTGTTGGTGGTGTACGTCCGCTCGAGCGTGGAGGCGGCTGCGCGAAACGCGGATCGACTCTCGGGGTCGTCAACCACAAGCGCTCCGCCGCGCGGTGCAGCGATCTGCCTGGCGCCGTAATCGAGGATGTCCTGCTCCGACACCATCGAAGCATCACCCGCGGCCCAATCGACCTTGACGAGGTCAGCGGCGCGGATCGCCGCCGGATAAGATGTCGCGCATACGACGACCCAACCGGGCACCGTCTTGGAGGGATCCTCCAGCACGAGGCTCGTGAGATATCCCTTGACCCGCTTCGCCGCGGAGTCATCGACGGCGCGGACCACTGAGCCGTAACGTGTCGGAGGAATCTTCGGCCGGGCATAGACCATGCCTTCAACGACCGCATCGATGCCGTAACGCGCCGTGCCGTTGATCTTCGCCGGGACATCGAGAGCGTCGATCTTTTGCCCGATGAGACGTCGTTCTGAGGGCGGCTTGATCGGCAGCTTCGCGAGTTGGTCCGACGTAAATTCGCGCGCCGGGCTGCCGCGCCGGACGATTTCGCCATAGGTGATGGATCGACCTTCGGCAGACACGGCGCCCCGGCGCGCGACGCATTGCGACGGGCTCACGCCCGAGCAGCCTTGCGCCGGCCTCGATCAGGGCGATGCGGCCTGCGGCACCGGCGCGGCTGTAAATCGGGAAATCGACCCAGACCGACTTGCTGCCGCCGGTCTGCATGTAACCCCATTTCGGATCGGTATCGACCAGTAGGATGCGCACGTTGCTCCAGTCGACCTCGAGCTCATCGGCGAGGACGCGGGCGATAGCAGTGCCGATGTGCTGACCCATCTCCGCACGGATGATGTTCACGGTCACGATGCCATCGCGGTCAAGGCTGTACCAAATCGTGGGTTCGAAGGGGCTCGACCCCGACTCCTTCGCGGTGCCTTCGCCCTGGCGCGAAACCGAACGTGACGGCTGTGCCGGCCATGCCGACCAGAAATGCGCGGCGCGAAAGCGCGCTCTGTTTCCCGAGCTTAGTCATCACTGGCGACCTTCCGTGATTCAGCGGCGGCCTGTTTGACCGCGTTGCGGATGCGCGACGTAGGTCATGCAGCGGCACAGGTTCCCGGCCATGACGGCATCGATGTCCTGATCGGTCGGGGATGGAAAGTCGTTGATGAGCGACGCCGCCTGCATGATCTGGCCCGACTGGCAGTAACCGCATTGAGGAACCTGAAGCTCGGCCCACGCCTTTTGCACTGGATGCCGGCTCTCGGATCGAGGCCCTCGATGGTGGTGACCTTGGCGCCGGCCACGCTGGCAAGCGGCGTTATGCACGAGCGCGTGGGTCGGCCGCCGACGTGGACCGTGCAGGCGCCGCACATCCCGATCCCGCAGCCGAACTTCGTGCCGGTGAGACCGATGACATCGCGGATCACCCACAACAGGGGCGTGTCTTCCTCGGCGTCGACCGTCACAGCGCGGCCATTGATGTCAAATGAGGTCATGTTCGTTCTCCGACTGGATCAATTGGCTGCGCCGTTCATCCGGCGGATCTCTGCGATCTTTGCGGCGAGATCCGGCCAGGGCGGAAGGCTCGTGCGTGTCCGCCGCAGGTACGCGGCGATGCGGGCAACGTCGGCATCGCTGAGTGCGCCGCCGAAGGCCGGCATGACGACATCACGGCATTCCTTCCTCGGCGCTAATGCCGCGCAGGATGACCTGGATCAGGTTGCTTGGATCGGAAAGGTGCACAGCGCTGTTGAGCGCCAGGTCGGGCCGCGCAGCGAGCGGCGCGTTGGTTGCGTTGTAGTGACAGGACGCGCAAGCCGCGGTGTAGAGCCGCGCGTCGGGATCGAACGGCGCGCCCTGCTTGGCCAATGCGCTGGACATCGCAAGGCTCACCGCGCCGGAGACGTATGCGGCAGCCGGTCCGCCGCCTTGTCGAGATCGGCAAAATAGGTCGCGAGCGCGCGGATGTCAGAGTCCGGCAGCGCACCGAGCCCCTGCACGACGGGGAACATCGGCCCCGCAGCGGTTCCATGCAGCTTGCTCGCGCCCGTGCGCAGGTAGTCGTAGAGTTCTTCGTGCGTCCAGGGTGCCGGCGCGGGATTTGCGGCCGTCAGTGGCGGCGCGACCCAGTTGTCGATCACGGCACCGCCGTATGCGTTGCCGGACTTCTCCGCTCCCAGCAGGTTGCGCGGCGTATGGCAGGCGCCGCAGTGGCTCAAGCCCTGCGCGAGATAAGCGCCGCGATTCCACTCCGCACTCTTGGTGACATCCGGCTCGAAGCGACCCGGCCGGAAGAACAGCAGCTTCCATCCGGCCTGCAGGTAGCGGATGTTGAACGGAAACGGGATGCCGTTCGGCTGCGCCGGCGGCATGAACCGGCGTTCTGGTCATGAAGTAGGCGTAGAGCGCACGCACGTCATCGTCGGAGAGCTTGGTGAAATGGTCGTAGGAGAACACCGGAAGGAGATGCGAGCCGTCGCGTGAGACGCCTTCATGCATGGCGCGCCTGAAGGCCGCCTCCGACCAGGTGCCGATGCCGGTCTCCGGATCGGGCGTGATGTTGGTCGAATAGATCGCGCCGAACGGGGTTGCCATCTCGTAACCGCCGGCGAACTTCTCGCCGCCCTTTGCGGTGTGACACGCCGCGCAATAGCCGCCGCCCGCAAGAGCTTCACCCTTCGCGACCAACTCCGGCGCGAAGCTGCCAGCAGCCGGCCGCGCGACCGGAGCGATGGCCGGCTTCCACGCCAACGCGCCAAAGCCTGCAAGCCCGAGACATCCGAGTGCGACGGTCGCGATGAGCAGCTTCTTGAACACGGCGAACTCCCAGAGCCTTGTCTTGCGTTCAGGGTGCGCGCCTGAATCGCCAGTAGGCGACCAGGCCAACGACAAGCGCGAACAGCATGCATATGACGGCGTCGTTGCCCGCCAGCATGCTCAATCCGTGCGGATGCGCGTGTGGCGCGAGTGAGTCATGCGCCTGCGCCGGCATGCTGAAGGCGGACAGAAGCGCGATGAGCTTTTTCATCGGGCCACCGGATCGGACATGTGCGGCGACGGGCTGCGATCAATCGGGATCTGATGCAGCGCCTCGGTCCCATCCTCTGGCGGAGTTCTCGACCACCACCTCACTGATCTGGTGGATCGGCACCACGTCAGTGAAGTTGGCTATGTCTGCCCTGATTTCCTGGGCATGCGGTCCGAACGACGACTGGTACGCATCGACCGAGTCACACAGCAGGTGACACATGGCGACATATGCGCCGAGAGGCTTTCCATCCTTATCCGCAAGTCCCTTGTCGATGGCGTAGTACTTCAAGGCTGCACCCATCCTGCTCTTGATGAGGGGGAGGTGCTTCGTGCGGTAGTAATCGTGGTCGAACCGCGTGCCCGCCTTGTTGGGATAAATCACGCTAACCTTGATCATGGTTCCTCCTGCAGATCGTCGTACGCGCAGTTCCCGTGTAGCGCGGTTCGCGCAACTCGCCTGCGTCTCGCGTCATCCATTGGTTACGCCAGGCGGACCCGCGCGCGTGAGTGAAGACTGCCAAAGAACTGCAAATCGATGCGAACCCGGGGCAACGACGCCAGTGCACTGGGTGGGGTTCTGCGATTGATCGTCACGCGGGCGTTCCCGCACCGCAGGCTTCGTGCGAGATCGCTTGCCGCAGCCGTCATCGTTGCAATCAGCGCGATTGCATCCGCCTGCCTGACGGCACGGCGCAGTCGGGACGATTGGCGACATTGGTGCGCGCGAGCTCGAGCGCCCGCCGGCCAGTCGTTGCCGCTGCCGGCGTAGAACTCCGCGGCATGGTCCGCGAAGGCGAGCAGATGTCTCTCCAGAAGCTGATCGAAGCCGAGACCGCGCGGCATCGAGCTGTCTCTCGGCCTCTTCGAACCTGCCTTGCGCAGTCAGCACATCGGCAAGGCGCCAGTTGACCTCCGGATCGCGGCTCGAAAGCGCTGGCAAGAGCAACGCCTCCGCGTCGCCGGTGCGGTCTTGGCTCGCGTAGATCTCCGCCAGGTGCACACGCGCCTTCACATAGCCCGGCAAGTAAGCAATCGCACGTCGATACCAGACCGCGGCAAGAGCCGGATCCGGCGCGGGTACGAGTTCTCCCCACAGCATGCCGAGCTGAAAGCAGACCCACGCCAGCGGAAACGGCGAAACGTCATCGTACGAGAAGAACGCCTGCCGATAGACAGTGTCTGCCTCGGCGAAGCGTTCGAGGTCGGCAAGCAGGGCGCCGAGAGGTACGAGGTCTTCGAGCCGGCCGCTCGCCGTGGCGAACCCGCGGCGAGCCGCGAGCACCGCATCGAGCCCCACGCCACAGGCCTGATCGATCGCCAACGCCTGGCGCTCGATCGCCTCGCGCGGGCGCGCCTGTCTGCGCGGCACGCGCCAGGTAGCCGCGGGCATCGTCGAAGCGATGCGCTGCCGAAGCGACCTCGGCTTGAACAAGGGTCGCACGAGACGAGTCGTCCGCGCGTGCGAATTGCAAGGCGAGCGCATCCAGACGGTCGAGCACGTCCAGATCGCCCAAAAATTGCGATGCCAGACGCTCGCTATCAACAATCTCCTCCGGCCACGCCCGGCAGCCGCGGGTCTTGCGCGAAACGAGCCCATGCGCCACGGCGCGCACTCTCCAGGTTGATCGCGGCGATCTCCCCGTCGGTCGCGGATGGACCGGGATGGTCAAGTTCCGCGAATGCGGTCATTTCGCGACTCCGAAACGCGGCTTCAGACTTTCGAGACCGGTCTTGAACAACGTCGACACCTTGACCTTCACGGCCCTGTCGGTCGCGTTGGCTGCCAGGAATTGCGCGCGCCAATCGACGACGGAGCCGCTGCCCTTCGGCTTCACCTCGAGCGTGCCGGTGTAGTGGGAGACGGCCATTCCGGCGATGTTCGTGTAGCGGAGGAACCGCTTCGCGTCGTCGACCGCCTCAAGGCGTTCGACAATTTGCTGGCCGTCGAGCGTCTGGATGGTGCGGAGCTGACCGATGCCTGTGCCGGTCAGGTTGACTCTCGCGGTCAGGGATGCCAGGCGCCGCCGAACTGTCCGATCAGCGACCACACGTCGTCGGGCGTCGCCGCGAGCTCAACGGATTCGGCAACGGTCTGCAGTTCCGTGTTCGGCGTCGCGAAATATGGAAAGACTTTCATGCCGGGCTTCGTCGCTCCGGTCGCACCGCCCTGGAGGAACTCGCGATCGTTATTGACGAGCCAGGTGAGCAGGATGTCGATCGAGTTCGCGTCGACCGTGCGTCCTCCTCCCGTCTGGTAAGGGCGGCCGGAAAGCGTGCTCTTCTCGATCTCGAGGTGGCTTTCGTCGTTGATCGGCTTGGCCACATCGAACAGCAGAAAATCGTCGAGGAAGACATTCGCGGTGGCGGCGATCGCTTCCGGCGTCCAATCGGCCTTGCCGTCGAGCATGTCCCAGGTGGCGATGGCTGTCCTTCAGGCGTTGCAGGAACAGGGGCTGGAGCACCTTCGAGATCGCGAACGGCGTCTGCTGATTCCACAGGTCGCGCAAATCGTCGATCTCCGACATCGCCGGATTGTTGAGACGCATGTTCGTCTGCTCGGGGCGTCCGATCCAGTCGATGCGGGAGACTGCAGGACCGAGGAGGCCTCGCTGCTGCGGGGGAACGGTCTCGGCGATAGCGCCGAACAACGAGCCTTTTGCGAGATCGAGCACGCGGCGCGTATCGCACTCGACGACAATGCAGAGCACATTGGTGTGTTGCAGCAGATTTGGAAGCTTCTTGAGTATGGCGATGTCCCAGGCGAGGTAGAAAGGGTCGGAGCGCAGCCCGGCGAACACGCGGAACATCGCCCTCCGGCGTCGACGCCCCTTTCTCATCGTTCACCGTGAGCGACAGCTCGCGACCACCAGGCAGTTTGCAAACGCCGCGCTGGATCGCTTTCCCGGCAGCGTCGCGCGTTGAGGGTCTCGAACCGGAAGCTGAAGCGGATCTCGTCGGCTTCCGGCTGAAACTTCGCGGCGTTGCCAACGCCTGCAACGGTCACGCGGCGAACGGCGATCGAGTAATCGATGACGTTCGAGAAAATCGCATCTTCGCCGGCGGAAGGGAAAACATCCATGGCGAGGACGGTGCGCGCCGGGTTCTCCGGACTGGTGAACGCGAAGAGGTCGGTGATGTCGGCCGCGGGGTCGCCAATCGACCGCGGACCGTCAACGTGATCGGACATCGTCAGCCTCCTTCATCCGCTTAAGTTTGCGATCCATTGCAGCGCACGCAGTCCCGGCATGAAGCAATATTCGCCACCGCGGACGGAAACGAAGCCCGGCAACCCGTGCAGGCGCCGCCGAACCGGAGTTCTGGGGATGGTGAAGATGCCCTCGCCATCGTTGTTGCCGATCAGCGGATCCTGCTCGGTCCCGTGGCTGATGAAGTTGCCGTCGGTCACCCACTGCGACTGCACGAACTCGAACTGCCGACGCAGATGCGCGCCGATCAGCAGAAAGACGCCACCGCGCTCCAGCGCCGTCATCCTCGAGCACGCCCTCCGGCAAGGGTGGTCCGTAGTTCGTGCCGCGGCGCAGGAAATGGTGGAGATTGACGGCGACAAGTTCGTCTTTCAGGGCATCGCGCGGATTCACACGGCGAATGTGCGCGCTGAACGGGCACTTCAATCCCTTCATGTCATCCGCGTAGCTGAAATCATTGTTGCGATTTCCGTCCGTGCCCAGTGCGGGATCGTCGCGGTCCGGAGCCAGCACCAAGGGGCGCCGCTGCGCCAGCGGCCCACCATTTTTGCAGCAATCAGCTCCTCTTCCTCCGGCGACGAGGCCTGGGCCTCGCAGGTATCGACGAAACGCGGCAACATCCATGTGGAATTTGCGGATTGCGACGAAAGTGCCGTTGCGGCGCAGCTCCACGGGAATCGGGACATCGGCGGTTTCCCCGCGCTCGTCCGGATAGCCCATGACGAACTCGCCGGCCTTGATCGATGCTGCCGCTGCCGGCTCCCGCTGGACCGCTTCCTTCGACGTGAGGATTGTGCAGTCCATCCTTGAAGCCGAACGGATTGCGTCCTTCCGGCAGTTCGCCGAACTGCATACGGTACACGACCGAAATCTGCTGGAGGTCGTGATGGCTCTTGCGCGCGAGGTCCAGGACCTTCTGCAGGTCTTGATTCGCTTTTGGCGTATATCGCCAAGGCGACGTGCGCGTCCGCTGTGCCGAACGGATATTCCCAGTTGGCCGGCGCATTGGCACCGAAATCATGCAGGATCGCGGCGCGCGCCGCCATGCCCTGTCGGAATTCGATCGGAAAACTGTCCAGGAGGCCTGCGGCACGCCCAACGCCTTGAGCCCTCGAAGGTGAACGCAATCCCCAACCAGCCGGGCAATGATGGCACCCACCATTCGTCAGCCGGCGCGACGTGAGGAAGGATCCGACGCAGCATCTCCCGTCCTTGCTCGGCGTTGCCTATGCGGAGAATGACGTATTCTCCGCAGTATGGTCTGGGGCGCGGGCGCAGGACGGTCGCCTGTATGTCGCTCGTTTCGAGTGCCGGCGAGGCGCGTCGAAAGAGCGTCGCCGACAGTTTCCGCGGTGGACAACATGCGAGCATCCTTTCTGGGGTCCGGATCCATTCCAGACCGGACCCCGAGCAAACGATGAGCGTCGACTATCCAATCTTGTCGAGGAATTCTTCAGCGGCCTTGCCAACGCGCTTCACGCCGGTGGACGTCCCGTACCGTCAGATCGGGATGGGCGACGTACCAGCCTTCTGCCGGGATCTGGTGCTTGGCGATCCAGTCTTTCACCTTCGGGCTGTGAATGCCCGGCCAGCCTTCCCAAGCACGAAAAGAGGACGTCCATTTCGTCGGGGATCTTCGCCACGAAGTCTTCGATGTAGACGTCCCAGTCGCCGTCGTAGGCCGTGGCGAAGAGCAGCTTGGTGTCGTTGTCCAGAAACACGAAACGCATGTCGTGGACGGTGCCCACCCGGTCCGTGTCGTCGAAGTTGCCGTTCCGCAGACTGCAGCACGGCGCGCAGTCGCGCGGCGCCGCCTGGTGCGAACGGGGCGATCACGGTCAACTCCGAGACCGTGCCCTGACGCACGCCGGTCCGGCCGGCGCTTCCATCCGCGATCGCGGCTGCGACGCCGTCGACGTCAGGTCTTTGAGCGTGTTCTCCAGCGCCGTTTTCGCGAACTGCGGCGCGTCGGCGTAAAGCTGTCGCAGCTGCTGGATCTTGTCTTCTGACGGTCTGATCCTGTTTCGGTCTGGTCAGTGTTTGCGTTGCCATGGCTGCATTCTCCTTTCGATTGTCCTGACTCGTGCGTTCATGGAAATCCTAGTTGGCGCGCATACCGGCTGATCGGCGCACGGCTGCAGTTTGAGCTGCATCGTGGGATTTCTTGCCGCGATGGTTTGTAATTGCCACGCATGCGTTCCGGATCGCGCAGTGACGCTCGGCGAATCGCGCTAAATTGCTGCAAGTAGAAAGCGAGCCGGCTGGCATCTTCGCAGACCTGATGCGGGTACGATTTCTGGCGGCCGGAAGCGAGGGCCGCGGCGCACAGCGACGCGCAGTCAAACCTGGCAGTCGAACTCAACTTCGAGATCGAATGCGGGAGGCTCAGGCAAATGGTGCCGCATTCGCTGAACGGCGCGTACTCGGACGGCGGCTCTCAGGTCTTGTGGGAGGACGGCGAACGCGTCTTCCGCCGTGGCTGGCGACTGGACGATGACGGCAAGCGGCGCGCCGTGCTGATCGTTGCTTCCTGCCGCCGAGCACCCGTCCGCGCTCAAGCCTCGATCGCCTCACGCATGAATACGAACTGAAGGATCAGCTCGACGGCGCGTGGGCGGTGCGGCCGCTGGACCTCGTGCGCGACGCCGGTCGGACCATGCTGGTGCTCGAGGATGTGGGCGGCGAGCCGCTCGACCGGCTGCTCGGCGCGCCCATGGAGGTGGGACGCTTCTTGCGCCTCGCCATCGCTATTGCCGCGGCTGTCGGCAAGCTTCACCAGCGCGGCCTCGTCCACAAGGACATCAAGCCGGCCAATATCCTGGTCAACGGCGCGACCGGCGAGGTGCGGCTGACCGGGTTCGGCATCGCCTCACGGCTTGGCGCGCGAGCGCCAGTCGCCTCACCCTCCCGAGACGATCGCCGGCACGCTCGCCTACATGGCGCCCGAGCAGACCGGACGGATGAATCGGTCGATCGATTCCCGCAGCGACCTCTACGCGCTCGGCGTCACCTTCTACCAAATGCTCACCGGTGCTTTGCCGTTTAGCGGCCGCCGACCCGATGGAATGGGTGCACTGCCACCTCGCCAGGCGGCCGCGTGCCGCCTGCCGAGCGGCTGAAGGAAATTCCCGGCGTCGTCTCGGCGATCGTCATGAAGCTGCTCGCGAAGACGGCCGAAGACCGCTATCAGACCGCCGCCGGCCTCGAAAGCGACCTTCGCCGCTGCCAGACCGAATGGGAGGCGCAGCGCCGGATTGACGACTTTCCACTCGGCGAACACGACACGCCCGACCGGCTGCTGATTCCCGAGAAACTCTACGGGCGGCGACGCGAGGTCGAGACCTTGCTCGCCGCCTTCGATCGCGTCGTCAACGGTGGCGCGCCGGAATTGGTCCTGGTCTCGGGCTATTCCGGCATCGGCAAGTCCTCGGTCGTCAACGAGCTGCAGCCGGTGCTGGTGCCGCCGCGCGGCCTTTTCGCTTCCGGGCAAGTTCGATCAGTACAAGCGCGACATTCCCTATTCGACGCTGGCGCAGGCCTTTCAGAGCCTGATCCGGCCGCTGCTCGGCAAAGAGCGAAGCGGACCTTGCGCCTTGGCGCGACGCGTTGCGCGAGACGCTGGGCCCGAACGCGGCGACTCATGGTGGACCTCGTTCCCGAAGTGAAGCTCATCATCGGAGAGCCAGCCGCCGGTCCCCGAGCTTCCGCCACAGGACGCGCAACGGCGCTTCCAGCTGGTGTTTCGGCGGTTCATCGGCGTCTTCGCCCGGCCGGAACATCCTCTGGCGCTGTTCCTCGACGACTTGCAATGGCTCGACGCGGCGACGCTCGACCTGCTGGAAGATCTGTTGAGCCAGTCCGATCTCCGCATCTTCTCCTCATCGGCGCCTACCGGGACAACGAAGTCACTGCCAGCGCATCCGCTCATGCGCAAGCTGGAGGCGATCCGGGCAACCGGAAGGGTGCAGGACATCAAGCTCGGTCCGCTGACGGCCGAAGACCTGGGAGAGCTTGTCGCGGACTCGCTCCGCTGCGGCGCGGAGCAGGCCGACCCGCTCGCAGGGCTGGTGCACGCGAAGACCGACGGCAATCCGTTTTTCGTGATCCAATTTCTTCACGTGCTCGCCGACGAGGGGCTCCTGGCCTTCGATCACGAGCAGGCGCGATGGTCCTTCGGACCTCGGCGGCATCCACGCCAAACGGTACACGGACAACGTCGTGGAGCTCCTGGCCGGGAAGCTGACGCGGCTGCCGCTCGAGACGCAGGACGCGTTGCGGCAGCTCGCCTGCCTCGGCAACGTCGCCGACGTCGCGACGCTCTCGATCGTTCTGGGAAGCGCCCGAGGAACAGGTGCATGCGGCTCTCTGGGAGGCGCCTGCGCCAACAATTGATCGAGCGTCTCGATCGCTCCTACAAGTTCGTTCACGACCGCGTGCAGGAAGCCGCCTACGCGCTGATCCCGGAAAAGTCGCGCGCCGAGGCGCATTTGACAATCGGCCGGCTGCTCGCTGACGCACACGCCACCGGAAAAACGCGACGAGGCGATCTTCGAGATCGTCAACCAGCTCAACCGCGGCGCGCCGCTGATCACGTCACAGGACGAACGCGAGCAGCTTGCAGAGCTGAACCTGGCCGCTGGCAAGCGCGCCAAGGCGTCGTCGGCCTATGCCTCCGCGCTGACGTATCTCACCGCCGGTGCGGCGCTGTTGCCGGAGGACGCGTGGGAGCGCCGGCAGGAGCTAGCCTTCGAGTTGGAGCTGCACCCGGCCGATTGCGAGGTCTGTACGGGCGCGCTGCAGGCCGCCGAGGAGCGTCTGGCGGCGCTCGCAACGCGCGCTGCCGACACGGTCCAACGATGCGCCGTCGCACGCCGGCGTGTGGATCTGTACACGATGCTTGGCGCGGGCGAGCGCGCCGTGGCGGTGGGCCTGGAATGCCTGCGGCATGTCGGGGTCGACTGGCCAGCGCATCCCACCGAGGCGGAAACGCGCAGCGAGTACGAGCGCATTCTGGTCACTGCTTGGAGATCGCGCGATCGAGGATGCTCGTTGACCTGCCGCTGATGCAGGATCCAGAGGCTCTGGCGACGCTCGACGTGCTCACCCGCCTGATTCTACCAGCCTTGTACACCGACCAGAATTTGTACGCGCTTGAGCGTCTGCAGGGCCGCCAATCTCAGCCTCGAGCGCGGCAACAGCGACGCAGCACCGGTCAGCTACGCGGCAATGGGCCTGATCGCCGGCGCCCGCTTCGGCCACCACGATGAGGGTTATCGACCTCGGAAGATGGCCTGCGATCTGCTCGAACGTCGCGGATGGAATCACTTTGGGGCGACGGGCCTATTCATCTTCGCGGTCGTGATCCCGTGGACACGACCGCTCAAGTGAGGCGATCGATCCGGCGCGTCGTGCCTTCCAGATGGCGAAAGAGCACGGTGACCCGACATTTGCCGCACTCGCTTCCCGCAGTCCTCACATCCACTCTTCTTGCCGTGGGCCATCCACTCGATCAAGTCGAGCGTCGAGGCCGAGGACGCATTGGAGTTCGTGCAGCAGTTCGGATTCTTTCTCGACAGGATCTCCGCGCCACTCGCCCTCGTTCGAACGCTGCGCGGAAGGACCACGAAGTTCGGCTCGCTCGACGACGGTCGGTTCACGGAACGCTCGTTCGAGGAGCGCATTACGGGTCACCCTCCTGCGCCTTCCTGGAATGCTACTACTGGATCCGAAAGCTCCAGGCGCGCTTCTTCGCCGGCGACTACGTGTCGGCGGTCGATGCGGCGGACAAGGCGGAGAGATGGTACGCGACATCCGCGGCGCTGGCGCTGTTCCTGACGGAGATGGCGGACTTTCACTTCTATGCCGCGCTGTCTCGCGCCGCGCAGTGCGAGCCTGCAGGCCCCGACCCGTACGCCAAGCATCGAGAAGCACTTCAAGCGTCACGAGCAGCAGCTTCGCGCCTGGGCGGCGATTTGTCCGCAGAACTTCGAGGATCGTGCAGCGCTGGTCGGCGCCGAGATTGCCCGGCATCGAAGGCCGGGAGCTCGATGCCGATGCGACCTGTACGAGCGCGCCATCAAGTCGGCACGCGCAAACGAGCTTTGTCCACAACGAGGCGCTCGCCAACGAGCTGGCTGCGCGCTTCTACGCGGCGCGCGGCTTCGAGGATGATCGCGCATGCTCTATCTGGGAAACGCACGGTCGCGTGCTATCTTCGATGGGGAGCCGACGGAAAGGTGCGGCAGCTCGATCAGCTCCATCCGCGGCTGAGGCAGGACGAGCGCGCGCCGGGTCCAACGGGCACGATCGAAGCGCCGGTCGAACAGCTCGATCTCGCGACCGTGATCGAAGTCTCGCAAGCACTCTCGGGCGAGATGGTGCTCGAGAAGCTCATCGACAGGCTCATGCGCGCGGCCATCGAGCACGCCGGCGCCGAGCGAGGCCTCTTGATCTTCGCCGCGAAGCGACGAGCTGCAGATAGACGCGGAAGCAACCGCGCAGCGGGAGGATGTAACCGTGCACTTGCGGGAGCGCGCGATCCGGTGCAGGCACGCTGCCGAGAGTCACTTGTTCGGTATGTCAATGCGCACCGATGAGACCGTGATTCTCGATGATGCATCGTCTCAGAATCCGTTTTCTGCCGATCCCTACATCGTTCAGCGTCGCGCCCGTTCCATTCTCTGCTCTGCCATTGATCAACCAGGGAAAGCTTCATCGGCATTCTCTACCTTGAAAACAATCTGACGCCGCGCGTTTTCACATCCTGACCGTATCACACGTGCTGGAGGCTGCTTGCGTCGCAAGCAGCGGTCAATCACTGCGGAGGCTGCGCGGCTCTATCGCGAGGTCGCAGATCGGGAAGGAAGGTTCGGCGTCTCGTCGGCGCTAACATCGTCGGGATCTTCGTTTGCCGACGCTTCGAAGGGGCGGATTTTGGGGCTCAACGACGCGTTTCTCCGTATCGTCGGAGTTACGACCGGGCGGGGACTTGGCTTACGGGACGACGTGCGCTGGGAGCGAGGCTGACGCCGCCCGGAATGGCGCGACCGCACCGCGCGCGCGTACCCGCGCAGTTGCTGATGACGCGCGCGTGGACCGTTCAGCCCTTCCGAGAAAGAGTACGTTCGGAAAGGACGGCAGCCGCGTGCCCTGTGCTGATCGGCTGTACCGCGCTCGTCGAGCAAAGGGCGGCAACGAGGGCGTCGCGTTCGTGCTCGACCTGACCGAGCGGAAGCCGCGCCGAGGTCGCTCAAGCAGAAGTGAGACGCGCTATCAGAATCTCTTCCAAGCGATGGCAGTGTCGTTCTTCGAACTGGATTACACCAGCAGCAGGCAAATATTGCGCGCGTTGAGAGATGCGGGGGTCCACGATTTCAGGGGCCACTTCAAGGAAAACCCACATCTGATACGTGAGATCATGCGCACGACGTATGTCGTCGATGTCAATGATCAGACGGTCGCATTGTTCGGGAGAGGAAGCAAGGAGGAGTTGCTCACGAGCGTCGAGGCGTTCTGGCCGGAAGAAAGCCTCGATGACTATGTGGAGGCGGTCCTAGCTACCATTGCGGGCAACGATAAGTTCTCGACCGAGACACGCGTGCGCAGGCTCGATGGCACGATCCTCGACGCGCTGTTCACGCTGCGATATGTAACTGAAGACAGGACCAGAGGGCCTTGCCGGTGTCATTGATCATCACGCGAGCGCAAGCGCGCCGAGAAAGCATTGCGCGAGAACGAAGAAAGGTTCCGCGACTACGCTGAAACCGCCTCCGACTGGCTTTGGGAGATGGGGCCAGACCACAAATTGACGATGCTGACCGCGAATGCATTCGGCTCCAGCCCTTCGGCTCGGCTACGGCACCGCAGCTTGGGAGCGTGCTCTCGACCTTGACACCGAACCGGAGAAGTGGCGGGCTGATCCGGGCCACTGATGGATTCATGCATCAGCCGTTCCGCGACTTCGTCTATCTCGCCGCGCGGCGGCGGCGGTTCCCTGATGTACGTGAGGGCCAGTGGCAAGCCCGTGTTTGGCGCCGACGGCGAATTCCGCGGCTATCGCGGCACCGGTACCGACGCGACAGCGATCATTCGCGCGCAGGAGGCGCTGCGTGAAAGCGAGCGAAGTTTGCGCTCGGCAATTGACGGGATACCGGGTCTCGTTGCGATCTTGGCCCCGAACGGTGACGTCGAAGCCGTCAATCGCCAAATCCTCGAGTATTGCGGCCAGTCACTGGAAGAGCTGAAGAACTGGGGAACAAACGGAACGGTACATCACTGAAGATCTTCCCCACGTCGCTGAAGTTTTCACGAAATCGATCGCCTCCGGCATTCCCTACCAGATCGAACAGCGCCTGCGGCGCTTCGACGGCGAATATCGGTGGTTTGACAACCGCGGCATCCCAGTTCGCGATGACTCCGGGCGTATTGTCCGCTGGTACGTTCTGCTGACGGACATCGAGGATCGCACACAAGCGCTGGCGCGATTGCAGCAGATGCAGTCGGATTTCGCCCACATGAACCGCGTGAGCATGATGGGAGAATTGGCTGCCTCGCTGTCTCACGAAATCACGCAACCGATCGCCAGCGCGCGCAACAACGCCCGGGCGGCCCAGAATTTTCTGGACATGCAGCCGCCGGACCTGGGCGAGGTCAGGGAAGCGCTCGCCTGTGTCGTTGGGCGATGCCGATCGAGCCGGAGACATCATCGATCGCATCCGCGAGCAGATCAAGAAAGCGCCGCCGCGAAAGAGTGTTTTGATCTCAATGCGGCGATCGACGAGGTGATCGTATTGGCGCGAAGCGCGACCATCAGGAATGGCGTCTCGGTTCAGACCCGGCTTGCGGAGGGATTGCTTCCGTTCAGGGCGATCGCGTTCAGCTGCAACAGGTCGTGCTGAACCTGATCCTGAACGCGGTCGAAGCAATGGGCTCGGTTGAGGAGGGGCGACGAGAGCTGTTGATCAGCACGGAGCGAGGACCAAGCAGGCGTCCGTCGTGGCAGTGCGCGATTCCGGGCCGGGCATTGATCCGGAGCATCTCGAGCAGCGTCTTCGACGCTTTCTACACCACGAAGTCCAGCGGAACGGGGATGGGGCTGTCGATCTGCCGGTCCATCATCGACGCTCATGGCGGCCGGCTGTGGGCGGAGGCGAACGAACCTCGCGGCGCCGTATTTCAGTTTACTTTACCCGGCGCCGGCGCACAGCACGTCAGCGGTTCCAAAGCGTTAGCCGATCCGTGGCGAGAGGACACCGATGATCGCGCGTGACCCCACAGGTGCCGAGACGTGGCTGTTGAGCCTGCCGCCGACACGTCGGCAGACGCGGTGGGCGATCGCCGTCGCCGTATGTCAGGTCGCGGCGCTCGCGCTTCTCGCCCCGTTCGCAAGAACTCAGCTTGCGGAGATAAACGGCATTCATTCCCGCGTTCGAGGGTGTCATATTCGTGACCGACCTGGTCACTTCGGTGCTGCTGTTCTCGCAGTTCGCGATCTATCGCCTGCGCGCTCTCTCGTCCTCGCCTGCGGCTACCTCTTCTCGGCCCTGATGATCATTCCGCACGCGCTCACGTTTCCGGGCGCATTTTCTCCGACCGGTCTGCTTGGCGCCGGCCTTCAGACCACAGCGTCGCTCTATTGGTTCTGGCACTTGCTTTTCCCCATGGCGCTGCTGGGCTACGGATTGATGAGGACGAAAAATCCGATCCGGCCCGGCTCGAGCCGTCGTTGCTCGCCGTGATCGTCGGAAGCGTCGCGCTCGTTCTTACGCTCGCCTGCGGACTGACCCTGCTCGCCACCGCCGGCAACAACTACCTGCCGGTGTTGTTCGCGGACAGGGTTGACTTCACGCCAGGCGGCTCGCGCGGCGGGGCGCGATCACGATGCTGGTGTCCGTGAGCGCGGTCGCGGTCCTGTGGCTTCGCCGGCGCTCGCTGCTCGATCAATGGCTGATGATCGTCGCTCTGGCGGCAATTCTGGAAATCGGCACTCGGCGCCATGTTCGTCAGCGGGCGCTTCAGCCTCGGCTTCTATGCAGGCCGCCTGTTTTCGCTGCTCACCTCGACGATCGTCCTGGTCGTTCTGCTGGTGGAGACGATGCGGCTTTACGCCAACTTGCGCGAGCTCAACGAAACACTGGAACAGCGAGTTCAAGTAGAGACGCGAGAGCGCGCTGCGCAAGGAGGCGGAAATTCGCCACCTGGTGGATGCCAACATTCTTGGGAATCTGCATTTGGAACATCGATGGCGCCATCGTTTCGAAGCCAACGAAGAGTTTCTGCGCATGCTGCAATACAGCCAAGACGATGTTGCTTCGGGTCGCTTGCGCTGGATCGATCTCACGCCACCCGAGTGGCGCAAGCAAGGCTGAAGACGCGCAGTAGCAGAACTGCGCTCAACAGGAGCTTTTCGTCCGATGGAGAAGGAGTACTTCAGCAAGGATGGCAGCCGCGTGCCGGTGCTGATTGGCGGCGCGCTATTCGAAGAAGATGGCAACGACGGAGTCGCGTTCGTGCTCGATTTGACCGAGCGCAAGCGTGCCGAGGAAGCCCTTCGGAAAAGCGAATACGAACTCCGTCAAATCATCGACGCGGTGCCAGGCCTCATCTGGTCAGCCGGGCCGGACGGTGAAGCGACTTCACGTCAGTCAGCGCCTTTTGGAGTACAGCGGCTCGCAACTTGAGGATCATCTCAAGCACCATGGTTGGGAGGTATTCGTGCATCCCGACGATTTGGCTGCATTTACGAAGGATTACTATCAGGCAATTCAGACTGGCACACCATACAGAGAGGCGTCCTCCGTTTACGTTGCGCGGACGGCGCGTTTCGTTGGCACGACGTTCTTTTGAACCTCTGCGCGATCAACAGGGACGCGTCATCCAATGGTATGGCCTTGTCCATAAATGTCGATGAAGCCAAGAAGGTCGAAGCGGCGCTGCGAGAGAGCGAAGCGAAGTTTCGGGCAGCCATTGACGGAATAGCCGGCCTCGTTGCGATCATGGCCCCGAGCGGCGAACTCGAATCCGTCAATCGCCAAATCATCGAGTATTTCGGCCAGCTCCGTCGAAGAGCTGAAGAACTGGGGGACAGGCGATGCAGTACATCCTGAAGACCTTCCCCGCGTCGCTGAATCTTTTAAGACATCACTCGCCGCCGGTACTCCCTTCCATCAGGAACAACGCCTGAGGCGCTTTGACGGCGAATATCGGTGGTTTGAAAATCGCGGCGCCCCAATTCGCGACGAGTCCGGGCGTATTACGCGCTGGTACTGTCTGCTGACGGACATCGAGGATCGCACACAGGCGCTGGCGCGATTGCAGCAGATGCAGTCGGATTTCGCCCACATGAACCGCGTGAGCATGATGGGAGAGTTGGCAGCCTCGCTGTCCCACGAAATCGCGCAACCGATCGCCAGCGCGCGCAACAACGCCCGGGCGGCCCAGAATTTTCTGGAGATGCAGCCGCCGGACCTGGGCGAGGTCAGGGAAGCACTCGCCTGTGTCGTTGGACGATGCCGATCGAGCCGGAGACATCATCGATCGCATCCGTGAGCAAATCAAGAAGGCGCCGCCGCGAAAGGAGCGTTTTGATCTCAACGCGGCAATCGACGAAGTGATCGCATTGGCGCGAAGCGTGATCCATCAGGAATGGCGTTTCGGTCCAGACCCGGCTTGCAGAGGGATTGCTTCCGGTTCATGGGGATCGCGTTCAGCTGCAACAAGTCTTGCTGAATCTGATTCTGAATGCGGCTGAAGCAATGGGCTCGGTTGAGGAGGGGGCACGAGAGCTGGTGATCAGCACCGAGCAAGACCAGGCAGGCGTCCTCGTGGCTGTGCGCGATTCCGGGCCGGGCATCGATCCGGCGCATCTCGAGCGGGTCTTCGACGCCTTCTACACCACGAAGTCCAGCGGAACGGGCATGGGGCTGTCGATCTGCCGGTCCATCATCGACGCCCATGGGGGCAAGCTGTGGGCGGAAGCGAACGAACCTCGCGGCGCCGTATTTCAGTTCACCTTGCCCGGATGCCGAACGAGAGCTCACGAACCCTCTTCCGGCGAGCCAGCCGGACTTGAGAGCCTCGCGAACGCATCGTGTGAGATGCTCCTCATCCACCGGCTTGCGCAGGTAGCACAAAGACCCCATCGTTCAGGGCGCGAGCCCGGTCAACGTCATTGGGAAACGCCGTCACGAGGATCGTCGGAATCGCGTGGCCCGTGTCGATAAGGCGTCGGTAGAGTTCAAGCCCGGTCATCGCAGGCATATGGATGTCGGCGATCAGGCAGGCTGTTTCGGCGAGGCGCGGGGAGGCGAGAAATTCGGCTGCAGACGAGAAAATGTCGACCGTATAGCCCAGCGATCTCATGAGCCTGCACATGGACTCACGAAAGAACCGATCATCATCGACGACCGAAACCAGTACCTTTTTCATCACGCCGCCTATGGCCGTTCGCTGGACCCGCCGTGCGGGCAGCCAACCATGCCGACGCTCCGCCTGGAATTGCTCGATCTGTGCGAGAATGCCACCAGTGCGCTGCCAGTGCCCCATAAACTTTGGCTTATCTTGACGGCAATTTCGAAGCCGAGTCCGACATGACTTCTGAGCATGACTTCGGCTCGAACGAACAGGGTGGCCGGGATTATCCCGGCGACCTAAGTTCCACGATCCGAGCGCCACTAAGCCTTCTCGTATCATCGTCTTGCGCCCTTTGATGCCCGCCGTCGACCTGCGCTCAATTGAGGTGCTCGGTGACGATCCTCTTAGCCTGCATGCGTCCGAAATGCGCACATGGCCAAAAGGAGATGACAATGGCTTACCGCTTGAAAGTCACGGGTCTCGACAGAGCACGCGATGCGCAATCTGTGATGGCAAAGTTCGGTCTCGTGCGGCATTATTCGTGGCGAACCGCGCTTTGCTCCAGGAACTGCGTCGATCGCTTCAGAGCACGGCGCCAAAGTGACCGCAATTGATGGGCTGGCTCCAGGTCGCCTTCGACCAGTCGACCGAAAACCGCGCGAGGGCGTCGCGACGTTTCGAAATCTCACGGCGAGGCAAGCAATATCTGAAGAACGGCAGAGACTTTGCTCCGCACCGGCTCAAACCATGACCGACCGAGTGGCTGCGACTCAGCTCAAAGGCCCTTGCCGACGACTACGAGCGCCGAGCTGAGAAGGCTTCGCTCGATGATGCAGCCAAGGTATTGGCTCGATCGGCAGCGAAGCGCTGAACCCGAGTGGCTTGCGTGAGCTGATCGGCAGCTTCGCTCCGCAGCTATCGGGCCAAGCGTAGGTCGAACTTCGACAGAAGTCGACCAGCGCGTCGGGCGGAAGCGACTGTGCCAGCGCGTAAACTTTGGTTTACCCGCGCGCATGGCTCTGGGAAAAGGGCTGTTCAGGTTCCGAGATTGGGATCTCAGAAATGCGCAGTCGGGCGTGCATACCAGCGACACAGGCTGATTTTCGCGATCTCTTCCGAGCAGCAGCGATGTCTGACGCAAACTCCACCGTCTTGGTCATTGATGACGATCCGGACCTTCGCGCATCGGTTGGGCGTCTGTTGCGATCGCTCGGCCTGGATGCTCAGCTATTTGCGTCCATTTCCGACTTTCTCAAGTCCGATCCGCCGGATGGCCCCACCTGCCTGGTCCTCGACGTCAGGCTGCCCGGGCAGAGCGGTCTTGATCTTCAGCGCGAGCTCGCCGCGGCGAACAGGGAACTCCCGATCATCTTCATCACAGGGCACGGCGACATCCCGATGTCGGTGCAAGCGATGAAGGGTGGTGCCATTGAGTTCCTTACGAAGCCGTTCCGTGATCAGGAACTCCTCGACGCCATTCGGCTCGGCTCTCTCGCGATCGTGCCCGGCGGGAGAATGAAAAAGCTTTGGCCGCCCTCAGGGAACGCTTCGAGTCGCTGAGCCCCAGGGAGCGCGAGATCATGATTCAGGTCGCGCGCGGCCGCCTTAGCAAACAGATTGCCGGCGATATCGGCATTGCCGAAGCCACCGTGAAGGTGCATCGTAGCAGGGCGATGCAGAAGATGCAGGCCGGTTCGCTTCCGGAGCTCGGGGCCGGATGGCCGACAAACTCAAGCCGGTACTCGACGCGCCGCAACGCTCCTGAGCTGCACGCTTTGCGCGACGCGCAACTGTGCGCGGCGGACCACGGGCAGCGCGCCTCATTGGGCCTATCTCGGCAAGGCGCCGCGATCTGTAAATTTAGGTTTAGCTAACGCAGCCAAATCTGTCCTTGAGCGCCACCCGCGCAGCAATAGCCCAGCGGACTCCAACCATCAGATTGCGCCTCACGAACATCTTTGCCGGGAATAGCCCTGCCGAAAGCACGCGAGGTCGATGATGCGCGCATCAGGATCGACCGCAGACTTTCGAGACGCTTGGCGCAATTTGATCCTGAGATCGGGAGTTGACGCTGAGACGCACACTTTCAAACTCATGATGCAGGCAAGCCATTCCTCGAGAAGCGAACTGGATCGGCCGGCGCCGCTCCAACCAAAGTCTCGTGTCGGACCATTCTGCCTGCTTCCGACGCAGTTTCTTTTGCGGGAGGGCGACAAGCCCCGTGGCTCTCGGACAGCCGGGCTCTGGAAATCCTGATCGCTTTGCTCGAACGCCGCGGTGAGTTGGTCAGCAAGCAGGATTTGATGGCTCGCGTTTGGCCCAATATTTTCGTCGAGCCTGCCAACCTCACGGTCCATATGTCTGCGCTGCGTCGCGCGCTGCGTGACGGCCGGGACGGGCATCGGTTCATCGTCAACATCCCCGGACGCGGCTACTGTTTCGTCGCCTCCGGTCGATGTGTCCGGATACGAGAGCTGAGCGCGACTGAGCCAAGCATTCGCGCAGAGGCATCGCCGTGGTCGCTGACAACAGCAGAGCAGCCATTCACTCGTAGCGAAGACTCCCGTCAGCCCCTGGAGCTTCGCCATCCGCGTCTGGCTGGCGTACGATCGACTGGCCCCTTGTCCGTGAGCTTCTGGCTGCAGCTGAATGCGCCGACGACGGCCGCGCTTACCAGTTGCAGTCCTTGCCGAACCAACCCGCGGTCAAGCGCTGGAGAAGGCAGGCTTTCGATTGCTCGCCACGGTCCGTCGGCGTGACAGCGTCCATCGCGATCACCGGCGTGTTCTCGCAGGCGAGGGATCTGATCCTCGCAGCGTTCGCCGTGTGGCTCGGCATTTGCGTCTTTGCAGCGAAGCTTCTGGACGGCTATCGGGCCTATGCGGCCGTGCTGTCGGGCTACACGGTAGCACTTGTTGCGGCACAGCAGATCGATCACCCGCAGCACGTGTTTGAATCCGGCATGGCGCGCGGCGCCGCGATCGCGGTCGGCATTCTCTCGATAGCAGTGGTAAATACGCTGATATTTGCTCCGACCGTCAACGCGGCCGGGCATGCCGACAGCTCGCGGCGCTTCATCGCCGCGTTCGCGAGTATGCAAGCGCAGCCCTCCGCGGCGAACCAGGCAGCTCGGCTGCATTCCTGACGCTGCTGCGGGAAATTGTGGCGCTCCGGCCAGCGATCGCGAGCGTAGCTCTGGGTCCGAGCAGCGGCCCCGGTCAGGAGCGCTGCCGCCCGCAGTGCTGCGGTCGCGCTGGTCGCCGAGTTACAGGCTGCGCGGCTTAAAGGCGATGCCGAGAGCTGAAGCTTCAGCATGGGCGGCGCAGAACTGCTGCGCCGGGACGACGAGGTTCGCCAGGATCTCGGTCAGCCCTGAGGTCGGCGGAGATGGCCGCTTGCGGGTCTGGCGCGCGCCTTGCATCAGATCCGTGTCGGAACGCGCGGCCGAAAGCGGGTGTCCGCGCCGCCGCATGGTTTGCGATCGCATCGCACGTTCTATATTTGGCGCAGGATGGCCCGCGGCAAGCGTTTCGCTGTCTTTCGTGGCGCTGATTGCCGGACTGGTTAGCCACGACTCCGAATCCGCGCGGCTTCACCGCTCTCAGCGCTTGTTGGTACGCCGGCTGCGGCTGTTCTTGGCCGGCATACTCGAGTTCATCATCCTCAATGGCGCCGACGCCTTTCCTGTGCTGGCCATCGGTCTTGCTCCTTTACGGTCGGCGCAGCACTCCTCACTGACCTCCAAGAACCTTCTGTGGTCAGTGCACTCGGCCGCGTCAATCTATCCTTCATCACGATGGTCTGCTGGCGCCAAGCAATCCGCAGACCTACAATCCGCAGGCCTTCCTCTTCACCGCTCTACTCGTCATCGTGGCAGTGGCCGCTCCTGCTTGCGGCACAGACGCTGATTCCGCCTGTCTCCGATGACAAACGCAGGATGCGGCTGCTCGCGGAGCGCTCGCAGCGAGCTGCACGAGCACGGTCACCCGAATGGAGAAGCTGCGGAGGAAGCAACGTTCCGGGACGCCTCGCGGATCGAGCAATTTCTGGCCGCTGGAGGAGCGCAGGACAGTCGCGCCTCGCGGAAATGGTCTCCTGCTTCGACCAATCGGCAATGCTGCGGCTTTGCGATACGAAGTTGATGCAGTTCACCGGATGGGCCACTTGCATCACTGGTGGACGAAGCACGCGCCAGCGATTGTTAAGCGAGATACGGCCACCTTGCGCGCCATTGCACCCAGGTTTCCGTGAACAAGCTCACGCAGAAAGACTCGATCGAGGCAGATGTTGCTGCGTGCCTTGTGCCTGACCAGCAACATCCTCGACGCGGGGCAGCGGCGTCGATGATCCATGGGAAGGTAGCCTGATGGCACAGCACCTTTTCCGGCCTGGTCATCAGGGGGTGTCCTGTTGGCGCCGTTTGTAACCTATTTGGTGATGACGCTGGTCGTCGCAGCGTCAGCGGTCCTGCGACCGCTCCTGCATGCCGTCGGCTTTGCAGAAGATGTCCAGTCGCGCGTCAATCCGCAGGGCTGAGTCTGGGCGTGACTCATTCTGGGCTTATTGATGCTGCTGTTCTGGAGGAGGTGGCCATGGATGCGGCCGTTCTTGACGAGGCTGTTCAGCAAAGACAAGGTGCAGGCCATGGTGACGCGCCCGCCGCAACTGTCGATGGCGCATCGAGCCCGCCCAGCCGGCGAGGTCGACGACGTTGCGCGAAGAGCACTCGGAAGGTTCACGGGCGACAGACCAGACCGTCTCGTCCTCAGGAACGTCGCATGGCGCGGCGAGCGAGCGGCGCCTTGCGCACCAGCGCGGGTATCGCGCTGCGCAAGAGATGGCCAGCCGCGCACTATCGCTGACGATCGTTGCCCCGGTGGCTGGTGGCGCTCGTGGCCTGGGACCAGCTACAACGCCGGGCCGTGGACGCCCGGGATGGGCGCGTGCGAGTTCATGTTGCAGAAGCGTGGCGCCGCCAGATTTCCCGGTCAAATCAGGGAATCTGCGAATTGCGGACAACCAATTCGTCCACAAAGGGTGACATTTTGTACGTCATCGAGGCCATTCGATTTCCGAGGCCGCACTCCGTGGGCACAAAGCGGCATTGCAGACAAAAAGATAGCCGATCTGAACGTGAAGCGAATTTACTGCAGTCCGAGCCGACGGAGCCGCTTGTCAGATCTATCTGCCTCCGTCGAACAGAAGCAAAGTCTATGAGGGAAGCGCGCGCTTCAGGCGAAAGCGGCCCGTGAGACGCGGCTCCAGCAGCAGAGTGTCACAGGGGGAGATCAACCTGCAGCGTACGGCGAGTGCGTAGTCCGGTGAAATGGAATCGTTACACAATCTCTTGCTGCGAGAGGGAGACTACGCGCATCAAGGTGCCGCCAATGTCTCGATCATCGACGCGGATAGCTATTGGGTCGGTAGCTGTTTCGAAGGAGACGAAGCTGGCACGGCTGTGCGTGGGTGACCGGGCCGAGGCCAAGCCTGATGGGCTACTCCGCGCCTATCATAGGCCACATCGCAACACCAGTGACGCGCGGGGCATTAGCGTGTCCAACGCCGGCGGCTTCCACGCAGGGGTTGCCCAACGTTGATCCGGTCTACACCTGGGTACGGCTGGCGCAGCGGGTGCCGGTCCGGATTGCTGATCGAGCAGCGCGTTCCGGCTGGCGTGCCGCTGGTGTCGGGCCTGACCGCGAACCGTCGCGATCCGAAACGGCAAGGGCGGCGCGAGGCGAGCAGCGCTACGCAAAGAGCTCGCGCGCGAACTCGAGACGAGCTTCTTCGGATTGATCGGCGGGAGCGCAGGCGCGGCCGGGCTGCATTCCCAGTCGCTTCGTCTCCATAGCGGTAGAACGCGGTCATTAGCTGGAAGTATAGGCCGCGTCCGCTGTCGACTGAGTTTGGATTGCCGCCACTCGCCGAGAGGCGGTGGCCCCCTCCACCGCATCGAACTCGTTGCTCGTCCTTCCTAAGCCAAGGTTTATGTGCGGCAACCACAAGCCGCACTCGGAGCGACCTCCGTGCAATAGAACGCAGGCCAGCAAGAACTGTATCTCTCCTCACAACAACTCGCTCTGTGGAGTTCGCTCATGAGGGAAGATCGCCGTTCTCATCGCTTCCGCCGCGATCAACGTCTCCGCCCGAATTCCTGCGGTTGCTGCGGAATGTTGCGTCGATCAGAGGACATCGACACCTCCCGCTCGCGCTGGGGAGATGCTGCGCAGCCAGCCGGCCAAAGAGGCGGACAAGGAAGACCACTGCCGCGCCTACGCTACCTCGTTCTACCCGAATCGGTGACGCTCCGGCGGGCCGCGAAAGCGTGCACCGCCGGCGAGCGAAATCAGCAGTAATGCGTAACT
>ERZ1370068.894-contig-10818_pt1 | contig 30282 bp, 58 predicted proteins | sample MGYA00561227_ERZ1370068 | MGnify/ENA primary metagenome ERZ1370068 (study PRJEB38410, sample SAMEA6850437) | metagenome | study: Metagenomic assessment of the ecological functions of the soil: analysis of the soil microbiota associated with the...
GATGTCCCGCTTCGTTCGATTTCGCGCATTGCACACTGCGCTGGCGACTTCGTTTTCACCGGGGCCGCGCTCGCTTGTAGCGGCTGTGGAGAACAGTACGCGCGAGCGTCTGCCGCGGGCAGTGTCTTTGTGCGCGACTAGCCCCGCTCCGGCGATCCTCAGACTCCTGCTTGACACGTCGCTACAATGACCCGCGTTTCACCCATTGCTTTCGGGCTGTAGTCTGATCGAAAGCTCCCCGCGCTTCACAACGGACAGACGCGCTTTGGCTCGGGGACCCACAAAGACCGCCAGTGTGATACCATAGCGCCGGTGCCGGCAGATAACATCGATCGCGCGAACCGCAGCAAGCAGCTGCATCAACGCATCTCGCCTTCGCAAGACGTTTACGCAGGGGCGTGCTCAGCTGAGATCGGCGGCTTCGGCGGACCTGTTTCTCCATAGCACGAAACCTACCTTGACCCGGTTGCTGGTCTCGAGCGTCGACGGCGTGGTAGGCTGCAAGCTGAAGGTCGCTTTCAGGAAATGAACGTCCACCTCGCACTGGTGGGCGCCGACGCTGGTCAATCACTGCGTCAACGACGCTATCATCAGTGCAGGGGCGCCGCGCACGCTCTTCTTTTTATGGGATTACACTGGCCGCGGAGACGCTGGAACCAGCCTACGGTCGCGGAGGAGAGGTAGCTGTGGACATCACGCGGAAGCCTGCAAACACAATGGCGAGCTGCGCTGATCGGCGGTGAGACTGCCCGAAATGCCGGGCTTCTATCCCGCAGGGCGAGCACTGACCTGGGCGGGCTTTTATTCTATGGCGATGGTTGAAGAAAGAAACGATCATCACCGGCAAGACGGTCGAGGTCGGCGATCATCGTGCTAGGCCTCCCCTTCGAACGGCACGCGCTTACCAATGGATACGCGCCGGCCGCAAGCTGCTGTTCGAAGTGGCGAAGTATTCTCCGGAAACCCACGTCGGCGAGATCAGAACAAAGTCGGCAACAGAACTGATGCGTTCCCACAAGAGCTACTGGCCCGCCCTGAAGAAGAAGATTCGATCGCGACGCCGACGGGATTTCCGCGACCTTCGGCCCGCCATCACAGCGCGGCGGCGTTACGGAGAATCTTCCCCGCGTCCTGCCACCGCGGCGCGCGTGGCGGCCGTGATCGAGACTGGGCAGCTGGCCGCAAGCTGCACGATCTTCGAGCATCTCCTGCAGGTGCTGGGCAACGATCCCGCAAGACGAAATGCTGCGCACCTTCAACATGGGGCTGGGCGTGCTTTGCCTGGTCGTGAATCCGAAGAAATTCGAGAAAGCGCAAACGCTGCTGGAGCGCGCGCAGGGGAGGAGTTCTGTTTCACGTGGGCCGGGACCGCGCAGGGCGAGCGCAAGGTGATGTACTCGTAGGCTCGATACGTGGGCGGGCGCTCCTGCCCGCCAACGTGTAAAGGCACGACTCCTCGCTGGCGAAACCTGGGTCTGCGAGGAGAGGTGTGCCCCGTCCAGCTCCGCGTAGGCGGTGTGCTCCGCCTCTCCGTGGTGGATTTTCCTCTCCTGATGGAATAATGGAAGCGCCGCTGCGGTGGCCGCTGTCTGCCCATGCGCTAACCTGGAGCATTCTCTGCTCTCCGGCCGCGGCTCGAACTGGTCAGAAAGCCATCGCGCAAAGAGCGATCTGCTGCACGGCTTCGATCCCCAACGCGCGCATCGCGGTGGTGTGGATCTCGACAGAGTAAACCGGACGCGGGCGGCCTCGACACTGCGCGCCGGCTCAGGCCTCACGGCGTCTGGCCATTCCTTCCAAGGCGCGCCGCGCGAAGAGCATAACGACCGCGCGGTGGTGGCCGCGCTGCAAGGGCAACAACGTCGACCTCATCTCTTCGCCTCGCCGGATATCGCCGCCCGCTTTCCCCGTGTTTGTGCGAGCAGGCTCGCCGCAACGCATCCTGAACGCCGCGCTCCCCAGTCTGCTGCCGTCATTCCCGGGCCTCGAGGCCCAGGAGCGAAAGCGTTCGCCTACGGCGTGAAGGCGTGGGCTGCACGGTGCATTTCGTCGACGAAAGAGCTGTTCGATCACGGCGCCATCATCAGTGCAGAAGGCGGTGCTTGCGCACGACGAGACGATGACGAGCAACACCCTCGCCGCTCGTATCCTCGAAACGCAAGAGCACATCGCGTACTTCCCGGAGGCGATCCGGATCGATGCTGGAGGGGAAGTATGAGGTGGTGAGGACGACGACTGGTGAGGAGAGCTTGAAGCGCCATGTCGGCGTCGCGCCGAACGTGACGGCGGCCAGACCGCGGCGTGGCGCGGGTATGTGCTATACGAAACGGAACCCGAGGTCCCTGCAGGGACGACGCTGCCCGAGAGCATCCACCTTCTCAAATTGCACGCGCCAGGGCTCGCTTTAGCAGCGCCCAGGCGTCCATCATCAGAACGTCCGCGCCCGATGATGCTCCTCCTGCTGCAGCACGTACGTCTTCACGATCCGCAGCATCGATGGGCTCACGCTGAAGGCGCCGTATACTTCTTTGCCATTCGAAGGGAAGGCCCTGTTCTCCGAGCCATCGGGAAGAAGAAAGAGGTGGCTTTGCCAGGTTTCTGGCGCAGGCCTGCAGCCCCAGGCGCATCCGTTGAAGGGGAGGCCAATCAGGATGTGCAGATGGTTGGGCCTGCTGCACCAACCGCAATGGAGTCAAGCCCGAGTTTGCAGGTCGATGCCTCCTACAGATGCGATGAGTTGGGGCAGAAGTTCGGCAGGGATAATGGGGAGTTTCTAACTTCGATCTTTTGTGCTATGAAGGACGATGTGAGAGACGTGGAGTGAAGGTGCAGGGAGTAGGTGTGAGACACAGATTAGCAATAGCCAGGCCGGGTTTCATAACGTCTCGTCTGTAGTAGGAGAATTCGTCCACCAGGCCGGAGTGTCGTCGCCCGCTGGCGACTCTGCTCGCGGCGTGTAGTTCCCAACCTTCGCGCCTCTACGCGCGGCTACCTTCTGATCGTCGCTGCGCGCGACTGTCCGGGCGATGTGCGGACTGGGGCGCGGCAACCGGGTTCGTGAAGGGGCGATACTCACGTCGGTCTCGACGCCGCCCCCGCACCTTCTTGATCTTCACTTCCGCACCTGCAGCGCGATCGGTTGTTTGATGTCGATCGCCGCCACCAGCGCCGTCACGACTTCTCCGGTTCACCTTTACGGACTTGTTTCAACTTGCGCGAGGCGTCGCTCACGGAATCAGGCCAGGCCGATTTTTGCATGAGTAATTTGATCGCAGGCGAACTTTTCCGTCGGGCGTCGTCTCGACTGCGGCCTCGACTTCCTCTACGTTGTCACGGGATTTCATGCTTTTGAAATTGCTTTGCCCAATCCACTCCTGCCAGTGGTGCGCCGCCTCCAGTGAACGGTAAAGTCCGCTCGCAATCGTGCGCGCCAGATTTTATCTTCAGCGCCATGAGGTGCGCCGCGCCCGACGCCACATCCTGCTTCATCTTCGCGATTTCCGAAGACGAGGACATCCGTCAGCAGCTCGTAGTACCGCCACATCATCTCGTCCGAGACCGACATGATCTTGCCGTACATCTCGAGCGGCGGTTCGTGGATGCCGATCGCGTTGCCCAGCGACTTCGACATCTTATTCACGCCGTCAGGCCCTCAGAGAATCGGCGTGGTCAGCACCGACCTGCGACTCCTGCCCGTAGGCGCGCTGCAGTTCGCGCCCGACCAGCAGGTTGAACTTCTGATCCGTGCCGCCGAACTCCACGTCGGCTTCGAGCGCCACCGAGTCGTATCCTGCGCCAGCGGATAGATCAGCTCGTGCATGGCGATCGGCTTTTCTTCGCGGAATCGCTTGTGGAAGTCGTCGCGCTCGAGCATCTGCGACACGGTGTACTTCGCGGTCAGGCGGATGAAGTCCTCGGCCTGAAAGTTTCGAGAACCAGCGGCTGTTGAAGTCGACCACCGTCTTGCTCGGATCGAGAATCTTGAACACCTGCGCCTTGTAGGTCTCGGCGTTCTGGTCACGATCTGCTCGCGCGTCAGCGGCGGCCGCGTGGCGGAACGCCCCGTCGGGTCGCCAATCATGCCGGTGAAATCGCCGATCAGGAAGATCACGGTGTGGCCGAGATCCTGAAAGTGCTTCAGCTTGCGCAATACGACCGTGTGGCCGAGGTGCAGATCAGGTGCGGTCGGGTCCATGCCGAGCTTGACGCGCAGCGGCTTGCCGGTGGTGCGGGACTTCTCAAGTTTGGCGCGCAGTTCGACCTCGCGGATGATTTCCGCCGCGCCTTTCTTGGATGTAGGCGATTTGCTCGTCGACCGGGGCGAAGTTGGGCATGCGGATTGATTATAACGATCAGCTGCCAGCTATCAGCCGTCAGCTATCAGCCGATTTTTTGTGTTAGGCTCTGCCCGAAAATGCTGAGCCGCCGCCATCTTCGGGCTGGGATCGTCCACGCGCGACCTGCGCCCTTCCAGTGCGATTCGCGGGTCGAATGGGTGGTCGGCCAGCCTTCACGAAGCGAGGACTCTGACGCGATCCCTGGTCTTTGGCGGAGACGGCACTGTGCATCGGCATCTAGCGGCGCTCGTCAAGCTGCAGCTGCCGGTGCTGGTCGTCCCCTACAGGTAGTGGGAATGACTTTGCTCGGGCGCTTGGAGTGCTCGTCGGTGAGCGATTCCGGTGGGCGCATGGCGGAAGTTTGTGCGGCGGGCGGGGAACGTGCGTGTCGTGGATCTTGGAGTCATCACGCCGCTTGCGGTGAAGATTCGTATCAGGGCACGCCTTCAGGCGTGCCGCAACAGCACTCCCCAGGATCGCGGCTTCAGCCACTATCTTCTCCCGCCAACGACTCTCGCCCGACACGCCATACAACAGTCCGGGTCCATCGGAAAACAGCAGATGTGTCTATTTCTCGTGCGTCGCCGGAGTCGGCCTCGATGGCGAGATCGCACGGCGCGCCAACTCTCTTGCCACGCTGGCTGCGTGCGCACGGAGGCTATGCCCTCAGCCTGCCCGCAGCTCTGGCTCGCTTCCGGTCGTTCGACTTGAAGTTGAGCGTCACGCAAGGCGAGCACGCCGAATTTTGTTTGCGTACGCAACAGCCGGTGGTGGCCGCCGTCTTCGCGAACACTCCTGTTTATGGCGGGGGCATGAAAATTGCGCCCAAGGCGCGAATGGATGATGGCGCTGCTCGACGTCTGCGTGATCCGCGACATGTCGAAGCTCAAACTGCTGTCTCGGTCTTCCCGTCCGTGTATCTGGAGAAACATCTCGGCATCCGCGAAGTCGACTATTTCCCTCGCCGCGCAGGTTCGCGTGGAAACCGAGCGTCCGCTGGACGTTTACGCTGACGGAGAATACGTGTGCCGCACGCCAGTAGAGGTGGGGTCGTCCGCCAGCCGCGTTTCAGGTGATCTGCCCGTGATGTAGCGACTTCCTGCGGCGGACTACCTGCTCAGTACTGCCTGCAGGCAGATGTCATCCCTGCGCGGCTCGACTCTGTTCGGTCTTTGTTCTTTGTCTCATTCCTGTAGCGCGCGGGCGGGTTGCCGAAGTTCCGCTTGAAAGCTCGGTTGAAGGCCTGTTCCGAGTCGTACCCGACTTTGGACGCGATCTGCGCCACGCTATCGCTCGTTGAGCTAAGCATCTGTGCGCCCAGCTGCAGGCGCCAGCGCGTGAGGTAGGCGCGACCGGCGGTTCTCCGAGACACTGCCGAAAGCGTGCTGCCAACACTGGCCGCGAGATACCCGCTCTCATGGGCGAGGGCCGCGATCGTCCAGGGCGCCGCCGGCTGCCGATGGATCAGTGCCAAGCACCTTTCCGACCTCTCGCATCGCGCGCTCCTGCCAGCCACCCGTCTGCCTCCTCAGGCAAAAGACTCATGTAGCGTCGCAAGGTTTCCTGTAAACAATGCCTCGCTCAGTTTTTGCCAGGACCGCTTGAGCACCTGCATCGCTGCTATTCGTGTCTGCAAGAGAATATCGAATGGAATTCTCAAGCCACTGTCCCGACTGCTCCTGGCGAATGTTCACCTATGAACATCGCCGGCAACTCCCGCCAGGAACACCTGACTGAGACTAGGCTCGCAGACCATGAATCCGCATACAAAACCGAGCGACCTCTCCTCCTCCCGCCCATGCGAGATGGTTTTAGCCCCTGAGAAAGATGCGCTGCAGTTCGCCTTCACCGTCCGCACCGCTTCAGCGGAAGGGCCGCTCTCGAAGGTGTGTGAGTCGACCGTGCGGAAAAATGACAACATCTCCTGGAACGATGGTGGGGGCGCTCATCCCCTAGCTGGGCGTAGGCGTGGCCCTCGGATAACAAATGGTAGACAATGACGTGGCCGCCAGAACGATTGATGGTAGGGCGCCAACTGCTGCACGCAGCAGGGGAACGAAAGCTCCATGGCGTGGAGAACTCCGCGTTGAAGAAGAACTGCACTGTCCAGCTTTACGGTCTTCAGTACCTCTGAAAGAGCATCCATATCAGAAATAGAGTCCCGGTTGAGTCGAGACTCCCGGCAGGACTACGCGCGTGTTATGGATGCGCGGTTAAGAGAATCAAGACTCACAATCAAATTCGAAGCGCCGGCTGGCGAATCAAAAGACGGGAACGAGGCTGTAATTCTATCCCCGGTCTCAAGGGAGGAAGCCATGGTTGAAGATGGTCGTGTCAAAGTACTTGCGCGTGGCGCTGGCGGCAGTCGGTGTGATCTTTATTGTCGGGATCTACAGCCTGGTCATGATTTGGCCGTCGGGCTGGTCGTGGCACTCGGGACCATGCACTCACCTGCCACACTACCTGCAGATGATCCTGGGGTGTCTACGCGACATTGGGTGTCTTTCCTGTTGATCGCGAGCCGCAACCCGCTGCAACACTTGAGTCTTATCTGGTTCACGGTGTGGTCCAGCGTTGTGCATGCTCGCAATCATGGCGGCACAAGCTCTTGGCAAACCCGGAGCACAGTGGGACACCTTTGGGGTGACGTCCCGGCGCTCCTGGTTGTAGCGGCTGTGCTCGCGCTTCTCACGCCTCGAGCTGCGGCAGCAGGGACCGCTGTGAGGAGCCTCGGCAGGACTGCTGCTGTAACCTGGTTCGATGAGACGCGGCAGTTGGACGGACCGCGAGGGCCTGCCTTCATCACTCGGAGTCGGAAAGGATGACGCCGTGCCCTCAATTCCGTTTGCGCTTGCGCGTTCACTGTGGAGTCGTGCACCTCGGAAATACATCTGTCAATCGGAGATATCTGGCCGATTTTCCGTTCTCTCCTCCACGGCTTCTATCAACCCGTGCGTGACCGGGGCCGGAATCCCATGCCGCTCGCCTCCGCGCACGACCGGGCCGCCGATTGCATCCAGTTCAGGCGGATTGCCGCGATCGACGTCCTTCTGCACGGAACTCGCATGTCTTTCTGACGATGGAAAATGCCGCCAGCACCTTGTCGACATTGATCTGCGCTCGGCTATCCCCACCGCGCAGAATTCGCGCACGCAGTTCTCGAGTTGCTGGCGCCAGTGGGCGATCGCCGAGGACTCCGCCAATCGGCACGCCCGCCGCCGACGTCGTCAAGGCCGAACGGTCCAGGAAAACCGGCTTGATCCATAGCAGGGTCGCCTCGTCGTCGACGAAGCGGCACGACCAGTGCAGCGTGTCGAGCTTCTCGGCGACGCCGCCCAGCAATCCGCCTCGCTGCTGCAATGTTCAGCATCAGGAAGGGGCGACGGATGCACCATGCGCCCGGGCGCGATCCGTTCCATCTCTCCGGCAATGGTGGCGGCGATCACGCGATCGTGGCCGAAGCGTTCTCGCAGGCCGGGCGACGTGGTCGATCCTCGTTCTGCAGCGGCGCAACGGTGCGATCTGCGCTGACTCGAGAACCGGCGAACGCAGCGCCGACTCGCGTTGGGTAGCCTTCACCGCGATCCACAGCACGTCGGTCGGAAGGCGACGAGCGTGCGGATTTCTCCACCGGTGCGCTGAAGTTGCCTACCAGCGGGCTTTCCAGTTGCAGTTCACCTGGAAACTCCGCGAGCGAGGTCGCACGCCACCACCATCGTGACCGCCTCGCCCACTCTGGCTAACGAGGCGCCCAGAACTCCGCCGCCGACCTGCCGGAACCAAGAATTGCATGACGCATCTCTGCCATTATGCACTGAGGCGCGGCTTCCCATCCGGTCTTGCCCAGCAGTGCTAAACTAGCTCGAGCGTGAGTTGGAAAATCGGTGGCTAAAAGTTATGACTGAAGAGAAACGTTCGCGGGCATTTCTGTGGATCGTGATCGGCGGGGGCGCGTTTTTCCTGTTTGTGCTGGCGGTGTTCGCCCTCGTCTACGTGACGCTGCACGCCGGCAAGGATAGTTCGCTGGCTTTTGGGCGACAAGATCGCGGTGGTCGATCTGGAAGGCGTGATCCTGTCAGCTCGAATCCGGTCGTACAGCAACTCAAGAAGTTTGCCGACGACGTGACTCCATCAAGGCCATCATCCTGCACGTGAATTCTCCGGGCGGGGGTGTGGCCGCTTCAGAAGAGATCTACCGCGAGGTCGAGAGCGCATCCGCGACGAGAAGAAGAAACGCATCGTCGCTTCGATCGAGACCGTGGGCGCAAGCGGCGCGTACTACGTTTCCTCCGCGACCAACAAGATCTACGCCGACAACGGCAGCATCGTGGGCTCGATCGGCGTGATCGCGCAGTGGGTGAATTAGCCGAACTGCTGCAGTGGGCTAAAGCTCAAAGACATCACCATGAAAGCCGGCGAGTTCAAAGACACGGGCTCGCCAACGCGCGACATGACGCCGGCCGAGCGCGAATACCTGCAGGGACATGATCGATAACATGCATGGCCAGTTCATCCAGGCCGTTGCCGACGGCCGCAAACATGAAATTCGACGACGTAAAGTCGATCGCCAACGGCAAAGTGTGGACCGGACAGCAGGCGCTGCCCATGAAACTGGTCGACCAGGTCGGCCGATTTCCAGTCCGCGCGTCGACGACACCGCCAAGGCCGTCGGCATTCGAGGAGAGCCGGTGCTGGTGCGCTCCTGAAAGAGACCGCAAGACGCTTGAGCGATCTATTGTTTGGCGATGTCTCGGAGTGGATCCCCTACTCCGCGAAAAGCTGATGGATCAGCACGTTGGGTTCTATTACATGTGGAAGTGAGGCATGGCCTGCTTTCCAGTGCTGGCTGTCGCTTCTAGGACTCAGGCTCTGGGGTCTAGGCATTCGGCTCTAAAGACCGCAGCGATTCTTGGACGTTTGCCCAGAGCCTAGGAGCGCCAACGCCCAGAGCCCAAGATCACGCGCCTTACAACAACTTGCGCGAAGTCTCTGAATCTGAGAGAGTTATGTAGGCCCCGGCAGAGGGCCAAGCTGCTTGACCGGGCGGCGCCACGCGAAATTTATTTCATTACGGAGCCTAGAGGCGTATGACAAAAGCGGATCTGATTGACGAGGTCTCGCGTCTGGCGGAGCTCACGCGGAAAGACAGCGAAGTCATTGTAGAGACGATCTTTGACAGCATCGTGCGCTCGCTGCGCGTGGGCGACAAGATCGAGATCCGGGGCTTCGGCAGCTTTCGCACGCGGCAGCGCAAGCCGCGCGTGGGACGCAATCCGAAGACCGGCGACCGGGTCGAGGTTCCCGCGAAAAAGATTCCTTTCTTCAAGCCCAGCAAGGAGTTGAAGGATCTTGGTCAATCACGGAGAAGGCGCGCCGGCAGCCGCCGCGGCCCCTCCCGCACCACCCGCTCCCAGCGCAATAAGCTTCGGCGAACGTCTTCCAGGGCGCGCCTCGTGCGCGCCTTTCTCTTTTCCAGCAGTCTGTCAACCGGTGAATTATGGGTAAGGCCTACTTTCAGTCCAGAACTGTTTTGTTTCTGCAGCAGATCAAACGCAACAACCGGCGCACGTGGTTTCTGAAGAATCGCGAGCGCCATGAAGAAGTTGCGGCGGCAGCCCGGTCTGCGCTTCGTGCTCGACTTCGGCTTTCGCATGAAAGAAATCAGCCCGTGGATCGTAGTCGAACCCCAAGCCGATGGGCGGTTCACTGCAGCGCGTGTTACCGGATCTGCGTTTCTCGCCGGACCGGCGTCCGTACAAAACGTGGGTAGGCATGACGTTTCCGCATGCGGGGCGCGATGAAGATGTGCGCTCCGTCGGTTACTACTGCAACTCGAACCGGGCGAAAGCGCATTTGTACGGAGGCACATGGCGAGCCCGATCGTCGATCGCTCGCGAAGATTCGCGACGCGATCGCGTGGAAAGCCGACGAATGGAAGAAGCGCAAAACGCGGCTTGGAAGCTCGAAGGCGCGAGCCTCGACGCGCGCACCGCGTGGCTATGCGGAGAATCATCCGCTGATCGGAGACCTGAAACGTCAGGACTTCGTGGTGAGCGTGCGCTTTTCGAATGCGCTGGTGTGTAGTCCGCGGTTTCTGCAGGAAGTCACGGCCGCCGCAAAGAAGATGTCGCCGCTCATGAGGCTTTCTGGCGAAGGCGCAGGGACAGCAGTTCTGAAGGCCGACCGTTGGTCCCGTTCGGTCGTCGGCTGACCTGCCGAGATTATCGTTGTCGCTGATCCTGGCAGGGCAATGCTTTGCGGCGCTTTGGGAGGCTTCGTCGATTAATCTTTAAGATGATATCTTCGCATGCGAGGCCTTTCAGGCGCACAGTTGGACGCGCGAGATGACCTCATGCTGCATCACCAGGGCGTCTGGTTGCGCTCTAGGGGCTCAGAATGCGATTAACCGTGCATTCTGTGCGATGGTCGCGGGGTGCTTTGGGGCGCGAAAAGTGCCCGTGACGAGTTTTCAATAACTTAGCTCTGGGAAAGAATAGGTGCTAGTTGCAGGTGTCAGGGCAGGTCCCCTTTCGTTGCGTCGTCGGTTTCCAATCGCGCCTACTTCGCTCGATTGACCTTCGACCTCAGCAGGGAAGTAACTTGCCGAAGGCACCACTAACGACCTAGTGTCCCTTACTGTTCTTTCGCTTCAGATGCAGATCCGCGATCTTCAGGGCCAGATCGATGGCGCTCAGGTCGGCGCGATTGCACAGCACGATTACTGTGAAGCGGTCTTTCGGAAAGCGCTGGATGGAGGTGCGGGGAAGCCGATGGTTTCGCCGTAGTGTCCACATGCGCTCGTGGCCGTGGTAGGGCTCGAGAAACCATCCGAAGCCGTAGCTGACGGAATGGCCATTTTCCTGCGCGGGGGCTGGCTGAGGGATGAACCGGGGTGAGCGCGGGCCGCATTTCAGCTTCGCTCAGCAGGCTGCGGGCGGCCAGGGCCGCGTCCCATTTCGCGAGATCAGCGAGGCGATGTGTAGACGCCATCGCCGAGCGTGGGCCAGGTTGAACTCTGATCGGTCTCCGCGAAAGTCGTTCCGTCTGCGAGTATGGCCAAACGCCCGATTCGGAATCTCGTTTTTGCCTTTCACATAGGCGATCGAGTTCGTCATCTGCAGCGGCGCGAAGATGCGCTCATTTCAGAAAGTCCGTGTAGCTCTTGCCATGAGATTGCCTTCTCGATGACCGATGGCGAGCACGCAGTATCCGGAGTTGCTGTACTGCCACTTGTGCCTGGGAGGTGAGGTGGTGTGAAGCTTTCTCCATGAGCGCGAGCACGCCTGCGTCGCTGATCTGCGGAATCTGGTCGTCGGGCGTGTTGCCGTACTGCTTCGCCATGAGGTCTTCGTAGTCGAGCAGTCCCGAGGTGTGGTTCAGGATTTCGCGGATGGTGACGCTTTTCCCGTACGCCGGAATTCCGGGAAGACTTCGGTCAGCGATTCGTCGTAGCGCTAACTTGCGGTCGTGGACAAGCAGCATGATGGCCATCGCGGTGAACTGTTTGGTGAGCGAGGCGAGTCGGAAGTTCGGTGTGCTCGTCGATTTTGCTGGAAGCGTGCGCAGGTCGGTGACGCCGTAGCCGTGCTGCGACACAATCTGCCCGTTCCGGATGACTTCGACGGCGGCGCCGGGCGTGGAGGCGAAGAATCGATGCGAAAGAGCGCGGCGGTTTGAGCGGCCTGATCGCGATCCGCGCCGAACAGAAACTGCGGAAGCGCCAGCGCGAAGACAAGCAGGGCAGCGCAACGAGTTCGCTTCATTTATTTCCTCCGCGGGCGGCCGGTGGGCGGATGGCGGCCACTCCCATCATGCGGCCGGTGTTGCCCTTGCTCGGTGCGATGGGAGAATAGCAAGTCGGTATGGCACGCCGAGCAGAACGGGATCGTTTGGATGCGACGGGCAGAGACGCCGGCATCGAGCAGCTGGCGGCGATTGGCTTCCACCAGATCGAGAAAGATATTTACGGGCAGGTTGCTGTGTCCCGGGGCGCGTGCCGTCAGGAACAGCATGGGGTATTTTTCGCGCACGGGATCGGACTCCTTTACTTCGTGGAAACAGGCCATCTCCGTAGGCGAACTGCGAAGCTGAACTGGTCGCGGACTTCCTCTCCCACGGTGTAGCAGCAGTTGTGCACGCCGGGGCCGATGGCGGCGTCGAGGTCGCCGGGGCGGCTGTTGAAATGAACGCTGCATTACGCCCACACCCTTCTCGACAATTCGCTTCACAGTGCCGCGCCAGCCCGCGTGGAAGACTCCGACCGCACGGCTTTTTCGATCGACCAGAATGACCGGCAGGCAGTCGGCAGTTTGAATCGCGAGCACGATGCCAGGAGTGTTTGTGACCATGCCGTCACCGACCAGCGGAGTTGTGGTTGGATCGGTGATGCGGTGAATGATGTCGGAGTGAACTTGGCGCAACGTGAAGAGTGGCCAGTGCGTGTCGGCCATTCGCTCCCAAATTGGCGAGGAATGCGGCGCGATTGCGCTCGACGGCGGGGCGAAGTTGTCGGTCTTCGTGAAGCCGAGGTTGAGGGCGCGGCCTCCGTAGACGCGGGAATATCCACCCTGGCGAGTCGAGAAGCCGTGGAATCAGCCACGGATGTTTCTCAAAGTGTTCTGCCTGGAGGATTTTGATTTGTGATTTTGCGGGAGCCCGGGTTGGCACGAAACCATAATAAACGAACGGGTCACAGGTCACGAGTGACACGCAGGCCTTCCAGAGCTTGTGCTTAGTCTTTGTCGAACTGCAGGCAGATTTCCAGTTGGTGGATGGCTTCGTCGATGGCCTTGATCGCTTCGACGCGCTGCCCGCCGAAGTCGTGGGCGGCGTGTTCGAGGGTGTTGCTTCGAGTTGGCGCAGGGACTCGAGGGCTTCGCGAATCTGCGGATGCTTCTCAGGCGGCGCAGGCGCGACTGGCACTGCTTTCGCCGGGGGCGATCGCGGCGGGGAGCGCCGGTGGCTTTCCGAGTGGCGGCAGTTGCGGACATGGCAAGGCTCAACACCACAGCCGCGGCAGAAAGAATGCTGAAGAACTTCTTCGTCATCGTTGGGATCCTCCCAAGTGAATTGAGCGGGCGAGGCCCGCGAATGGATGCTCGGATGGTGAACCCGGCCGTTCCCGGTAAGTTTCACCAGCAGAGTTTTTACGTGCGTTCAGGCAAAGGACGTTTCCAACACACTAACCCGTCGCGGCCTTCGAGAGATTGTCCTGTCGCTCAGGTGGAACAGGTGGACGCAAACATTCGTTTGAAGGGGAATTGACAATTGCGATGGGCGGCGTATGTCCCGCCAAAATTGGTTTCTTAATGATGGGATCGATGCTTCGCGCGTGGATTCTCGAAGCTTTCGTGATCCACGACATCGGAAGCAAAGAAAGAAGAATACAGACGGAGCCGCCGGCAATCAGTCCCCACGAGAACGGGGATTGACCCGTCCAGTGAGTTGGAGACCTGGACGCCCCTTGAAATCTTTGCAGCGCCGACCAGGAACAGCACCAGGCACATGCGACCAGTTTGAGCCGATTCCTTATCGGAGTGAACTCGGTTTCGGGGCGCTTCTCGACGGATCACGCATATTTTGTCACATACGAAAAGGAGACCAAGGTCGCCGATAAGCATGATAGCTTCGCGAAACGCCAGTCGGGCGCAAGTTTCTTGAATTACTATAGATAGCGAGGCCAATCGCCGTCCCCTTGCGCCCGCCCCGCATACGGTACAAACGCCCAAGGACCTAATCTATGCGCCGTTTAGCAGTTCCCGTCTTCCTTCTTTCCAGCCTGATTTGCCTGGCCGCTCAGCAAAGCACCCACACAAGACCGTGGCGCAAACCCCGCGCAGGAAAAGCCCCAAGGCCGGCTGGAACAGAGAAGGACGCGAAGCCTGCAGACGAAAATGCGAAGGCCGGTGACCAGAACAAAGATAAGAAGGATTATTCGCAGGAAGGCTTTGTCATCGAGCAGGTGCGTACGCTGTTTCGCTTTGAGAGCGACGGCACGGGACGGAAGGAAACCATCGCGCGCGTGCGCGTGCAGAGCGAAGCGGGGCGTCGAGCAGTGGGGGCAGGTGGTCATCGGGTACAGTTCGGCGAATGAGCGCGTGGAGATTCCCTATGTTCGCGTGTTGAAGAAAGACGGCACTGTGGTCACGGCTCCCGCCGACGCCGTGCAGGATCTGAGCGCGCCCGTTGCCCGAAGCGCCGGTCTATACCGACTACCGGCAGAACACATTACGGTGCCGGGGCTGCGTCCGGGAGAAGTGCTGGAATATGACGTCGCCACCATCATTCACACGCCGCTGGCGCCCAACCAGTTCTGGACCGAGTACGACTTCGACAAGAACAACATCACGCTCGACGAACACCTCGAAGTCAATACTCCCAAGGACCGCACCATTAAGCTGAAGAACAAGCCCGGCTTCGAGCCGAAGGTTACCGAGGAGAACGGGCGGCGCATCTATCGCTGGACCAGTTCGCACCTGGAGCGCGAGGACGACGACAAAGACAAAGATAAAGACAAGGACAAGAAGAAGAGGAAGAAGAAAAAGCCGGAAGACGAAGTGCCCGCGGTGCAATTAACGACGTTTGGATCATGGGAAGAGGTCGGGAAGTGGTATGCCGGGCTCGATCACGACCGGCGCCAGCCGACGGCCGACATTCGCGCGAAGGCGGAAGAGCTGACGAAGGGCGCGACCACGGATACTCGACAAGGTCGAAGCGCTGTACGACTACGTCGCCAAGAATTTCCGGTACGTGAGCTTGTCGCTAGGGCTGGGCCGGTATCAGCCGCATGCCGCGTCCGGACGTGCTGCACAACCAGTATGGCGATTGCAAAGACAAGCACACGCTGCTCTCGTCGCTACTTGAGGCTCAAGGGCATGCACGCCTCGTCGGTGCTGATCAATTCGAGCCGCAAGCTCGATCCCGACATTCCATCGCCGTCGCAGTTCGATCACGTCATCACGCTGCTGCCGATGGGCAAGGAAGAAGTCTGGATGGACACGACCACCGAGGTTGCCCCATTCCGGCTGCTGTCGTTCAACATCCGCAAGAAGCAGGGCCTGGTGATTCCAGTGAACGGTCCGGCGCACCTGGAAGGAAACTCCGGCAGATCCGCCGATGGCGAACACGCAGCTGCAGACCATCGATGGCTCCATCAACGAACTGGGCAAAGCTGAATGCGAAGGTGAGCTACGTGGTGCGCGGCGACACGCGAGCTGCTGATGCGCATCATCTTCCGCCGCGTGCCCAGCGCGCAGTGGGAGCGGTTGGTGGAGAACATCAACTCGATGGGCGGCCTGGATGGCGATATTACAAATCTGAAGGTCGGCGATCCGGCGGCGACGAACGAACCCTTCCAGTTTTCCTACGACGTGTCGAAGGCGAATTTTCTGGACTGGTCGAAAAAGAAATCGGACATCGATTTGCCGCTGTCGCAGTTCACGCTGGCGGATGCCGACGAGGACGACATGGGCGCCGGATGCGGAGCCGATCAAGTTCGGGCCTCCGGGTGAGTTCACGTATCGCATCAAGCTGACGCTGCCAGCCAAGTACACCGGGCACACTCCCCTGCCGTTTCGCGCTTGAAGCGCGACTACGGCGAGTACTCGGCCAGCTACAAGCTCGACGGCGCGGTCTTTACGGCGGAACGCCGGATGCTAATGCGCGAACGGGAACTGCCGGCAACGCGCGCGAGCGAGATACCTGTCGTTTCGGCGCGCCGTGCTTTCCGATCTTGGTCAGCATTTTGCCGTGGAGAACAGCGCGGCCGGATCGCTGGCGCCGCCTGCGGACATGAAGGCCGACGACCTGAACGAAAGCGCGCGCACCGCGATGCAGAGCGGCAATTTTCCACTGGCGATTCAGCTGCTGAAGCGCGCGGTCGAGGTCGAGCCGAAGAACAAGTACGCGTGGAACAATCTCGGTCTTTGCTATCTCTCGATCCGGCAAAGCCCGGAAGCGGTGGCGTCGTTCCAGAAGGCGCTCGAGGTGAATCCCTATGACGAGTTTGCCTATCAACAACCTGGGACGCGCGTACTGGCAAGACCGCAAGTACGATGACGCGGCCAATGCGTTCCACAAGCAACTGGAGAACAATCCGCTGGACAAGTTCGCGCACGCAACCTGGGAGCCATGTATGCCGAGTGGCACAAGTATGACCTGGCGGCTCCTGAGTTGGAGAAAGCTGCTTCGCTCACTCCGGATGATGCCGGGTTGCAGGTCAGCCTGGGCGATGCGTATTTGAATCTCGGGCAGGATGACAAGGCGCTGGCGGCGTTCGATCACGCCGTGGATATTTCGGCGTCGCCGCTTGTGTGGAACAACATCGCGTATCAGCTGTCCGTTGAAGAACACGCATCTGGACAAGGCGCAGCAGTCACGCGGAGTCCGCGGTGGCATCGACGGCGGCAGGGTTGCGAAATCTTTCGCTCGATCCAGTTGAACCAGCGGGATCTGGCGCTAGTGCCTTCGCTCATCGCCTACTGGGACACACTGGGCTGGGTGTATTACGCCGAGGGCAATCTCGCGAAAGCAGAGAAATACGTTTCCGCCGCGTGGAGCCTGGGGCATCACGGAGAAGTAGGCGACCACCTGGGGCAGATCTACGAGAAGCGTGGCGACAAGGAGAAGGCGATCCGCACGTACGCGATGGCATTGAGCGGGCTGCGGCCGATTCCGGAGACGCGCGGGCGACTGGGCGGTCTGCTGGGCGGAGAGGGACAAGGTTGATCCGGTAGTAAAGAAATATCACGACGAGCTGCAGCAGATGCGGACTACGAAGCTGAACGACAAGCCGCCGGCTTCGGGCAGCGCCGAGTTCTGGGTGCTGCTGGGGACCAACAGCAACGGGCAGACGTCGACAAAGTGAAGTTCATCAGCGGTGAGGAGAAGTTGCGGGTGCTGGAAGGTCGCGCTACAGCATTTGAAATACACCATCAATTTTCCTGACGAGACGCCGGCGAAGATTCTGCGGCGGGGTGTGCTCTCGTGCACGCAGGAAGCGGGGAACTGCACGTTTGTGCTGATGCTGCCGGACGACGTGCGGACCGTGAACTAGGCGCGACTGCCAATTGCGTCATGCGTGGATGCGCGGGCCTCCGCGCATCTTTTTCTTTCCAGCCGATGACTTGTTCGCTCGCGTAGGCAAACTGCAGCAGAAGATCCTCGCGCTGCGGGGCGGCGGCAATCTGCAGGCCGATGGGCAGGCCGTCGGTGGTGAGGCCGCAGGAATGGAGATTACGGGCACGCCCCAGACGCTGAACGGTCGGGGTGTTCCTGAGGAGCAGGAGTTCATTTGCGGGCGCAGCAACTCCGGGTTTTTGTTTCGGGTCTGCAACTTTCGGAGCCGGGATGGGAGTGGTGGGCGTGACGATAACGTCGACCGACTCGAAGACTCGGTGGATGTCCGCGCGCATCTTCTCCAGAACTGCGTGCCGCCTCTGATGGTCCTCTCTTGGAAATATGTTCGCCCGTCTTGATGCGGCGGACAGTCTCGGGCTGATATAGCTCGGGCGTCTTCGCAGCTGCTTCGGCGTGGAAGGCGTAGGACTCGGCGGCCCGCACGGTGCGGTCGTTGTCGGGAGCGAGTGGAGATGTCGCGTGGACCTCCGACGCGAGCGGCTTCATGCTTTCAAACGCTGACTCGACCGACTTGGCGACTTCTGGATGTAAATCGTCATAGAAGAAGGGCGGTGCAATTCCTACGCGGAATTGGCGGACCTGCGACCACTGCTCCAGAAAATTTGCGGGTGGAACGCCTGGTCCTTCGGCCAGCGCGGAAAGCTACGGTGGCGTCCGCCACAGTGGCGGTGATTGGGCCGACGTGGTCGAGCCGATTCTGACAATGGAATCACGCCTTGCGTGCCCACGCGCCCGTAAGTTGGTTTCAATCCGACGATGCCGCAGAGTGCTGCTGGTTCGCGGATGGAGCCTGCCGTGTCGGTCCCGATGGCTGCGTAGCTCAGCCCGGCTGCGACTGCGGAGGCTGATCCTCCCGAAGAGCCGCCGGCGATGAACTCCTGGATTCCACGGGTTGTGAACTTCGCCGAAGCAGCTGATCATCGAGCCGCCGCCGTAGGCGAACTCGTGCAGATTCTGCTTGCCGAGAAAAATCGCGCGGCCACGTTCCAGTTTCAGGACGACTTCGGCGCTTTTCGCGGGGATGCGCGTTCTGTATAGCTCGCTTGCGGCCGTGGTCGGAATTCCGGCGGTGTCGATGAGATCTTTCAAGCCAATGGGAATGCCGTGCAGCGGTCCACGCCAGTCACCTCGAAGAATTTCTGCTTCGGCCGCGCGAGCCTGCGCGAGCGCCTGATCGGCGGTCACGGTGATGAAGGCGTTCAGCACCGGATTCAATTCTTCGATCTTTTGCAAGCATGCGCGGGTGAGTTCGACCGGAGAGAGCTTGTGTGCTCGCAGCGTGTCGGCCAATTCGAGGATCGTGGCGGGGTTCGGCATCGCACAGAATATTATCGCGGAGTCGCGCGCCAAGACGCGGGACGTGAGCCTATAATCAAAAATCGCAGCGCTCCGGGTGGAGGTCCACAATCGTCCCATGGCACAGATGACCCTCGCGGATATTGCGACCCACGGATTTTTGGTCGATGGGAAATGGATTGAGGATGGCGACACCGTTGAGGTGAAATCTCCTTACGACGGTGCGGTCGTGGGCCGGGTACTTCAGGGCCGGCGTGCGCATGCGGAAGCGGCCATCGCCGCTGCCGTCAAGGCGTTCGGCACCACCCGACGTTTACCCGCCTTCGAGCGGCAGCGCGTGCTGCGCCAGGTCGCTGAGGGAATCAGCAAAAAGAAAGAAGAGTTCGCCCGCACCTTGTGCCCAGGAGGCGGGCAAGCCCATCAAGGCGGCACGCACCGAGGTAGACCGCGCGATCTTCACCTTCACGGTGGCGGCCGAGGAGAGCACCCGCATTTACGGCGAGTACTCTTCCGCTTGACTGGCAGGAATATACCGCCGGGCGCTGGGGCATCGTAAAGCGTTTTCCGCTGGGGCCCATCGCCGGCATCACTCCGTTTAATTTTCCGCTGAATCTTGTAGTGCACAAAGTGGCTCCGGCCATCGCCAGCGGGGTGTCCCATGGTGTTGAAGCCAGCACCGCAGACGCCGCTCTCGTCGCTGCTTATGGCGGAGGTGGTGCAACAGACTGGATGGCCGGATGGCGGGCTCAACGTGCTGCCGCTCTCGAATGACGACGCCGGAGTGCTGGTCACCGACGACCGCATCAAGCTGATCAGCTTTACAGGCAGCGCCGCCGTGGGGTGGCAAATCAAGAAGAATTCCGGCAAGAAGAAAGTGATCCTTGAACTGGGTGGCAATGCGGGCGTCATCATTCACAGCGATGCCGACCTCGACTATGCCGCCGGCAGATGCGTGGCCGGCGCCTTCGGGTACGCCGGTCAGACCTGTATCTCGGTACAGCGGGTGCTGGTGCAGCAGTCGGCGTATGGGAAGTTCGTCGATCTGTTTCTGGCGGAGTGAAGGAGTTGCGGTACGGCGATCCCTGGACGATTCGACTGACGTCGGCCCGCTGATTCGCGAAACGCGATGCGATCCGGGCGACAGAGTGGATGCAGGAAGCCGTGCGCGGCGGAGCGAGGGTACTATGCGGTGGCGGCCGCAAAGGCTCGCTGCTGGAGCCGACGGTGCTCACGGGCACGCGGCCCGACATGAAGGTCAACTGCCAGGAAATTTTTGCGCCGGTAGTTACGGTGGAGCCCTACGTCGAATTCGACGAGGCCATCCGGCTTATCAACAGTTCTCCGTACGGCTTGCAGGCGGGCATCTTCACGCGCGATGCAAAGCTGATGTTCCAGGCGTTTGAAGAACTCGAAGTGGGCGGACTGCTAGCCGGCGACGTGCCAACGTTCCGTATCGACCACATGCCGTATGGCGGTATCAAGAGATTCCGGGATCGGCCGCGAAGGCTTGCGGTATGCGATCGAGGAAATGACCGAACCCAAACTGCATGGTCATGAATCTGCGTTAGGGACGAACCTCGCTGGGAAGCGCGCGAGATTGATGCATCTGTGTCATCTCCGTTCTCGTTGCCGTTGAAAACGAAACGACGTTTGCGCAGCAATCAATTCTGCAATTTTTCTCGTAGAAGAGCCTTGATCGGATTACAAGTCCGAGGCAACTGCTATAATCACCAGTTTCCGTGAGCGCCATCACATCACTCTGTACCACAGAAGTCTTGACCCCAGCGGGCGAAGAGTCCGTCTTATTTGCTTGCTGGCCTAGATCCATCGATGCAGATCTTTCATCGCAGCACGAACACATTCTCCCGGGCGACGATTTACGGCGCCGTGTTCATCGTGGTCGGCGTTGGCTGGGCGCTGATGCAGATCCAGCGTTCGCCTTATGTCACGTACGCGGGCGTGGTGAAGCCACAGCCAGTGCCCTTCAGTCACGCAGCATCACGTGACAGGATTGGGCATCGACTGCCGCTACTGCCACACCTCGGTGGAAGCTTCGAGCTTTCGCGGGCATCCCGCCGACCAAGACCTGCATGAACTGCCATTCGCAGATCTGGACGAACGCCAGATGCTCGAACCGGTGCGCGCCAGCTACCGCGAGCGGCGAGTCGCTGCAGTGGACGCGCGTCAACCAGCTTCCCGACTTCGTCTACTTCAATCACAGCATTCACATCAATAAGGGCGTGGGCTGCAACACCTGCCACGGGCCTGTGGACCAGATGCCGCTGATGTATCAGCACGCGTCGCTGCAGATGGAGTGGTGCCTCGAGTGCCACCGCGCGCCGCAGAAGTATCTCGCGGCCGCGTGACCAGGTGTTCAACATGCGCTACCAGGAGCCAGCCGTCGGCGCGGCCGGTGGAATTCGACGGTCAGAGCTTACACCGAGCAGGAAGCGCTGGGCAGCGCGCTGGTTGCGAAATACAAGCTGCGTAGCGTGCAGGACATTACCAGCTGCAGCACCTGTCACCGATAAGGATTGGGAGTTTGAGGGCGGCTGAACGCCGCCGGACATCAAGATGGAAGACGCACTGAAGACCAAGGCGCGAAGATGTCTGCCCCACCAAGAAGCTGGATCGCGCGACCGTGGAAGCGCAGATCAGGCAGACGAACGGGCCCGGAATACTGGCGGAGCCTGGAAGAGCTGGCGGGCACTCCGGAATTTCAGGATATGCTGCACCGCGAATTCCCGAAGGGCGCTTCGGAGTGGGTGGAGTCGGCTTTCGCGGCGCGGCTTCCTGCAGTTGATGGGCGCGTCTCTGGCGATGGCCGGCATGACGGGCTGCACCAAGCTGCCGCTGGAACCGATCGTGCCTTACGTGCGGCAACCCGAGGACATCATTCCCGGGCGGCCGAATGTTTTACGCGACGGCGGTAACACTGAGTGGATATGCGAGTCCCGGTGCTAGTGGAAAGCCATCTCGGGCGGCCGACGAAGATTGAAGGCAACGACAAGCATCCGGCGAGCCTGGGCGGACCGACATCTTTCACGCAGGCCTCGTTGCTTGGCATGTACGACCCCGACCGCTCGCAAACCATCACGCAGAACGGCGACGTGAATTCCTGGTCGGCGTTTGTGCGCGAGACCGAGGGCCCCTGACGGTGCAGAAGAATATTGGCGGAGCCGGTATCCGTATTCTGACGCAGACGATCTTCCTCGCCATACGCTCGCCGACCAGCTGCGCGCGTTTCTGAAGATTTATCCGCAGGCCAAGTGGCACGTGTACGAGCCGGTGAACCGCGACAATGTGCTCGAAGGTGCGAAGCTGGCGTTCGGGCAGCCGGTGGAAACGCGCTACGACTTCACGAAAGCGGACGTCATCGTCTCGCTTGACGCCGACTTTCTGTACGCCGGATTCCCTGGAAATACGCGCTACATTCGCGATTTTGCCGAGCCGGCGCAATCCTGATGCGGAAGATGAGCCGGTTCTACGCGATTGAGAGCACGCCGAGCTCGACGGGGGCGAAGGCGGATCATCGGCTGCCCGCAAAGGCAGGCGGAATCCTAGGCGTTGCTCGGGAGATCATGGCTCAGAGTTTCAGGCGACCTCGGTCCCTGGAAGTGGACTCTCCGGAGTCAGCGAAATCAGCCATTAACAGTAACACCAGTTAGTCGTCTGGCCGAGCAGCCGTTTGAGTGCCGATCTTAAGAACCATAAAGCGGCAGGCGTCGGTCATTCACAGGCGATCATCAGCCGCCTGGTGGTGCATGCTCTCGCGCATGCGCTGAATCAGCAACTAGGCAACGTCGGCACGACACGGTTTTCTACACCGACCCGGTCGACGCCAACCCCGTGAACCAGACCGAGTCGCTGCGCGATCTCTGTCGCCGACATGCGCGCGGGCAAGGTCGATCTGCTGGTCATCATGGGCGGCAATCCTGTCTATGACGCGCCCGCCGATCTGGGCTTCGCTGATGCGCTGAAGAGTTCCAGACATCTCGTTGCCGCATTCATCACGGACTCTACCAGAACGAAACCGCCGAACTACTGCCACTGGCACGTGAACGAGAACGCACTGCCTGAAGTCTGGAGCGATGCCCGGGCCTACGACGGAACCGTCAGCATCGTGCAGCCGCTGATTGCGCCGCTGTACGCAGGCAAGAGCGGGCAAGAGTTGGTGGCCGCGCTTGTCGGGAGCTTCCGACACTCACCGGCTTCACGATCTGGTCCGCGCGTACTGGCAGAAGCAGCACTGCGGGCGCGGACTTCGAAGATTTCTGGCGCAAGTCGCTGCACGATGGTTGGGTCGAAGGCACCGCGTTACGCACCGAAATCTATTTCCGCGAAGGGGGCTCATCCTCCTTCTGCCTTCTAGCCCGGCGGCTGATCCGAATTCTCTCGAAGTCAACTTCCGCCGCGACCCTCGATCTACGACGGGCAATTCGCCAACAACGGCTGGCTGCAGGAACTGCCCAAGCCGATGACCAAGCTCACCTGGGACAACGCCGTTGCTGGTGGGCCCGGCGATGGCGGCACGCGGAAGGCATTGAAGACCGAGGACATGGTTTCGCTCGAGCTGAACGGGCGCAATGCGACCGCTGCCCGTCTGGATCCAGGCTGGACATCCCGATCAACTCAGTCACGGTGTTTTTCGGATACGGGCGTAAGCCGCGCTGGAATCGCGTGGGACGGGCGCTGGCTTTGATGTCTATCCGCTGCGGACGAGCGCGGCTCCGTGGATCGCGACCGGCGGCAAGCTCACCAAAACCGGCGACACCTACAAGCTCGCTTCGACGCAGGGCTACCAGACGATGGATACGCCCGACGGCAGCGACCGCGTCCGCTCGTGCGTGAAGCCAGCCTCGAGGAATACCGCAAGGAGCCGAAGTTCGCGCAGGAAGAGCAGGCCGCCGCAGAGAACTCACGTTGTATCCCAACATCGACTACGCCAAGCAAGACTACGCCTGGGGCATGGCAATCGATCTGAACTCCTGCGTCGGCTGCAACAACTGCATCGTTGCCTGCCAGTCGGAAAACAACATCGCGGTGGTCGGCAAGGAACAGGTGATTCGCGGCCGCCACATGCACTGGCTGCGCGTGGATGCGCTACTACCAGGGCGACCGCGACAATCCCAAGAGCATTCCTCCAGCCCGTCCCCTGCATGCAGTGCGAGAACGCGCCCTGCGAAGTGGTTTGCCCGGTCGGAGCGACCGTACACAGCACAGAAGGCCTGAACGACATGGTCTACAACCGCTGCGTGGGCACGCGCTACTGCTCCGAACAACTGTCCGTATAAGGTGCGGCGCTTCAACTTCCTGCTGTTCCAGGATTGGGAGACCGACGCAGTACAAGCTGATGCGCAATCCCGACGTCAGCGTGCGCAGCCGCGGCGTGATGGAGAAGTGCACCTACTGCGTGCAGCGCATCAACGAGCGTCGCATCGACGCCGAGCGCGCCGACCGAAAAATCCAAGATGACGAGTCACTGCAGACCGCTTGCCAGCAGTCCTGTCCGGCGGGCGCGATCGTTTTTGGCAACATCAACGATCCGAACAGCCGGGTCGCGAAGCTGCAAGGCGCAAGATCGCGAATTACGGCTTGCTGGCGGACCTGAATACGCGTCCGCGCACCACGTACCTGGCCGAGGTTCGCAACCCCAACCCGGAGCTGGAAGTAGGGAGCGCAGCTAAGTCATGGCAGACCGAATGGACGAAGGTCGAACGGGCAAGCGGTCGAGCACCGGTCATCGAGCCCGGATACACGTTCGGGACGGTCACGGACAAGATCAGCTCGATCGTGCTTGACCCGGCCAACCTCGAACGGGCTGGTTCGTCGGCTTCGGCATTGGCGTTCCTGATCACGATGATGCTGCTGTTTGCGCCATCGGCTACCTGTTCGTTGAAGGGGATTGGGATCTGGGGCATACAATATCCCGATCGGCTGGGCATTCGACATCACCAACTTCGTGTGGTGGATCGGCATCGGCCACGCCGGCACGCTGATCTCCGCCATCCTTCTCTTGCTGCGGCAATCGTGGCGCAATTCGATCAACCGCTTTGCCGAAGCGATGACGCTTGTTCGCGGTGGCGTGCGCGGGCATCTTTCCCGCTGATACACACCGGGCGTCCGTGGCTCGGCCTACTGGCTCGTTCCCTTATCCGAACACGATGCAGTACTGGCCGCAGTTCCGCAGCCCGCTGGTCTGGGATGTCTTCGCGGTTTCGACCTACTTCACCATCTCGTTGCTGTTCTGGTTCGTCGGACTGATTCCCGATCTGGCGACCCTGCGCGATCGATCCGAGAACCGCTGGGCGCAGATCGATTTACGGCATGCTGGCCATGGGATGGCGCGGTTCGGCGCGGCACTGGCACCGCTACGAAACGACGTACCTGTTGCTCGCCGGTCTGGCCACGCCGCTGGTGCTCTCGGTGCACACGGTGGTCAGCTTCGATTTCGCGATCGGCATCGTTCCCGGCTGGCACACCACCATCTTCCCGCCCTATTTCTGTCGCAGGAGCAATCTACTCGGGCTTTGCGATGGTGCTGATGCTGGCCATTCCGATTCGCAAGCTCTATGGCCTGGAAGACTTCATCACCGACCGCCATCTGCAGAACTCTGCCAAGGTCATGCTGGCGACCGGATGGATCGTGGCCTACGGCTACGGGATGGAAGCATTCATGGGATGGTACAGCGGCAACCGTTACGATTCGTTCCTGTTGTGGAACCGTCTGCATGGTCCGTACGCCGTTCTTTTACTGGCTGCTGCTCGCTCTGCAACATCGGGATCCCGCAGGTGCTGTGGATTCCGCAAGCTGCGTACCAGCACTGTGGGGCTCTTCGTGATTTCGCTGGTGCATCCTGGTGGGCATGTGGCTGGAGCGGTTCGTGATTATCGTAGATCAGCCTGCACCGCGACTTCCTGACCTCGTCGTGGGCATGTACTACCCGACGCGCTGGGACTGGATGACCTTCGTGGGCACCATCGGCATGTTCCTGGCGGCTATGTTCCTGTTCGTGCGCATCCTGCCCATGATTTCGATCTTTGAGATGCGGACGCTGTTGCCGGAGGCGGAGGTGAAGCCCGAATGAAGACCACCCGCATCTACGGCATCATGGCGGAATTTGATTCGGCCAGCGACCTCGTGGCAGCAGCGAGCAAAACGCACGAATCCGGATACCGCAAAATCGACGCTTACAGCCCGTTCCCGGTGGAAGAGCTGGCGCGAGGCGATCGGGTTCCATACCAACCGAGGTGGCACTGGTTACGTCTGATCGGCGGCTATCACCGGCGGTTTGACCGGATACCTGATGCAGTACTGGATGAACGCAGTGAACTATCCGGTGATCATCGGCGGGCAAACCTTCTCATTCATGGCCAGCGTTCATCATCGATTACCTTCGAGATGACGATTCTGTTCGGCGGAATTTCTGCCGTGCTTGGCATGCTGGCGCTGAACGGACTGCCGATGCCGTATCACCCGGTGTTCAACGTACCGCGTTTCGCGATGGCCACGTAAGGACCGCTTTTCCTGATCGTGTTTTCGACCGATCCAAAGTTCAGCCCCGCGGGTACGCGCCAGTTTCTGGAAGGCCTGGGGCCGCGCTCGATTTCGGAGGTGCCGAGTTAATGTCGCACCTTCGCCAAATCGCGCCGCTCGCGCTGGTCATCGTGCTCGCAGGGTGCCGTCTTGATATGCACGTGCAGCCGCGTGAGAATCCGCTCGGCCAAAAGCGACTTCTACCCCGATCACCGGTCGGCGCGCCCGGTGGTGGAAGGCACGGTGGCGCGGGGAGAGTTGCGCGCCGACAGATATTTCTATACCGGCAAGATGGGGAACAATCCGGGCGACTACATGCCGTTCGCGGTGACCCGCGAGGACCTGGAACGCGGGCAAGTTCGCTACAACATCTATTGCGCGCCTTGCCATTCGCCGGGTGGGCGATGGCAACGGGTACATCCCGTCCCGCGGATTCCCGCGCAAGCCGCCGTCGTTCCACATTGATCGGCTGGAGAAAGCTCCGGTGGGCTACATCTACGGCGTGATCACCGAGGGCTTCGGCATCATGCCTGACTATTCGTCGCAAATTCCGCCCATGGATCGCTGGCGGATCGTGGCGTATGTGCGGGCCCTGCAGTTGAGCCAGCATGCTTCGCCTGCGGACGCGGCCGGGCACCCGATCCCGGCGACTGCTCCGGCGTTTCTGGATCCGGGGACGGGCGCTACATTGCCGCGCGTGAAGCCTCCCGATCAGGTCAGTGAGGGAATCGAAATGAGGCACCGCACATATGACCAACCTCGACCTGTCGGCGCCTCCGGTCATAAAGCAAATCGGACGGCGGTCACTCGTGATCGGCGTGGTGTGCTCGGTGATCGCGATCGCGCTGGGCTTCGCGAATCCGCAGGTCTTTTTCCGCGGCTACCTCGATGTCGTTCATGGACTGGCTGGGCATCTGTCTCGGATCGATGGTGATCCTGATGATTCGCCACCTGACGGGCGGCGGATGGGGCATGGTGATACGTCGCATCCTGGGTGCTGCGATGCGGACTGTGCCGCTGATGGCGGTGTTCTTCATACCGATCGCCGTGATGGGCGTCGCCGAAGCTCTATCCCTGGGCGATGCCGTTGGACGCGATTGAGAATCCAACCATTCGCGAGCATCTCGCGCATAACCAGTTCGTGAAGGTCGGCTACCTCAACTGGCACGGCTTCATCATCCGCGCGCTTGTGTACTTCGCCATCTGGAACCTTCTTTCGTACCTGCTGTCGCGTTGGTCGAGGGAGCAGAATTCGCCGCCACTGCGCGACAACAGTACGCGCTTCAAGGTGATCAGCGGGCCGGGCATCATTCTTTACGCATTCACGATCTCGTTCGCGGCGATCGATTGGGTCATGTCGCTTGATCCGAGCTGGATCTCGACCATCTACGGGCTGCTATTCGTCGCGGGCGAGTTGATCTCGGCGCTCTGTTTCGCGGTCGTGATCGAGGCGAATTTTGTTCAAGTACAAGCCCATGTCTCTGCTGCTGCGGCCGGCTTTCGTGCACGACCACGGCAAGTTCATGCTGACGTTCGTAATGGTGTGGGCATACTTCTCGTTTTCTGCAGTGGCTGATCATCTGGGCAGGCAACCTGCCCGAGGAGATTACCTGGTACCTGCGTCGGTTGAACGGTGGATGGGGCTTCGTCGGGCTGTTCCTGGTGATATTCCAGTTCACTGTCCCGTTCGCGATGCTGCTGTCGCGGCCATTCAAGCGCGATATTACGAAACTGGTCTGGCTGGCTGCGTGGCTGATCGTGGTGCGGTGCGCTGGATCTGTTCTGGCTGGTTGAGCCGAATTTCTCGGCGACCTTCCACGTGACGTGGGCCGACCTTCTGATTCCTTTCGGCATGGGCGGATTGTGGCTGGCGTACTTCTGCCACAACTTGAGTTCGATTCCGCTGCTGCCGGCGTACGACGTGTATGCCAGGGAAGTGCTGGAGCCCGAGCATGAGTGACGAAAAAGTTGGCGGACACAACGCGGATACGGGTTACGAGCACGAGGATCTGAGCCCGCAGGGCGTCTTCATACTTCATGGGCGGGGTTGCGGTCCTCGGGGTAGTGATCTATTTCATCCTGGTTGGCAGTGTACCGCTTTCTCGACAACTACGACCGGACCGCATCAGCCTGCGGCGAATCCAATGGCGGCCACCACCGGAGTCGATCCGCGGACCATGAACTACAAGCAGATTCTGGAGCAGGCGCAGCAGGGCGTTTCCAAAGCCGGTGCTTGAGCACAGCGAGCAGACGCAGTACCTGGAAGAACTGAAGAAGGAAAACGAGGTTCTGGGAAGTTACGACTGGGTCGATCAGAAAAATGGCGTGGTGCGCATCCCGATCGACCGCGCGATGGATTTGCTGGCGCAACGCGGCCTGCCGGTGGTTTCGCCAAGCGGGTGCCGAGCGCGGGGCAGGTGGGGACAACGCGGCCGGAAGCCAGAATGCAAAGGCTGCGGCTCCCAGAAAGCAAAAGCAACGAAAGGTCAGCAGTGAGCAGTATCAAAATAATTCGAACGATGACGGCGATCCTGCTCCTTGCCGCGGGCGCCTTCCGGGCAGGGCATGACGCAGGGCATCATGTCGCCGCCGGCGAACGTACGTCCGCCGGGACTGAAGAACGTCGGCATCCAGCAAAATCTGAATCAACCAATTCCGGGCGATCTCCCGTTCACCGACGATTTGGGTCGCACTGTGCGCCTTGCGGACTTCTTCGGCAAAAAGCCGATGATCCTGAATCTCGTGTATTACAACTGCCCGATGCTGTGCGGCGAGGTGCTCAGCGGTCTGGAGACATTCGCTGCGCATGATGAAATTCGATGTGGGCAAGGAATTTGATGTCATCACGGTGAGCTTCGATCCCCGCGAAACGCCCGAGATGGCGGCCGCGAAGAAGGCTGAGTTCCTAAAGCGTTACAAGCGCGCAGGCGCCGAGCAGGGCTGGCACTTCCTGGTGGGGAAACAGGACGCGATCTGATGCGCTGACGAAGGCGGCCGGATTCCAGTACCAATATGACGAGAAGACGAAGCAATTCGCGCATGCCGACCGCGATCATGGTGCTGACGCCCGACGGCAAAGATCGCGCAGTACTACTACGGCGTGGAGTATCCGCCGAAAGATCTGCGGCTGGGACTGGTCGAGAAGCGGGGCAAGGCAGAATTGGCAATCTGGTCGATGCCCTGCTGCTCTACTGCTACCACTACGACCCGCGAGCAGGGAAGTACAGCGCGACGATCCTGCGGGTGATGCGCCTGTGGTGGCGATGGTGACCGTGCTGGGTCTGGGAACTTTGATTTTTGTGATGATCCGCCGCGGTCCGGCTAGCGGCGGGCGCGGTACGGGCTCACTAACTGATGTTTGAGAATATGCCACTTTGGCCGGCACGCGCTTCGACGATGGCCAACAACGTCGATGCGCTTTACATCTTCCTGCTGGTCGTGTCCGGCGCTGATGACCATCCTGATTTTCATGATGGTCATCTTCTTCGCAGTTCGTTACCGGAAGCGCCCCGGCCAGCTCGCCGAGCAGATTGATGGGTCGCATGCGCTCGAGATCACCTGGTCCGTCATCCCTTTCTGCGTCTTCATGGTGATTTTTCGTTTGGGGGCGAGCCTTTACTTCAAGGAGCGCCGGCCGCCGCAGAACTCGGCCGAGGTGTCCACCGTCGCCAAGCAGTGGATGTGGAAGTTCGAGCACATGGAAGGGCAGCGCGAGATCAATGAACTACACGTGCCGATAGGCCGCGACGTCAAGATGATCATGGACTTCTGAGGACGTCATCCACAGCTTCTACGTGCCGGCGTTCCGCATCAAGCAGGATGTTCTGCCGGGCCGCTACACTGTGGCGTGGTTTCATCCCACCAAGGCCGGAACCTATCACCTGTTCTGCGCGGAGTATTGCGGAACGATGCACTTCTGGCATGATCGGCTCAGTGGTGGTGATGGAGCCGAAGGACTATAGCAATACGTAACCC
>ERZ1370068.563-contig-10513_pt1 | contig 30274 bp, 47 predicted proteins | sample MGYA00561227_ERZ1370068 | MGnify/ENA primary metagenome ERZ1370068 (study PRJEB38410, sample SAMEA6850437) | metagenome | study: Metagenomic assessment of the ecological functions of the soil: analysis of the soil microbiota associated with the...
TGTGCTGATTTCAGTTACGTATTGCTAAAAGACGCGGTCGGTCGTGACCGACGAAAACGGGCGCATACCGCCTCGTCGACCTGCGGCCCGGCGTCTACACCATCACGCTCTCACGCTCGACGGGCTTCTCGACCGTCAGTACGAGAGGTCTGGAGCTGCCGTCGGACTTCACGATGACCGTGAATTTCGACAGTGAAGGTCGGCGCCGTCGAAGAGACGCTGACCGTCACCGGCGCCTCGCCGATGGTCGACGTGCAGAGCACCACCAAGTCCGCAGGTGCTTGAATCGCGGAGACGCTCGATGCGATCCCGACCGGCCGCACGATTCAGGGCATGGGGCAGCTCATCACAGGCGTCTCGCTGAACATCCCCGACGTCGGCGGCTCGCGCGCGATGCAGCAGACCTACATGTCCGCGCACGGCATGAGCGCCTCGCAGACGACTGTGCAGGTGGACGGCCTGATGGTCAACGGCCTCGACGGCGACGGTGCGGTGCAGAACTACTTCAACAGCTCGATGAGCCAGGAAATGGTCTACACGACCAGCGGCGCGTCGAGCCGACGTGTCGGGCGGCGGCGTCCGGCTCAACATGATTCCGCGCGACGGCGGCAACAGCTTCAACGGCAGCGTCTTTGCCGGCTACCAGGACCAAGAGTTTCCAGACCGACAACCTCACCGACGAGTTGAAGGCGCGCGGCTGAAATCGGCCGACGGCATCGACCAGCTGTCGAACGTCGAAGCGTCGCTCGGCGGGCCGATCAAGAAGGACAGGGTCTGGTTCTTCCTCTCGGCGCGCACGTTCCATCTCGACACGCTGCCGGCCGACGCGCTTCAACGCGGACGGCTCCCCGGCGTCGATCCGCAGAGCATCAACAGCGGTCAGGCCCGCATCATCTGGCAGATCAGCGCGAAGAACAAGTTGTCGGTCTACAACGACCGGTCTCGGCAAGAATCGCGGCGCGGCGATGACGGCCGGGTTTCGATCCGGCGACGGCGTCCGTCGTCTGGAATTCGCCGATCTACACGACCGGGTCCGCGAAGCTCGACGTCGACGCTGACCAACCGGCTCCTGTTCGAAGGCGGCGTTCTCGACCAACTACGAGCGCTACAACTTCTTGTACGCAGCCGGGCATCGAGAAGCAGCGCGGCGCCCGGAGTGGTACGACGATCAACAAGCAGGACATCGCGCTCGGCCACGACCTACAATGCCGCGGTCAGCCAGCAGTTGCAGTCATCCGGACCGGTTCTCCGTGGCCGCGTCGCTGTCCTACGTCTCCGGCACGCACAACATCAAGGTCGGGCATCCAGGACAGCTGGGGCAACTACCGCCGCACCGACGTCGCCAACGGCGACCTCCGTGCCGTTCTTCACCAACGGCGTTCCCACCCGAGTCGATGTGCTCTGAACACGCCGTGGCGAAGCGGCGCGACCAGCTGCACGCGGACATCGGGATCTTCGCGCAGGACGCGTGGACGCTCCATCGCCTCACGCTCAACTACGGCGCCCGCTGGGAATACTTCGCCCACGGGATTCCGGTCGAGACGGCGCCGGCCGGCCGCTTCACGCGGCGCGCGCACCTTCGGCCCGATTGAGATGCCGACCTGGAAGAGCATCGCCCCCGCTTTGGCGCACGTGTACGACCTCTTCGGCAACCAGAAGAACCGCAATCAAGTTCAGCATGGGCAAGTACATGCAGGCGGGCTCGACCGGCTTCTCGAGACCTACAACCCGCTCGCGCTGACGACTGCGCAGCGTGACGCTGGACGGACCTGAACGGCGACAGGTGCCGCAAGGGTGAGCTGGGTTGCGTCTACCTGACGGCCGGCTGCGAGATCAACCTCGCGCAGCTGCCGGACGGATTCGGCGTCGCCGAATCTCGCGAACTTCGATCCGGACATCAAGCGGATGTAGCAACATCGAGAACGAGCGTGAGCGTCCAGCACGAGCTCTTTCACGCGCGTCTCGGTGTCTGGCGGCTGGTTCCATCGCGACTACAAGAACCTCGCGCCGGCGCGACAACGTCGCTGCAGTCGTTCGCGGACTACACGCCGTTCACGCGTCTTCAGCCCGATCGACGGCAGCGCCCATCACGTACTACAACGTCGAGCGCTGCGGCTCGTTCCTCGCGTGTCGACGGTCGACCTGACCGCGGGCAGCGATCGCACGCTGGCGTGCAACGGCTCTCGAGTACGCTTCAACGTCAGGCTGCCGCGAGGGCTGACGCATGTTTGGCGGCGGGATGAGCGAGCGGACCATCGGACAGATGTGCGACGAGAAGTGGAATCCGAACCTGCTGCTCTACTGCGACCAGACCAAGAGCGGCATCCCCTTCGGGACGCAGTTCAAGATCGCCGGCAGCGGTGCCGATGAAGTGTGGCATCCAGACGAGCTTCTCGTTCCAGAGCCTCCCGGGCTATCGCTTCGGTGCACGGCGCTCAACATCGACACCGGCATCGTCGCCGGCCCGAGCGGCCAGCCCGGCGCCACGTCGCTCGCGAACCCGAACGGTCAGGGCACGGTGTGGCTCATCACGAGAACACGACCTACCGGCGACGCTCTCCGTGCGTCGCGCAGGGCAAGTGCACGGCGGGTCAGTTCGTCAATCCGGGATATTTCCGCGGCGCAGCTGCCGAGGTGCCTCTCGTGCCGCCGCAGACCGAGTTCGGCGACCGCATCAATCAGCTCGATATCAACGTCGTGAAGTCGATCAAGATCGGCCACTCGACCTTGCAGCCGAAGTTCGACCTCTTCAACGTGTTGAATCGCTCGCCTGTCCACGCCGTCCCCGCAGTCAGAACTTCGGAACGACCGCGTAGATGCAGCCCTCAGTCGATCCTGGTTGGCCGCGTGTTCCAGCTGGGAGCGTTCCTGAGGTTCCTAGCGCACGAAGTCCATCGAGTCGGTTGGGGCGGGCTTCCTCGCGGAAGCCCCGCCCATTGTCAGAGCCACCCAGCAACTGGACAGATCCGCAGACTGCTCCTATCATCCTCGGAAGAATGCGCCCGCGATTTTTCCGCGTTCGGCCAAATCAGACACATCAGGAGCAGGGCATGAACATGTGCTGGCCAGAGCCGTCGTCGTCGCGATGCTGTTTGCGATGATCGTTTCGAGATTGTTGTCGCCGCCTGCGCTCGCGCAGGGCAGGCGGGACGATCGAACCGCTGTATTTTCCACCACGTCCATTTGAACTCGACCGATCCGGCCGCGGCGGTCGCTACTATCCCAAGCCCTTTGCGCTTTCAGCCACGAAGACCACGTTCAACGGCTCCGGAAGCCGTGAAGACCGGAAACGTCTACATCCTGTTCACCAAAGTCGCGAGCACCCCGCAGAACGAGCTGACGGGACCGCAGACCTCGGTCTGGCATTTCGGCTGGAACACACCGAACTCGCGGCAGTACGACGAAAAATTCCGCGCCATGGGCCTGCAGATTGCCCAGATGTGGGACGCGCTCGACGGCAAGCTCGTGGACATGTCGAGCGACGTGCTGCCCGGACTCCCGACGCAGGAGCAGATTCTCGAGATGCGCGCGAAAGGCACCAAGCCCACGCTCGAAGGCGGGTTCGGCTACCTGCGCGGGCCCGACGGCGCGATGATCGAGAACGCGCAGGCCGGGACAGCCGAGCGCTTCAACCACGTCCACATGTACCACGAGCATCCCAACTGCGCGATGGACTGGTATGCGCAGCACCTGGGCGCGCAACGGCCGCAGGGACGGGGCCGCGGCGGCAGGCGCCGGCACCGCTGGCGGCGGCGACTGCGAGACGCTGCTGTCGCGCGCCTCCGACGTGGCCGTCCTTCGCCAAGACCGGATTTGTTCGCGAGCCGTCAGGCGGGTGATCTCCGACCAAGGCGGCAGCAGGCGCGACGGCCGACAATGTCTCGACTTCGATCCGTCCCTGGCCCGGCGGCGGCTCTCGTGAGCACGCGCGGCAAGATCGTCGATCACTGGGCCGTGAGCACCGCCGATTTGTCGGCAACGGTCACCCGCTGAAAGGCGAAGGCGTGAAGTTCCTCGAAGAGATTCATCCATGGGGAAATTCGCGCGCGGCGATGATTGAAGGACCCGACCGGATCGCCATCTGAGCTCGTTGGAGGAGTGAAGTAACCGGCGCAGTAAAATGGACAAGCCTGGGATCGGTGGAAGGAGTGCACATGAGGGGCTCGAATCGTCGAGGGTCCTGGAGTCTGCTGGGTCGCCGCGGCGGCGGCTACGGCGCTGGCGGTGGTCTACCGCGACCCGACGTGACGGCCCAGGCTCCGGCAGCCGGGGCGATTCCGGATATCTCCGAGGGATCTGGGACAGCACCAACCGATCGCACCCCACCAACAGCGAGTCGATCCCGTGGGGCAAGGCGAACTTTCCTGAGTTGAACGAGAGAGCGCAGGCCTACCAAGAAGGTTTTTCGACGAGGCGATTTCGCCTAAATGCGAACTGCCAGCCGTCTACTCGCCGGCAATTGAGTTCGATCCGTAAGCTCATCGAAATTACGCAGATGAAAGACCGGGTGGTCTTCACCTACGAAAAGGATGACCAGGTTCGCACGGCGTGGCCTCGACGGACGAAAACCCAACGTGCTCGACATCGGGATACAGGGGTTCTCGGTCGGCCGTTACGAGGGCAAGCGCGCTCATCGTCGAGACCGATCACTATCGTCTTCGAGCATCACGGGGTTCGACGATTAGCAACGGCATCCCCTCGTCGCCGCAGAAGAAAGTCACCGAGCGTTACTGGCGCGAGGGCCAGGAACTTCGCTTCACGGTGACGGTCGAAGACCTGATGTTTCTCGGGAAGCCGGCATCCCTACACGTCGCGATATCTCGCCTGGGCCGAAGGGCTATGCAAGCTCGTGAAATTCGACTGCGACCCCGAGGCTTCAAGAGCGATGGTGAAGTTCCTGCCGGTGAGCATGCGTACAGGGACGGGGCCTGGGAATTAAGAATTTAGAATTAGAGTAAGAATTGGGAAAGGGCAAGCGAATGAACGCGAACCGATGGATTTCTGCGGCGGCCGTTGCGCTGATGGGAGCGCTCGTAGCTCACGGCGATGCCCGTGACGGCGCATCACTCGAGCGGACCGTTCTACGACTCCGAGCAAGCGTGTCGAGATCCAGGGGACCGTGACAGAAGTTCGATCTTCAAGAACCCGCACGCCGCGGCTCTATCTCGACGCCACCGATTCGACGGGCACGAAGGCTGGTGGCAGATCGAGCTCGGCGCTCCGGCGTCGCTCGTTCGCACCGGCTGGACGCCGGACACGCTGAAGGCAGGCGTAGAGATCAAAGCGCCGGGACAGCCCTCTCGCGCGGAAGGCGCACGCACACGTGAACTGCGCGCGGATTACCAAAGCCCGACGGCAGCCCGATCGTCTCGGGCGGGCGGGTGCAGGGAAGAACAACAGCCTCGAAATAGCGAAGGAGGCTGCGGCTAAGTGAGTGAGAATTAAAAACTTGGAATCAAAGAATGGCCGTCTGGGTTTGCCCTGCAGATTTTCTTGAATTCTTACGTTCTTAATTCTCTGCAATTTCGTACCTCCGACAGCCGTGGCGGCCGCAGCACCGCTTTTGACGACGACGGCGCTGGTGAGCGGCTCCCAGCTGCCATCGTGCCACGCAGCTTCCAGCGTGCATGCCGCCCGAAGCGGCGTTGCGGAATCTCGAGACAGAGCCGTCCGCGCCGCTTTGACCGCGCGAAATGCGGATTTCGCGACCCACGCCCACATAAGCGGTCATCCACCGGTGCACGTCGCACCACGATCTTGACCATCGCTTCCTCGGCTCTTCGGCGGCTGAAGGAATGAACTGATGCCCGCGACGGGCTGAGCGACGTTGAAGCTGTTGCCCAGCGGCCGACGAGCTGTGGACGTTGTTGCTTAACGGATTGATGTCTCGTCGTCGTTGCGAATCACGCAGCGTCTGTCCGACGCGCATGCCGAGCGACTTGCGCGGACCGTAGGCCATGCCTGCACTTCCGCTACGGTCGATGACTGACGGGCGCGGCAGGCGCTGGGCGATGCCAGGGAAGTCGTCCCTTGAGGCGCACGAGACACGTTGCGCGAGATGCCCGGCTCGGCGGTCGCGGCCGACCCTTCCTGAAGCATATACGCGCGCACTGCGTTCAAGCTGCGCGCATTTTCGGATCCACGCCGGCCGGATGATGGCGTTGCCGGGGACTTTCGCTTTGATCACGACGCTGCCTTGACGGGTGCCGCGGCTACCTGCACGCACGCCGCGGCGACAGCAGCTACCGCGGCGATGGCAGCGGTGAAGAGATACGAAGAAAACCACGAAGACGCGAAGACACGGAAGGAATCTTTTGAGTGCGGATCATTCCAGGAAAACCTTCATCTCGACGCCGCCGACACCTCTATTTGGCAACCAAATCCGGCCGGGTACTGAATGTTTGAGATGGCAGTTCTCGCAGGCGCGATCAAGGCCGTCTCCCGAATAGAGCAGCGCGGTCTTGCTCTTTCTCGTCGATCGCCTTCAGCGCGGCACTCGCGGCGATCGTGCAGTCCGTGGGCGAGCGTCGCCCACTGCGCGCGATCCGCGTTGACCATCGTTTCGATCCGTTCCGGAGGGAGCTCGATCTTCGGGTTTTCGGCTTTCTCTCGGGCCGAGCGATGTGACGCGCCCGGAACGAGCAGCATGTTGCTCGCTTCGATCATCGAAATCGCCCGCCTTCCTCACTTCCTTCCACTCATCGTCGGTCTTCGGCGCGCGCTCCTCAGTGCCGCTTGGCGGCATGACGACGACCTCGACCGAGTCCCACACGACATCCGGCGCTCGGATCCACGATGGAATCCATGATGTCCTTCACGGTGGATGTTGGTCTGAATCCCGGATCCGGTGCGGCGGGCGCCGGTGTCGAGCAAGCGATGGCACCGATCAGCAGGCAGGCACCTGCACTGGCGAGATACACACGCATGGTTAGAACCGCCTCTGAGTGTCTACGGACCTTCGACCAGTATCTTCCCGCTGAGGAGCGAATTCAACGTCGAGTCCAGCTCGTCGCCGTTCGCGGCAGAAAGGACGAGCCCTCCGGCGTCACGAACCGCATCGAAGCGCGACGCCGCGATGTCGAACGCCACGAAGTATACCGATGGACGCTCCGATTCAGGTCGTCGGGTGAGCGCCTTCAGGACGTCCTCCGGTTCGTATCCGTCTGTATTTTCGCCGTCGGTCACGACGATCAGGTGGCGGCGCGACATCCCCGATAAATCGAGTCCGTGCTTGCCGGCCACGATCGCGTCACCGATAGGCGTGCCGCCGCCCGTCTCGATCCGCTGCAGGTGCAGGCGGGCGCGTTCGGGGTCAGGCGCGACGAGCGGCAAGAGCGCACGGACGTTCGACGGCTCACGCTCGCTGAACTCCATGACGCCGACGACGACCGGTTCGTCCGGATGCGCTTTGGCATACTCGTCGAAGCGCCGCACCAGCACGAGAGCGGCGTCCCGCGCCACTTCGATCTTGGGACGCGGACCCGACTGGGTTCGAATCGATTCGGCCATGCTGCCTGACGCGTCGATCAGCAGCAGGGCCGCGATGCCATCCGCGGCGCGGCGGCCGTGTCGTGAGGTTTCAGCGCGTTTGCGATGGATTCGACGTCGTCGGAATCTCGATCGTCTCGATCGCCGGCGGGTCGATCGCGGGATCCAAGCCAGGCGATGAAGCTCGCGACGCCGAGCAGCAGCACCAGGTTGCTGAAACTGCGGTCGCGCAGGAAGGATCGCCTGGCGGACACCCTACGCAACCTTCGCGGCCACGCCGTCGCGCTCCGCGATCAGGCGGGCCGACGAGCGCGCCGCTGTGCAGCGCGCCTTCCATGTAACCCATGAAGGCGTACGACGTGTGCTCCCCGGCGAATCGGAGGCGCGAGTTGTCGCGCCAGAGAAGCGGCCCCTGGCTCGTCACCTGTCCGGGTGCAGGAAACGAATATGACGCCTTGGCCCACACGTCCGATGGCCAGTCCATGAACCGGCCTCGCACGAATGCGGGCCGAAGTCCCTTGTAAACCTTGGAGAGCTCCGCGAGGTAGCTTTCGAGCTTGAGGCTGGTCTGCGCCGGCCACGAGCGGCACACGTCCGCCGAGGGTCCGCCCGAGAATGCGACGAACGCTTCACCGGCGCCGGGCTGGCCGTCAGTGCCGTGCCACGTCTGATTCACGGGCCCATCCGACAACGTGTCGGCCGCGAGATCCTCGCGGCGCCAGAACGCATCGCGAACCGCGATCAGGCATTTGACGTTCGTGCCCATCTGCGGGGCGAGTGACGCCGGAAGCACCGGGTCGAACGCGATCTTGTTCCAGACCGACGGCGGCACCGTCACGATGACGTCCTCGGCCTCGAGCGTCTTGCCATTTGCGAGACGCACTCGAGCGAGGCGATCGTCAACCGTCACGCCCGTGACCGGGGTGGACAGCAGCACGCGCCGTTCGCCGATCTCCGTCATCAGCCGTCGAGCGAGCTGCTGGTTGCCGCCCCGACAGCGATAGAGCTCGGTCTCGGTCCAGTACGCTCTCGAGCTGATGGCCCTTCACCATGGCGAGATTTCCGAGATAGCTTTGCCACTCGGTGCGGACGCCGGCATCCGACGACATCATGGCGTCGATCGCAGCCTTGCACTGCGGCGACGCCTGCAGTCCCTGAATCCAGGACGCGAGCGTCCGGCGATCGAGCGCCTCGGCGCCGGGCGTCGTCCAGGGACGATCCGCGTCGGTCACCCGCGCGGCGTCGGCATCCATGGCCTTGACCGCTTCTTCGAGCTCCTTCCAGAGCGCCTCCGACTCGTCTTCCCCGAGCCGCTTGCCGTTGAGCACGATCGGCGCCTCGAGATCTTCTTCGGTGACGTCGAGAAACGTCAGCTTGAACCGCTGCGCGTAGGTCACCCACGTCGGGTGGTTCTTGCCGATCAGCTCTGCTCCACCTTCGACGTTCTTGCCGGGCACGAGATCGCTGGAAGCTGACGACGCGGCCGCCGACGCGGTTTCTGGCTTCAACGACCGGTCACGTCGTAGCCGGCCCGCGTGAGCTCGTATGCCGCCGTCAGTCCGCTGAAACCGGCGCCGACGATGACGACGCGGCGGCCGGACTGAGCGGCAACGTCGAACCGGTTGCTCAGGAGCACGCCAGCGGCTGCCGCGAGACTCGCCTGCGGCATTTCGCGCCGCGTCATGCCATCGGTCTTTGGTCCGAACTTCCGGTGAAGCTGCCTGTACGGTTGCGGCATCAACGCTCCTATTCAACCGTGAACCACTGAACTTCGACGCGCCGATTCTGTTCGGAATCCTTGGCGATCGGCTCTTCCCATCCGCGTCCGACGACATCGATGCGCTGCGACCGGGATGTTGTATTTCTCGATCAAGCAGCCGCCGGACTTCGCCCGCGCGATTCTTGCTCAGCTCCATCGCCCGCAGCGCCTGCGTGCGCACGTAGGCTTCGCCGCCCTGCTGGCGGAATTTCTCCACCAGCGCGTTGTCCACGTGGCCGCGCAGGAGCAGCGTCGATCCCGGACTCACCTGCACCAGCTTCTTGATGGCTTCCAGGTTGCGCATGTTGTCCTGATTCGCCATGTCGAGCGACGCGGAGTTCGCCTCGAAGAAGAACCTGATGTCCTTGCTCAGGAGCGGATCGGCCTCGAGCGTGCCCTTCGACGCCGTGCGGATCGGCGCGATCGCGATCTTCATGTCTTTGTAGGCGCCCGACTTCTCGAGCGCCTTGAGATGTTTCAGATCCGCGAACTTGTCCGAGTCGATCGGGTCCTTGATCAGATCGCTGCCGTAGGCGTAGATCGCGGACTGGTAGATACCGCCGAAGCTGCCCGCCGCGTCGATGTCGCCCGAAAAGAACGCCAGGTTCTCGGGCAGATTCGACAGATGGACCGCCGCGAGCTCCGACTTGGTTTGTTCCCTGCTCCACTTGAACGGACGGCCGACCATATCGAGATAGGTGTCGGGCTGCTCACTCACCATCTTGTTGCCTTCGAGCACCCCGTGGACGAGCCCCGCAACGATCTCCGGGTGCTCCTCGGCCAGCCCTTGTGCACCACCATCACGTCCGCAATGATCAGGAGATTGCGGTTCGTCGTCAGCACGTGCGCCTTGCCCGCGCTCTGAGCGACGACCTCCGAGGTCTTGGGCTCCCAGGTCACGCACCCGCGCGAGACGGTTCTTGCCCGACTTGATGTCGCTCAGGAACAGATCGCCCGCGCTGAAGCCGTCTTCCGTGTAGATCAAGTTGATCTTCTCGGGATCGGGCGTCGCATCGATGCTGCCGAGCGGCTGGACCGCGAGGCCCGCTTCCTGCGCGAGATAGCGGATGAAGAAATCCACCTCGGTGAACTGCGCCGTCGCGACGATCTTCCCCTTCAACGCGTTGATGCGCTTGATGTCGCTGCGCACCAGCAAGCCGTCGGCGCCTCGCGAGAAGCCGATCTGCACCGGGACGACTGCGTGGAGCTGCTTGCCATAGGCAGCCAGGACGTCAACCGTGGTCACCGATGCGGCGACCTTGCCCTCGTTCAGCTCGGACCAGTTCTCGTCTTCGCTGAGCGTCAGCTTGACCTTGAAGCCGTGCTGCTTGAAGAAGATCGAGTTCTCGTTCGGCTCCATGCCGCCGTTGGCGGCGATCAGGCCGGCGTAGCCCGCATACTCGCTGATCTCCACCGGAACGGTGTTGTCTTTGAGCTGGAACGCCGCCGGCGGCGCGAGCTTCGGCACCTCGACCTGGACGGCCTGCGACTTCCGGCGACTCGGCACTCTCTGGCGCAGTCGGCGCGCGGAATCGCCGGGCGCGCTGCCGCTCCGGTTGACGACCATGTAGCCGCCGAGCGCGATGAGCCCGCCGATCAGCAGAATCGACAGCAGCTTCCCGAGAACGGTGAATCGCGGCTGGTCGGCCATCATCCCTCCTTCGGTCCGATTTCCTTCTGCGACGCGGCGCGCTTCAGTAGCGGGCGCCGGTCGAAATGCCCTGACTCGCGAGAAATTCGGCGAGCGCGTTCTGCTCGAGCGCCTTGCGCTCGTTCTCCTTCTCCTCGACGTGCTCCATGTTGACCATGTCTTTGGCGACGCGCGCCTTGCCGGCCGAGACTCTCGTAGCGCTTCTGCAGGACCTCTTCGACGGTCTTCATCGTGTCGCCGAGATCGCCGACCTTGAAGGCCACGCTCGACGAGCGCGGTCGCGGCCTCGGCCTGCGCCTCTTTGATCTTGACCTGCGACAGCTGCGTTCTCGAGGCGGCGGATCTTTTCCTCGAAGTCTCTCTGCGCCAGACTTCGCCTGACCGCAGATTGGCCTGATAGGCCTCTTCGGTTTCCTGGAGCTCGCCCGTGTCGACGGTCAGGTCTGCCTTCAGCTCCTGGAGCTCGCGCGCGGGCTGCCTGCGAGCTCCATGTTGCCCGCGCGATGGTTCGCGAGAATGCGGCGTTCGAGGTCCTGCGCCTTCACCGCCTTGGCACTTCACCTGGCTCTTCAGCCGTTCGGCGACGCCCGCCATGCGCGCCAGCGCCAGGTTGTAGTTGCGTCATCTTGTCGCGGAATTCCTGCCGCGCCGCTTCCATGAGCGCCTCGGGATTGCTCTCTTCGATCCCGCTGATGAACAGACTCAGGAACCCGGTGAAGAGACGACCAATTCGCGCGAAGACCGCCATTAGACAAACCTCCTCAGTGCTTCGATTCGATCTTCTATCGTTTCGGGATCCAGCTCACGGCATGCGGTCCGGCAGAAATCGCGCGTCGGTGCACTCTTTGACCGCCACGAGATCCATGTCTGAGTTTTCGGGTGTGCGCGCTCGGTCTCACCTCGCGGAACACCTCAATCAGCAGTTCCTTGAGCGCGCGCTTCGGCTCGGCGGAAAGTTCCCACGTTCTTAAAGCCCTGACGAGTACCCTTCGATTTCGTTGCCCCCGAGAGTGATATTGTCCGGCAGGTCAGGCACGTCCTCAGCGGCAATCGCCAGCTTCATTTTTCCGGCGATGGCGACGATCAGTCCGCGTCGCTCTTCTTCGGTCTGCGGCGGAAAGAGCGGCATGTGCACGTCGAGACGGCCCTGGCGCTTCAAGTCCACTTCGAGCAGATCGGGCCGCGACGTCGCGAACACCCAGATGATGCGGCCGCGGTTGCCGGTCTCCGACATCTCCTTGGCCAGCATCGCGTGGACACGGCCCGACAACCCGCTGTCGTCCGCCGCCTTCCCGACGGCCGGCAGCCTGATCGGCTTCGTCAACGAACACGACCACCTGTCCGATCGCGCGAAGCACGGCGAAAATCTTCTCGAGGTTCGATTCCGTCGCGCCGACCCAGCGGTCGCGGAAGTTCTTGAAGACGACGCACGGTACGCCGAGCTCGCCGGCCCAGCACTGCACGAGAAACGTCTTGCCGGTGCCGATGCGGCCGGCGATCAGGTATCCCATGGGCAGGGCGCGCAGCGGCGCCGCGCCTGAGCAGCTGACCGTCTTCGCGAAGCCATCGCCTTGACGGCGTCGTGGCCTGCGACCGAATCCGAGCGTGAACGGCGACTCGATGAACTCGAGCAGCCCCTGGCACTCGCGCTCGATCACTTCCTTCTTCCGATCGGTCAGCCACTTCGGCGTGATGCGTCTGACCGTTGCCGAGCGCGAGCGCGATCGTGGTGCGCGCGCCGACGCGGCTCAGACCGGTCAGCCGCGACGCCGAGCACCTCCATCGGAACCTCGCAGCGGCTGCGCAAGTCGGGAAACTGGGAGGCTTCGAGCGCCGTCGATGTACGTGCGCATCTCGGCTTCGCCGGGCAACGGCAGGTGAATCGACACGGTGTGCGGATTCTGCACGACGCAGCTCGTTCAGATCGTGCAGCCCTTCGCTGATGAACACCGTGATGATGTTCGACTGCAGGATGGCCGGATCGTTCGCCCAGCCGAGCGCCTTCACCACGTTGGCGCTGAACGGTCCGCCGAGCTGCACCGCATCGCCTCGCGGCACGGCAAACTCGGCGAAGTCGACGATGACGGCGATCTTGCGTGGTGCGCTCTGAGCTTCGCCGCCGACGCCTCGAGCGCGCGCAGGTTGAGCGTCCGCAGCAGGTAGCGATCGATGAGCTCGAGCGCCGGAGCCAGGCTCGCGAGGAGCGTCATGGCCTGCGCTCCCGGCGATGAGCCAAGCGACTGCTCCAGCCAGCTCGCTCCAGTCTTCGCCGCCGCGCGCTCGCGGACGCCGCGGCTGCGATCGTAGTGAAGCACCACGTCGTAGCCGGCGAACATCGCTTCGTCGAGGAAGCCTTGCAGGGACAAGCAGACGGTTGCCGGCAGGCATGAGATCGAAGACGTTGCCGTGCAGGATGAACTGCGCGGCCGATCCGGTCCTGAACAAGTCGCGGAGCCGGACCGCCCAGCCGGGAAGCGGATTTGCCGCCGCCGTGCTCACTGGCTCTCCCTGATCCGGCATCGAGGAGCCGAGCCGGGGCGGCTCGGTCAGAAGATCTTCCATTTCTCCATAGACTTGCTGCTGGTCCCGAATCCACTGCGCAGTGCCGCCGAGCGTCGCGGCTATCTGATCAATACGTTCCGACAGCCGCTCAGGGTCCGTCGACAGCGCCGCCTGCTCCCGAATCAGCTCCACCTGCTCCTGGATGCGGACGATCTCCGCGTCGAGAAACTTGATCTTCTCGCGGGCGTCGGCCTGCTGCGCGATCCGTTGTCCTCAGGATATCAGAGCTGGCTGTTGAGGCTGCGGCGGAGATCGTCGCTGATGTTCGGAGAGGAGACCTCCGCTTCGAGCTCCTTCAGGCGCCGATCCAGCGGCTCGCTGCGGCTCGCGTCGCCGATGACGCGCTCGATTGCCGCGCGCGCGACGAGCAGCCGAAGATACATCCACAGCAGACGACCGAGTCCCGCGCTTTGCGCTTCGAGCGCGACATCGCCGCCTTGCGCCTGCTGCTCGAGGATTCCCCGCAGCGCGCGCGGCCAGCGCGTTGTAACGCCGGCGGTCGCCCTCGCCGAGACCTTGCAGAAGTTCGCCTGATCTTGCGCTGCCAGTCGCGTTCGGAGCCCGACTGACTGGCCGCATCAATCGCGCGCTGAAAGCGCGCGCGTTCGTCGAGGACCAGTCAGGTATCCCAGCTCGAGGCCGGCGCCAAGCAGCCAGAAGCCGAGGTTGACCAGACCGAGCAGTCCGAAGGCTGTCACGCCCACCAGTTGGGCGCGACGAACATCCCGAACGGACGGGCGTTGAAAGCCGCCCGCACGTAATCGAAGAGACCGCGGCTCCGGGGCATCAGCGGTACGGACATTCTACTGCGACCTGCCAATCACGCTGGCGAATCGGCTCGTCTTGCAGCGCTCCTTGCAACGATGCGCGAGCCTCAACTCCAGCTCGTCTGTCGCGCGTCCCGCCGGAGTCTACCGCCATCGAGAATCCTTTACTTTGTCCCGGCAATGTGCGAGATTTCGCGTGCACGGAAGTCCTCTTTACTGTAAGTTTCGGCGCCACCAGGAGGGCGAAATGATCCGACGTTTCACAGCCAGCCTCGTCGCGAGCCTGCTCATCTCCGCAGGTCCGGCGCTCGCCCAGGGCGGCGGCGCGCCTGCCAGGCGAAGGCCACGACCCCGGAGATTCCGTTCGAAGCCGTCAACTTCCTCAAAATGCCGGACGGCACTGCACATGGGCGAAGCTGTCGGCGTCGCCACCAATTCGAAGGGCCATGTCTTCGTATCCACGCGAAGCGGTGAATCCGCGCGTGTTCGAATTCGATCAGACGGGCGCTTTCGTCAAAGAGTTCGGCAAGGAGCAGCTACGGGTATGCGTTCGGCCACGCCGGTTCGCGTGGACAAGGACGACAACGTCTGGGTCGTCGACGAGGGCACCAACATCATTCAGAAGTTCGACGCGAACGGGAAGCTGGTGATGGTCCTCGGCAAGCGGCCGGATCCGCCTCGACCAGCTCGCCGCGATGCCGGGTGGCGCGCCCTACTCCGGCGCCAACCGTCCGTATACGTTCCATCGGCAGACCGACATCGGCTGGGATCCGCAGGGCAACATCTTCGTGTCCGACGGCTACGGCGACAGCCGCGTCGTGAGTTCGACACAGAACGGCAAGTTCATCAAGGCCGCCGGCAGCGCGCGGCAACGGGCCGCTGCAGTTCAGCACGCCGCATGCGATCTCTGTCGACGCCAAAGGCATGGTCTACGTGGCCGACCGCGGCAACTCGCGGATCATCGTGCTCGACAACGATCTGAACCAGAAGGCCGTGTACGACAACGTGGGCGCGCCGTGGGCGGTGTTGCATCACCGCAGGGACCGCACCAGTATCTGTACACGTCGAACTCGTTCCCGACCGGCAACAACTTCGATCAGGTCAAGGACACCGGCGAGGTCTACAAGATGGAGCTCGACGGCAAAGTTCTGGGCCGGTTCGGCAGCGGCGGCCACGGTCCCAATGAGATGAGCAGCATCCACCAGATGGACTGCCGGGACGAGAACGCAGCTATGCGTGGCCGAAATCACCCAGTGGCGCGTGAAGAAAATCACGCTGAAACCGACCAACCGTCCGCCGACGGCGAACTAGGAGGAGCACACATGAAAGGGTCCTCCAGGCATCTGTCGCGGCGGCCGCGCTTGCGGCCGGCGTATCTCTGACGGCACAGTCGGTGCCCGCGCTCAACTTCGACGGCGCCACCGACGTGATTACTCTGCCGTCGTACGGCGAGGTCGCCGGCGTCGCGACCAACTCGAAGGACAACATCTACGTCTACGCGCGCACCGGACACGCCGGTGGCGACGCTCGGTGACGAGCGCACGTTCTATCACGGCGGCTCGCGCATCTTTCAGTTCGACGGCAGCGGCAAGTTCGTGAAGGAAATCGGCCAGGGCGTCTACGCGGTCAACTTCGCGCAGAACATCCGCGTGGATCCGCAGGACAACGTGTGGATCGTCGATGCCGGCTCGAACATGCTCGTCGAAGTTCGATCCGAACGGCAAGGCGCTGATGGTGCTCGGACGAAAGCCGGAGAACATCCCGGTGCGGCCGGGGCCTGGCATTCCGGCGAGCATGCCCGACGTCAAGTCGGCAGAGCTGCCGGGCGCGGCGCCGAAGCGGGTCGTGGCGGCGGCGGTGAGGGCGGCGGGCGCGGCGGGCGCGGCACGCCGGGCGCCGGCATCAACGGCGACAGCTTCAACCGTCCGTCCGACGTCGACGTGGGACAAGGCCGGCAACGTCTACGTCGCCGACGGATGCGGCGGCAACAACCGCATCGCGAAGTTCACCAGGGACGGCAACTTCGTGAAGACGTTCGGCAGCACCGGCTCGGGTAACGGACAGTTCAACGGCATCCGCGGGCTCGTCAGCGACGCCGCTGGCAACATCTGACGTCGCCGACGCCGGCAACAAGCGCATCGTGGTCCTCGACGGCGAAGGCACGTTCAAGTCGGCGATCACCGGCATCGGCACGCCGATGGCGATCTGCATCACCGGCGGAGCGAACCAGTTCATCTACAGCTCGAACTCGAACGAAGCCGAGAGCACCGAGAACGGCGAGATCTACAAGGTCCGGACGACCGGACAGGTCGTCGGCCGCTTCGGCAGCGCGGGCAAACTGGTCAAGCAGTTCGGCATGGCGAACTCGCTCGACTGCAGGACCGGAAAACAACCTGTGGGTGGGCGAAGTTCAGAACTGGCGCGCGCAGAAGGTCACTCTGAAGTAGATCGAACGCCGGGTCTAAAGACCCGGCCTACATGTGGAGGAAGTGCCGCAGGTCGAAAAGACCTCGGCCGCTTTTCTGCTGACCTCGACCTAACCCCCTAATCCCTACGCCCTACTCATTTCTTGACAGCGATAGCCATGATCTCGAACCTCGCTCCGTTCAGGAGCGGGCCCGATCCCAGGAAGGCGCGCGCGGGAAAATCGCCCGTGAAGAACGTGCGGTATGACCTTGTTGAACCCATCGTCAGTTCGCGACGTCGGGCGTAAAGATCTGAACCTCGACGAGGTCGTCCATCGTCATGCCGGCGCTCTTGAGGGTGGTCTGAATCGCGGTGAGGCCGGTGGTCGCCGCCCGCTTCGGCCGTGTCACCCGTCCCCAGCATCCCCTGACAGATACAGGGTGTCGCCCGCCATCACGGCGCCGCTGAATGGCGGCTGCGTCGCGGCCGCCGGGTTGGCCGCCGATCGTCCGTTGATGTAACGCCGGGCTGGTTGCGCGCTGGTGGCGTAGTAGAACCAGCCTGCGCCGATCATCGATGCCAACTGCGAGTGTGAGCGCTCTATTCAACACGAAACGCCTCCTTCATGGCAGGTGCAGTTGCCAGAACTTGCTCATTGGTTGATCGTCACGAGCGCCACGCGATTGACACCGCTGCAAGCCATCGCGATGATTGCCGTCTCTGGTCGGCATCATGTTCCGCACGACGCCTCCGCCCGACGGGATCGCCCACGTCTGGAACTTCTCGGTCTTCGGGTCGAAGCGGACGAGCGTGTTCGGCTTCACCGCCGACTCGCTGTACCAGATCGACATCCTTCGATCGTCGTGATCCCGTAAGGCTGCGACTGCGGGCCGCCGGGCGATGCCCATTCCTTCACCGCGCCCGGTCTTCGGATCGAGGCGACCGAGATAGCCGCGCGAATAGTCCGAGTACCAGATCGCGTCGTCGCTCGTGATGGCAATGCGGCGAGGACGCGATGTCGGCGTTCGGCAGCGGGTATTCCTTGACCGCCATCGTCACCGGATCGATGCTGGCGACGCGGTTGGCGCCGAACTCGACGAGGAACAGTGCATTCGTGGAACTGACGACCATTCCGTACGGCAGCGAGCGCGGCTGCGGCATGGTGATGAGCTTGATGTCGCCGGTCTCGGGATTCAGACGCCCCACCATGTTGGCCTGCTGCAGGGTGAACCGAACAGGGTGCCCTTCTGGTCGAAGATCGGCGTGTGCGGATCGCGAGCCGCCGGATCGGGCATCGGAGTACTCGGTGATCGACGCCGGTCTTCGGATCGAGCTTGCCGACGAGACCCTTGGTGTTCCCAGTGATACCAGATGTTGCCGCTCTTGTCGACCGTGAGCCCGTGTGGTCCCGAGCGCGGGCGTCTTCAGCGGAATTCCTTCATCGCGCCGGTCTTGGGATCGAGACGTCCGAGCACGTTGGCCCACATCCCGGTCCACCAGATCGAGCCGTCGGGCGTCGCCAATGGATCGTGCGGGCGCGAGCCGAGCGTCGGAGCGACCCATTCCTTGATCGAGACCGAGGCGCTGCCCGGAATCAGCACCGCCTTCGGCCGCGGTTTCTCTGGAAAATTCTTCGCCAGGTACTCGCCAATCGTCGCCCGATCGCCAGTCGGGACCTCCACCATGCTGGTGAAGAGCTTTTCCCAGTCGTCGCGGGTGCCGCCGCCGGAATTCACGACCAGGTTGATCGCATGGCACTTCGTGCAGGTGGTCTGGACCAGCTCTTTCCCGTTGCCTTCGGGCAGGGACGGGGGCCGGACCGCCCCGCTGCGTCACGACCGGAATGACCGAGAGCGCGATGAAGGTCAACCGTGGCGGCTGCCGTGCACGAGTGATTTCGAAGTCATCATTCCTCCACGCGAGAGGTCCGAGTCTCATCGCGAAATGATACACCCCGGGGTTCTCAGGGTTCTCAGGGTTCTCAGGGTTCCTTGAGCACCTAGAGGAACCCCGGGAAGCTCTGATAGTCTTGCGCTCGCGTGACCCAGCCCACGCTTGCCCCTCATGCTCAGCGGCGGAGGCGCGCGCGCCGCGTATCAGGTTGGCTTTCTCCGGCACCTGGCGACGCGTCATCCCGATCTGGCGCCCGGGAATTCTCACCGGCACGTGTCCGCCGGCGGCATCATCGCCTCCTATCTGGCGGCCCAACCCCGGTCGCTTCGCCGACAAGGTCGCCGCGTTGTCGACCACCTGGAGCACTCTCGGGATCGACGATGTGTTCAAGGTCGATACCCGGCATTTGACCGCACGCGTGGGGCGGTGGGCGCTGAGGCTGCTGTCGGGTGCAGCGCCTGGCGCGCCGACGGCGCGCTCGCTCGTCGACACCGCGCCGCTGCGATCGCTGCTCGTCCGAATGATGCAGGCGAATCCCCGACGGGGTGATTCCCGGAATCGCGCGCAGCATCGACGAAGGACGGATGAACTCGATCGCGCTCACCGCATCGAGCTACACGACCGGCCAGTCGGTGACGTGGGTGCAGGCCGCGGCGCGTGGAAGGTTCTCACCTGGGAGGGGCCGCAGCGCGAGCGTCGGCGGTCCGATCTGCGTCGACCACGTCATGGCGTCGGCCGCGCTGCCCTTCTTCTTCTCCCGCGGTCGAAATCGCGGGTGCCTGGTATGGTGACGGAGGATTCGAGCTGACGGCCCCGCTGTCGCCCGCCATTCATCTCGGGGCGAGGAAGATCACTGGCCGTGTCGACGCGCTACGCGAGGTCGCGCGCAGAGGCGCGAGTGCCGGCGGTCAACGGGTATCCGCCTCCCGCGCAGGTCGCCGGCGTCCTCCTCAAACGCGGTGTTCCTCGATCTGCTCGACGCCGACGCGCTGCGCGTGCAGCGGCTGAACGAGCTCGTCCGATCGACTGCCGCCCGAGCGACTGCCGCCCGAGTCGCGCGATTCGCTTGCGTCACATCGATCTGCTCGTCCTGCGGCCCTCGCGGGATCTCGGACGGATGGCGAACGAGTTCGAAGCGGCGCTGCCGAATCCCGTTCAGATTTCTCATTCGCGGCCTCGGCAGCCGTGAGACTGGTCGAACGACCTCCTCAGCCTCGTGATGTTTCAGGGCGACTGCATCGCGCGGCTGATCGAGCTCGGGGAAGCGGATGCGCGTGAGCGGGCGGAGGAGATCGATCGATTTCTGTTGGCCTAGTCAGCAATGAGCAATTACTGCGGGCGCCGGAACAGCCCCATAAAGACCGCCCGCCCGATGATGTGTCCCTGCATCGCCTTCATGACGTTGGTGCGCGTTTCAAACGCGTCAGCCGCGGGCTGGACGTCGATCTTCGTGTCGAGCGCGAAGATCTCGAACGTGTAGTGATGCGGTGGACCGGTTGCCGGCGCGCCGGGGCCGCGGTACATCGGACCGCTGGCGCTCACTTGACGGCTGCCGTCTTTGAGCTCAGCTCCCTGCGGCATGCCTTCCGGGAACGACGTGACCGTCGGCGGAATATTCAGACCAGCCAGTGCAGCTGATCGTCGGTCGTGTGATTGCGCGAGACCTCGAGGTCGTGCATGTGCAGCACGAAACTCTGTGTCGCAGGCGGCGCGTTGGTCCATGTCAGTGCCGGAGAAATCTGGTCACCGGCCTGGGTGTATTTGGGAGGAATGACGGCACCGTCCGGGAATGCCGTGCTCGTGGAGCGTCATCGCCGGCGCCGGAGGTCCACCGGCACGTTGTCCGCCACCGGCCGGCGCCTGCGCAGCTGATCACGACGATTGAGAGCGCACACATGAGTGCGACCGTTCGAAGAAGTTGCATCGCGTTTCTGCTTCTGTTATGTCCCGAAGCCCGCAGCCTAAAGCCCATAGCCTTCACTGTCAGGCGCCGACGATTATCGCAAACAAAGAGCCCGCCGCACCGCGCTCTTTCGCGCGGCACAGCGGGCTCTAATCTGACCGAACTAATCCTAACCCTAACCCTAATCCTAATCCCCGCTTCAGAAGCCGAAGCGAAGCCCGAGCTGGAACTGCCTCGGCAATCTCGAGGTCGCCACGAGGCGTGCTCAGCCTCAGGAAGTCCGCCAGTGTTCCGACGGTCGTCGCTCGGGTTGGTGTGGTTCACGTGATTAGTGGTGTTGAAGATGTCACCGAACACGTCGAGCGGTGCGACGCCCGCCAAGCCGCTGGCGGTAGCTGACGCGCGTGTCGAGCTGCATGAAGCTGCGGCCCGACGGCGCTGACTGCCGGCCGCCTTCTTGTTCTCGACATTCGTGGCGGTGGAGTCTTTCTCGCCGTCCCGCTGTAGGTGCCGGCCGGCAGCAGGATCGAAGCAGGACGCCCGTTCTGGTCGGCATCGATGTTCTGGTCCTGAATGGTGAACGGTTGCCCGCTCAACGCGCGATAGACACCGCTCACCGTCAGAGCCGCGAGCTTCGGTGCCGCCGCACGGCCGCTGATGACGAGGGAATGCCGGCGATCGACGTCGGCGGGCGCGTCGGCTTAAGTCGAGGTTGAGGTCGCGACCCGACCTGGAACCTGGTGTTGCTGATGGCGCCCAGCCTGATTGGCGGCCGTGCCCCGCGAATGCCCGAGCGCATAGGCGCCCCGGAGGCTCCAGTTGTTCGCATAGCGCCTCTCGACCGTCAGGTTCATCGCATCGTAAGGTGCTGGTGCCACGCATCGTCGTGAGCAATCGCACCTCGCCAGCGTAGGGCGTCTCGCCGGGTTTGAGGGCTTCCGGGTTGAGAATGCCGGAACGGGTCCGTGCGGATGATGGAGCCCGGTCCGGCTGGTGTTCAACCGGTGCCGATGTTCAGGTCCGGATTGAGGAACATGTCGCGTCCGTTCATCCGGACCGTAGTCTGCCGACACACGCCACACTCTGAAAACGCTTCGCGCTCGTAGCGGACCGTGAACTGCTGGTGAGCTAAGTCTGGTCGTGCGCTCGGGATCGTCCCACGTCACGGTGCCGCTGAATTGACGGCTGGGCCTTTCCGGCGGGAAGTTGGCGTTGAGGTAGGCGCGATTTCAGGGGACTCAGTGTCGAGACCTGCGTCACCATGGCCAGCAGCGGGTCGGTGGCCGAGCCTGCCGTTCGACGGCCCGGGATCCGCGGAGTTCTGCGGGAACGAGGCGGTGACCGGTTCCTCGAGTTAGCTTCGTAGTCGAAGAGGAAGTTGTCCTGCACGGTTCCCGAGGAGCGTCCGATCGTAGAACATCCCCGGCACCCCGCCGCGGAACGCACGAGCTTCGCCCCTGCCGCTGGGATCCCAGCGGAATGAACCCGGAGGCGGGGCGAAATGTTGTTCCTGTCCACCCGCATCAGCTTGGTCGGGTCGGAGAACGAGGGGTTGTCGGTCTCGTCGATCGGGAATGATCTCCAAGTCGTAGCGGAGGCCCAGGCTGAGGGTGAGGCCGCCATTCATCGACCACTTGTCCTGCGCGCGCATTTCCCAGGTGTCGGATTTCCGGCTCGTAGTCAGAGCGCGCCCGGCACTCTGAATGGTGAACCGCCTCGGATACGTGAGGTAGTTTCCGGGCACGAAACGCCAGGTCGGAATAGAAGCCATACGTGCCGTTCGCGTTGCTGTTGTTCGGATTGCTGATCCGGGCGTTGCGAATACCGCGTGCCGAGCTTCGTGTCGTGACGGCCCTTCTTGTCCGGGATGAACCACGAGAACGTGTCCTGCGAGCGTGTAGGAATCGTCGAGCGAGAAATCCCATCGTGTCGTCGGCCTGCCCGTTCATGCTCAGGTAGCCCAGAATCGGCGGCAGCAGTCTCTGAGTCCTGAATCATCTGCTTCGGACACACCGTGCGTGGCGTACTCCAGGCTGCCGGAGCGCGCGCAGCCAGCGTTGAACCGTCGTCTGCTCTTTCGTCAACCCGCCTCGAACCGTGTTGACCTTGGTGTTCGACACGACGCTCGTCCAGGTCGCGACAAGGGTTTGATCCAGGTCGGTCTCGTCGTCGTTGCTCACCGGCGGTATCCTGGCGCCGTCAGGCACGTTGAACTGCGGGCCGATTCCTTCAGCCAGCGGAAGGCCACCGTATTGTTCCCTGAGAGCTGATAGTCGATTCGCCAGAGCGTGTTCCGCCGACACGTCGTCGGTCGTCATGGCTGTGCTCTGGACGTCGGATACGACTTCGACTGATTGCGCTGCTGCACCAGCCGCTCAGGCTTGCGAAAAAGTGCAGCTTGTTCCTGATGATCGGTCCACCGACCATTGCGCCCACTCGCTCTTCTTGACGTCGGGCTTCTCCGCCCCGCTCTGCTCAGCGAAATAGTCTTTCGCCGTCGTTCTTGCCGGTGAAGAAATCGAATGCCGAGGCCCGAAGTTGTTCGTGCCCGACTTGGTGACGGCGTTGATGACGGCGCCCGACGCGCGCCCGAATTCGGCGTCATGCTGGTTGGTGAGGACCTGCACTTCCTGAATGGCCTCGTTGGCCGTCCTCGCCTGGCCACCGACGTTCGAGCCCCGAAGATCGTCCACGTTGCCCGCGCCGTCGAACGTGACGTTGTTCGCTGCAGCCGGCTGTCCGTTGGCGAGCATCGTGTCGTTCAGAAAGCCGGTGGTCGGGACGAACTGGGCCCCGGCACGTTGCCGACAAACGCCGTAGCTGCGGTTGCCGGCTGGCAGTTCCGCGGCTCCTGCCCCGAGATGTGGCCGCCGATCTCCGCCGACGACAGGTCCACCAGCGGAGAGTCTCCGTGACGGTGACCGTCTCGAGCAAACCGACCTCGGCGTGATGTCCACGCTCCGGGGTCTTGCCGGCAACGATAGAGCCCGCGGCGCTCGGGCGCGGAAGCCTTCGAGCTTGGCGCTGAGGCGATAGCGGCCCGGCACGATCTGCGACGCGAAACCTTTGCCATCGGCAGTCAGAAACGAGCTACGAAAGGCGCCGGTGTCCTCGTTGGTCACCGTGACGTACGCCGGGCAGAACCGCGCCCTGCTGGTCCGTGACCTTGCCGGCAATTTCCGCTGTGCCTTGCTGATAGGCCGAAGCCGCCGCGAGTAGACACATCCGCACGACCAGACCGAGCACCCGTCTCTACGCATGTCCGCCTCCTGATAAAGGGCCGCCCTGCGGAGTCCGACGAATCAATCGGATGAAGAGTGCCGAACGCGGATGATGCTGCGACTGCCGAACAGGTAAGGAGCCGGACCGGTATGAGAGGCGCCGACGGAATAAAGCGACGGTATGAGCGGCGACGAGATAAAACGAAAGCCGCGCGGACGAAACCCGCGCGCGGCTGGCCTAGATCAGCGTGCGAACGTGGGAACGCGGCCTACTGCTGCTGCGCGCCCGGTGAAGTGCGACTCCTGCCGGAAAATCTCCTTGAACGCGGTCATGAAGCGCGCCATCGTCGTCGGTGCCGATCGACACGCGCATGTGCGTCGTCATCGGCGGGAACGGCCGGCCGACCGGCGACCTTCTTCGCGGAACTCCTCGATCACCGGCTGGATCTCGCGGCCGATGCGCGACCATGAAGAAGTTGGTCTCCGACGGAATCGTCTCGTAGCCGTAGCGCCTCGAGCTCGCTGGTCGTCTTCTTGCGGAGGTCGATGACCTTCTTCTTGACGTCGGCCTGCGACCCGCCGTGTCCTTGAGCGACGCCACGCCGCCGCACTTCACCAGCGCGTTGATGCTGCCCATGCGTACGGCCGCATCTTCTGAATCAGTCTCGGCGGCGCGATCGGCGTAGCCGAGGCGCATGCCGGCGAGCGCCGCGATCTTCGAGAAGGTGCGCGCGATGATCACCGGACGGCCCTTCGAGCACGTGCGGCACCGACGTCGCGTACGCTCGGGTCGTCGACGAAGTGGTGATAGGCCTCGTCGATCAGCACCGGCATGTCCGTTCGGGATGCCGTCGAGGAGCTGCTTGACTTCGTCCTTCGTCACGATGATGCCGGTCGGGTTGTTCGGGTTGCACAGATAGACGAACCCGAGCTCGCTGCGCGTGGTCGTTCGCCGCCTTGATCATCGCCGGCATGTTCTGGCGGTAATCCTTGTTGAGCGGCAGCTTGATCGCGTCGGACTTGATGCTGGTCGCGTGCTGATACACCGAGCTGTAGGACGGCTCGACGCCGAGCACTTTCTTGCCGCCTGAGCAGGAACGTCGTGCCGACGACGTCGAGGATCTCGCCGGAGCCGGCGGCCGAGCAGGATGTTCTCGGGCTTCACGCCGTGGTGCTTGGCGATCTCGCCGACGATGTTGCCGTCGGGATAGCCGTAGCGGTTCGAGTACTTCCACGCGCGAGTTCATCGCCTTCATCACGGACTCAGGCGGTCCCCAGCAGATTCTCGTTGCTCGCAAGCTTCGCCATCGGTCGTACTCCGGTGACCCTGGTGCGCTGCGCGGCAGTCAGGAACGGAAGGTTCGCAGCTGATCGTGGCTGCGCAGACTGACCGAGAACCTGCGTCGGGCGCAGGCCGGCATGCCCCAGGGCTGCAGCCACACCACCAAAGAAGCTGCGACGACTCAAAGCTCATGCCATTCCTCCGATTGGTGCGTGCCTGTTCCAGACCAAAAAGCTAGCTGGACATTTTACGCCCCAAGCCACATGAAGTCCGCGCCCTCAATCGGATGTTATGGCCGGGGATTCCGCGAATTACCGCACCGCACTGGGCGAGAGAAGGCCTTCGCGATGATCCGAGGAGCTCTCGCGAAGATCGACCTGTGGCTGCGCTTCGAAGCGTGATGGTCGCTCGCGACGTGGCGTCGATATCCTCTCCCACGACGAACGGGTCGCGAATGCGCTTGTTGTCGAACTGTGCGGCGAACTCGGGCGGCTCAGTCGAGAACCAGCCGTAAGGTTCCAGTTGTGATGGTCGACGAAGACGCCGGTGAGGATGCGTGGTTGTCCATGCCCACGAGCATGTGAATGCTGCCGTGGTAGGCGAGCTCCTCCGGCATGAGCTCCTGGGTCCAGAAGGCAAAGCCAGCCGGCTTCGCGTCGGGTCTCTTCGCGGAGTCCACTCGGCGTAGGCCGTGAAGTGCAGCGGATCGCTTGTCGCGCGGCGTGAACGCGACGGCTTCCGGGAACAACATCTTCAGGCGCGCCGTCGGCATCGGATCCATGAAGCCGAACTTCTTCGTCTGCGCGCCGACGACGACCGCGCCCGCGCTCAAGGCGACGAGCGCGGCAGCCAGTTTACCTTCGCCAGAGATGAATCGGTAATCGGGTAATTGGATAATCGAGTAATTGAATTGAGCGATTGACAGTCAGATTCATTACCAGTTCTGGTCATCGATTACCCGATTGAGGTCGGCCCTATGGCGTCTCGTCTGACGCCGCACATACGCGGCGATCGTCGTCGTCCGTCCTCGGCTGAGGTTCTTCACGGCGGGCGGCCATCAGCTCGGACCAGATGCCTTTTGCGCGCGCCCTGCTGGATGTCGAAGAGCTGCCGCATCGCATAGCTCGGCGACCGTCCGGCGAGCGGCGGCACGGGTCAAAGTCCGTGGAGCCCCTCGCCGCGGCAGATGGCGCACGCGCTCGGTCTTGCCGTTGCCGCCGGTCTCGACGAAGGCGTCTTCCCGCCCCGAGGCTGCCGACGGGCACGTATGCCGGTGAACGGCGAACGCGAAGGTCGACGCGGCGTCTCGGTCCCGCTCCGCATCGTCCGGGCGTCTCGACGATGCGTGTCGGGCGATCGGCTCGGTGGCGTACCTTCGAGCTTCGAAGCCATCCGCCCTAGCGACCTCGTCTTCGGCACGGTCTGACTTTCGACCACCTTGATCCACGGCGTCCATTTCATCAGGCAGAAGTGTCGGCGGCCGCCTGCAGCTCCTCGTCGGTCATGCCCTTTGGCGATCGTGATCATCACGTTGGTGTTCGCCTTGCGGGGTTCGGCGCTCTTTCTGGCGCCGCTCGGAAGTCGTTCATCGTCTTCCTGAAGTATCGACGGGCAGGCCGGCGACGCCGGCGTTCTCAGGGACGTCCCTTCCCGTTCGGGTAGTGACAGAGACTGCGACGCGCTCAGGTTGGCGTCCATGCGCGCCACGACATCGGGCATCTGCACTGGATGGTCTGTGGGGTGCCGGTCTGCGGGGCCCAGCGAAGCCGTTGCGAGATTTCCGTGAGGGTGAAGCCCTTGCTCGCGCCTGCAAGGATCTTGAGCGATCCGTCGTCGCCGCGCCGGCGGAGCGGGGGTGGCGCCAGGCGGCGGCGCCGGCGCGGACGTTCCAGCAGGCCCACTCGGAGGCGGATCGCCGGCGAGCGCGAATCCCCGCGGCCAGCAGGAACACGCCAAGGACTGCGAACAGGACGCGGTAGTTTTCAGCATCTCCAGATCCTCAAATTCTCAGATTCTCAGATTCTCAAATTCTCAAATTCTGCGGTCGCCTATCGTGTGCGAGCGAGCATGTAAGTCATCTTGACGACGAACTGGCGATCCGTCGGCTGGAAGGCGTCCTCGGGCAATCAGTCCGCTGGAGGCCGTTGTGCACGACGTAGATGGTCGCTCCCGGCCGGTAGATCCAGTTGAAGCGCACGCTGCTCGTGAACTCCTGCGTCTGCGTGTTGTATGCTGCTGAGCGTGCGGATCGATGCGCGCGGCGAAGGCGCGAAAGTCCACGCGGAATGGCGAGGTTGGCCTCGAAGGCGCCGTATGGCATGTCCACGTCGTTTCGATTGAACTGAATCTCGCCCGACAGCTGACTCGTGACCGCGCACGCCGACACGCGGCGTTCACCTGCCGGCGTGTGCCGCCGTAGAACTCGCTTGGCGAGAATGAAAGCTTCTCGTAGAAGCGCCTTGCCGGATTCGTGTTGTAGGTGAGGGTCCACTCGTCGTAGTTATGCTCGCCGATCCGGAATCGACCACGCCGGGCTGCAACGCGGAACGGCGCGTCGAGCACGTCCAGGTTCCTCTGATAGATCACGTTGGCGAACGAGCCGTCGTCAAGCTAAGCGCTGGTCATGAAGTGCTGGGTGCGTCCGACCATCCGGTTGGACTGATCCGTGATGTAGGTGAGCACGAACATCGGGTCCATGCACGCGGATGTGCCACTTGCCGGGCCGCGGCGTCCGGCTGATGTAGGCCTCGGTCGTCTTCACGCCGGTGCCGCTGGACGAACCCGACTTCGGCGTTGAAGTTGTCCTGCACGTCGAGATAGTTCAGACACAGGTTCCACGCCGGATCGCGATACGCGATGCGGCCGAAGAACGCCATGTCCTGGCCGTCCATGCCCGGCGTGTCGGTCTTGGCGAGATAGCGATCTGCACCTGCAGGTTCTTGCTCGAGCGCGAGGTTGGCGTCGGCGCCGATCGTGCGGTTGAAGCGCGTGCCGCCGCCCATCGATTCCTTGTTGACGAAGATGGCGCCGACGCGCGAGCGCTTGCAGCACGTCGCGGCTGTAGCGCGCCGACCAGGAAGTTCGTCGCCGGGCCTGCCGAACGCGTCGTCGGTCTGGATGTCGAGCACGCCGATGTTGTTGCGCTCCGACTTGCCGGCCACGCGCGCGCCGCCGATGATCGGAATCGGCGTGCCGGCGTCGGACAGGCCGATGCGGCGGCTGAAGAACAGGTCGGTCTCGACCGGCGTCGACGTGAACGCGCTGCCGGTGCCCATCGTGAAGAAGTCCGGCGTTCTCGAGGAAGAAGTCGCGCTTCTCCGGGAAGAACAGGCCGAAGCGCGTCAGGTTGACCTGCTGCTCGTCGACCTCGACCTGCGGCGAAGTCGGTGTTGACGGTGACGTCCAGGTTGACGCCGGCGGTCAGCACCGTAGCGCGCGTCGAGGCCGATGTCGCGCACGGAACGACGTCGCGTGCGCGGTCGGCGACTCGCTTGCGCGTCGCGCACGCCGCCGACCACGAACGGCTTATGCCGCGAGGTCGAGGCCGCGCTGAGACGCCCGACAGCCCGTGCAGCTGCACCGGCCAGGCTGACGCGCGTCAGCGTGTAGGCCTTGGGATCGGCGACCAGAACACGCTGCTCGTTCTTGCGGCGGATGTTGCGCTGGAAGTTGACGCCCCAGACCTGCTCGTCGCTCGGCACGAAGCGCAGCGGTGGTCGAACGGGATCGCGATCTCCGCGGTCCAGCCGTCGTCCGTCGATCGCGCGCGGCGGCGTCCCAGATCGCCGTCCCAGTTGCGGTTGATGTTGGCGTTGGTGCCGCGCGCCGCCGCCTTCGCCTTCGTCGAAGATCTGCTGCTCGAGCTTCGCGCCGAGCGGCGTCGTCAGGAACATGTAGCCGTTGCGCGAATCGTGGAAGGTATCGAGGATGATCTGGAAGTTGTCTTCGTCGAATCAGGCGATCGGCAGTCGCGGCGCATCTCGGTAGCCACGATGCCCGACGGGTCCGATGTCGAAGGCGTGAACGCGCGATGAAGAGGTGACTGGCTGTCGTAGCGACCACGCGCGACCTCGGTGCGCTCGGTCGCGCGCCCTCGCCGATGCGGCTCCTGCTGCGTGAACTGGTCGCATCGCCGGCACGGTCTCCCACGCCGGCTCGTCGAGGACGCCGTCGATCTTCGGCGCTTTCTCGATCTTCACGGCCTTGAGGACCGGGCGCTCGGTTCTCGCGTCGATCTGCGGCGACGCAGCCGCCGCCTCGTGCTGATGGTCCTGCGATCGGGCCGTCGACGCCGCCGCAGAACGTGATGATGCCGACGCACGCGATGATTCCAGTTCGGGTCACTCGAAGCACTCCTCTCCTCAGTTCCTCTTCCAGCGATCGGCGAGCGCGGTGCGATCCAGCATCGCGCCGCGCGAGGTCCCCACGCGCGAGATGCGGCGCGTGTTCCGGATGTCGTCGAGCGGATTGGCATCGAGCACGATGAAATCGGCGCTCTTGCCCTCCGCCATCGTGCCGAGATCCCTGATCCCCATCATCTCGGCCGGACGCGAGGTCGCGGCGACGATCGCCTGCGACGGCGTCAGTCCGAACTGGACCCACCGCGCGATTTCGTGATGGTCGGACCAGCCGAACGAGTGCCGCGCGGCAATCCCCGCGTCGGTGCGAGCACGAGACGCGCGCCGGCCGCCACCATGGCCCTCACATTATCGCCGAGCGTCTCGTCCCGCGCCGACTGGGCGGAGGCCGGCGGGCTGCAACTTTCTGCTCGAATCGTCGCGGGAACGCGGTCCGGATATGACTGATCGACAAAGGGATCGGCGTTGCAGGCCTCGCTCCGGTCGCCCTGGCCCAATCACCGTCGTCCGGTATGGTTTTCTCTGACGCAGTATCGCGATGTATCGTCGTCCGGTTTTCCGGCGGCCACCGTGTGCACGAGCACGTCGGCCCCGGCCCGGACGACCGCCTTCTGGTCTGCGAGCTGGATGGCGTGCGCGTGGACCATCATGCCGCGCTTTGTGCGCTTCGTCGATGACCGCGTTGTAGACCTCCGCCGGCATCTTCGGGTACGTCCCCGCCGATCGTCGACCCAGATCTTCACGTTCCTGATTTTTCGCGGCCATCGCGCGCACCGGCACTCCGCGCTTCTGCGGCCGTCGACACTTCGTGGACGGCGTGCAGCGCGGACGTGCCCTCAGAAGAATGGCATCCGGACCGCCGCCGGGCGGCGCCATGCCAGGCATGAAGAAGAACGCGCGACGCCGCTCCGAACTGCCCGCAGTCTGATCGCGCTGAAATGCGAGCGACGCGTCCGTGGGACTGCTGCCGACCGACTGCGTGGC
>ERZ1370068.11055-contig-9702_pt1 | contig 30262 bp, 31 predicted proteins | sample MGYA00561227_ERZ1370068 | MGnify/ENA primary metagenome ERZ1370068 (study PRJEB38410, sample SAMEA6850437) | metagenome | study: Metagenomic assessment of the ecological functions of the soil: analysis of the soil microbiota associated with the...
CGTTACGTATTGCCCTGCCACGTGCCAGCTCCGCGTGGCGCTAACGGTGACGGGCGCCTGGGAAACGGGCGGGAGTCGGGCGCCGAGGTTCCCGCGATCGGGTCCCGCCGGCCAGCATCGTGGCGGTGGCCGCCAGCGTCGCCTCCTGATGGCGCTGCGCCGAGACGGCGTCGTCTTCGTCTGGGGCCAGAACGGCGCCGGACAGCTGGGGCTGGGCGACGATGCAGCGCGTCCCGTGCCGACCCAGGTGCCTGGCCTCCTCGAGCATCCGCGCGATCGCCGCGGGCGGGGGCAGGCCTTCGCGGTTCGCCAGGACGGCGCCGTCTTCAGCTGGGGCAACAACCGGGACGGCCAGCTGGGGGCTCGGCGGCGCGGCGAGCGGCGGCTTCGTGCGGAGCCCGCGCGCTGTCGACGCGCTCGCCGGCTCGAGCGTCGTCGCCATCGCCGCGGGCTACTTCCACACGGTGGCTCGTCGGCGGACGGCTCCCTGCGGACGTTCGGCGCCAGCAACGTCGGTCAGGCAGGGAACGCCCACGGGCGTGGACGGCTGGCGCATCCCCTCGCCCATCCGGCCCGCCGGAACCGACTCGGTCGCGGCCGCGGCGAAGCCAGTATCACACCGCTCGCGCTGCGCCGCGACGGCACCGTGCTCAGCTCGGGGCAACGCCAGCGAGGGGCGGCTCGGTGACGGCACCTCCAGGCCGCTCACAGTCCTCCAGCCTGCCTGGGCCTCGGTCGGGAGTCGCGCGGCGTCGTCGCGATCGCGGCAGGCGAGCGCCGCTCGTTGATCATCGTGCGCGACGGCACCGTGGGATGCTTCGGCAGCAATTTCCTCGGACAGTGCGCCCAGAGTCAGGATTCACCGATATCACGCGGCCGAGGCCGTCCCGGGCAGTCAACGCCCTGGGTAGCCGTCTGTTCCGGTGTCGGAATCGCGACACGTCCCGGCGCCTTCGTTGATGGCGCGAGCGTTCAGGGAGGAGTCCGTGAAATACCCTAGCGCCCGGTCTTACGCGGAAAGCAGGAAAAGGTCGCCGCCATTTCCGGCGGCGGAATGGGACGCGCTGATCGCCGAGAACCTCGCCCTGCTGCGAAGCCCTCCGCCGGAGCGGCCACTTCGTGAGCGCCGCGCCGCTCGACCGGGTCGAGACGGCCACCACCGCGCGGGTGCGGCAGGGCAGGCCGGCCGCCACCGACGGTCCCTTTGCCGAGACGAAGGAGCAGCTCGGCGGGTAAACCGATCGATCGAGGCCGCGCACCAGGACGAGGCAGTCCGGATCGCGGGGCGGATCCCCGGCGCGCGCTTCGTGGAGCATCCAGGTCCGCCCGCCTCCTCGCGCACGACCCGCGTGCGTGCCCTGGGACCGGTGGGGTCAGGGGCCGCCGTCCTGAGGCAACGGGCCGACGGCGAAGCGCTGGCGCTGATCAGCCGATGCCCGGCCGGCGCCAGCATCGCGCGAGCGCGCGGGGCTCTACCGGGCCGCGCCGCCTTCGCGTAGACGGGAGTGGTGCCAGCCCGGTAGGCGGCCAATCCCACCCCGGGCGGCGGAGAAGTAGACGTCCTGGATGCGCTTCGTCCATCGATCCCCGCGTCCCGTCCCCGATCGCGATCCGGTCGACGAGGTGATCGGAAGCACTCGAGCCCGCTGCCGCACATGAACACCTCGTCAGCCACGTAGAGCTCGGTGCGGATCGACCTCGCGCTCCACCACCTCGACGCCCGAGCCTCCCGCGCGGCGAGGTGCATCAGGGTGGTGCGCGTGATGCTCTCCTAGGATTCCCGGCGGTGACGGGCGGCGCGACCAGCTTTGCCATCGCGCACTCATCATGAGGCACGCGCCCGGTCCCTCGGCCACCGTGCCGCGCTGGTTCAGGATGATCGCGGTGTCGTAGCCGTCGACCTGGCCTCGGTCTGCGCCAGCCGGCTGTTCTGGTAGCTGGCGCCCGCCTTCAGCCGGCGGTGGACCGTGTCGTCGCTGATGCCGCCGCCAGGAGGAGATGCGAGGCGGAGACGCCGTCCCACAGCGCCTCGGGCTGCGGCCACGGCACCGCCGTGATGTAGACGCCGTTGTCGACGGTCGGGCCGAGGGTGTTGAAGTTGTGGCGCCCATCCCGAAGAAGGCCACCGGCACGAAGTGGACGTCCTGGCGGAACTCGTTCGCCCGCAGGAGATCGAGCGCTCCCCGCCCGATCTCGCGGAGCGTGAACGGGACATCCAGTCGCACCGTCTTCGATCGAGCGCGCCGAGCCGCTCGAGGTGCTCCTCGCGCTTGAAGACGAACAGCTCGCCCGGAGCTGGGGACTCCAGTAGGCGCGCACTCCCTCGAAGACGCTTGCTGCCCATGAAGGCGCCCGCGCTGCGTCCGTGCAGCGACGCACTGTTCCCAGGGAATCACCTTGCCGTTCATCCACGCGTGCTTGGGCGCCGCACTGGGCCATGCTCGTTCCCTCGCGGATGGAGGCCAGCGTGGCGCGGGGGAGGCGGACGGATGAAGCCGTGCCCGCTGCCGGCGTGGCAGCCGTCGCGCGGTGATAAACGACGCGCGCGGGCCGCGGGTCTGATGATCAAGGAGGATGCCTACCGCAGAAGCCGCTCGGGAACGGCGCCGCCGAAGCCCGCCGTCTCCGCCGTCGAGATGGGCGCCCGCCAGCGCGAGATCTCGGTCTCCGAGTTCTTCACCAAGAACCGCCACCTCCTCGGCTTCGACAACCCGCGGAAGGCGCTCCTCACCTGCGTCAAGGAGGCGGTCGACAACGCGCTCGACGCGGCCGAGGAGGCCGGGATCCTGCCCGACGTCGTCGTGACGCTCGAGGTCGTGCCGAGCAACGGCACGCCGCCGCCCCCGGCCAGCCAGGCGACGCGGTTCCGGGTCACCGTCGTCGACAACGGCCCCGGCATCGTCCGGCAGCAGATTCCGCCGATCTTCGCCAAGCTCCTCTACGGCTCGAAGTTCCACCGGCTGCGCATGAGCCGCGGCCAGCAGGGCATCGGGATCTCGGCCGCCGGCATGTACGCCGCAGCTCACGACCGGCAAGCCGGTGCAGATCACCTCGCGCACCGGCGCGCGCGCCGCCGCCCACTACTTCGAGGTGCAGATCGACACCAAGAAGAACGAGCCGCGGATCTTCGAGAGCAAGAAGATCGACTGGGAGCATCCCGCGCGGCACCCAGGTGACGCTCGAGATCGAGGGGCGCTACCAGAAGGGCCGCGCCTCGGTGGACGAGTACCTCGCGGCAGACGGCCATCGCCAACCCGCACGTGACGCTCGTCTACCACGCGCCGGAGGGCGAGACGCGGGAGTACCCGCGGACGATCCACGAGCTGCCGCCGCCGCCGAAGGAGATCAAGCCGCATCCCTACGGCATCGAGTTCGGCGTCCTCCTGCGGATGCTCCAGGACACGAAGAGCCACTCGCTCGCGGGCTTCCTGGCGAGCGACTTCAGCCGCGTGTCCTCCGCCCTCGCCCAGGAGATCTGCGAGACGGCCAAGCTCTCGCCGAACGCCAAGCCGCGCAACGTCCACGGCGAGGACGCCGAGGCGCTCTACAAGGCCATCCAGACGACCAAGATCATGGCGCCGCCGTCGAACTGCCTCTCGCCCATCGGCGAGAAGGCGATCCTCCACGGCCTCTACAAGCAGATCAAGGGCGAGTTCTACACCGCGGTCACCCGGCCGACGGCGGTGTACCGCGGCAACCCGTTCGTGATCGAGGCCGGGCTGGCGTTCGGGAAGGGCCCGACCAGGCGGCGGCCGGCCGCGGACGCGCCGGCGGTCCCGCTCGCCGAGGGCGAGGACCGCGAAGGACGACGGCGAGCTCGCCCGCGTCATCCGCTACGCCAACCGCGTCCCGCTCCTCTACCAGCAGTCGGCCTGCGCGACGTTCAAGGCCGCGCTGGAGACCGCCTGGCGGAACTACGGCATCACCCAGTCCCGCGGCGCGCTGCCCGCCGGGCCCGATGGTGGTCTTCGTCCACATGGCCTCGGTCTGGGTGCCGTTCACCAGCGAGTCCAAGGAAGCGATCGCCGACTACGACGAGATCCGCAAGGAGATCAAGCTCGCGCTCCAGGAGTGCGGGCGCCGGCTCGGCGTGTTCCTCCGCCGCCGCGAGCGGGCCAAGAGCGAGTTCCGGCGGCGCAACATCTTCGAGCTCTACATCGAGGAGGTCGTCGAGGCCTGCGCCCGCCTGAAGGGCGCGCGCCTGCCCGAAGCAGCGGCTCAAGGACCAGCTCCTGAGAGATCGCCGTGAAGCGGACCGGCGGCACGCGGACCGACGAGATCCTGGGCCACGACAGCGGCCCGGAGGGCCTCCCCCACTCGATCATCGTCACCGCCGAGGGCCCCGAGGGCGAGGCGCCGGAGCTGCCGCCGGGCGGAGCCGCTGACGCCGAGAGCCGCCGAGCCCGTCACATCCGACGGGACCGGCCGCGCGCGCCAACGGCGGGCCGCCGCGCCGGCAGGACGCAAGGCCGGCGCCCGCCAGCGCCCGGCCAAGGCGGCGCGACAGCCCACGCCGACTCCCAAGCGGAAGGAGAGGTAGACGAACCGCATGGCGGCGAAGGCGAAGACCTCGGGCGGTCGTGAGAAGAAGCTCATCAGCGTGGCCGACGCCGTGATCCACGGCCGCCGAACGCAGCAAGGATCCCGACCCTGCCATCCCCGTCCGCAGCCTCGCCAACGTCGAGCTTCAACGAGAAGCGCGGCATCATCGAGATGGGGAAGGCGCAAGCAGGAGCGCACCTTCTTCAACGTCGGCATGGCCAAGAAGTTCATGCAGACGGTGCTGGTGGCCGACGCCCTGGTCGAGCTGCAGCGGTCGGACCTGACCACCGTCGCTCCGCGAGATCTACTACCGCAGCAAGCACACGATGAAGGACTCGCACGAGAACACGTTCGACGCCCAGAACGAGTCGGACCCGCTGATCGAGGACCTCGAGGTCACGCTCGCCGCGCTCCGCGAGGAGCTCCACGTGCGCGCCGAGAACCGCGGCAGCATCGTGGGGCCGCTCGTGCTTCGGCGACGACGGCGACCGCGTGGACTGCGCGCGCCTCGGCAAGGGCGGCTACTCGGTGCCCTCCATCGTCGAGCCCGAGTTCATCCAGATCCGGCGCTGCACGGCCGACTTCGTCCTGCTCGTCGAGAAGGGCACCCAGTGGAACCGCCTGTCGGAGGACAAGTTCTGGCGCCGCTACAACTGCGTGCTGCTGACCGGCAACGGCCAGCCGCCCCGCGGCGTCCGTCGCCTCGCGCGGCGCCTCCACGAGGAGTACAAGATCCCGGTGTACGTCCTCGTCGACAACGACCCGTGGGGCTACTACATCTACTCGGTCGTCAAGCAGGGCTCGATCAACCTCGCCTTCGAGAGCGAGCGCGATGGCCATCCCCAAGGCCAAGTTCATCGGGCTCTCCAGCGCCGATCCCGAGCGCTACGGCCTGCCCCGCAACGTCGGCATCAAGCTCAACGACAAGGACATCGGCCGGGCGAAGGAGCTGCTCGAAGTACCGCTGGTTCCAGAAGAAGCCCTGGCAGGAAGAGATCAAGCGCATGCTCGCGAGCGGGCTCAAGTACGAGCTCGACGCGCTCGCCAACAAGGACTTCCGCTACCTGCACCAAGACCTACCTGCCCCGGAAGCTCAAAGAGCGAGGACTGGCTGGACTAAACTAGGCCCGCCTGGCGGGCGCCGTCCGGCCTGTCAGGGGCTCGCGGTCCATGACGTCGCTAGACATCGAGCCCGCCTTACCGCTTCGGTCTCGAGCGTCCGTCCCGTAGCGACGTCAGGGCCTGATCCCGCCCAGGCGGGTCGAAGATGTTCCGGTGATGCGCTCGACGAACATGTCGTGGCCCCGGAGGCCGGTAGGCCCACTCGGTCGACCCGCAGTTGAAGACGGTCCCCTTCCCGCGTGTGAACGTGACCACCGCGGCCGTGCCGTACCGGTACTTCTCGAGCCCGCCGGGGTGACCTTGCCCTCGAGCTGGCGGACGACGCGCCTCCAGGTCCCGCTGGTCCCACACGACCTCGCGCTCCGCGGCACGGCCGCTCGCCGAGCGACGCGGGGGCGAGCGCCAGGATCTCGGTGCTCGCCGGTGCGCCGTCGCGCTCCGGTCGGGTACGGCAGCCCGTTCCGTGTGACGAAGTCGAGCCCGTCGCACTCGTAGCCGACGATCCGGTCCTTGCCGCCGAAGACGTCGCCGTACTCGAGGTGCGTGCCCTCGAAGACCCAGTGACCGGGCCGGTACACCATGTAGCCGCCGGACGAGCGCGGCATGAGTAGCCCAGGCCGTGATAGCCGCCCCGCGTGAAGGAGAGAGCCCGAAGGTCTCGCTCTCGGGTCGCCCGGTGCGCTGGTTCGACCACATCCCGGTGAGGTACTTCTCGCGCGCGCGGTGCCGTAGACGGGATCGAACTCGGGCACGTACTTGTAGCAGACCATCACCTGGCCATCCTCCTCGAGGCGCACCTGCCAGAACGCCGCGTTGCCGATGAAGAACGCCGCGTTCCCGCCCGCCGGATCGAAATCGTCCACGACGTCGCGCTCCTGCCAGCGACCAGTACTCGTCGTGGCCGGCGGACGTCAGCATGCGGTAGCCCTCCACCACGCCGGGGTCGCGATCGAGATCGCCCTGGACGCAGTAATCGACCGCGTAGCCCTGTTCGCCTCCAGCCACGGCACGAAGATCGACTCCCACGTGCTGGAAGCCGGCGAACGCGCGTCCAGTGGTGGTAGCCCTGCTGCACCTGGCGCGGCGAGCGCGTCGAACACCGGCCGCTCGCCGAAGCGCCGGAATCCCGGCGTTCGATGTTGCGGATCGTGCTCGGCAGCGCGGCGCAGGAGACCGCGCTGCCAGGGCCGCTGGAAGCAGAGGCGGCACGCGACGGACCGGTCGTCGCTGGCGTAGAGGCACTTCCCGCCCCAGGTGTTGTACGCGGCGTAGGTGTTCGTCGACAGGATCATCAGGATCCGCGCCGGGCGCTTCGCGGCCGGCGCCCGCACCACGAAGAAGTGGTCCCACTCGAGGGGCCCGCCCCTGCGCGTCCTCGGCCCTGAGCGGTCACCGCGTAGTAGCCGGACCGCCAGTCCTTCGGGATCCGGAGGCCGAAGCCGTCCGGCCAGCCGCAGCCCCGGCCGTAGCGCGTCGGCCGGCGTCGGGTGGAGCGTGCCCGGATGCCGCTCTTCGTCCACACGACCTCGCGCGCGGCGCCGACCCGCGCGATCTCGATGGAGTAGCGCGACGCCGAGGTCGACGGTGTGGAACCGCACGGTCGTCGCCCGGCTGATAGCTCAGCCGGTCCGTGTAGCAGAAGAGGCCGCGGTCCCCGGGCCGCGTCAGGCGGTCCTGGTCCGTCCCGACCAGCTTGATGATGAGGGAGAGCCGCCCGGCCGGCGGCATGTAGGACACCGCGTCCGGGGCGGCCGCTGGGCGAGCAGGGCCTGCGCGCGCGCGTCGAGTCGGGGCTTCGGCATGGCGTGGACTCCTCGGTCCGGAGGTCAGCGCTCGGGCGTCGTCCTGCCGCCCACTCGCGGCGGCGACGGGTGCGATGCTCGCGGGCGGCGCGCGCTTGTCAAGGCGCCGCCGCGCTAGACTGGGTCGACGGCCATGCCGAGGAGGACGGGAAGCGGCGCAGAACGCACGGAAGCTCACCATCCGACCGCTCATGCCCCGACTCTGGCCGGCGCTCGAGGACCTGTTCGGTCCGAAGGGCGCCTGTAACGGCTGCTGGTGCATGTACCCCACGATCGGCAACGCCTACCGGCGGGAGCCGGCGGCACGGAACCGGGCAGCCTTCCGTGAGATCGTGCGGCGCGGCCCGCCGCCCGGGCTCTCGCTTCCACGGCGTGCTCACCGTCGGGTGGTGCCGGCTCACGCCGCGCGCCGCGGTGCCGTGGCTCGATCGGACGTGGCGGCTCCGGCGGGTGGACGACCTGCCCGTCTGGTCCGTGTCCTGTCTCTGCGTGCGGAAAGGTTATCGGCGGCGCGGCGTCACGTCCGTCCTGATCGCCGCGGCGCTCCGGAGGGCGAAGCGCGCCGGAGCGCCAGCGCTGGAGGCGTATCCGTTCGACGCCGCGGTGTCGCCGAGTGCGTCGGGCACCGGCTACGCGTCGACCTTCGCGCGCGCAGGGTTCAAGACGGTCGCCTGCCGGGATCCGGCGCGCCTCGATCATGCGCCGCGCCCTCAGGGCGCGGCCGTCGACCCGGCCACCGCCTCGAAGAACGTGTAGCAGAAGGTCCCGTCCGGCTCCGCAGCGGTGCGATAGAGATCGCGGATCCCGCGCGCCCAGCTCTCCGCGTCGATCAGGCCTTCCGCCACCGCGCGCTCGCCGACACCCTCGACCATCGCGCGCAAACGTCCGCCGCGTGAAGCCTTCTGACGAGCCCGGGCGCGGCTCTGGTCCACGTACACCATGCGGGGCGACACGCGGATCGTCCTCGAACCCCGCCTCGACGAGGCGCGGGTAGAGCGAGCGCCTGATCAGGTGAGTCGCCGCCGCCCGCGCCTGCAAGGCGATGGAGACAGTCGATCGCACGCTGTGCCGGCGGCGCCCGCGGGTGGAAGCAGGCGGAGCCGTGGTCACCCTGCGATGACCGTGATCGTCCCGCCCGGTATCAGCATGCGCTTCAAGGCGGCGAGCGCGTCGCCAGGCCGGTCGAGGTGCTCCAGCACGAAGCAGACGAACACGTGGTCAAAGCTCGCCGGCGGGAACGGCTCGGCGTAGAGAGTCGGCCTGCTCGAACGTCACGTTGGTGAGGCCCGCCGCGCGCACCCGCTCGCGTGGCCGCCGCCAGGGAGGCACTCGAGATGTCGATGGAGAGTGATGGCAGCCTGGGGGCTCTGCGCCGCGAGCGTCACGGTCTGGGCACCGACTCCGCAGCCGGCCTCGCGAACCCGGGCGCCGGGGATAGCGCGTGTCGTGGTGGAGGAGCTCTGGTCAGCGCGCTCGCCTGATCGACCAGCCGCTCCGCCTCGCGGCCGGAATACCCGTGGACGTAGTCCCGCTCGACGGTCACGCTCGGCTCCTCGTGGGCGCGCGCCGGGCGGTCACTCGAGGCGGTAGACGCGCCGCGCGGTCCCGCTGAACATCGCCCGCTTCTCCGCCGGCGAGGCGCCGGCGGTGATCCGCTTGAGCGCGTTCCAGTACGCGGCCCAGCCGATTCCCATCTTGTCGACGGGAAAGTTGCTCTCCGACGAGGCACCGCGACGGGCCGAACAGCTCGATGCCCGTCTCGATGTACGGGCGCCAGAGCGCCGCCAGCTCGGCCGACGACGGCGGCCGGGGCGCGGTCCGGTAGTCGAAGGCGGCGAGCCGCATCATCATCCCGCCGAGCTTCAGGTTGACGTTCTCGCACCGGGCCAGCTCGGTCAGCCGCGCCTTCCAGCTCCTGAACACCTCGTCCCGCTTGCCCGCGTACGGGCCGTAGCCGAGCGGCCCGCCCACGTGGCCGAGCACGATACGGGCGTCGGGCAGGCGCGCGCCAGGTCGACGACGTCGGCGAGCTGGGGATGGAACAGCCAGGCGTCGAGCGACAGGCCGAGCCTGGTCAGACACTCGAGGCCAGCACGGAAGTCCGCGCGCCGGTAGATGTGGGGCCCCTGATGGCCCTGATGTTCCCGATCACGTCGCTCGCGTCCCATGCCCCCGAGTGGCGCACGCCACGGAAGCGTCCTCCCGCGGCGCGGAGGTGCGCCTCCAGCACCGGCTCAACGCTGGTCGCCGAGCGTGAGGTCGGCGAACCCCACGATCCCCGCCGCGACGCGCGCCGATCCGTACAGGCCGCTGTCGCTCATCGCCGCCTGGCCGGCCACGAACTCGGTCTCCCCACCGGCCGCATCTCGTCCGGCCCTCGTCGCGCGGTACATGGAGTGGCACTCCATGAACACGGATGCGACGAGGTTGTGGCCGGTGGCCACGTCGGCCAGAAAGTCCTGCAGGAAGTAGCGATGACCGCGCTGGTCCCACAGGTGATGGTGCGTGTCGATGATGGGGAGCTCCGGCGCGAGGATGGGCTCGGGCGTGGCGAGCGCGAGCCAGGCTGGCATCCGGGGCATGGATCCGGCCGAACTGGGTCGGGCGGGCTGTCATCGCGCTATCTCCCTCGTTGACCGGGCATCGGCTCCCATCCGCACACGACCATGCCACACCATCTGGACGAGCGACACGGTCCGCGGCTCGCTGGCGTCTGTCATTGCGTGACCCAGCGCCCTCCACTCAGTCGCGCCCCGGAGGTTGCCGGGACCATCGATCAAGGGCGGCACGCCGCACGCGAACCCTGTCGCTGAACGGGCGCGTGTCGGCGGATGGCCTCCGCCCGTCAGGCTTCGCCCGCGTAGACCAGGAACCATACGGTCCCCGCGACGAGCGCCACCACCGACACCAGCGACAGGGCGAAGTACGCCACGTAGACCATCTCGAGGCGGCTGAGGCTGTCGAGCCTCCGGAGACGCGACCACAGCGACTCCCGGACGAAGCGGACGGCGTCGTGGTTGAGCGTCGGGAGGCCCAGCCACTCCACCAGGATGTGGTAGCCGTCCATCTCGAGGAAGCAGAACGGGTAGAGGCTGACGAAGAAGGACTGGAGCTGCAGGATCGCGGACGCCACCAGGAAGCCCTGGATCAGGCCCGGCGACAGCATGGTCGGCGATCCAGAGGCAGAAGCGAGCCCAGGAAGAGATGGAAGAGCGGGCCCGCCACCGCGTTGACGACGCGGGCGCGGCGGCTCGCCATGAAGATGTCGGTCGACGTCGGCGTAGAACGTCGGGATGAAGCCGTGGAGGACCGTGAAGCCGAACTCGCGCACCCGGCGCTCGATAGTGCACGCAGGCCAGCGCGTGGATGACCTGGTGGTTGATCGACCGGTGAGCCAGAACACGAGCTTCACGAGGAGGATGGCGATGATGCGGATGGCTGCGCCAGCCCGTGCGTCACCTCGCCCAGGTCCTTCCAGATCTGGATCCCGCCCTGTGGACCCGGGCCACCACCGACGACCAGCGCGAGCGACGGTCCACGGCGAGAAGAGGACGAAGCCTCCGTAGCGGTAGAGGCGCGCGAACAGATCGTGCGCCCGCCGGCTGGTGACGGTGAGGCTCTCGAGGGCGTGGAGCGTCCCCTTCCATGGCTCGAGCGCGCCGCGTTTCGCCGGTTGCGGGCCAGCACAGCGCCGGAGGCGCGACACGGGGCGCATCGTCAGCAGATCCGCCCGCAGGAGCTTCACGATCAGGGTCGGGATGATCTCGAAGTCGAACGAGCCGTAGCGCAGGAGGTACGCGGTGGCGATCTCGCGCAGCGAGGCCGCGCCCGTCCATCTGCCCCCAGAGGAACTTCTCGGCGTCGCTGATCTGGATGATCTGCTCGGTGCGGCGGCTCTTGAGAGCGTAGGGCACGACGCCCTGCTTGGCGTAAGGGCAGCCGGGCCAGCTCCCAGTCCGCGTCGGGAATGCGCTGGGGCCGGCTCTGCAGGTACGCGATCGCGCTCGGGATCTCGCGGACCTCGAAGCCGTCGCCGTCCTCCTGGCGCACCAGGAGCTCGAGGCGGCGCGCGCTTCGGCCGACCTTCCACCCTCTTGTTCCCGGCCTGGCTCACGACGAGGACTTCGGACAGCTACTTGTGCTCGACGTCCAGGCCCGTCGCCTCGAGCCCCCAGCGCGTGACCTCGGCGACCAGATCGGACGAGTCGCGAAGCCGCTTGAACGCCGCCTGCGCCATGTGCTGGAAGAAGCGTGGCGGCGGTCTGACGGGCTGCCGGCGATGAAGCGGCTCAGGCTGTCGCGGTCAGGCTGTACGAGGATGCGAATCCACCTCGGCCTGGCACGTCGCCGAGCGGCGGCGCTCGTCGCCGAAGACGCTCATCTCGCCGAAAGCCTCGCCCGGCTCGATCGCCGCGAGGACCTGCTCCGATCCGGCCCGGTCACCGGCTTAGAGACCACGATGCTGCCTTCCTTGAGGAGGAACAGCTCCTCGCCCGGGTCTCCCCGTCCGGAACAGCACGTCTCCCTGGCTGGAGACGCCGCTCGCGGAAACTCGGCCAGAGGGCGCGGAGCACGGACTCTTCGACGTCCTGGAAGAGCGGGACCTGGCGGAGGAAGCTCGATCTCCGGGCAACTCCGTCAGCTCCGCCCCGCCGACGGCGCGGGCGGACACGCGCGCGCCGGGCGATCCTCTAGGTGGCCCATCGCTTCAGCATGACCTGTTCCAGGGCGTGCGTGCTCCTCCTCCGAGCCTTGGGTCCCCCGGCCGAGGGCCAGCATGATGATCGAGTGCTCCTCTGCCGTCAGCTCGTACCACGCGAGAACGGCGTCCGGATCGCGAGACTGAGATCCGCCAGGAAGTCCCGGTCGATCATCACCCGCCCGACCAGATCCTGGATCGCCTTGCCCATCATGATGTCATCCTACCGCCTCCGGAACATGCCTGTCTGTCCCGATCGCCCGGAAGGCGCAATCTAGCAGAAAAATGACGATTTCGGAAGCCCCGGCCCGGAGTCCGCGGCGGCCGTTCCCTCGCACCGGGCGCGCGGCCGGGCCGGTGGGGCCGCCGCCGGCGGGGATGCCCGCCTCGGTGTGCGCGTCCTGGGGTAGGGATGAGCCATGCTCAAGGGCCTCGATCCCCTGCTGAGCCCCGAGCTTCTCCACGCTCTGGCCGCGATGGGCCACGGAGACGAAGCTGGTCGTGGCTGACGCCAACTTCCCGGCAGCCAGCGTTGCCCGACGCCTGATCCGGCTGCCGGGCACCGGCGGCCCACAGGCCCTCCGCGCCATCCTCTCCGTATTGCCGCTCGACACCTTCACCGAGACGCCGGCGGCCGTGATGGCCGTCGTGGGCGACCCCGAGGCCGTCCCGCCCCCGTGCGGGAGTTCCAGACCGTCGTCGATGCCGCCGCGGGTCGGCGCGATGCGGATCACGAGTCGATCGAGGCGCTTCGCGTTCTACGAGCGGGCGCGCGCGGCATTCGCGGTGGTCGCGACAGGCGAGCCCCGGCCCTACCGGCAACATCCTCCTCGTCAAGGGAGTCGTGACTCCCCCTGACCCGGACGGCCGAGGCTGTCCAGTAGGCGCGTCGAGGCTTGCCCGCGGGCGCGGGGCTACTTCTCGACGTAGAGGGCGGGAAATTCTTCTGCAGGCTCTCGACCTTGCGGCCAGTCGTTGTACACGATGTAGGGCTCGTCGGGGTGCCGGTCGAGGTAGTCCTGGTGGTACGCCTCGGCCGCGTAGAACCCGGCGAGCGGGACGACCTGCGTCACGATCGCGCGCGGGAACGTCTTCGACGCGGCGAGCTGGTCGATGAAGGCCTGCGCGCCCGTCTTCTGCGCGGGGCTCGTGTAGAAGATCGCCGACCGGTACTGGGTCCCCACGTCGGGGCCTTGCCGGTTGAGCTGCGTCGGGTCGTGCGCCACCGTGAAGAACACCTGGAGGAGCTGCGCGTACGAGACCGGGCAGGATCATAGGTGACTTGCACCGACTCGGCATGCCCCGTGGTCCCTCGGCTCACCAGCTCGTACTGCGCCGTGCCAGCCGAGCCGCCCGCATACCGGACACGGCCTTGCGTGACGCCCTTGACCCGCTGAAACACCGCCTGGACGCCCCAGAAGCACCCGCCCGCGAACACGGCGGTCTCCTCGGCCACGCGGCCGCCTCGGAGGCCGAGACGTCCCGGACGGTGCGCCGGCAGCTACGACGGCAAGTGTCAGGCGCGACGGACCAGCCACACACGAGCCGCACCGGATCTCTCGACGCATCGTCCCCTCCCTGCCAGGGCGCGTTCGCGCCGTCGTCCCTGCTGTCTCGTCTCGCCGGCCGCGGCCGGGGCCTGGTGGGCACTGTGCGCCCAGGAAGACCCTCGGGTGTCACAACCGCGTCAAATCTCCGGGCTCGCCGCCCGGCGCCCGCGCCCTCGGACACGCCCTTCCGGGCAAGCCGTCGCGAAAAGGCCTCCCCTCGATCAGGCGTACCCTGGAGACAGAATGCCGATCCCCAAGGCCATCGCCCGCCTCAATCTGATCGTCACGAGACCCGATCCTACGCCACATCGCCTGGTGGGCGCCGGGCTTTGCCATGGTGACCCATGTCGGCCGGACGGAGCGGCCAGGCTCGGCGCACGCCGGTGAACATCTTCGCGCACGGGCGCGGCTACGTGATCGCCTTGACCTACGGCCGCGACAGCGAGTGGGTGAAGAACGTCCAGGCGGCCGGCGAGTGCGTCGTAGAGACGCGCGGCCGGCACATCCGCCTGGTCCGCCCGCAAGTGGTCCGCGACCCGTCCCGGCGGATGATGCCCTGGCCCGTCCGCCTCATCCTGCGGCCTGATCGGCGTGACCGACTTCCTCGTGCTGCAGCCCGCGGCGGACGCGCCTCGCTAGCCACCACCGGGGCCGCCAGGCTCGCCCCGCGCCGGCCTGCCGGCGTCTCTACCCCGCTCATCAGCGCCACGATCACCGATGCCCCACCACCGCGCCGAGGGTGAGGCGGCCGGGCCGGATCTCGCCGATGAGACACCCCAGCACAAGGGTGAGGAACACACCACCATCGCGGGATGCTGCCGGAGCATCTCCACGAACGAATGCCACATGGGCGAGACTTCGCGCTCACCAGAGATACATGGCGCCGATGCCGCCGATGCAACTGGTTTCGCGAGCCTCGGTTCGCGACGATCGGGCTGTCTGCCGCCTCGTCGGCAAGCCAGGAGTAGACAATGCCGGCTCCGATGGTCCACTTGGGGCTCAGATGGACCAGGACCACCAGCCAGCCGCGCACGTCGCGGATGCCGGCTCCTGCCGAATAGACAGGGCAGACCGCTCGCCACCGAGTCCTCGGGCGTGATCCCGAAGTTCTGGCGCATGTACGCGCCGCTGCCGTAGGTCACGCCGCTCCCCGCGGTGAGCGTCACCGGGCGAGCGATCGGATACGCGCCGTAGACGTTGGCGCCCACCGTCCAGCCCCACTCGCTGTCCGTCACGTTCCAGAGGGTCCAGGCGCTCGTCCCCACGACGGATGCGCGGCTCGCCGGGCTGGTGCCAGTCGTAGCCGACGAACAGGCCGAGGTCGATCGACATGTCGACGTCGTGCACGCGATTGACGACGTCGTCCTTCACGTCGAGCGGCCGAACCGCAGGATCCCTTCCGGCCCGAACCGCCAGTCCTCGGTATCGAGGACGTTCACCCGAGAGGTCGTTCCCGATCAGCGTCATCGCCCGCTGCCCGAGAAACTGCCACCGCGCCAGGAGGATGGCGCCGATGGCGTAGTCGTTCGACCCGATGTAGTCGGGATAAGCGCCTACGCCGACGGCGACGAGAGTTCCCCTCGGGCAGGGGCACCGGCAGCGCGTTCCATCTTGCGCCCTTCGCCGAGCCGCCCAGACCACGAGCGACAGTGAAGCCAGGGCCGCGAGCCGCAGGATGCGCCCGGTCATCGCTGGAAGGGTAGATGACCATCGCGCTCATGCCGTCCTCCTTCGGTCCGTGTTCACTGCCTCGCGGTCTGCTCGATGAATTCCGAACGCCGCCGGCGTCTGCGCCTGGGCCGCGCCGACCACCGACAGGGCGCACAGCAATGCGACAGAGCCTGAGCCTGACCGTCATGCCAGTGTCCCCACTGTGCAGCGTCAATTCCGTCATTTTGCCTTCTCGACGTCGGCCAGCGTCCATTTCTTGTCGAAGAACGCCTTGGTGCGGGGCATAGAGGCGGAGCATCAGCTCTCGAACTGGCGGGCGCGGATCGGTCGGCACCCAGTTCGATTCCTTGCCCGTGGGGCGCCAGTAGAGGCGAGTAATGGGAAGGCCGGGATCCGGGACGACGGGCTCGCCCGAATCCCGGCCCGCCCACGATGTCGGTCCCTACCGCCGAGCACCGTCACCGCCTCGAGCAGCGGGGCGGCGTGCGGAGTTCTTCACGGTGCCCTTGATCAGAATGTCCGTCGGGGTGACTTCCTTGCCGAAGTAGCGCATGATTCAGCTTGCTGCGGACCCCGGCCACCGAGCCGTCCACCGAGAAGCCGCCGTAGAGCCCGCTTCGCCATGGAGTAGCTGACGAGGTCAGCGCTCAACCCGGCCGTCGCGGCCGCCGCGCCCGCCCCGACCGGCCCGGCGGTGACGCTGATGTCGGCCCCGAGCTTCACCTGGGGGCTGAGCAGCTTCGTCACCCCACGCTCGGTCATCGCCAGGATGATCACCTCGGCCACGTCGGCGCCGGCCTGGAAGCCGAAGCTCGCCCCGCCGAGCGTGTAGAACGCCGGGCCTCTCCACGGCTCGCCGGGCGCGCTCGCGCGCGACAAACGACGCCGCTGCCGCCCGACGCCCCGAAGATGAACGCGCCCCGGATCCCATCTGGGGCATGATCAGCATTCACGTGGGCCTTCTTGGCCAGCGTACGGAGCCCGTCCATGTTCGAGTCCTTCTGGAACTCGTCGACGCTCAGCTTGGCCTTCTCGACCAGCTGGTTCGCCTCCTGGACGTCGTCCGCTGCCCAGGCGGCGCGCCACGCCGGACAGCGACAGCCCCATCGCCAGCATCGAGGCCAGCGCCCACGTCGCGCCCGCCCGTCTCCAGGTTCCGATTCCTCGTGACCGCATCGCGCTCCTCCTTCTCGACGCCGCCAGGCCGCCGCCCGTGGCCACGGGCCGACCGAACGGCGATCGAGTCGTTCGGGTTCTCGCTACTTGCCGCTTCACCGTGGACTCGACGATCATCCAGCGATCTCCGCGCTTCTCGAGCTTGTACTGGAAGTCCCCGCGGCTCTCGCCGAGCTGTCCCTGCCCCTTGGCCGTCGCGTGCGTCGGGGTCGGCGAACTCCACGGTCCAGCTGGCATGCTCGAGAAGCGTCCGGTCGCCCCGCGCCATCAGCGCGGCCATGTCCTCCCGATACTGGACCTTCGACACCCGCCCATCACCCGCGCCCCGTCCGGTGCCGAACGCCGGCAGAGACACGACCTGGCGTCGTCCGCGATGCCCAGCAGGAGCGCGTCCAGGTTGCGCGCGTTGAAGGCCGCCCGCTGCGCCTCGACCGCCTGGTTGACGGCGCTCACGTCCGCCTGCGGCATCGGGATTCCGCCCGACGTCGCGCACCCGGCCATCACGGCTCCCAGGAGCGTCGCGATTCCAGCGATTCGCCTCATCGTGATTCCTCTCTTCCGAGCCAGTTCCTTGCCCGAGCACAGGGGTTCTGGTCTGAACCTTCCGGTTTCCCGAGACCAGGACGCGGACTACGGACCCGTCGTCACCTGGGCCACGACGCGGTTCCCCTAGCAGCACGCAGCGGCGCAAGCGCCGCCGCCATCTGAGCGCGTCACGGCCGCGGCCGTCGTGCCGGCCTCGTATCGCGTGCCGGTCACCGCCGCCGACCACCGCCGCCGCCGCGGGATCCGCCGCCGCCCGTGCGGGCACCGCCCGCCGACTGATAGTTGTTGACGCGTCTCGGGCGTTCGAGCGGACCTGCGCCTCGTTGTTGAGCGACTGCGTGCGAGGCCGGCTCGCTCACGCCGCCCCAGCCGCTGCCGCTGTTCTGCTGCCAGCCGCCGCCCGTGTTGCGATAGACGGTGCCGTCGCGGTTCGCGTAGACGTCGTTGCCGACTCGGGCGACGCCGCCCGACTCACCTCGGACGTAGCCCGCCGAGCCGGATTGGCCGGAATAGACGTTGCCCGTCGTCGCGCGTCCCGCCGACACCGCCTGACCGGTCCGCGGATTCACCGCGGCGCCGCGGGCGCCGTAGGCGTAGATTCCCGGTGTACGCGTTGCCGACGACTCCCGCGCTGCCCAGCCGCGACGGTGCCGGTGCGCGAGTTGTAGGACATGCCCGCGCCGCCTGCCCAGGCGTTCCCAGTCCACGCGTTGTAGCCTGCCGAGTGGCGGGTGACCGCCGCCGTCGTCGCCCCACCGGCTGTAGACGTTGCCGGTGGTCGCGGCCCAGCCGCCGGGGCCCCAGGCGGCGGCGCCACCGTACGGCCCGACGAGCCGGCCGTAGCTAGTAGCCGCCGTAGTGATAGGGGCCCCCACCACGGGTAGCAGCACCACGCCCAGCAGCCGGCCGTCACGGCCCCGAAGGCGCAGCCGAAACCGAACCCCATGACCCAGCCCGTCCACGGCGTGTAGGTCGGGGCGGTCGCGAAGCCGTAGGTGACGGGCGGCGCCGTACCAGACCGTGCGCGTCGCACGACGTGTAGGTAGTAGCCGGTGCCGTAGACGACCGACGCCGTCGGACACGTACGACGCTGTAGTAGCCCGGCGTGTAGCCGACGTACGACCACCTGGGGCGTGGCTCGGTAGACATGAACGTAGGTGACGTAGTGGAGCGACGAGCTCGGCGGGATCGAGTAGATGACCGGCGGCACGGTCGTCGCCACCTTCCACGGCCCCTGGGGCGACGCGGCGACGAACCACACCCCGTTCTGAAGCGCGTAGAACTGGTCCGGCGCGGACCTGGATCACGGGGATCGGGCTGTTCACGACGTAGAAGAGCGGCGTGCCCTCGATCGGCTGGAGCTGCGGCGGCCCGTCGTACTTCGGCGTAGGGAGCTTCGCCTCGCTGATCTTGATCGCCGCCGTCTCGGGCAGGCTGTTGGCGATCACGGCCTCCCGCGCCTGCGGCGTGCCGGGCACCGAAGCCTTCACGTTCTCCTTCGGACTCTCATCGGGGATCTTCGCGGAAGTCCGGCGGCAGGTCCGTGCCGGGCACGAACTGTCCACGGCCCGCGAAGCGGTCGGCGCGGAACCAGCGGCCCGCGACCAGGACGTAGGTCTGCTGGTCGGCGAGGTGCTTGAACACGTGGCCGGTCGTGTTCGAGGCGTAGAGGAGCTGGGTGCCGTCGATGGGCGAGTAGTTCGGCTCCCCTGCGTCACGATGAGCTCGGTAGGCTCGGTCGCCACCACGATCGCCGGGACCGGGCCCTTCGCGAGGGTCGGCCGGCTCTTCGGGTCCTTCGGGTCCACGAGAGTCGAGGAGGTCGATGGACTTGCGTCTTCGCCAGGCTCTGCATCAGCTTGTCGAGCTCGCCGCCCGGCACCGTGTGCGCCACCGTCCACGGTCCCGTGAAGGCGGGCCCGGTCAGCCAGCCGTCGAACGAGCCGGAGGTAGTGCGGCCCCTGACGGGTCCTTCAGCATGAGGGGCGCGTGGTTCATGCACCCGGGTGTAAGTGCTCCTGGGACTGGCCCGTACTTCGGCGCGCCGTCGATCAGGACGAGGATGGCCTGGCGTCGTCGAGAACACGATCTTCGGCGGATCGTTCTTGAGCGGCTTGGACTCGCCCTTCTCCTCTGCTCGCTCATCGACAGCGCAGTCTCCAGGCGATCCAGCTCGAGCGTGCGTACCTTGGAGATGCTCTGCTGGAGGAGCTTCTGGTAGGCCGCCTCCTGATTCTTTCGCCGAGGGAAACGTGACCTTCTCGATCCGGACGTTCTCGAGGGTCACCGGCGCGCGCCCTTGTCCACCTGCGTGTCGGCCGCGTAGACGGCCACGCCGAACACCGGCGGCGTCTCTGCCGAGGCCTGGATGCTGACCGCGCTGTGCGCCTCCAGTCGGCGGCCGTCCCAGGAATCGAGCGCGGAGGTAGAACTCGATTGTCGTCTCGCCCGACTTGATCACCCTCGGCCAGTCCGGCGCGCTCCCCGGCACGGCCGCCACTGATCCCGGGGCGGTGCATTGGCGGCGGGCACATCGGCGTCGTGCCCCGGGCGGCGTCTGGGCAAGCGCGCGCGCCTCCCACGCCAGCATGGCCAGCGTCCCGATGGCAGCGCGCCGGCTGATGCGGTTCGCCGGGTCCTGAGCCCGCGCGCGCCTCATGGGCGCCTTGTCCGCCTGCGGCTCCCCGTGCCGTCACCCATCTCCCCGCTCCATTTCGGTTCCGCTCACGCCGGAGGCGCCGGAACGACCTCGAGTAGATTTTCGAGCCCACGGACCCGGCGATGGAAGACGCCCTCGCAATCGAGGGACTGCATCTCCTGGGCGACCCGGGCGGCGACGCCCTTGGGACGAGTGTGCGGACCTGGGGAGGCGGCGGCGCGCCAGCGGCCCGTCGACGTTCCACGCCTTCGACGACGCTCACTTCTTCGCGGGGCTCAGCGGGATGACGAGCGTCAGCCACGCGTTCCAGCCGTCGGGCCGGTTGCTGGCCGCGAACTCGTAGTAGCCCTTGACGTTGAGGTTGGCATCGGCCTCGAGGCCCGCCTGATCTCGCCCGCTGACCACGAAGTTCTTCCCGCCGTCGGTATCCACGGAGGAGTGATCGTAGCATGACCGGCAGCGACCAGCCCGAGTCGGGCGGCACCGCGGCGAGGCTGCCGAACTGCCCCGGCAGCCAGAAGCTCATCCCCGCCCTCGTCCGCCCGCGCCGCCGGCAGTCCGATCACGAGCGCCGCGCCAATCCACAGGGCGAGCATCGCCCCCAGGCGAATGCGGCGCGGGCGGGCCGTGCCGCGCTCGCCGCCTCCCCTGGTCTCACCGCAGCATCCGGACGGCTCTTTGACGCGTCGCGTCGAATCAAGCGGGTGTCGATAACGCGCCGGCATCGCCCAGGAAGCGCCCCGCGCTCACAGTATCGGGGCCCGGAGGGAAATTCGTCCATAGGACTTTGGTCGTATGCGAAAGAGATACGCGGCGCGACGGAGTGCCCGCGTGGTGGCGAGCGACCGCTGGATGTCCGCCAGGCCGGCCGGCGTGTTACAGACCGGCGGTCGACGACCGCCGGCCGGCCCGCAGCGCGACCAGACGAGCGCCACCACAGCGAGCGGGACGACCACGGCACAGACTCGGATCGGCAGGACCGGCGGCCTCCAGCCGCTCCTCCACGACCAGACCTTCCATGATGCCCCGCACCCCAGGCGCTTCCGCCGTCGTGCTATGGTGCGGGCGACGCGCAGGGCGGACGCGGCGCCCTGTCGCGTGCGGCCCGGTCCAGGGCACCGCGCGCATCGGAGGGAGACGATCATGGCGATCAAGGTGGCGCGGTTCCTCGACGTGGCGAGCGGGCTCCAGGCGAACCAGTTCTCGGTGGGATCGCACGACCGGATCACGGCGCTCGACGAACTCGACCCGATCTACAAGCGGCTGCTCGACGAGCCGGTGACCGCGGTGTTCGCCGTGCAGGGGAAGGACGGCCGCCCCAACCTCACCCCCATGTGGTTCGACTACACGGGGTCGACCGTCCTCGTGAACGTCGCCTCGCACCGGAAGAAGGTCCAGTGGATCCGCGCGAATCCGCGGATGACGATCCTGCTCGATGAACCCGGCGAACCCGTATCACTGGGTCAGCATCAAGTGCACGGTGCGGCGCGAGGTGTCCGAGGACGACCCGCGCGACGGCGCGCGCGTCACCGCCCAGCTCGACAGGATCTGGACGAAGTACACGAAGCAGCCGCCGTCCGTACGGGCTCCGCGGATCCGTCGCGCAACGAGCGCCGGGTGCTCTTCGAGTGCGCGGTCGACAAGGTGGCCACGTTCGGGAAGCCCTGATCGCTCCGCGGCATGCGGGCGGCGGTCGTCGGCGGGTCGCTGGGCGGGCTCCACGCGGCGCTGCTGCTCCACGACCTCGGGTCGAGGTCGACGTCTACGAGCGGTCGCCCGCGGAGCTGGTCCAGCGCGGCGCCGGGATCGGCTTCCTGCCGGAGAGCGCGCGCTACCTCGTCGAGCGCGCCGGCGTTCCGCTCGACCGCATCAGCGTGGCCACGTCCCACATCCGCTACCTCGACCGGCGGGGCGAGCGGATCTACGACGGGACGCACGCCTACCGGTTCAGCTCGTGGAACACGGTCTATCGCGAGCTGAAGGCCCGGCTCGCCCGGCGCGCGCTATCACCTCGGCCACGAGATGACCGGCTGGGCGGAGACCGGTGACGCGGTGGAGGTCCATCTCGCCGGCCGGCCGTGCCGGGCGTCGACCTCCTGGTGTGCGCGGACGGCGTCGGCTCGACCGCGCGCGAGCGCGCTCTTGCCGGCCGTGCGGCCCGTCCTACGCCGGATACGTGGCATGGCGCGGCATGGTGCCCGAGGCGCGCCTCGACGCGCCGACGCGCGCGGCCCTCGCCGATGCCATCACCTACTCACGTCTACGCGAACAGCCACATCCTCGCGTACCCGATCCCGGGTCCCGACGGGTCGGTCGCGCCCGGCGAGCGGCTGGTCAACTTCGTCTGGTATCGCAACTATCTCGAGGGCGGCGACCTCGACGACGTGCTGACCGGACGAGGCCGGCCAGCGGCGGGAGATCTCGGTGCCGCCCGGCGCGGCCAGCGCGCCACGTCGCGGAGATGCGGGCGGTGGCCCGGGCCCGGCTGCCGGCGCCGATCGCCCGGGTGGTCGAGAGCGTCGACCGGCCGTTCCTCCAGGTGGTCTACGACATCGAGGTGCCGCGCATGGCCTTCGGCCGCGTCTGTCTCCTGGGCGACGCCGCGTTCGTCGTCCGGCCGCACGCCGCGGCCGGCACCGCCAAGGCCGCGCGCGGATGCCTGGGCCCTGGCGGAGGCTCTGGCGCGCGAGCGTGACGTGCCCTCGGCGCTGGCCCGGTGGGAGATCGAGCAGGTCGCGCTCGGTGCGGAGCTGCTCGAGCGGACGCGCGCGCATCGGGCGCCGGTCCCAGGTCGACGGCAACGTGGGTGCCCGGGGATCCCGAGCTGATCTTCGGCTTGCGAGGGCCGGGGCGGTGAGCGCGCCTCGGGACCTCGCCGCCCGCATGGCGGAGGCGCGCCCAGGCCCTCGTCGATTCGCTGTCGGCCGACCAGCGGCCCCTCGCCTGCTGGCCGTTTCCGTCGGACGAGGAGCGCTTGCGCTGGTTCTACACGCCGACGGATCACGGCGGCCTCACCCTGGGCGCGATGCGCCCGATCGCAGCAGCAGCTCGCCATGCGCCTCCTGGCGACCGGGCTGAGCCGGGCCGGCTACGTGACGGCCTCGACGATCATGGGGCTCGAGAATGTCCTCGACGAGCTCGAGGGGTGGCGCGCCTCGTTCGGCCACGAGCGCGGGCGCGATCCGGGCCGCTACTACCTGCGCATCTTCGGCCAGCCCGGCGCCGATACGTGGTCCTGGCGGTTCGGCGGCCACCACGTGTCGGTGCACCACACGGTGGTGGGCGGCGAGCTGCGCGCCTTCACGCCCTGCTTCCTCGGCGCCGACCCCGCCTCGTCGCCGCTGCTCGGCCGCACGAGCTCCGGCCGCTCGCGGCCTGCACCGATCTCGCGTTCGAGCTCCTGCGATCGCTGACCGACGCGCAGCGGAGCGTGCGCGGTCGCTCTCGCCGGTGCCGCCGATCGACCTGGTCGGGGCGAACCGCACGACGCTCGCCGAGGGCGACGGCCCGCTCCGCCTGGCCCTCGTGTGGCGCAACGCATGGAGCGGCGAGCTCCTGGACAACCTCGAGCGATTCCAGGATGCCGAGGAGGCGAAGGTCGGGTTGACCGCGGCGCACGTCGACGCGCTCCGCTTCACGACGACGCCGAAGGGCCTCGCCGCGTCATCGATGACCGCGGCGCAGCACGAGATCCTGACGGCGCTCCTCGGCACCTACGTCGGCCGGCTGCCCGACGCGATCGCGGAGCGCGAGATGGCCAAGGTGACGGGGCCGTCGTTCGCCGCGCTTCATCTGGCCTGGGCGGGCAGCCTCGACCCGCGCCGGCCGCACTACTACCGCATCCAGGGCCACCGCCTGCTCGTCGAGTACGACAACACCACCCGAGACGCCAACCACGTGCACAGCGTGTGGCGCGATCCCGTCGGCGACTTCGGGATGATGCCTGGGGGCCCATTGCCGCCAGCAGCGACTGGCGCCGGGCGGCAGCGCGCGCGCGGCCGGGCGACGGTCAGCTGCCTCGCCAGTCGCGATCCGCCCGGATTCCGCGATGAACGAAGCCGCTGAGTCCGGACGGGGGCCCGCGGCGATCGGCCCCTAGTCTGGGATGATCGCCTCCGGACCTGCCGGTTCTTCGCGCGCGCGCGCCGGACGATCGTCCGAGCCGTCAGGCTTCGGTTCGGCGCGACGGGGCGCGTCTCGCCGAAACGCGCCCGGTCGCGATCCCGGTTCGCCGGCACGCCGCGCTCGGCAAGCCCTTGGCGACCGCCTCGACACACGCTTCTTCGACAGCGTCCGATTGTGCGCGGCGGTCCCCACGTTGTCGGTGTGGCCCTCGGGCTTGATCGTGCGGTTGACTGGCACGCGCGGATTGTTCGGCGCGCCTGGGCGTCCGATCGACAGCCTGTCGCGCCTGCGGGTCCAGAATCGAACCGATCGAACGCGAAGAACGTGCTCGGCAGGGTGATGACGACCCCGCGCGAGGTCTCGGTGATCTCGGTGAGGCCTTCCGTCGCGCTCCCGCACCACCGCGCGGCCTACGCCCTGGGCGCGGAGCTCCGACACGAGCTCCCTGGTTGGTGAAAGAGGCACCGGAGCCGGCGCCGCCGCGCCACGGATCCGTCGTCGCGCGCTTGGCGCATCGAGCCCAGGAGGATCACGATCGCAACGATCCAGCCGATGCGTCATGTGCCGTGGATCTCCTTTGCGTGGCCGCTCGATCCACGGGCGCGCCCCGAGGCGCCATCCGGGCCGACGCTGGGGCGATGATAAGGACCGGCTTCTCTCGAGGCGCAAATAAAGAGGCGAGTCAAGGCCTCAGTCGAGGCCGAGCGTCCAGCCCGAGCAGGCCGGACCAGAAGTAGGAGGCCACGACTCCCACCTCGCTCACCTTCCACAGCCGCCCTCGGGATCGAGCTCGCCACGTGACCTCCACCGAGTACATGTAGTCGGTCTTGAGGCTCTCGCGAAGCCCGCCGAACAGGTCCGCCCGCGAGAAGGACCACCGGCCAGGAGGCCCAGCGCGACCGACCACGGCGGCGACGTCACTTCGACGCGGTTGCTCCCGAGACCTGCCGCAGTCGCTCGTGAACGAGTACGCCTCCGTCGAGCGGGCGATCGGCACCGTGGCAGAAGTGAGGCGCCGGGTGGACGTGAGCCCGGGCGTCACGCGTCCGAAGGGCTTGCGGTAGAAAACGCGCAGCTCGATCGAGGGGATGAAGGTGAGCGTGTGCGTGTTCCAGTTGACCAGGTGCCCCGTCGATCGCCTGCTCGGCGCCCCGCGCCGGGTCCGACCCGGCGTCGAAGTCGTTCTCCGTGTGTACGCATAGAGCAGGCTGAACGCGGGCAGCAGGCTCGAGCTCCGGAAGGAGCCAGGACGCGGGCCGGCCCCGGCGCAACCAGGAGTACGTGGTCGTAGGTCGAGGCGCTGCCGGCGAGGAGCCGCCGCCGAAGTGGTTGGTGAACTGGACCGCGCCGATCGAGCCGAGCAGGACCGGCGTCCGACGCGAGGCCGCCCACGCCGAGCGGCCGAGGCGCGCCCAGCTCGACGCTCCAGGGGTATTTCAGGACCCGCGCGTCGACGTCGTTGAAATCCCAGCCGAACAGCCCGCCCTGCGGCACCTGGCTGGCCGCCGAGGAGCACGGTCGCCTCCACCCGGTTGCCGACCACCCGGTCCAGTTGGTCCCGGACGTCGGCGAGCGTGGGGCCCGACTGCGCCGCCGCCCCGCCGACTCCGCAGGCCAGAGTCATCAGCATCGGCGCCAGCAGAACCGCCCGGGCGGACCGTCGTGACACGGCGTCGAGCCTATCAGCAGGGCGCCGGAGGCGGGACCTCCCTTCAGCGGAAGCCGAGAATGGTCTCGCGATTCTGGGGCATGCGTTCCGCCATGCCCGAGCGTGAAGGCCGTTCCGGCGACCGCGAGCGGGTCCCGTTGCGCGGCGAGCACTCTTGAGAAATGAAATCCCCGTGGGGATCGGGGTCAGCCCGCATCACTCGCACGTGTCAGGGTTGCGACGGTGGGCGGTCGCATCATCGAGCGGTCAGTCGCGCCGGCAGCCTCCCGACCTTCGCCGGCGTCGATCCGACGTCGCGAGGGCAATGATCGGCGGGCGGGCCCGAGCCTGCAGGCGGCGCCGCCTCGAACAACCGTTCCCGGCGCCTCGAGCGGACCAGACGCCGGGAACGGCATCACTGGGACTGACCGGATCAGTGCGGGCCAGCCCGACTGCCGGGCCGCGCCCGCCGCAACCTCCAGGCATCCCGAAGAATCACGGGGTCCCTATCGCGGGGCCGCGCCCTCGTAGGCCTTCCTTCAGGCCCTCGATGTCGATCTTCTTCATCTTGAGCATGGCCTCCATGACGCGCTTCGCACTTCTTCGCGATCCGGGAGCGCTCAGCACTCGTCCGAGCAGGGTGGGGACTGATCTGCCACGACAGCCCGTAGCGGTCCTTGAGCCAGCCGCACTGTCGATTCCTCTCCACCCTGCAGCAGCGCTGTTCCAGTAGTGGTCGACCTCCTTCTGCGTCCTTGCAGTCGACGACCGAGTGAGATCGCCTCCGGTGAACTTGAACACCGGTCCCGCCGTTCAGCGCGATGCACTGCGCTGGCCGTCCGAGCTCCGAACATCGACGGTCATCACCGAGCCCTTGGGACCGGGGCCGGCGTCACCGTAGCGGGCGATCGTGCAGGTATCCGCGAGTTCGGGAAGACGGAAGCGTAGAAGTGGGCCGCTCCTCCGCCTGGCCGTCGCAAACCACAAAGAACGGGGTGGGTCCTGGAGCATCGGCTGTCGTCGACCTTCTCGAAGGCTTGGCTCGCTGCTGATTCTGCGAGCCACTGCTCGCGCGGAGCTCTCCGTGTGCGTACGCTGGAGTCGCGAGTGCGGCCCCTTCCTGAGAAGGGCCTCGCCTCCTGTCCGGTGGGTTGCGGCCCAGACCTCCAGTCGTGGCCGACCGTCCTCCGGATAGCTGCCGGAAGTGCTCTCGTCCAGGTGGCCGAGCACGCCTCCTCTGATCAGCTCCTCGGCGCTCGTCGGCGCGCACGCCCGTTGACCGCGCCCGCCGCGCGCCAGCTGGATCGGCGCTTCAGGCCGCGGATCACCGCGGTGGCCACTGCCGGCGCGTTCTCAGCCGGAAGCAAGCGCGATCGTTCTCCGTCTCCGTGGCACCGGGCGTGGTCTCCGCGCGCGCCGGAAGCGTTCATCATGCGTCGACCAGGTCCATCCGGAGCGTGGACGGGCACCCTGTCCGGTCGCCACCGTCGTGATCATCCGGTGAGATCGGCCCGAGCACGCCCGCGATGTGATGCGCGGTCACCCCGCACTGACCACCGCTCGGCCTCGGTCGCCTTCGTCCAGTCAGCGTCACCGGTAGCCCGTCCAGGGTCGCCACGGCGTCGCGGACCTTCGCCCTCCAGCTACCCGGGCAGTGCCTGCGCTCGTTCCCCGCCACGTTGCAGTATCGCTCACTCCCTCGAGGGGTCTTTCGCCGTCTCACATGCCAGCGTGGTTCGAGGTCGGCGCCCATCGACGCATAGATCGTTCGACCCACGGGCCAACTCGACACAGGCTCGGCCACCTTTGCGGGATCGCGGACGGCCCGGCAGGCGCTCGATGGACAGCGTATACCTCGGACTCGCATGACGCTCCGGGGATCAGTAGCCGATGGCCGCCCTGTCCGTCCGGGTGGTGCGAGCGGGTGCGCGTGCGGCGTGGTCCGCAGGCCATCCCGGGCCATCCCAGCGCTTCTACGAGGCCGCCTTCGGCACCGCTCCACCTGACCGCCGCCCAGTTCAGCCATCCGGTGGCCCCCAACCTCGGGGGCACGGTGGCGTCATTGAGCCGCCTCGCCGGCGGTCCTGGTGGCTCGATCGCACCTCGCTCTACCGCGCGCTCAAGCCGCTCGTCCGGCGGTTAGCGCCTCCGGATCCCAGGCCCGGGCGGGCCCGGCAAGCGAAGCGGATCGCGACCCTCACCGAGGAAGCGGGCGCCGGGCTCCATGGTCGGACGCGCTCCTCTATCTGGGAGCGGACCCAGCATCAGTTCAGGCCGGCGACGCTCTGGCCCTCGGGCCGGGCCGCGCTCTCGAATACGGGAGCTTCGCCAGGTCGTCCCCGCGGTGCGGACCCTCGAGAACGGCTCAGCGCTGGGACCGTCGCCGCCTCCCGGCGCCGGCGTCGCCTCGCGCGCGCGGGCGTGCGCCTCTCCGTGAATCCTGACGTGGTCCCGCCTCGCGTCTCACATGATGCATATGCATCGCAGCGCAAGGGGGCCAGACCGTGAGTGAGGTCCGCGCCGACCCGATGCTCTCGGGGTTGCCCGGCCGCCTCCTTTTCCCCGCCGCCGTTTGCGGTCGTCAGCGCACCGCTCTCTGACGGCACGCGTTCGTCTCCTGGATGGACGGATCGCGCTCCACGCTGCATCCGCCTGGCCGCGCCGAACGTGGTCGTCATCGTCGCCAGGCCGCGGTGAGCGCCGGCGCGAGCCGTCTTCAGTCGGCTGGAGGCTGGGCGCGGGACGCCCTGGCCGGCGTCTCCCTGAGATGCTTCCGCTGATCATGCTCATGCAGACGATGTCCGCCGGCGGCGCGGGCGGCAGTGTGGCCTCGGCACGGTCGCGCGAGCGCTCGGCGCCGGGCGCCGCGCCGACACCGACGCGCTCGCGTGGCACGCGCTTCCTGATCGCGGTCGTGATGGGCGGTTTCTTCACGACCGCCGCGCTGTGGGCGGGCCAGCGCTCTACCGCGCGCTCGGCGGCACCGGCGAACCCTGGCCGTCACTTTGGCCTATTCCCGCGTGCGTGTTCGCGGGCGCCGTCGCCCGGTCTGGGTGTTCAACCTCCTGGCGAGCGTGGCGCGGGGTGCCCGGCAACATGCTGCTGCCGGCCGGCATTGCCGTGGGCAGCGCCGTCGTGACGCTCGCGCTCTCGCCGGCCCTCGTCGTCGGCTGGGGGCCCTTCCCGCGGATGGGGGTCGTGGGCGCGGGCGCCGCTGGCACTTGTCGGTTACTACGCCGCGGGCAGCGCGGGTGCTCCTCGCCTACCTCGCGGCGGGGCGCGGCCTCGCGCAGCTGACGCGCGCCGGCCTGGGGCTCCGCCGGCGCCACCTGCTGGCGGACATCCTGCGCGATGGGGGCTCCCGGATCGCTCCAACACCATCAGACCAATCTCACCGTCGTGCTCCTCACGGGGCTGGTGGGACCTTCGGCACGCCCGCACTCGCCGGCTACGGGATGGGGGCGCGACTCAGCGTACCTTCAGATCCCGCTCGTCTTCGGGCTGGGCTCGGCCCTCGTCACGATAGTGGGCACCAACATTGGGCGCGAAGAGCCAGCTCGCCGCGCCCAGCCCGGATCGCCTGGGTCGGGGCCGCGATGGCCCGGCGCGGCGACCGGCGCCATCGGCCTCGCGGCCGCGGTTTTCCGCTGCGTGGCTCGGCCTGTTCAGCCAGGACGCGCACGTGCTCGAGGTCGGCGCGGCCTACTCCCCGCCGCGTGGGACCCGCCACCACGGCTTCATGGGCTTCGGGCTCGCGCTCTATTTCGCCTCGCAGGCGCGCGGGCCACGATGCTCTGGCCGCTCGTCGCCGGCTTCATCCGCCTGTTGTCCGCCGCCGCGGGCATGGATTGCGATCCACTGGCTGGGGGGCGGCCTGGCCCGGCCTCTTCGTTGCGATCGGCCTCTCCCCAGGGTACAGTCTACGGCGCGACCGTCGCCGCGGCGATCCGGGCCGGCGCCTGGGGGCCGCGGCGCGGGAGTCCGGTGATCCGATCATCCTGACGCCGCCGGTCGCCCGGCTTCGCCGGCGCGGGACCACACGTCAGCCGGTAGCCGCCCAGCGATAGATCGACGACGCCGTCGAGGTCGGATACTGTGGGCTCGCAGGCCCGGCGCGGCCACTTGGCCCTCACCGGGCAGGAGGAATCATCGGCATGGCGTACTGGCTCTTGAAGTCGGGCCCGACGACTGGTCGCTGGGCCCAGCAGGTCGAGAAGGGCCGCGAGGGTGCGGGAGTGGACGGGCATCCGCAACCACTCAGGCCCAGAACCACCTCCGCGCCATGAAGAAGGGCGAGCGGGCGTTCTTCTACCACACCGGCAAAGGAGCGGCGATCGTCGGCATCGTCTCCGTGATCGCGGGAGGCGCATCCCGACTCCACCGACCGCGCCTGGCAGGCGATCGACGTCGCCGCCGCGAAGCCGCTTCCGACGCCCGTCGGCCTCGACCGGATCAAGGCGGACAAGCGCCTGGCCGCGCATGGCCCTTCGCCCGGCTGCCGCGGCTGTCGGTTCAGCCGGTCACGGACGCCGAGTGGCGGCTCATCTGCCGGATGGGCGGACTCGCCTAGCTGGTTCTCGCGCCGCGCGACGATCGAGCTGGTCATCGGTCCGCGCTCACGCGACATGCGTCGTCCGTCCGACCGAGTGACCGGGCGCGCTGGGCCCGGGACTCGAAGGCACAAGTCCGCATCCGGCCGGTCGCCGAAACTCAAGAACGCCT
>ERZ1370068.10066-contig-8796_pt1 | contig 30260 bp, 49 predicted proteins | sample MGYA00561227_ERZ1370068 | MGnify/ENA primary metagenome ERZ1370068 (study PRJEB38410, sample SAMEA6850437) | metagenome | study: Metagenomic assessment of the ecological functions of the soil: analysis of the soil microbiota associated with the...
AGTTACGTATTGCTGCAAGCTCGTTCCAGCCACCGCCGCACAACAATCGTGTCAATAGCGTCGGCCTCGCGCGCCAATACGCTGCGCGCCAAGTTATGCACCTGGATGCCTTTGCTGGAGGCGCGTCCGGTCTGGGAAGCCCCGTTAAACACGTATTGGCCAAACAGCACGCCATCGAGGTGTTGCTGTAGCATCCGGCCAAACTTGGCGGGCGTCGCGTGAGCCGCCGTACAGGCGCATTTGCAGCACGCGCGCCGCACGGCATCGACACGAGCCTGCGACGTGCGTCGCAGGGTCGATAGAACGCGACCGGGCGCTCGACCCGGGCGCGGGTTAAAGCGTGCTTGGCCTCTCTGATCGTCTCGTCGTTCTCGTCTTTTTTCCTCTTCCCGCTCGGTCAGAATCGCCCGGCCTTCCGCCGGTAGGCGCGGCATCAGCCAGGCCGTCAATTTTGCCACCTCATCAACCGAGCGCACGGCGTTGTCGGTCAATTCGGCCATCTCGGCGCGCATGCGGTGGCGGTCTTGCGCCACAAGCTTGCTCGCGGCGGTGGCGAGCCCAGGTCAATCCTTACGCCACGCTCGTTGATCATCTCCATCGCCCAGTACTCTTGCCACTCGGCAGTGGCAATTGCCGGGTGCCGAAAGACCGCGCGCAGCGCCGCCCGTCAGCTTTGGCGTAATCGAGGAATTCGAGCCATTGCGCTTGGCAACTCTCGGATCGGCGAGCATGCCAGCTCGTGCGGTGCACAGAACAAGCTTGATGAGCTCGGCGCCGCGCTTGTCGCCAGAATGCTCGGTCCCGACCACCTTGGCGGCTCCACTCAAGTCGGGCGGCAGCCAGAGGCGGCGGACCTGCGCCATCACGTCAATAATGTGGCATGGTTGCAACAACGGAAACTCAACGGCAGCGCGGTTCCAGATCGCTTTGTCGAATGCGGCATTCAGGCCGCGAAGACAGCCTCGCCTTTGGCCACACGGGCCGCGTGGGCGCGTAAATCGTCGGCAGGTCATCCCAGCGCAAGGGGCCGGAAAAATCGCCCACAGCGACCGCGCGCGGCTTACTCCGGGCCGATGGCGTAGGCCAGCACTATGGCATCGGCGGAGGTGGCGTAACGATAGGTGCCATGCGTGATCGGCAGCGAGCTACGGGACTCGAAATCTGAACCCGACGTCCGCGAGCGCGAACGTCGGTCCCTCAGCCCGCGCGGAGCGAGCGACCGTGGCATGCATGGCCTAGCGCACGACCGGGCGGCGGCGCTGGCCGGTGTGCAGCTGGGCGGTGGCTACCGGCTCAGGCTGTACGACCTTGGGCTTGAGTGGCTTCACATCAGGGAAACGGCGGGTCAGTGGCCGGGTTGGCCACCGATAGGTCCGGTATTGTCTCGGCTTCGTTGCCGCCCAGGTCGCACCAACCGACAATGCGATAGATCGGGGTATAGGTCAGGCCATACTTTTTTGTGTGGGTAACGCTAATACGGTTTCCAAGACCAGCAACGGGCAGGAGGTGGGCCGGGTCGCAACGCAGTTGCTTGTGGATTTCGGCCAGTAAGCCGTCGATCGCGCGCAAGCCACCCACGCTCGTCATTTGGTGGATGAGCTCGACGCCATCGCTGTCGCCACCGACCGCGCACCTCGAAGCCGCGTTGCTCTTATAAGGCATGCCATCGAGCGGCTCCGGGCGGGGCGGCATCGGCTTGAGCATCGAGGCCATCACCTCGCCGGTTTTGACGCTGTCGGTCCAGCACACCCAACCGTGACTCAGGGTCATGATGTTAACGGCCCAGCGGGCGTCGTTTTCCACCGCGTCGTTGACTTGGCCGTACACCCAACGGCCGTCCCTGAGCATGCGCAGATAAGACTTGCCGCTAGTCAACGTAGTGGCAGCGCGGCTTTCGGCGATACCGCTCAGCAGGCGAGCTGCGTAGTCAGCGGTCGCGCGGTGCTGTTAGCCTTTGTGAGATCATTCATAGTCATAGTTCCTGTTTCATAGGTTTAGTTATAATCCATAGCGGTTGCTGCTTGAGGCGCGAGCAACAGAGGCTTGAAACTGCTCAAGCAACGTTGTTGTTTCTACCACGGGCGCCGGGTCGTCGGTCGGCGCGATCGTGGTTTCCGAGCTCGGCGGCGCCAGGCGTAGATTGTCGGGTATTTTGACGCCGAGCCGCTTGGCGGCAGCGTCGGTGGCGGCGAAGGTCTGTAACTTTCGCTGCCAAATTTCGTGCTCACGCAAACCGAGCTCGGTGGATGACTGCGCGACCATATCGTTATCGACCCATTGCCGTTGTTTGATCTTAGGCTTAAGCCGCCAGCCCGGCACCGTGCCTCCTACCGTAAGGTAGAGGCATGCAGCTGCGTCGAGGCTTTTCTTGAATAGCTCTGCGGTATCAGCCAGTACTTTTGCCCGCGCGAGATATTCGCCGTAGGGCGTAACTTGACCAGGTTTTATTGTTTCCTCTTTTTTTACTGGTTCGGCAATTGAGATTGCCGAAAGATCCGAGCAAAGGCCCGGTCCAGAGCGGACAAAGAGTTGTCTTGCAAAGGCGAACTCGGCACCAGTCACCTTTGCGGATCGGCGGGTCTACGCCCAGCGCGCCTGCGTGACTGCGAGCTCGATATCCTGGACGAAGTGCGCGCAGTTCTTTACGCGCGATAACCGTATGCGTGAGCGGCTGGTCACACCGCGGCTGGATGATGGCAGCAACGATCTCGCGCTTGGCAGGCAAGGCGAGGCTGGCCCAGCCAGCGCGGCAGCGGCGTAAAACGCTAATTGCGGAGTTGAGCGTCTCGCCGTGCTCGTCGCTGTAAACCGCCGGGACCGGCACGCCGGCGCCAAATTCCAATCGATAACCAGAATATGCTGATTTTTATTGTAAAGGATCAGGTCGCAGGTGCCGAAACCGCCAGGCACGTTAGGGGAACTTGACGCGTGTTTCGGACGCCAGCCACCGTAAAATTGTTGCCAAAGGCCTGCTCCAGTACGTCTAGCTGGTCAAGCGCTGGAAATATCCAGCGTGTCGATGTGCGCTTGCGTGCAAGTGCGGTCGTAAAAATCGTGATCGCGCAAACTTTGCGCGAAAAGGTCTGTATCGAGGTCGAGGCTCGCTGCGGCGCAGCTGACAGGATCCAGCCCATCACTTCGTGCGCGAAGGTGCCTTCTTCGGCGTGCAGGTTCCGTGACGGCATCGTCCGCGGCTGGCGGCAGCGCGCGGATGGCTTGCCAGCTGCCGGGACAATTGAGCAAGCGGCCGGCGTTTGAGCCACCGATTAGAACTTGAGTGTTTAGTCATATTTCATAGTCCCTGTTTATTAGACCTATGTATTAGATTAGTTCATAGTCATGTTTTGTATCTGATAACGGAGAGGCGGTAATGGCAAAAAAGCCGGTTGTCAAGGAGAGTGTGATCGAGCACGAATTGGTCGCGCGCGCGTGAAAGCCATGGGCGGCATTTGCCTGAAAGGTGACGGTGCTCGGCAGCCGCGGCTTTCCCGACCGGTTGGTGATTCTGCCGGGGGTAAGTTTCGGATGGTGGAACTCAAGAAGCGCATACGGTAGTCGGATGAGCGCGCACCAGAAGCGGTATATCGGAGCTACTCATATCACTAAATAGCCCAGTATGTGAATTAGTGCGAAGTCCTGAGGATATCGCTCCCCGACCGCTGCTCGCAGGACTGACATGTAGAGCGAAGGGCCGCGGTGGATGCAGACACCGCGGCCCCAAGTCCAGCTCTGTTCCCCTTCGAGGCAAACGAAAGGCTCAGACATAAACTCCCTCTTTAGGAAGGGAAGTCTAATATGCGCAGCCATATTGAATTCTTGCGCTCAAAGCGAAGCGTGGCAATTCCACCTTATGTTCCTGAAAAATTCAAGAACCGCGGCGCTGTCAGGCGCCGCGGCTCCACTGATCTGCTCCCCTGACGCGCTAACGAAAGGAAGACAGATGTCCGACATCTATCACACAGATATTCGATTAAGCAACCTCTAAATTCAGGTTACTTGATCCTGCCCAACTGGGACAAGGCGTGTTTTGTCAACGGTTACAACACTCCTGAATTCATACGACGAGAAATAGTTCCTGAGCGTATCAAGCGCTGGCCCTGGTTTATCCGCGTTTTACCGCCGCCACTGGCCTATTGATGCGCAACGGCGTCGCCGGCGTCGACACGGCGACGTCAACGACCCCCATCGGCGCCGAGGCGCTGTTTGCCATTATCAGAGCGGATACTGCCCGAGGTCGCGGCGTTCTCGCCCACACGTTACAGCAGAAGGCACTCACAAATTTATGCTGTTCTGCCGGGTCGACCCCCAACGATCCAGATTTGCGCCTGTGCGCAAATCCAGCCGGAAGTTCTACCGCCTCGGATGCGCATCTTCAGAGAAGACTCTCGCGATTTCCGGAGAGTCTCTGGCCGAGCATCGCGGCACCCGCGGCCTGGGTGAGGAGCCGAAATCTCGGCGAAGGTGGCCGACGGCGACGCAGGGCGAGGACCACAAGGTCGAAGCTTGCCTGGCGGCGCGCTCACGCTGCGCAGCGCTTGCGTGCAGTGCGGTATCATTGGCCTCCGCGCAAGCACGACGCGCACGGCAAGGTGGTCAGCCGCTACGTCTGGGACGACCGAAAGCCGCTCGCCGCTGCGGCGAGGCGCCGTTGTCCGCCCCGCCGCTCGTCACCGCCAAGCAGCTCTACGCCGTCAGCGGACGCCTTCGAGGCGTGGGCCGAGAGCGTCGGCCGGGTACCGGCCAAGGCGCAAGATACCGACGCAGCCGGGCCGGTTTTTCAGCATCACCGGCGAGACCCAGCTTCGATACCGACCGCGCTGGCAAGGGACTGACTTACGAGCAGCTGTAAGCGACGCCTTCGCCATTCACGGCGAGCCAAGCGCTGCCAGAGCAACCTTCATCAAGGAGCCGCTCGGGCGAGAAGCTTCAAAGGTCAGGTCGGCGGAGGCGAACCGGCACGGCTGTGTCGCGGTCTACCTGCACAACGAAGGGACTATTCATTTCCCGGCGGAGCTCGCTCCGGTCGATCAGGCGGAGTCCGCGCAGGCGCTCGGCGCTGCCACGGCCAGGCCAGAGGCGGCATCCGTCGAGGATGAGCCGCCTGAGCCCGCTCACGGCTCGTTTTTCGACACGCCAAGGTCGATTATTGATCAAGACGCGCGGTTACCTCGAGCTAGAAGACCGGGGCCGTCTCGGTTGTACGCCGCCACAGGAGAAAGCCGCATCAAGCCAGTCGCTTTCGCCAGCCGCTATCGATCGTGGTTCTTGCCGCCGGTTAAGCCAGGAAAAAAGCGCCTACCCCTGCGCAGACCTAGACAGGTGGGCAGCGCGTCCCGACCGGCGCACACTCGACGGCGTGCACATGCGTCCCGATCGCGAATTTCCATTGTTTTGGAAAACAATGCGCTGATCAGAACACTTATCTGCGTCCTCGCCACGATGGCGAGGACGAAGGCGACATCGAGCCAACTCCTGACGTTCATGCAGCGTTTTCTGCCGCACGAAGGCGAGCGCGAGTGGTTCTTCGACTGGATGGCGCACACGCCAATGGAAGCCGTGGATACCGGGTACAGCCGTATGGTTTGTCGCTGATACGCCGGAAGAAGAGGGGCCGCGCGGAGGGGAGTTCGCGCACCGGACGCGGTTTCATGTTTCGGATCGGACGCATGCTGTACGGCGAGGCTTACGTGCGCGCCGAGGATTTCGCAGCATTCTGGCCGGTACCAGCGGGCAGAGCGATTGCACCGACTGGCAGCACAATTGCGTATTGCGACGGTGAACGAAGCCAACAGCTCCGAGATCGCGCATCGCCGCGGTCATCGGCGTTCCGTTTATGAGGTGCTCATGATTGCTTCGACCCGGCCGAGCGGCCACGCCGGTTCAAGGTCAAATACGGTGTTGCTCGACGGTATTGTTTACTGCTCGGGCTGGGTCGCGACCAATCACAGTGACGCCGTGGCTATTCCGTTCAAGGACCGGCGGGTGTCGGTCGTGCGCAACGGCGCCGCTATGACGCCGGCCGAGCGCGCGGACATTGTCGCCTGGATCGCGGCGCCTGGCAGCATCGCAGCGCTGGCACGCTTCCTAGCGGCGCGCGACCTCAGCCAATTCGACATGTACGTGCCGCTCAAGAGCGTCGGCAAGGACAGAGATGGATCGAGCAGTCGCTGTCACCGGTCGAGGATGCCTGCGCGACATCATGGAGGACCGGGAAAGCCGTGGATTGGTGTTCACCCGGCAGCTCTTGGAACTGGCTGTTGGCGACAACTTTAAGGCGAGCGGCGATTATTGGCGCGGCGATTTTGCCGGTCTGTGGAATAGGTATTGCGTGGGCTTAAAGACGTCGGGCCGGTCACCGAGACGTATCAAAGCTGGGGGACGTACAAAAAAGTTTTCTGTTTTCGCTCCGAGTCGCTCAGCTCGCCGCGCTGCCGGAAGCAACATTATTGCGAGAGACTAAAAAATGGCCACAATGTTACACGGCTGGACTCGGTCTCGGGTCATTAGACGGGTTTACGGTCGTGCCGGGTCATCACGAAAAAGATGAGTAAAATCAATGTCTGTACCTACTATTAGTGACCTAAGTGACCCAGGTGATCTGTATGTATAATAAACGTATGCACGAGACTTCGCGTATGTGATTTACTATACACACGTGTTCTCCCAATACTCCCCAGAGCGACGGGTCATTAGGTCATTCGGGTCACTGGGCTTTTTTACGATACAACCAGCGCGTTAATGCGGGCAAAAGGGTGAATGATGGACTATCGAGCTGAATTGACATTGCGCCTGGCCGACAGGCTGTTTGTCGCCATGCTGGCGGCGCGCGGCGAGGTCAACGAACGCGAGCTGAAAACACTAGTGCAGTACGTCTTTGGCGCGGCCTCTATTTACGCCGAGGAGAGGGCGGAGGATCGATATAAATAGCCGCGGAGTGGAGGCGAATGCCGGCTGTGTTTTCTGCCCAGGGGTTGTTCTGTGAATTGAATGCCGTCAGCCATCGCGCCCGACAGGCTGGCGGACTAGGCGGCCCCGGCTGCGTCCTGACAGGCAGGCCAGGGGGCCGCTTTTTTAAAAATACATGCTTGACACGTATAGGCTAAATCCTGTAGACCATTATTCATCGAAACGGGGCCGCGCCCCTTCTGTCAGGAGCTACTCAGATGAAATCCATCATGACTATCGTCGCTCTCACTAGCATCGTCTCGGCGATCTTCGGCCTGTTGGTGAGCGAGTACTTTTTTGCCTTGACCTTCGCCGCCATGGCGTTGGCATTTGCGGTTGCGGTTGCGATCGCGTTCGACGCGCCGGCAGTCGAGAGCCGATGACGGGAGACGAGCTGCGCAAGGCGAGGGCCGCCATTGGCACAGAAATGGGGCTAGGGCGGCCTCTGCGGATGGTCGAGCTAGGGAGGTTGCTGCACAACGCTGGACGATCCTGGGGCTCCGGTGCGGGAATGGGAGCATAACACTACCCAGGTAAGGGGTCCGGCGAGTGTTGCCGCTTCAGGCACTATTGGATGTGGCTGGCCGCCGGGGTGGTTCAACGTGATCAAGAAAGCCTAATAGCATGAAAAATATCTTGGTTTATCGCAGGCTTGGCGGTAGCAGGATGTGCAGTAACGCTGGCGTTTGCGATGCCGCACGCCGGCAGGTGTTAATCCGACGAGTCCCCCGCCGGTAAGGCTGGGAATCCAATCCCGTAGAAGCCATGATCAGGAAGCAAAAAATACAAAAGGAGATCTGACGAGCTGCCGATAAAAGTTTTGCTTTGGATGATTGGAGAGTGGAAACCATGAGCGGGGCTAGGGTCATCCCATTGATCGAGGCGGCCTGAGCATAGGTCGTTCGTGCGAGCAAGAAAAATCACTTGATACTGTGTTTCATGCTCTGAAGGAGGAGATAAAGAGAACGAACGAACAAGTTAAGCGTCTGGAAGAGACAGTGTAGAGAGATTGAGGAGGAAAGAATGTTAGGGGGAAATACTGCTAATGATAGGTTTTGTAATTTTTACCGTACATCATGTGGGCTATTGCAGACGCGGCTCGAACGCGGATGTTTATAGAGGGGTGATCCCTACGCTAATGCCTTCACGTGGAAAACAAACACCTGCAAGAATTGTCGATTTGGAAAGCCTGGCACGAGGGCATACTGAGATTTGTATCAAGCGGTTAGCTGGTTTCTGCTCCAGCCCGCAGGTCGAGCCTGTTGTTGCTATCAGGGCAATTGAGCTGATGCTTGACCGCGGCTGGGGCACTGTCGAGCAACGGCATAAGGTATTAATGGCGGGGACGGGCGAAAAGCGGGCAGATCATCGTGCAAATAAATATGCCGCCGAAGGAGTGATTATGCGTACGATTTGTGACGACGAGGAATTGTTGGCCGAGCTTAGAGATTTGGCCGACGATCTTGAATTTGAGATTGATTCAAACATATGTTTAAGAATAGTAGCTCGAAAGATATCATGGCCACTGTCAATAAAATACGCGAGTTACTGAAAAAGTTAACGCTGATGCCAAACGTTCCGCTCCCGCACAACGGCTGGCAGGCGCGGCCCTATCGAAGAGCTATGAGTTCTACCTCTGCCATGGCGGCAAACGCGCCATGGCGGTATCGGAACCGGCGTGCCGGCAAAGACGAGCTCGCCTTGCATTTCGCCATGATCGCCGCGCAACGGCGGGTCGGTAATTACGTGCATTGCCTGCCACTTTATTCACAAGCTCGCAAAGCTATCTGGCAGGCGGTCAATCCACATAGTGGCAAGCGGCGCATATTTGAAGCGTTTCCCGAGGCGCTGCGCGCCAGCGTTAACGAAACCGAAATGGCAATTAAATTCAAGAACGGAAGTACATGGTCTCTTGATTGGATCAGATTGTTACGATACTGCGCTGTCGGAACATCAGTGGCGGGAATTGTGTGGTCAGAATACGCGCTTGCCAACCCAAGCGCGTGGGCGTACGCGCGGCCTATATCTGGAAGAGAATCAAGGCTGGGCGTTGTTTATCACAACGCCGAGGTCGCAATCACGCTTGGGATTTGGCAAAGTATGCCGAGAGGTCGGACGACTGGTTTTATCAATTGCTGACAGTCAACGACACGCATGTCTTGACTGGAGAGCAGCTCGCCGAGACGCTCACAGAATACAAGGCGCTCTATGGAGAGGCTGGCGAAAACCTTTATGCTCAAGAATTCTACCGCGACTGGGCGAGCGGCCCTGCTCGGCGCGATATTCAGCGCCGAGATGAAAGCGGTACGCGATGAAGGGCGTATATGTGAGATCGAGCCGCTGCCAGGCGTGCGGGTAGACCGCAGCTGGGATTTGGGTATGCGGGACGATACCTGTGTATGGTTCTTTTCAAGTGGTCGGAACCCAAGTTTATCTGTATGACTGCATTTCGACCTCGGGCGCTTCGCTCGAATGGTGGCGCGATAAGATAGCCAGCATTCACGAAGAGCGTGGCTGGTTGCACGGTACTGACTACGTGCCGCACGACGCTAAGGTGCGGGAGTTGTCGACTGGGCGAACCAGGGTCGAGACCATGAAGGCGCTCGGGCTGTCGCCCATGCTGGCACCAGATGCGACGTTGCAGGATGGCATCAACGCAGCGCGGCGCACGTTGCCATTCTGCGTGTTTCATCCGCGTTGCGAGGACAAGGGTATACCCGCGTTGGAGCAGTATCAGAGAGATGGGACGACGAAAAGAAATGCTTTCGGGCGTCACCATTACACGATTGGTGCTCCGATCGGGTGGATTCGTTCCGATACCTTTCGTTATCTTGAAGAAGGCGCCGCCACGGCTGGCCGAGATGTATGCCGAAACCGACCGGCTGGCGCATTCCGCTACCGGAGGGCAGACGGCGCGGAGGCATGAGGCTGTGAAAGACAAAGATGTAGACGAAGGCAAAGAGGCTGCTGGGCTTGCTGCATGGCGCGCATGCCGTCGATACCGTTATCCCCGCTCTGACGAAGGCGGCAGAAGCGCCCTTTTGAGGCCGGTAAGGCGTTCGAAAGCATTACGCATGCCTTGAGTAGTATCGGCGTTGCTACCGCGCGCGCGGTTGAGCGATACGGTCGCAATGAAGCGGTGCCTTAAAACCATGGCGGATCGCGAAGGGAACATGCAGAGCGAGTTAGCCGCGATCAAAGCGCAGTTGCCAAAACGGAAACGGCGGAAGAGGAAGAAGTGACAATGGCGGTCATCATTGCCGGACTGTTGTTGGGAATAGTGCTTACCGCGTTGGTCGTGTCGACGTGGGACTGACGTGTGATGATTTTACCATCGCGAGATGCTAGCAGGCGCGAATTGGCCGCTTGGTATGCCAGGCACGGTGCCACGCACGCGCACTGCAAGTTTGAATGCGAGCACCCACAGCCGTTCATCCTGAAGGGTATTCTGTACTGCGGTCGGTGCTGGTTCGTGGATGAGACCCTGACAAGGATGAAGCCATGCCGGTGTGAATAGGTTATGCTAGTGGTCGTAAGGGGATACCGATCATGGCAGACAACGACACCCCGCCGCCGGCTGGCGACGATATACGGCACGACGATCTAGAATTTAATCCGGCGCTAGAGCCGAAGAGCTCGAAGGCGTGGTTGAATTTATTGCTTGAGAGTGAAAAGGCTTATGAGAGCTGGAACACGCATTGCGACAACATTGACCGGCGTTATGCCTCGCTCGACCGGCTCGCCACCTTGGGCCGTGACAAAGAGTTTCAAATGCTATGGGCTAACGCCGAGGTTATTCGGCCGGCAGTCCATGCCCGTCCGCCTAAGCCGGTGGTGGTGCCCAATTTCAAGGATCGCCGTCCGGTGCCGCAGGCTGCCAGCGAGGTGCTGGAGCGTACTGTCACGGTGGCATTTAACTTTGATGCATGTCGACGCGTTGTTAAAACAAATCCGCGATGACGTGGTCATGACCAATCGCGGCGTAGCGTGGTGCCGCTATGAGTCTGGCAATACAAAACAAGGCGGCCAATATCAAACCGGCGGCTATTACGATTACGAGCGTGTTTGTATCGATTTTTAAACATCGGCGGGACTTCACTGCATTCGGTCAGCCGCTGCTGGTATGAGGTCACCTGGGTCGCGGCGGCTAGCTATATGACGCGGGCGGAGGCGCGTGAGCGGTTTTTCCCGCATTCCGGGCTGGCTTACCAGGACGCCGAGTATCGGGTCGACAAGGAAGCCAAAGAGGTCGGCGGTGCCGACGACCGTGAGCGTGCTTGCTTTTGGGAAATCTGGCACAAGCCGGACCGCCGGGTGGTGTGGGTGGCGCACGGCTGCGAGGACATTCTCGACGAGTCTGATCCGCATCTTGAACTCAAGGACTTTTTCCTTGCCCGTGTCCGGCTTATGGTACGGCGCAGCGTGGTTCGCTCGTTCCGGTTCCTGACCAGATGCAATATGAGGACCAACTCGACGAGCTCAACATGTTAACCGGCCGCATTCACGCCCTGTCAGATGCGCTTGAGGCAAAGGGATTCTATCCGGCGGGCGGGGCGGAAGCCGCGGATGCGATCGAGACTGCGGTGAAGATCAAAACACCTGGCCGGGTATTAGTTCCTATTAACAACTGGGCGGCCTTTGGCGGTTCGAAAGAGATCATTGTCTGGATGCCGATGGCGGAGATTGCGCAGACGATCACGACGATTGTCGAGCTGCGCAAACAGATCATTGAGGATATTTATCAGATAACTGGCCTAAGCGATATCATGCGCGGCGAGACCGATGCGCGCGAGACGCTCGGAGCGCAGAATTTGAAGGCGCAGTTTGGCTCTAGCCGTATTAAAGACAAGCAGATGGAGATGGTCAGAATAGCGCGCGATTTGGTTGGTATCGCTGGCGAGATTATTACCGAAAAGTTTGCCGATGAGACCATTATCGTGATGAGTCAAACGCAAGTGCCGACCAAGCAAATGCAGCAGCAACAGATTATGCAATTGCAGATGCAGCTACAGCAGATTTTGCAGCAAGCGCAGCAGGCGGCGCAAAATCCGCAGATTCAACAGATGCCGCCTGAGCAAAAGCAGCAAATTGTGCAGGCCGCGCAGCAGCAGGGCAGTCAGCTTGAGAATGAGATAAAGAAAATCGGCGGTAAGCCGAATATCGAGCAGGTATTGACGTTCTTACGCGATGATAGAGCGCGCAGCTTGTGCTCGACGTCGAGACCGACTCGACCATTATGATTGACGAGAAGAACGAGAAGGAGGCGGTCGCCGAATTTTTAGGGATGCTTGGTCCGGTGCTACAGCAGCTTTCGCAATTGATCGCGGCGGACCCCTCGACTGCGGATTTCTGCGGCGAAATATTGAAGTTCGCGGTCAAGCCGTTCCGCGCCGGTCGCTCGCTCGATGGCGCCATTGACGAACTAACCGAGATGAAGAAATCGCAGGCTGACGGGCCGCGGCCGGATGATCCGACCACGGCGACGAACAAAACCGCCTTGCAAATCGAGCAGCTCAAACAACAGACTGAAGTGCAGAAGAACAAGGATATGAACCAATTAAAGGCCGCTGAGCTGCAAATGAAAGACCGCCACGAGCAAATGAAGATTGCGTCGGCCGAGAAAATGAAGCTGGCTGATATCATGGCCAAGCAGCAGGACGACCAAGCTAAGGCGGCGGCGCAGAATCAGAAGGCCATGCACGACCGCGAAAAACACCAGATGGACATTTTAGGCAAGCAGCACGACATGCAATTCGACGCGCAGAAAATGGCGATGGCGGCGCAGGCGGCGCAAGCTCGCGCAGGCCGACCTGCAGGCACGCGGCCAGGAGCGTCAGGCGCAGCAACAATTCAAGCAGCAGCAAGCTGCGCAGAAACCGGGATTTCCGCCATGAGTGACCGCGACTGCTACACGCGCCGATAAAGTCACCGCGCTCGAGGTTGTCACGGCCTGCGAGGTGTTGTTGCTGGCTGGATTTACAGAAGAGGCGTTGAGCGTTTTTGGCGATCACGGTGAAAGATAGGTCTTGTTTGCGTGAGATGCTCGAGGAGAGAGGGCGCGCCTGATGTTTGCGGGCTCTGGGGGCTGGGGTGCCACGCCTCGCCAATGGGGGAGATGCGAGACGCAGCCATCAGGCGCTGGAGACAAGAACGCGGCTGTGGATGGCAGGTTCCCGCAAGAGAACAAACCCGCGCCGCTAGCTGATTAATGTACGTAGAATAAGGTATCTTCATCGTTCGTTCTATAACAGAGAGGTAACGATATGCAGCCGTTTTACGCGTTGATATCACCTATGCAGCAAAGGTGGTGGTCCGGTCGACCCTGGCTACAATCCGCCCGGCGTTGGCGGACCAGGTAGCCGCCCTCCAGGACAAGGCGGTGGTCCGGTCGATCCTGGCTATTCGCCGCCGTGGGCGCGGCCTCCGGTTGATCCTGGCTATAATCCGCCCGGCGTGGGCGGTCCCGGCTCAGGTGGAGGTGGTGGCTCGCCGCCCGGCATCTGGGGGCCAACCGATCCACGGCCGTCACAGCCAATCTTTTTCCCGCGGCCTGGCGATCCGCCACCTATAGGTCACTGGGGACCGCCGGTTGATCCTGGCTATGGGGTTGATGTCGGTACTGGTCCGGTGCGGCCGGCGCACCCAATCGTGTTGCCGCCGAATCTGCCGCCGGAAATTCCTCCTCCCGACGGTGGGGGTTCGCCGATCAAGGTGGGAATGGGTGACCGGATGGACACCGTTGACCGGCTGGGTTGTGGTCGGAATTCCAACAGATCCGCATCCAACGCCGTCTCGTTCGCGTTAAGGATGTGGCCGGCGGGGTGTTGTGACCAGCATCCGGCGCCCCGCCACAACATTGCAGAGAAAATGACCGAGATCGCACGCGATGTCGTTAGCGGGCTGAAGGGCACACCGATGCTGCTAGGCATGTTGGTGCTCAACATCGCATTCTTAGGTGCTGGTATTTATTTCCTACTCAAATTCGGCGAGGCCAACGCCGCGCGCTTCCGAGTTGATATTGAATCGTTGTTTGCCGGCCGCTCAAGGGTTGATGCCATGAACGAAGACAGAAATCTAACGCCGGCTGGCGCTAATCTCATCAAGCATTTTGAGGGTATTTTAGAGAAGCAGGGCGATCGTTACAAATCTTACAAATGCCCGGCTGGCGTATGGACTATAGGGTGGGGAACAACAACCGAGCACGGCAATAAGATTGGCTCCGGCACTGTCTGGACACGCGAGCAATGTGATTCGGCATTTTTGAAAGACATGGAGGAGTTTGGAAAAGCGTACGTAAATATGTGGCAGTGCCGTTAGAGCCGTGGCAGTTCGATGCTCTCGTCAGTTTCACCTACAATTGTGGTGCCGGGGCTCTGCAGAAATCGACCTTGCTCAAGAAGGTGAACGCAGGCGATTTCGATGGCGCCGGCGAAGGAATTCCACAAATGGAATAAAGGCGGTGGCAAGGTGTTGCCCGGCCTGACCAGGCGGCGCGCCAGCGAGAGCTTGTTGTTCCAGAATATCCCCGACGCCAATTACGATGGCAAGCCGGACAAGGTGGTGGCGCCGCCGGTCGAGCCGATGCCGCCAGATGGTGGATGCCCCGGAGGACTGAGCGGTGTCGCGTCCGAAGGCTAAATGGCTAGATCGGCCTTGCCAGCGTTGTGGCAAGATCATGGTGCGGGCGCAGGCAGCCAAGATATATTGCGAGGCCTGTTTAGAGGCGCGCAAGTTGAGAGCGTGCTTCGGGCTTATAGAAAGGCTCATAGCAATGCCGCTCGGTGATCTGGCACGCGAAGACGACTATGGTGAGCCGGACCCATGGACCGCTGCCGCCGAGCGTATGCAACGTAAATATCTGGGGGCGCAATATTGTCGGCACGGGCGAGAGGTCTGGAACCGATGTCGTGCCTGAATTCATCCGGCGTGGCTTTGCTGGCAAACTGGGGGACATAGCAGCGCTTTGGCTCGACCGGCGTGGCGCACGAGTTCGGGCCGGCTGTACGACGCTACGCGCGAGCAGGCCGCGAAGGAATTCGAGCATCAGGTCGGGCCACTGGACCCGCAGCCTGGGTTCGGCTCGCGGGTGGCCAGCGAAGGTGTACGGATGGCGCTCGACCCCACGTCGTGGGTCGGACCTGGTGGTGTGCCCTACAAGGCCGGATTTAACGCACTGGCAGCCTTTGGGGCGAAACCGGAGCTACTGTAGCGCCGGCCGGCTACGAGCAGGCCGGGCGGGCGCTCGGCTCGTTCACGCCGATGGCAGCTGAGCGCGCGATCCCATACATGGGCCGGCTTAGTACCGCAGGGTTCGTTGGGGTCGCTTGGCGGCTCGATGGTGATACCGAGCGAGCGTGCGCCGCCGTTCTACTCTGCCGTCGAACAGGCGGTAGATCGCGCAGCAGCAGCCGCAGGCGCCGGCTGCGCAATGGCTCGCTACACTGCGTAATGCGCCTGGCGTTAAGCCGGCGGAGCTCGAGCAGCTCGGGTTGGAAGATTGGTTAAGGCAGCAGGGCGGTCCAGTATCGAAGCAGGCGCTGGCGGATTATGTGGCGGCCAACAAGGGTGCAGTTGGGGAGGCGGTGAAAGGGCCGCCCAAGCCTTTAGCGGATACTTTTGAGAACTATCTTGCGACGTATCGCGAGCGGTTCCCCGACACATCTCGGCAGACTGACGCGGCGGTCAGGAGGTTTTACGGATCGCGCAATACCTATGCCTGCGCCTGGTCAGCTGTCGGCTAGAATTAGCGGCCACCAGCTAAATTTTCTGCATATCAACTCCCTGGTGGCGAGAATTATCGCGAGACGCTGTTGACGTTGCCGACAGCCCCGATAAACGGTACACAGAGTATTTAACCAGCTTGGAGAGAAAAATATGGAGACATCGGGTTTGCCAGGATGCCGCTGACTGAGGCTGAAAGCATCCGTATCGAGCAGTTGATGCATCGGGCAGATAATCAAAGTGTATTTCAGGGTTCGCACTGGGATGAGCCCCAACGTGCTCGCGCACTTGCGCACCAATGAGCGAAACATCGGCGGTAAGAAGACGCTGTTCGTGGAGGAGGCGCAGAGCGACTGGTTGCAGGTAGCTAGAAAAAGGAACAATTCAACCAAATAGAGTCTGAAATAGCTAGCTTACGTGAACTGCCGCCGACTGCTGAATTGAATACGAAGCTGAATGAACTGTTTGATCAGCGCTCCAAAATTGGCAGGTCGCTGCAAGAGTATCGCTATAAGCCGGTGCCGTCCGCGCCTTTCAACTCAATTGGCATGAACTCGCCATGAAGCGTGCCATTCGCGAGGCGGCGGAGGGTGGTTTTGAGCAACTGGCATGGACGCCGGGCAGTGTGCAGAACAAGCGTTACCCTGACCCTAACCGGCCTGATTCTTGCGATGGAGGGTTTTACGACAAGATGCTGCCGGCGGCGGCCAACAAGATCGGCAAGCCGCACGGCGCAGGTGGCAAGGGAAGGGGCGGCGACAGGACTTTGACAGGTATGAGCTGGGCGAGGACATCGGCGGTCGTTGGCGGCTCTTTGATCGGATATCGAATGAGGCGGTAGGTCCAACGTTCAGGTCTGGGTCTGGATGCTGAAAAGTGGCGGATCGCGCAAGGTAAAACAAACGAGAACGTTCACGTTCTACCTATCACGCCCTCGTTGCGCGAGCGAGGCGTTACGTAAGGGCTTCCCGTTGTTCGCTATTCCCGGCGCTGTGCTCGGCGGGCTGGCTGCGCAAGATCAATATCAGCAGTAGCTACTTAGGCGGCCCGGTCTTCGCGTGGCGTGAGGCTGTAGACAGGTGAAGCTGCGGATACGGGGCGCTACTAACAATTGATCAATCTGTTCACGTAGTTGCTTAAGCTGTCAGTAATCACGTCTGGCGGTGGTGAAACCGCCCGTTGAGTTATCTTGAATTGTTCCCCAGTTCGGTATTCTCAAATTTGTCGGTCATGGGGCGGCCCTTTCCATGACTGCCCGCAGGTAGCGGCAGTTCGCCTTCCTGCAAGGTTCTGCGCACTTTCATTGTAAAATGCGACGACATCGCCGCCGCAGGCGTGGACGCATGACCACATTTCCCATACATCGCACAGCTTGGCGCGGCTATCTTCAATCATCCTTTAAAGTTGTTCCGCACTCTGGCAGGTCATCGGGCTTTCCTTATTTCCCAAGCTCCCTTGATCAAAATTGGCGTCCGTCGCGCAATCGACGGATGAGCTCAATACCAGCAGCAATTACTTAGGCGTCCATCTGTTATAGGCGGCTCCGACGCAGTAGCCCGTCCTGCACCATGACGCGCAAGTGATAGCAGCCGCTTGTTCCCAGCCGCCACCTCGTGCTGCCGTTGCGTTAGTAACAAACCCGCGTTTTTTGGCCGCCACCAGGACACGCTCACGCGCTTTCACTGGTGCGGATCAGCGGCAGTTTTGTTACACGCGCAGTCATCTGCGAAATAGCAAATGAGATGGTCGCTATTAAGATAAACACGACAGCGCCATTGAACGCGCCGGCCCAGCCACCGTAATAGCCGTAGTAGCCAATAGCGGCGGCAAAGCGCTGCCACTAACAGTAGGTCAATGCGCAGCATCTCGATGTGGCCGAGCCGCCAAATCGTGTGGTCGCCCCAATCACCAGAGCGATCCCACACGCTGGTCATCCAACGTGGAATTGGTATTTGCATGGTATATGCTCGTGGAATTGGCCCGCGCTGGTTCCAAAGCGCGGGCCTTCCGTGGTGCACGACGCGCGGCGGTGGACCGATGCGCCGTCACACGGTTCGTTTGCGTTGAACGCGGTAGAGGCCGCACAGCCCAAGGCATCCAGCCAGCAGGCCGGCAGCCCGAGCGCCGAGGACCGGCGCGGGCACCAACGATGGCTGGAAATAGAAGCTCGTCGGGGCCGTCGTTGGCGCCACTAATCCTTGCATATTGCATCAGCAGGTTATCGCCCGGATTGATGCCGGCAAGCAGCTAGGCGGAGCGCGAGTAATCGGGGAAGCCAGTGCCATTGTGAAGGCTTGGCAGCAGCGTGCCTCCAGGTCCAGGCGAGTACGATGCCAGGCACTGTGCGGGTCGAAAGGTTCAAGAAGAAGAAGCTTCCAGCGCGCCTGCGCACCGCTGGCATCGTTCATGTCGATGCCGACGCTGAACCCCAACCCTGGATCGAACGCGCCTCGCATGCAGCCAGCCATGGCGTGCCGATAGTGTCGCCCGCGAGATGGTCCCGCACGATGCCGGATGAGAAAAGGCAAAGGTCGGTGGCATTACCCGTGTTGCCGAAATCGTTGTACCCAAAATTAAATTGGGTATTCGGGCTTTGTTGCGGCTGATTGGCTCCGCAGATGATGCAGGGCGTGTTGCGCGGTTGATTGTCGGTCGGGGCGGGTACCGACACCAGTCCGAGATCGGTGCCGCCAAGGGTCCAGACTTGACCGCCAAGCGTGATAGTGTCGCGTACCGTGTTGGCAAGCGTCGTACTTGCCAGCAGCATGATAGCCAGAACCGCTTTCATAAGAGTTTTTCCTTCCTGCGCAACCAGACCAAGGTGATCTTGGTCTGGTCGAGAGTGGCACAGTTCTAAATTTAGAACTAGGATTTTTAACGTCCGCCCTGCTGCCAAGGCTGCTGCTGCTGGCCTTGTTGCCAAGGTTGCTGGGGTTGCTGAGGCTGCTGAGGCTGTTGTTGCGGGTGGTAAGGCTGCTGACCGGGCTGGCCGCCATGAGCTCTGGCGCCAATGAGCTGGTCCACCTTCTGCTGTCGTGAAGCTCGTCCAGCTGTGCCTGCAACTCTTGGACCGATTGGTCCTGGCCCTGCTGACCCTGGCCCTGCTGACCCTGGGCCCTGCTGACCCTGGCCCTGCTGACTCTGGCCCTGCCCCTGACCCTGTTGGCCCCGTTGGCCCTGTTGGCCCTGTTGGCCCTGTTGGCCCTGTTGGCCCCTAGTGTTGGCCCCAGTTGGCCCTGTTGGCCAAACTGATCCAGCTGACGCTTGCCGTCCCTCGGCGGCGCGCTGGACTTCCGCTGGACTGCTTTTGGCCTGCACAATGCGGTCGAAGACCGCCTTCATTTGCTGGGCAACCTGCTGATATTTTCGTATTGGGCCATAATGGTTCTCCTTGGGGTGGTTGGTCAAGTACAACGCCGGATGTTACGGTGCTATAATCGATCAGCGATGAAATTTATCGGAGGCCAACGATGGATTGCAGGCAGCAAACCGAAGGCGGGTGGCGAGGGGCGAGAGAATGGGGCGCCGTTGCCGCCATGACCACGCGCGAGTGGCAGCGTCCCGTTGAGCAAGCCGATTTCGGCCATGAGGACGACCCGCGCCGTAAGGGCGAGGAAGCCGTTCACATGCTGATGGGTGATGAAATATTGCGTGATGCGATCCTGCAGCGTGCCTTGGGATATGCGTCCGAGCATCGATCCGCTGGCGGCGCCGCCGGTATTGGGGTCTGAGTTCACTGTCACGGTAGCCAACCCGACCCCGCCGACCCAACATCAGCCATGTGGCATGTGGCACACGCCGACCTATACGGAGGTGCCCGCAACCAACCCACGCGATCCGACCTGGGTGCCGGGACTGCCTACACGACCATCATGAAGCCAACCGCAACCACCGACGACGCCTTGATCATCGCCAATACCGCCGCGGCGGGTGGTGCGCTTTGGGCTACACCGGCCGCCACGACAGTGATCTCCTCGCCGATTCGGCGGCGCGCTCCGGCCGGTCTCGGAGGCGACTGGCACTGTAGTTGTGGTCACGCAGCCGTTGGCAGGAGCCTCCAGCCGGCGTCGGCCTTCCGTCTCCAGATGGTCAGCGTGCAGGGCAACCACCTCAACGCCTAATGCCAGTCATGCTTGAGCGCGCCGCATCTCACCGGCTTATCGCCTGACAACCAGGCCTCGGGCGGCGGTACGCTGGCGCTGACAGTGGAGCGTGGTCGGGCTTTAACTCAGGGTCTAGTCGTTAAAGTGGCCACGGTAGCGCAGACCACGGTCTTTGTGCGCCCTGACATGCTGACGGTGGCGCTGCGGCCCCGCGCAAGGCGACGGCCGGCACCTCGGCGGTGATTGTAACGACGAGTGCAGTGGACTCGGCGGCGTTGAACTGGACCTTCACGTAAGATGGGTTTAGCCGTCGTTACAGTCGCGTCTGGCGGTCTCCCCGCTGTGGAGACAACACGCGGTTTGCCTGTGTCCGAGGCCGCTAACGGCCGCGGTGTGGCCGTAACGAAGGTCACCGGCAGACCTGCTTGTGCCGGTGACGTTTGAGACAATTGGAATTGCGCCGCCGGTTGTGTATGTAACGCTGAACGGGACACCCGGCCGCCAATACGACGCTGTCGAACGGTAACCTGACCGCCACACACACCGATTCCAGTGGTAATGCCGGGCGCGCAGCACGGCTTATAAGATACGGGCAAGCTCTACTTTGAAGCTGCTCTATGTTGTCGTGACCGGGGCGCATCCACGTGGGTGGTTGGAACGTCCGTCGGTTCGTATTCCAACCTTCATTAGCGGAACATCCTCCGCCGTATCGATGTGCAACAGAGGCAGCGGCACGATCTTTCCCTTGGCGTTAACACCGGAAGACGCTGGCCGGACTCTTGGTTGCGGATGTTGTTTGTTGGGCCGTCGATGCTGGGGCTGCGTTTGCTTGGGTTCGTCGGGTTCGAAGCGGATCGGCGGGGATTGGAACGGAGATCCAACGGCCAATCCCGCAACCGGTGTGGGCGGCATCACATTGGGCGTGGGAGTTATGCGCCGATGGTCGGATTTGGGGTGCGAGCACGGGGCCTACGGAGTGGATAACGGCAAATTTCGGTGCCTCTGCCTTCTCTGGTACGGTTCCTTCTGGTTTCATTAGCGGTTGGCCGGCATGAGCGATCTGGTCGAGATCGCCCCTGGCCGCTGGCGTTTTGCGCGTGAGACTGTTCTCGCAGCCCGCTCTGACCTGCCCTGCCCTCACGTCATTACCGACAGCATGCCGCCGACCGAGAGCAGGTCGATGGGCGCTTCTATGAATCAAAGCGCGCCTTCCGGGCGGTCGGCCGGCAGCTCGGGCACTCACCGGAGGTGGGCAACGAGAAGCCTAAGCCCAAGCAGCGCGCTTCGCCAGCCGCCGGGCGCTAGACGGCCCGTGAGGGCGATCGAGCATGCCGCGGCGCAGTACAAGCAAGGCCGCCGGCCGACGGATTAGATTCGTCGGTTTCTGATTTTCCCGTGAAACATAGGACAAGTATGCTAAAAACACCGGAACGAAGCGTGGAAAACGGGGCGCAAATGATTTTGCGCCTTTGGGGATAGTAGCGGGAGAACTCGATTGCCAGCGTCAGCGCCGAGCAACGTCGCGACCATGGCTGCGCCTGCCCACGATAAGGCTTTTGCCGCCAAAGTCGGAATTCCGCAGAGGGTGGCTAAGGAATTCAACACGGCCGATCACGCCGCGCCGCGGTCAAGCGCGCGGTCAAAGCATAAGAGGTAGCCCATGTCTGACGCATCACAGGCGCCGGCGCCGGCCCCGGCGCCCGCGCCTGCTCAGTTGCCTGCTCAGGTGAGCAATTCGAGGCAGCGAGTTCCGATCAATCCCAGCCCGGCCAGGTGCGCCCCGATTACCAACACCCCGCCGCCAGCTGTTCCGTCATCCCGGCATGAAGTGATCGAACGGCTTTCGAGCGCGCCAAGGTGGAGCGCAAAGGCCGGCTGAAGCCAGATGGGACACAATCAGCCGCCGGAGGCTACTGAGAAGGAAAACCGGTCCCGCCTCGGGAAGCCCCGCTCAACCTCAAAAGCGTCCAGCTGATCAGGAGCCGCGTGAGCGCGGCGAGCACGGGCATTTTGCGCCCAAGGAAGGGCGAGAGGGAGTTCACCCGCGGTTCACGCGGGGTCACACCCGCACCCGGCCGGCCGGCCGGCCGCCTGGCGCGGCGCCTCATTCGCACCCGTTGCCACGGATGAGCGCTGTCGCCAAAGCCGAGTGGAATAAGGCGCCTGAATCCGTGCGCCATGACGTGCATCGCATGTACCACGAATTCACTCAGGCCTATCAGCGTTATCGCGCCGACCATGAGGTTATGAATCAGCTGCGGCCGTATCACGAGCTGGCGCGCTCGCAGGGTACGCACGCTGACAACGGCGCTCAATAATTATGTCGCTATCGAGGATAAGTTGCGGCAAGACCCAATCAGCGGCTTGGACGTTATTGTCAACAACCTCAATTTGCGCACCGAGGAAGGCCGCCGCATTGCCCTGCAAGACATCCGCCTACCACGTGCTGAGTCAAACACCGGAACAACAGCAAGTTGACCGCGGCGCAGAATCAGCAAGTGGCGATGCAGCGCCAGATGGCGCAAATCCAGCAACACCAACAAATGCTTGCGCATCAGCAACAGCAAATGCATTATGAGCGGCAGTTCTATCAGCTGCGCGCAGCTCGGTCGATCGGTTTGCCGAGGCCAACCCGCGGCTTGATGAACTCGGCAGACTTGATCAAGCGCGAGATCGACCTCGGGTTTGATCTGCCGACCGCCTACCAGCGCGCTAACTTGCTGCGGCACGGCCGGCACCAAACTACCACAGCGGCTCGAGACCCGCCCCACAGCGCCTCAGACGCGCACAAGTGACCGGTCTATCTCAGGCGCGCCCAGTGCCGGCGTCGCCAACGGCGTTGCACGCCGCGGAAGACCAACGATCGCCGCGGGGCTGTTGAAGCTGCTTTCAGGAGGGTCAACGGCTCACTGTAACCCCATGCACGGGAGCCGTTATCCATGCCTCTCACCTATCCGGCCGGTACGGGCAGCACCAGTACGGGCAGATTCTATCCATGGCTTTGGAGGATCGTGCCTCCGGTTATCAGAGACCTGGTATCCAACAACAACGCGTTGTTGGCAGTCTTGAAAGCGCAAAGGTCTTTGGCAAACTTACTCAGCGGGCCAAAGATCAGACAAACATTGCAAATCGCCAAGCAAGTCGCGCAGTGGTATTCCGGTTATGATCAGCTGCTCAATCCTGCCATCGATCTATTCAACGATGCATTTTTGATCCTAAAATGGTGGTTGTGCCTGTCATCCTGTCGATGCAGGAGATTTTGAACAACGAAGGCGAACAGCAGCTGATCGATGTTTTTGATGCGTACATCGAGGCCGCCAGAGTCAGCGCTTGGAAGATGTCATCGATGTCGCGCATGTATTCCGACGGCTTAGCCAACGGTGGCAAGCAGACTAACCGGGCTGAAAACGGCGGTGCCGATCATCGTCAATGCCAGGCATCTATGGCGGTATCGACCGCTCAGTGGCGGCCAACGCGATCTGGCGCACGGCTTCGTGGGATGCTCCGACACCGGCCTGGGCGGCGCCTCGCCGGCGACCACACAGGTCAACTCCGACGACCATTCGCCCGATGCTCAACTATATCATGACCAAACAAAGCCGCGGGCGCGACTATGCGGACTTGTTGATCATGTCACCGGAGCATTACGCCGCTTATGATAGCCGCCACGGTGGCAATTCAGCGTCAGACCAACATGAAACGAGTCTTGGCAAGAGTTGGGCTTTAGCGCGTTGGAATACATCGGCGGCGGCAAGCGTGCCGAGATCGTTCTCGACGGCGGCATTGGCTCCAACATGGACGCCAATACGACGTTTGGATTGAACACCGACTGCTTACGCATTCGCTATCATCCCCAGCAGCAACTTTGACAAACTGTTTGATGGCGAAGGCCAGATGCCAGTAGATAAAGACGCTATAGCCCAGTTCCTTGATTTATGGAAATGACCCAAGTAAATCCCCTGTTCAACTGGAGATTCTACGATTCCGTCCCAGCTTCGTAAGCTATTCTAAAGGAGCCAAAGTATGCCCCTATTCAGATATGGACGCTGGTCTTGCGCCGTTGTTTAAAACAATGGCGCAAGAGAATGCGACTGGGTCCGCCATGGAAGGCCGCCCGATCTATGAGGATGTCGAATTTTGCTCGTGGAAGTGCGGCGCGCCGGATCGCGTGACTACGGTGTCTACCCGGTTAATCAGATGGCTTGTTGGGTTACCGATCCCTATAGCGGTGAGCAGCGTGCCATCACTTACGCCGAAGTTTCAGCGTCAGTACCGGCAATTCAAGGAACATCAACAGCGGACAAAGACCGGCACGCCATTGGATTTAGCGACCTGGCTGACCGGAAAGCCGGCGCCTGGAGCTCAAAGGCTATGAATGTCTACACGGTCGAGGCTCTGGCCGCGATCGATGGGCGCTGAGCTCAAGAACCTCGGACCTGGCGGACGTGAGATCAAGAACAAGGCCGAAGAGTACATCATCAACGGCAAGAACAATGTTCCCCAACATTCAGATGCAAGCCGAGCTGGAGGCATTACGAGCACGCGCACGGTGCTGGAGGAAGATAACTCCATGCTCGAAGTACGCAAGATCAATTCCGAGTGAGGCCAGCTTCGAGGCCATGAGTATCGAACAATTGCGCGATTACATCACTACCCAACACCGGTCACGCGCCGATCGGTACGCTGAACAAGAAGGCCTTAATCCGCCACGCTATGGAAATACCGCAAGCCAAGGTGGCTTAAGTGTCTCTACTGACGGTCGTTCAAGACGTTTGCGAGGCGGTCGGAGTGGTGCGGCCGGCGAGTATATTCGCGGCGATCGATGCTGATCGCACCATGCAAGAGATGGTGACGATTGCCAACGGCATGGCGCAGCGCATTTCCGGCGATACGCGCGAGTGGTCGCCATGAGACCATCGGCACGTTCACCGGGCCGGGCGACGCCTTCCACGCCGCCATCGGATTTTCAGGAGACATACTCCTAACCGCCGAATCTGGGTTCAGTCAACGTCGGCTATCCGCTCCGTTACATCTCTGACTTAAACGAGTGGATGCAGCGCCAGGCCGGAGAATTATAGCGATAGCCGCGGCGAGTGGACTAACTACGGCGGGCAGGTTCATATCGCACCGGCACCTGCGGCTGGCCAAACCGTGACGTTTCCACTATCGCCCGGTAGAATTGCCGTCGAACAACGCAGCCCGAGCTGGAATCGTCAATGCGTTGAGCGATACGTTTGCGTCCGACCTCGACACTTTCATGCTGGACGAGCGGCTCTTGAAGCTCGGCATGATTTTCAGTGGAAGCCAGCAAGGCAGTCCATCGCCGAGGACATGGGGACGTTTTCCGGACGCCTTGGCGATGGCGTTTGGCCCGGACAAGCCGTCGCCGATTATCGTCAACCGGCTGCCGATCTGCGACGACCGTGGCGCCGGGGTGAGCTCGTTCGCAGGCTTTAGCGTGGCGCTGGAAGGGGCCGCAGGGGCCACAAGGAGTTCGAGGTCCGGTTGGACCAGAAGGTTCCACAAGGGCCGCAGGGTATTCAGGGGCCGCGGCGTCGATGGCACAGATGCGTCTGGCTCAGCACTTATTAATAATGGCGTCCTCATTCCCTATTATCTCAGTACCCAAGCCTTCCTTGCTACGAACCCCAATGTTCAGGGGCTGCTTGACGCGATGAAGTCTCATCGCGACGTGCCGGTGCTGGTGATTGTCAATCCAGGGACCGGGCCGGGGACCGTTAACGATGTGGTTGGAATACGTTTATCGGGATGGTGCAAGGCGCGGGCGGAAAAGTCCTTGGATATGTCGATACTGCTTATGCTCTCCGGCCTGAAGCTGACGTTAAAGCTGAAATCAGCCAATGGCTCGCTGTCTACCCCAATCCTAAAGTTTGATGGGATTTTCTTCGATCAGATGCCGTGGGACACCGGACCACGGCAATGTCGGCGAGTGCTTACGTCGATTTGTACAAGCGTTATACTGATTACTGTCATGGTTTAGGATTAAATCCGACTGTCGGTAACCCCGGTGGAGATGAACAATCGGCCTGGTTTTCTACTTATACCGCCGACGTTATTGTAGTTCATGAAAATTCCAGTTGGCCCAGTGAAGCCAGTATGGAAGGTAATTTTGCAGGTGGTCATGCCTTCTACTCGCCTGAACGTCGTGGTGCTCTGGTTTACAAGCAACCCACTCTCGATACTGGATTGCTGGATACTTTCACGCAAGAATGTTCGATGGGTTTACGTAACTCAAGACGATCTTCCCAATCCCGCTTGGGACACGTTACCAACATATCTCGATCTGATTGTTCAGCGCACGGTCGCGGTCGACGCCGAGAAGAGCCGACGATCGCGGCGAGGGGAACGACCGCGCAGTATTGGCGCGGCGACAAGACATTCAGACGCTCGACAAGGCCGCAGTCGGGCTCGGCAACGTCGACAACACGTCCGACGCCAACAAGCCGGTCAGTACGGCGCGGGCAGCGGCGAACGCACTCCAGGCAAGCAGCTACGTCGAGTTCGCCAAGGTGCATCGAAGGTCGCCAAGGCCGGCGATACCATGGCTGGTAACCTCACCATTAACAAAAGCTAGCCCCATCGGTTTATAATCTGACTAAAAATGCGGCAAGTGAGGACGCAAAGCTTTTACGAGGTTTTCTCAATGCAACTGCGCGATGGGCAGTTAGTGTCGGTAATTCTGATGCAGAGTCTGGCGCGGCAATAACGGTTCTAACTTTTGCTGTATCACGGATTCGATTCAATGCTGGATCTTATATCAGCACCCCACTGATTATAAACAGATCAACCGGCAATGTAACTTTTGCACACGAGCCTTCTGGGGCGGCGCAACCGCGATTTATCCTGGCAATGGTAATACCAATCTGGGTGGGCGCTTGGCTTCGTCACCGACGGGCTGCTCGCTGTAAGCCGTTCTACCGGGCCTGTACATTTTGCAAATATCAATGCTGACGGAACTTTTTGCATTCCCTTAATCGTAGCGGAACGTCGGTCGGGACTATCAGTGTCACCACTACAACGACAGCGTACAATACGTCGTCTGATGTGCGGCTTAAAGACGATCTACGCGCGCTAGAGGCGGCCGCGTCCGGTAACATCGTCGATGATACCAATGTGTACGATTTTGCTTGGAAATCTACTGGTGAGCGGTCTTATGGCGTGATTGCACAGCAGGCGCAAAAGGTTTACCCGGCGGCCGTGACCTATGACGAGATGCCGGATTGGTGCGGTATCGATTACTCGAAATATGTTCCGGTCATGCTGAACGAGTTAAAGCCGCTGCGGACGCGTGTGGCCGAACTGGAGGGCGTGACCGGCGTCAAGCCGATGAGCGGCGCTGATGAGCCGACACATCGCCTTCCGCCGCCAGCCGGTCGACCACGCAAGTTGCGCAGCAACTGCGCACTATCACGATTCCGGCGCCCGACGCGCGGCATCGTGCAGAAGCGAAAATCAAGCCTATCATGCAGCCCGGCGGCGCGGTGGTGCAGGACAACTGGGCGCCCACCATGCGCGGCGTCAAGCTGCGCGGCGGCTATATTCGTTGGTGCGACTTGCATGCGTTAGATGTGTCTGTGTGGGCAACCTCCCATGCCTACGCAGTCGGCGACCTCGCGCGCGACACGTTCGGGGTTTGGAAGGCACTGGTTGCGCACACAAGTGCCGCAGCCGGCGTTCTTTGCCGATGAGCGCGACTTGCATCCGGATTATTGGACGGGGTCGAGCTTCCCGCTGGCCGACTCCGGCCCGCAAGCCGATCATCTCCGGGTTCGAATACGTCACCAGCACGCAGCAGCGAATGTTTGCGGCTAATGACACCGATCTGTTTGATGTCACCGCTGGCCGACATCCACGACGCTGGTTAAAGCCAGCCACGGCAGCGGTGAACTATGCCGCGGCGCAGTATGTCCAACGCTGAAACCGAGTGGTTGCTGGCGGTCAATGATGCCGGCGACTTTGTGCTGCGCTTTAACGGCGTGAGCTGGGTCACGCTCGACCCGACCACGATCGCGGATTGCGGCATTTCTACGCCTTATGCTGTTGATGCCCTGGCGCGTGACGCGGTAGACGGCACGCATTGGATTTGCCGGGTCGGTCACACCAGCGGCATGCAGCACCTTTGCGGCCGACCGGCTCGCCCATGTCGGCTACTGGGATGCGCTAACTCGGCGCCGGATAGTGCCGGCTGGATTACCGGCCCGCCGGATTCCGCGGTCGAGGATGGAGGCGGGCTGACGCACGTTTGTAAATATCGCAACGCGCACTATTTTTCATCGAAGGCGGTAGCATGAATGTCTGGTATCTCGGCATCGACAGCATCGGCGGGGTGTTGCACCAAATCCCTCTGTCGGGTGCCGCGACCAAAGGCGGCTCGTTGTTGTTTTCTGCGGTGTGGTCGCTCGATAGCTGGCGATGGCGTTGATGATAAAATGTGTGTTTGTTACCGATTTGGGCGAGGCGCTGGTGTTTAGCGGAAGCAATCCGGCCGAAGTGACCAGCTGGCGGCAGGAGGGGCGCTACGCGCTAGTCGGCGCCGCTCGGCAAGAACGCGCATCTGACGATCGGCGGCGATCTGTTGGTGATGACTGTGGATGGGATCGTTCCCATCTCGCGAAGCCATCACGAAAGAAGCCGGTCGAGCTTGAGCTGGCCATGCTAACGCGCACGATCAAGCCGCTATGGCGGCAGCAAGTGGTCGAGAAGCGGCATTGGGCCTGGAGCGCGAAGACGGTGGGATGATTATGGCGGTGGATTTGTCGCTATACCGGGCGGCGTCCAGGCGATCGATTCTGTTTGGTAGTCAACAATGCAAACCGGCGCCTGGTGCAGGTTTACTAATTTCGATGCAACTTGTTTCATGCTGATGCGCGACGACCTTTATTTCGGTACGCAGGATGGCATTGTCATGCAAGCCGAGCGTACCGGCTACGATGACGGCAACCACGCTAAGACGCCTTACATCGCGACCTTGGTCGGTGGTTGGGAAATGTTTGGGGCGCCGTCCAATCATGTTGCTTTGGCGGCAATCACGTGCGATGTTCTTGACCAATTCCCGGCAACCGCCGCTGCGATTGCAATTAGCGGCGACCATCAACTACGGGGTGAGCGGTGCCGCATCCATTGCCGCCGGTGCCCGACCCGGATGCGGGCGGGCTCGGGCTGGCGCGATGTGTGGGATGAGAGGCTCTATGGCCCGGCCGGTTCCGGGATACCCGCACGTGGCGACGCCGGTCGAGATGCACGATTACGCGCAGTGGGATAACCGCATCGATGAGACTCGCGCGCGTGCCATGGTCGCGCGCAGTAGTCTGTGGGTGTCAATCGGGCAAACCGGTTTTTGCGCATGCGCCGATTGCGCAAATTACCATCGCGCAGCAAGCGCGGCCGGTGCTTGAGTTGATCGCAACATCGGTTGTGTATGAGCCGGCCGGCGTTAACGTGGGATTAGGAGCGTAAGCCTATGCCAACCCCGGCTCGCCGCGGCGAAACGTTGATTATGATCTGCGTGATGCTGATTGCGCGCGCCTTGCTGCTGCGGCGCATGCAGGATGAAGGTTTTGTCGACGAATTCGGCAACCCTATTGACACGAGCAGCATGTTGCCCCCGGCGCAGGATATTTATGAGAAGGGGCGGCCGCCGCCTGATTTGATTCCGCCGTGGGCGCCGCCGCCTTCGCCTGGGCGGGCGCCGCCTGTAGCAGTCGCGCCGCCCCCACCGAGCCTACGGTACCGCTACCGACACCCAATCCGTTCCGAGAGGTCATCTGCGCCGCTACCGACACCCAATCCGTTTGAGAGGTCCATCTGTACCGCTACCGACACCCAATCCGTTTGAGAGGTCATCTGTACCGCTACCGACACCCAATCGTTTGAGAGGTCTGCTCCTCCGCCACCTACCGCGCTGCTGCGCCTGCTGCGCCTCCTTCGATGGTCCCGTCACAGCCGCCGGTCGGCACAACCGTTTGAGCCGTTCACGCCGTTCTTTGGCAACAACGATGCCCGCGCCTAACAGCCCATTCCCCGGCGATCCAAAACGGCCGTGATCCCGAATGCTCCGGCCTTCCCCGCCACCCGCACCGGCGTATAACCCGGCGCGGATGCACAGTTAATCCGCTACCTGCACCACCAACTGTGCCACCGCCCCCTGAGGAACCTCAGCCAGGGCCGCTCGGCGCATTCCCAAAATCATCGATTGGCGGCTCGACCGCGGGTACGCCGGGATATGGGTCCGAGTTTTATTATCCTTTTAGCTTTTTGGGATGGGTCTTTTCCCGTGCCTTCGCCCTATGGCGCTACCAGAGGAAATCCTGCTTGAAAATCAGCACGAGGGTTTGGCTTTGGTCCGACTTTGCTTGATGCCCTGCGCGGCAAGGAGCCTGCCATCGGTCCTGGCGCCGATCCAGGTGGTTATCAGCCGCCGCCGATCGCGCCACCGCCTAATAACGCACCGTAATCTAGCAATACGTAACT
>ERZ1370068.6138-contig-514_pt1 | contig 30255 bp, 40 predicted proteins | sample MGYA00561227_ERZ1370068 | MGnify/ENA primary metagenome ERZ1370068 (study PRJEB38410, sample SAMEA6850437) | metagenome | study: Metagenomic assessment of the ecological functions of the soil: analysis of the soil microbiota associated with the...
CGTAATAGCCGTGCGACAGCACGTACGTCCCGACCAGTATCCGGCGCTTCACCTCGGCGCCGAAGCCTTCGGCGCGCGTCTTCGCGTACATGTCGTCGAGATCGGAATAGGTGGCGGCGCGGTGCCCGTAGCGCACGCCGTCGAAGCGCGACAGGTTCGACGACGCCTCGGCCGGGCGCGATCACGTAGTAGACCGGGAACGCGCAAGCCCGACGTTCGCGCAGCGCGATGTCGACGGTCGTCGCGCCGAGCGCTGCGGAACACGCCGAGCGCCGCTTCGATCGCCGCGGCGACATCGCGTATCGATTCCCGCGCCGAAGTACTCGCGCGGCAGGCCGATCCGCAGACGCCGGCGAGCGGCTTCGCGCCGGCCGCGGCGCGACGATGCGCGTGTAGTCCTCGGCGGGGCGCGTCGAGCGAGGTCGAGTCGCGCGCGTCGTGGCCCGCCATCGCATTGAGCAGCAGCGCGCAGGTCGTCGGCGCGGTTGCGCGAACGGGCCCGCCTGGTCGAGGCTCGACGCGAACGCGACGAGGCCGTAGCGCGAGCAGCATGCCGTACGTCGGCTTCAATCCGCAGATGCCGGAAAGCGCCGCCGGCTGGCGGATCGATCCGCCGGTGTCGGTGCCGGTGCCGCCGGCGACGAGCCGCGCAGCGGCGACGGCCGCCGATGCCGCCGGAGACTGCCGCCGGGTACATGCGCGGGTCCCACGGATTCTTCACCGGGCCGAAGTACGAGCGTTTCGCTCGACGAGCCCATCGCGAACTCGTCCATGTTGGTCTTGCCGACGAGCACCGGTGCCGGCGCGCTTCAGTGCGTCGACAACGTGCGCGTCGAACGGCGACGACGTATTCGGCGAGCATCCGCGAGCCGCACGTCGTGCGCATGCCTTCGGTCGCGAGGATGTCCTTGTGCGCGATCGGGATGCCGGTGAGCGGGCCGCGCCTGCCCGCACGCGATCGCCGCGTCGGCGGCCTTCGCGTCGGCGAGCGCGCGATCGGGGTCCACGGTGATGAAGGCGTTGAGCAGCGGATTGACGCGCGCGATGCGCGCGAGCAACGCGTTCGCGTCGAACTCGACGCGACAGTAGCGCTTCGCGCGAGAGCGCCGCGGCGAGTCTCGGCGATGGATGCCCGCGACCATGCGCTGCCTACTCGATCACCTTCGGAACGAGGTAGAGCCCGTCGTGCAGCGGACGGCGCGAGCCGCTGGTGAGCGCCCGCTCTGGTCGGACGCCGTGACGACGTCGTCGCGCAGCGCGAGCGTCACATCCTGCGCGTGCGCCATCGGCTCGACGCCGGTAGTGTCGACGCCGGCGAGCTCGTTGATCAGCGCGAAGATCGCGTCGAGCTTCGCACCGCACCTCCTCGGCTTGCCCCGCGTCGATCTCGAATGCGCGCCAGGTGGGCGATCCGATGAACATCGGCGATCGAGAGCGTCATGGCGTTCGGTTGCCCGAGGGATGGGTCGAAGGGACGCGGACGCCGCGCGGTTCCCGCGATTGTGGTGTACGGCCCGCGGACGCCGGGTATGGCCGGTTTTTCCCGAATTTCCGCACAAAATCAGTGCGGGAGCAATGCACAATAGGTTATCATAATGTCATATTTCCGGGCCACGCACCTCCACCCTCTCACCGCGCGAGCGCGCTTCGTGCGGCGCGCTCCGGCACTTTGCCGCAGGTAACCGTCACATGTTCGAGTCTTTCAAGGGTTATTTCTCCAGCGATCTCGCGATCGACCTCGGCACCGCGAACACGCTGATCTACGTGCGCGGCAAGGGCATCGTGCTGAACGAGCCGTCGGTCGTCGCGATCCGCCAGGAAGGCGGGCCGAACGGCAAGCGCGTGATCCAGGAAGTCGGGCTCGCCGCGAAGCAGATGCTCGGGCCGCACGCCGGGCAACATCACGGCGATCCGGCCGATGAAGGACGGCGTCATCGCCGACTTCACCGTGACCGAGCAGATGCTGAAGCAGTTCATCAAGAAGGTGCTCGATTCGCGCCTGTTCTCGCCGTCGCCGCGCATCATCATCTGCGTGCCGTGCGGCTCGACGCAGGTCGAGCGGCGCGCGATCCGCGAGTCGGCGCTGGGCGCCGGCGCGTCGAAGGTGTACCTGATCGAGGAGCCGATGGCCGCGGCGATCGGCGCCGATCTGCCGATCTCGGATGCGACGGGCTCGATGGTCGTCGACATCGGCGGCGGCACGACGGAGGTCGGCGTGATCTCGCTCGGCGGCATGGTGTACTCGGGCAGCGTGCGCGTCGGCGGCGACAAGTTCGACGAGGCGATCGTCAACTACATCCGCCGCAACTACGGCATGCTGATCGGCGAGACGACCGCCGAGCTGATCAAGAAGGACGATCGGCTCCGCGTTTCCCGGCTCCGAGGTGAAGGAGATGGAGGTCAAGGGCCGCAACCTCGCCGAGGGCATTCCGCGCAGCTTCACCGTGTCGTCGAACGAGATCCTCGAGGCGCTCACCGATCCGCTGAACAGCATCGTCTCGCGCGGTGAAGAGCGCGCTCGAGCGCACGCCGCCGGAGCTCGGCGCCGACATCGCCGAGCGCGGCATGGTGCTGACCGGCGGCGGCGCGCTGCTGCGCGACGTCGACCGGCTGCTGATGGAAGAGACCGGGCTGCCGGTGATCGTCGCCGACGATCCGCTCACGTGCGTCGTGCGCGGCTGCGGCAAGGCGCTCGAGAACATGGACAAGCTCTCGACGATCTTCACGTCCGACGGAATGGGGTCAGCGTCCATCGCGGCGGCCTCTGCCAACGACGTACGTCCCTGACCCCATGCGCCACATTTCGATCGAGCCGCCGGCGTTCTTCCATCGCGGCCCGTCGCCGCTCGCGCGGCTCGCGTTCTTCGGCCTGATCTCGATCGCGCTGCTGTTCGTCGACACGCGCTACCACTATCTCGAAGGCATCCGCCGCGTCGTGGCGGTCGGTGCTGCTATCCGCTGCAGCGCGCGGCGCAGCATGCCGGAGCAGGCGCTGTCGGACATCGGCGGCTATTTCGCGTCGCTGCGGGCGCTGATCGAGGAGAACGACGGCGCTGCAAGCGCCAGCTCGTCGAGCAGGTCGGCAGCCGCGCAGGGATTCGCCGTCGCGCAGCAGGAGAACGCGCGGCTGCGCGCGCTGATCGATCGTCTCGTCGCGGCTACGCGGCGGCGCGCGACGGCCGTCGAGGTGCTCTACACGAGCCGCGATCCCGTTCGCGCAGAAGCTCTACGTCGGCAAGGGCGTCGACGCCGAGCTGCATCCCGGGCGAAGCGGTCATCGACGCAGACGGCGTGGTCGGTCAAGTCACGCGCGTCGTTCCCGAGCATGGCCGAAGTCACGCTCGTCACCGACAAGGATCACGCGGTGCCGGTCAAGGTTCAGCGCAGCGGCGTGCGCTCGGTGCTCTACGGCTCGGGCGCCGGACGCGCGCCCGAGCTTCGCTTCATGGCGCCTTCCGCGGACATCCAGGTCGGCGACACTGCTCGTGACGTCCGGGTCTCGACGGCACCTATCCGCCGGGTCTCGCGGTCGCCCGCGTCGCGACGCTCGATCGCGGAGACGGGCCAGATGTTCGCTCGCATCACGTGCACGCCGCTCGCCGGCGTCGACCGCAGCGAGCACCTGCTCGTGCTGGCCAAGTCGACCGTGACACCGCCTCGTCCGGACGAGCCCGCGGAGGCGGACGCGGTGAAGAAGCCCGGCAAGGGCAGACGCAAAGGCGCGAGGTACGCCGTGATGGCGCTGCCGAACATCGGTCAGCTTGCGTCCGCCGGCCCGGACGAGATTCTGCGGCCGGTGCGGCCGTGGTTCATCGTGGCGACAGTTGCGCTCGCGCTTCGTCGGCAACATGCTGCCGCTGTCCGGCGTCGCGCTCGCGCTCAAGCCCGACTTCGTCGCGCTGATGCTTCTCTACTGGTGCATCCAGGAGCCGCGCTATGTCGGCGTCGGCATCGCCTGGTGGATCGGGCTGCTGATGGATGTCGGCGACGGGACGCTGTTCGGCCAGCACGCGCTCGCGTACGCGTTCCTCGCCTACGCCGCCGAGTACTTCCGCCGCCGCGTGCTGCGCTTCCCGCTCGTGGCAGCAGGCGGTGCAGGTCGCCGTGCTGCTGCGGACTGTGCGCGGCGCTCGTGCTGCTCGATGCGCTTCGTCGGCGGCGCGCCGCTGCCGCGATGGACGTACGCGGCGCCGCCGCTCGTCGGCGCGCTGCTGTGGCCGGTTCTCACGCTCGCGATCCAGTCGTGGCAGCGCCCGCGACCATCGAAGACCGCGTTGTGACGGCACCCTTCCTGCTTCGCTGAGCGGACGATGGGCGCGCCTTCTTCGGCTCGCGCCGGCGCCGGCGCCGCGACGCGGCGACGCTCGGCTCCCGAGTTGCGGAACCCGGAGCGCGAGCTCTACCTCTTCCGGCGGCGGCTCGTCGCTCGCGGGCGCTCGTCGTGCTCGCGCTGTTCGGGGCCTCGTCGGGCGCTTCTTCTACCTGCAGGTGATCGAGCACGAACACTACCGAACGCTCGCCGAGACGAACCGGATCGCGATCGTTCCGATCGTTCCCGAACCGCGGCGTCATCACGCGACCGCAACGGCATCGTGCTCGCGCAGAGCTACTCGGCCTATACGCTCGAGATCCAGCCTTCGCGGGTGAAGAACCTGGAGGAGACGATCGACGCGCTCGCCGAGATCGTCGACATCCAGCCGCGCGATCGCAAGCGCTTCCAGCAAGCTCCTCGACGAATCGAAGAATTTCGAGAGCCTGCCGCTGCGCACCCGGCTGACCGACGACGGAGTCGCGCGCTTCGCGGTGAACCGCTACCGGTTTCCCGGCGTCGAGATCAAGGCGCGGCTGTTCCGCCAGTATCCGCTACGGTGAAGTGGCGTCGCATGTGGTCGGCTACATCGGGCGCATCAACGATCGCGACGTCGCGCGCATCGAGGAATGGGACGAGACCGCGAACTACAAGGGCTCCGACTACATCGGCAAGGTCGGCGTCGAGCTCTCGTACGAGCGCGAGCTGCACGGAACGACGGGCGTCGAGGAGGTCGAGGTCGACGCCGGCGGGCGCGCGGTGCGCACGCTGTCGCGCGTGCCGCCGACATCGGGCAACGATCTCGTGCTCTCGCTCGACATCAAGCTGCAGGAGGTCGCGGAAGCCGCGTTCGGCGACACGACGCGGCGCGCTGGTGGCGCTCGATCCGACGAACGGCGAGATCCTCGCGCTCGTCTCCAAGCCCGGCTACGATCCCAATCTCTTCGTCGACGGCATCGACTCGGCGAACTGGGAGCTCCTCAACGATTCGCCCGACAAGCCGCTGCTCAACCGGCCGCTGCGCGGCGCCTACCCGCCGGGCTCCGACGATCAAGCCGTTCCTCGCGCTCGCAGCGCTCACGTCCGGAAACGGACGCACGACGCAGGCGATCTCCGATCCCGGCTACTTCCAGCTTCCGGGCGCGGCGCACCGCTTCAACGACGACAAGCCGGGCGGACACGGCAGCGTCGACATGTACAAGTCGATCGTCGTCTCCTGCGACACGTACTACTACGTTCTCGCGAGCGAGACCGATATCGACGACACGTTCCGGTTTCTGACGCAATTCGGATTCGGCCGCAAGACCGGCATCGACGTCGAAGGCGAGCTTCCCGGCGTGCTGCCGTCGCGCGATTGGAAGCGCCAGCGCTTCGCCGGCGAAGGATTACCGCGAAGAGCACCGGAAGTGGTATCTCGGCGACAGCATCTCCGCCGGCATCGGGCAGGGCTACAACGCGTTCACGCCGATTCAGCTCGCGCATGCGATCTCGACGATTGCGAGCGACGGCGTCGTCCTATCAGCCGCACCTCGTGAAGTCGATCCGCAGCATAGGCACCGGCGCCGTCCGCGAGATCGCGATCCAGCCGACCAACACGGTGACGCTGAAGCCCGAGCATCTGGCCTTCATCAAGAAGGCGCTCGCCGGCGTCAACCTGGAAGGCACGAGCGCCGCGGCGTTCGCCAAGGCGCCGTACGTGAGCGCGCGGCAAGACCGGCACCGCGCAGGTCGTATTCGCTGAAGGGCGAGAAAGTATCACGCGGGCAAGATCGACGAGCGCCTGCGCGATCACGCGTGGTTCATCGCGTTCGCGCCGCTCGAAGCGCCGCGGATCGCGCTCGCCGTGCTGGTCGAGAACGGCGGCTTCGGCGCGCAGGCGGCGGCGCCGATCGCGCGGCAGGTCATGGATTACTACGTTGCCGGCGTCAGAAAGCGACGCTCCGGCACCCGCGGTCACGTTGCCGGACAACGACGATCAGAGCGATTGATGGCCCAATTCCTCGCTCAGCTGTGGGAAGTCCTGACGCGGCGCATCGACAGCTTTCTGCTCGGCATCGCGCTCTCGATCGCCGGCGTCGGGCTCGATCACGCTCTTCTCGGCGTCCGACCAGAGCGTCGCGCGCGTCACCAGCCAGGCGGCGAGCCTCGCATTTGCGCTGATGCTCATGTGGCTCGTCGCCAACATCCCGCCGCAGACGATCGCCCGCGTCGCGGTGCCGCTCTATGCGCTGGGCATCGCGCTGCTCGCCGGCGTCGCGCTGTTCGGGCGTCAGCGTCAACGGCTCGCGCCGCTGGCTCAATCTCGGCTTCAGCGCTTCCAGCCTTCCGAGCTGATGAAGATCGCGGTCCCGCTGATGCTTGCGTGGTACTTCCAGAAATTCGAGGGCCGAATCCGCTGGAAGGATTTCGTGCTGGCCGCCGTGCTGATCGCGGTCCCGGTCTATCTCATCAAGCGGCAGCCCGATCTCGGTACTGCGCTGCTGATCGGCGCATCGGGCTTCTACGTGCTCTACCTCGCCGGACTGTCGTGGAAGATCATCGTCGGGCTCGTCGTCGCTCGGCGTCCGCGGTCGCGCCGCTCGTCTGGCAGCATCTGCACGACTATCAGCGCGAGCGGATCCTGACGTTCATGGATCCGACCCGCGATCCGCTGGGCGCCGGCTACCACTCGTCGCAGGCGTCGATCGCGCTGGGGTCGGGCGGCGCTCGTCGGCAAGGGCTGGCTCAACGGCACGCAGACGCACCTCGACTTCCTGCCGGAGCGCCACACCGACTTCATCTTCGCCGTGTTCGGCGAGGAATTCAGGCTGATCGGCAGCGTCGTGCTGGTCGTCCTCTACATGCTGCTGATCGGGCGCGCGATGATGATCACGGCGAACGCGTCGACGCTGTTCGCGCGCCTGGTCGCCGGCGCGGTCACGCTGATGTTCTTCACGTACGCCGTTCGTCAACATGGGAATGGTGAGCGGAGTGCTGCCGGTGGTCGGCGTGCCGCTGCCGCTCGTGTTCCTACGGCGGGACTGGCGCTGATCTCGCTCTTCATCGGCCTCGGGGCTGCTGATGAGCGTGCAGGCGCACCGGAAGCTCGTCAATACGTAACGCCATGCGCAGCAGAGCGCGGCGAGAGGGCGCTGCGTCAGGCGGGAAGGGTTCGCGAGCGGGCGCATGCTGCGGTCCACCGTAGCGGGTGATGGAGCCGGAAGCGGCGGCCGGTGGACGCCCGACGGCTGCGTCGGGTACCCGCAGGTGGACGTGTTTCTTTGCAGCGCTCTAAGCCGCTCGCGAATTTCCGCTCCGCCCAGCGCCGCACGCGGCTTAACGCGACGTCGGCCAGGAATCTTCCGCGAGTCTTGCCGCCGCGAGGCGCGGCGTCGGAACGGTTCGGCGGCTGCTTGATCGCGATGAGCTCGCGCACGCGCTCGAGCGCAGTCTGCCTGGGCGGCGGAAGCTCGAGCGACGACTCGCCGAGCGGCGTCGTAGCGCTTGCCCCAGCGCACGAGATGCGAGCTCCACGCGAGTCCGGCGCCGAACGCCGGGCATCAGGATCAGCCCGCCCGGCTCGACGCGGTTGTCCTCCAGCGCCTCGACCAGCGAAACGGGTATCGTCGCCGAGGACATGTTCCCGTAGCGCTGGACCGTGAGGTAAACGCGCTCCATCGGCGCCCCGACGCGTTTAGCGACCGATTCGATGATCCGCAGGTTCGCCTGGTGGCGGGATGACGAGGCCGACGTCGGCCACCGTGTGACGCGGTCTTCGCAAGCACGTCCTGCGACGCGTTGACCATCGCGAGCACGCGCGCTTGAAGATTTCCGGGCCGTCGAAATTCCACGAGTATTCGCCGAGCATGACGTTGTGGTGCGCGCACGCAGCGACCCATTCCGCGCACGCGCAGAATTCCGCGGACGTCCGGCGTCGCAGCCGAGCTTCTCGCCGATCAGTCCCTCTTCGCGATCGGTCGCCTGCAGCACGACCGCTGCCGCGCCGTCGCCGAACAGCACGGCGACGCCGCGGTTGGTCCAATCCATGAACTGCGGGAGGATCAGCTCGACGCCGATGCACGAGGCGGCGCTTTGACGACGACGCCGGTGCGAATCAGCGCAGTGGCGCGTCGACAGGCCGTACATGAAGCTCGTGCAGGCCGTGTTGGATGTCCATGGCCGCCCGCGCGTTCGCGCGCCGAGCCTGCAGCTGGACGCCGGACGCGGAATTGGGAACCGTCTCGTCGTTCGAGCAACTGCCGTAGACGATGAGCTCGACGTCGCTGCGGATCGAGGCCGGCGCACGCAGTGCCCGGCGCCGCCGGCCACGTGCGAAAGCTCGATCCCGGTCGCACGTGCGACACGCGCCGCTCCTTGATGCCGGTGCGCTGACTGATCCACTCGTCGTCTGGTTTCCATCAGCGACGCGAGGTCGGCGTTGCTGAGGATCGACGGGGGCATGCACTTGCCCCAGCCGGTGATCGCCGCGTATGTCGCGGCTTCGTCCGATCGCGGGCCTATGGCGGCGCTTCGGCCTCGCGCTTCGATGCCGCCTTGGGCCGGGCGGCGGGCGCCGCCTCGCCGGCGCGTCGTCTTCCTTCCTGTAGTCGCCGATCGAACTCTTCACCGGACACACGGCGAATATCGGGCACTTCCTGCAGCCAACGGCGAGGGCAATCGGGCAGAGGCCGTCATTCGGAGTCTCACGGCGAGCGGCGGGCAGGGGCGCATCTTCGCACGTGATCGCGGATGCAGCGTCGGCAGCCGCCAATTGGTGCCCGAGTCCGAGAATGTACGCTAGTGTACGCTGCGAGTCATGTAGAGCGCGGGATTTCTCGCCCGACATCCGGCGCGCGCCGCGATTTGCGCCATGCCAACGCGTAGATGGCCGCGTTGAGCGCGACGATCCCGATGCCGAGGCCCACTTGCGTCTGCGGCGTGGCGCTTCCGGGTAGATGAGCGGCACGATGTAGTGCTCGACGAAGCCTCCGGTGTACCCGGCATCCCCGGCCTCGGCGCGAAACGCATTTTCCCACGGCGTCAGCGGGCACACCGTCGCGGTGAACTCGGTCCACGCCGCCCACGCGACCGCCGGCAGGTGCACGATCGCCCATGCGCCGGTGCTTGAACGTCAGCAAGCCCCCGGCGATGACGAAGGCGATGAACGCGAAGTGCAGCGCAACGACGGTGTCGGCCGCGAGACGCGCGGTCATGCCCCGGGAGCTGCGCCGCCCGAAGGGTCCGCGAGGGACTCGGGGTCTCGCCCGGACGAAGTCACCCATCGCCGTGTCGACGCTTGTCGAGAAGTTTGCGAGGTCGGCGAACGGCCGATGCGTTGCGGCACCTGCATCGTCGCGACGCGAGGGCTCCGCGCGCCGGCAGCAGCCTCGAGCTCGCGCGAGTGCTCGTTGTCGTGGCAATAGACGCACAGCAGCTCCCAGTTGCTGCCGTCGGGAGGATTGTTGTCGTGGTTGTGATCCTTGTGGTGAACGGTCAATTCGCGGACGTTGGAGCGGTCGAACTCGCGCGCGCACCGGCCGCAGATCCACGGAAAAAGCTTCAGCGCTTGCTCGCGATACGTCCTGCGCGCGTGCTTCCTGATGGCGCCGCGCCTCGGCGACGATACGATCCAGACGCGCGGCGTCCGGTGCGCGGGGTTTGGTCGGCATCGTTCAGTCCTGGTCGCCTCGGTATTCCCGGCAGTCGCCGCCGCGATTCCGCGTCGCTCGCCTCACGTCGGGTACTCCTTGAACTTCGGCAGCTCGTCGTCGATCTCCCACCAGGGTGCTTTCGAATCGACGAACATGTGCAGCGTCGGGCCGAACGCCCGGATCGTCGTCGAAAAGCCCGGCGGGAATGAAGACCATCTTGCTGTCCGGACGATCGTCGCCGGCGCGTTCGATCCGCAGACCGGGCAGAACGCGCGGTGGTTTCCCGGTGGACGATTCGTAGAAGCTTGACGAGCTCGCCGCCGGCGACGAGACCGGAAATTATCGGCGGGAACACCGGCGAACGTGGCGAATGCCGCGCCGTGCGCTTTCGGCACATCGAACAGTGGCAGTGACCGAAGAACTCGACCTCGCCGGCCTCGAACCGGATCGCACGGCACAGACAGCTACCTTTGGTCATCGTGATTCCTTTCCGGCGCGGACGACGCTCGCCTACGAGGTGGACTCGAGCCCCCAGGGCGTATCGATGGCGAAGAGCCACGAGCCATCGGCCTGGCGCCGCGCGACTTCGACGCTGTTCCCGGACATCTGCACCGGGCCCCGTCGGCGCCCGTGCCTTTGAGCGTCCAACCGGCGGTGAGGAGCGCGACGTCGTTGCACTGTCCCAGAACTCCGGGGCGCAAGCTCGAGCGTCGGTTTCATCGCAATGAAGCCGGCGAGCGCCGTGCGTATCGCCCGCGTGGCCCTGGACCACCTGGCCCGGTCCCGGGCGCAACGCCGCCTGCGGTTCGTACAGGCGCACCAGCGCTTCAGGTCGCCGGAATTGAGGGCGAGTGCGAACAGACGATCGAGATCTTCAGGAGTGCGGGCGCCCGCGACGGATCCTTTCTTCGCTCGGTTTTCGTGAATTCCACTTGGACGCGACGAGCCCGAACGGAGTTCACGCCTCGACGCGCGCATAGGTGAGCACATGGTGCGCGATCAACCCGGCCGCTTCGCTGCGGCACTCCGCCGTACCGTACATCGTTCGCTTGCCCGGGCGAGCACCGCGCGCGCGAAGCACGAGATGTCTTCGCTGCGCGCGCTCTTGAGGAACGCGGTCTTCATGTCGGATGTGACCCAGCGCTCGTCCATTCCGCGAAGCGTCATGATCGGCGATGCCACATCGCGACGTCGGCGGCGCCCATCATCGTCATGCCACGCTGACGATCCCGCCCGGGCGCTCGAGCGCTGGGCGGAATGGGACGATCAGCGTGCACTCACCGACTCCCGTCGAGTCGACATGAAATCCGTATGGCTGCAGGAAGGGCGTATCGGCGAGCAGCCGATTGGACGTCTTCGACGGTTGGTGCCGGCTCGCTCGCCATGCATTGCTGCTCAGGTGCGAGCGGGCAGCATCACGATCTTCTTGTACGCAGGGCGATGCGTCAGCGCGCCGAACCAGCGCTCGACGTTCGGCAGCTTCGGGCGTTCGATCGGCAGCGCCATCCAGCGCCAGATGCCGCAGCCCATCGGGATGTCGCCGATCGTCAGCGCATCTCCGGCGAGATAGGCGCGCGACGCCAGATGCGATTCGAGGACGCCGAGAACCTCGGCGGTCTTCACCCTCGAGTTCTCGATCGCCTTGTGGTCGCGCGTCGGCTTCCGGCGTGCGAACGAGGCCCATGAACAGCGCGCGGATCGTCGGCCAGAACAGCGAGACCTGCCAATCCATCCACTGGTCGCCGAGCGCGCGCGTGTGCGGATCGCCAGGCGACAATGCCGCCGTGACCGTGTTGGCGGCGTAGGTAGCGGACGATCGCATTGGATTCCACAGAGCGCACGAATCCGTCGTCGTCGAGGGTCGGAACGAGGCCGTTCGGATTGAGCCTGCGGTACTCGGGCGTGCTTACGACGCCAAACGCCCGCCGGCGTCGATGCGCTTGTAGGGGACGCCCATCTCCTCGCAGCACCACAACGCTTCTGGACATTTACCGAATTGTTCCTTCCCCAGATTACGAGCATCGATGACCTTTCAACAGACGCGGCGCGTCAATGCGAATTTCGATCCATACCGTCAATGCCCGCATCGTGACATCGCATCGCGGTCATCCGAAGCCCAGCCGGTAGCGGAAGTCGGTGGTGGCTTCGCCGCGAATCTCGGCGGGCTCGGTGCCGATGCAATCGAAAGCCGAGGCGCTCGAGGACGCGGAGCGACGGCAGATTGCGCACGTCGACGGTTGCCATGATCTCGTTCAGGACGAACCGCCTCTGCAGAGCGTGGCGAGCAGCCAGCGGCACGCCTCGGTCGCGAGACAACCTTGTCCCCAGGCCGAAGGCGTGAGCACGTAGCCGACGGACGCGTGCGAATCCGGGCGTGACTGTCGCCTGCAGCGTGCCGATGTCAAGCGCCGGTATCGACGCGTTGCAGCGCCCACGTTGAGCCAGACTTCGCCACGCCCGGCGGAGCGCCGCGTTCGAGGAACGCGTAGCGCTGGGCGAGCGAATCGACGGTCGCGTGCATCCGTCGTCGGGAACGTAGGTGTAGATTCGCGCATCCGCGAGCGCATCGAAGAGGCGGCGCGATGACATCGTCCGCAGCGGCTCGATGCGCAGCCGTGCCGTCTGCGCTGCGGGCTCATCGGCGGGCGCCATCGCGCGGCTGGCGGGAGCAAGTGGACAGCCACTCGTGCAGCGCTTCAGACGTCGACGTTCGAATGCAGCGCGATCCGGTTGCCCTCGCTAGTCCAGCACGACCGCGCCGCGAAACCATGCGGGACCGATCGCGTGCACTGGCTCTCCTTTACCTTGCCGCCGCGCTGCTCGACCTGCGCTCGTCGTCATCGCGAATCGCGTCCGTCGACGTTGAGATACGACGAGGATTCCGCCGGTCGAGCTGATCTCGCCGGCGCCGGGACCAGGCAGCCGCCGTTGCCCTCGTCGTGGGCGAGGAAGCAGAACGCGGAAGCCGTCGAACTCCTGTTTCTGACGTCGATCGCGAGCACCGCCGCGATAGAACGTCGGCGGCCCGATCGAGGTCGGCGACGGGAATGTCGAACCAGACTGCGCGGTTGTGCAGCGAATTGAACGAGCTCATCGATTCACTCCCCGGTGCGCTGCCTATTGCAGCGTGACGTCGCCCGTCGAACTCGACGTCGATCTCGAAGCCGGCGACCTGCAACCTCATCGTCGCCGGAAACTACTCGGTGCCCGCGATGCGGCCGCTCGGCGATCGCCTTCGCCACCGCGTCTGCTCGATCTCGCGTTGCGAGCTGATGCCGACTATCTTCAGGATATTTCGCGGATGCTCAGGTTGAGAAGTCTCTTCGTTCGCATCTGTGATCTCCGTTTGCTTTCCAGGTTCGCGATGGCGCCGTGCGCAACGACCACGGCGGGTGCCGTAACAGAGCACCTCGGTGATTCCCGCCATCACGTCCGCCGTCGCGTCGTAGCGCATCGGCGAGGATCGCGTTAGCGCCGAGGCTCCTCGGCATGCTGCGCATCATCAGGTCGAAGGCCTCGCCGCGTGCCTGCTCGCACAGGTTGCGTGTAGATCGTGATGTTGCCGCCGAACAGCGACTGCAATCCGCCGAAGAAGTTGCCGACGATCGAGCGCGACGCGCACCGGTGATGCCCCGGACGATTCCCAGACTTCTCGTCACCGTGTGCCCCGGCAGCGACGAACGTGCCGGTGATCATCGATCGTTGCATCAGGCTTTTCTCTCTGACTGGCGTCGATGCGTCGCGGAACTTTCGAGCGGCGAGCGGCGGGGCGCGCACCACGTCCGCGCGCGCGTCAGTTGCCGGGCTCGAGTCAATTCTATCGGGTTGCCGGACGGGTCACTCGACCAGGATCTGGCTGCCGCCGGGGCCGGTGACGATTTCGCCGCGAAAATGCACGCCGGCTGCACGGAGCCGATCGACGAGCGGCGCCAGACCGTCCGGTTTCGATCACAGCCGGTTCCAGCCGCCCGGCGCGGGTCACGCGAGCCCGTCGGCAAGCGCGCGCGACGCCGGAACTTCCGGGCCGCTGACAGCCAGAGCGTCAGATCGCCATGCCCGACCATTCGCGAACGGCGGTCCCCAGCGCCGACGAGCGAATCCGAGCGTGTCGTGAGTAGAACGCGCACGCGCCGCGTCGACGATCTCTTACGAGCGTACCGGCATAACGGTGCGGGTCACTCCTGAAGTCGGTGTTGCGCGTCAGCGCCCGGCTCGCCGCTCGTCGCGGCGATGGGCTCGCAGCGGACCTCGGTCGTCACGGAGTTGCGCGATGAAGCACTCGCCGCGCCTCGTGGTGCATCGCACGCGATCTCCTCGGCCGGTCGGCACGACGGTCGCCGACGAACGCGACTTTCGGCCGCAGCGTCGACCCGCGTCATCGCCAGCTTGCCGGCGGCGTTCCTGCCCATGACGCCGCGCGCGTCGTCGTGCGTAGCTGTCGACGCAGAACTCGCGCTGCCGCGGCGATCGACAGAAACCAGAGCATGTGGCAGCTCGCGAGCGACGCGACGAACGCCTCCTCGGGGTCGACCGCACGCGATTCCGGAATACGGGCAAGCGGCACGACCGCTCGGCGACGACGATGCGGGGACCTCGATGCCGCCGTCGAACGTCCAGACGTGTGCGCGACGCGATACTTTGTTGTCGATGAACGGCTGACCGGCGCGCCCCCAGCGGACGCGTGACGACGTATTCGGACATGTCGACCGCGTTCCGTCAGCGGCCGCCGAACCGGCCGAGCAGCGCAGCGAGCGGCGAGCGCGCGCTTGAACGCGATTTGCCGGCATCGGGATCGTAGTAGCGCCGATGGACGTAGCACCATCCCCATGTCTCGCGGCGGCGAGAGCGGCGTGATGATCGGGTGGCCGGTCGTGTTGAAATGCTGGAGCGCATGCGCATGCTCCGAGTCCTCGCAGCATCCGACGTGGCCGCAGACGAGGCAGACGCGGAGCTCCGTCCAGGTGGCGCCGATCGCGAGGCAATCCTCGCAGCCGCTCGCTCGCCGGCGCTCACCGGCTCGATGTCGCGGAAGTGCTCGCAAAACTCGGTCACGCGCGCAGGCTCCGGAGCGCTCGAAGGCGCGATTGCAGGACGAGCACCGATTACGCATGGATGATCCGGCCGCCGGCGAACGCCCAGTTTTCCCACTGGGTCCCTTGAACACGACCATCACGTTGTCCGGATGCAGACCCGGCGCGCTCGCCAGGCTGCCGACGATGTCGGCGAGGATCTTGCGCTTGACCTTGACGCTGCGGCCCACCGAGAGCAACACCTCGATCAGGACGAAATCGTCGGTCCGCTGGGCGCTCACATCCGGATAGGAAGGATCGAACCGGAAGTCGTCTGCACCGAGCTCCAGCACCCGCTGGAAGCGGTCGGCCTCGGGCACGCCCGAAGGTGACGAGCGCGCGATGGACGGCGGAGAGAACGGCCGACTTGAACTCGACGGACTTTCCTTGCGGAGCGTGACGGTGACGAGCGGCATGAGACCTCCTAGTGGCGGCGACGCGCGAAGCCTCGATGCGTCCGGATGGCACGACCAACGCCGATACATGGTAAACGACATCGTCCGGGCGAGTGAATTATGATGGGTCATTCCAGGCATAAGTGGCGACACGGGCACCGATGGCGACGCGGCAGCGAGCCTTCACGATGATGGAAATGCTCGCCGTCATTGCGGTGATCGCCATTCTGGCCACGCTCGCCGTGCCGTCGTACCTCGAGCGCATCGTCCGGCGACCAGATCAAGGTCGGCGCTGCCGCTCGCCGACATCGCCAAGCAGCCGATTGCCGCCGCGTGGAGCTCGACGCAGACCTTCCCTGCCGACAACGCGGCGGCGGGGTTGCCGATTCCCGAGAAGATCGTCTCCAACTACGTAGAGCTCGCTGACGGTGCGCGACGGCGCCATTCACCTGACGTTCGGCAACCGCGCGAGCGGCGCGATCTCCGGAAAGAGTCCTCTCGCTGCGGCCGGCGGTCGTCGACGACGCGCCGATCGTGCCGGTCGCGTGGGTATGCGGAAGCGCCGAAGCCGCCGGACAAGATGAAGGTCACCGGGGCGAACCTGACCAGCATCAAGGACGGGTTGCTTCGCTCGAATGCCGCGCGTTGAAGCGCTAGACGTCACGGACGTGCACCACCGACGAAAGCCGGCGCTTCGTTACCGGATCTTCTCAGGCTCTTCGGACGAGTACGCTGCCGTCTTCGTTTTCCCGCGGACTACGGAGAAGCCGGCGGAGAGGTACAGCGACAGCGGGCCATGGTGATTCGCCGCGGCGCTCTTCGCCTCCTCCGTCACCGGTCTTGCTTCGACGGCGCGCATCCCGCGAGCTCGCAGTCCGTGACACGCCGCGCGCGAGAAGTGACTCTCGCGATTCCTTGTTCCGGTAGCGCCGAGCGCGACGATGAAGCAGAAGATCGAACCCGTCTGTTCCGGCGTCCGGTGCCGGGTCGTCGTTCGAGCATTGGGTAGAGGCGGCGCGGCGCCGGCGTTGCACCAGCCGACGACCTCGGTTCTCCGCGTAGGCGAGATATGCCCTGCGCGGTTCCATCGCGGACGCACGCGCTGATCGCCGTCCTGATTCTCGGGTCCCGTGCGCCGCTGCCAATCCGATCTTGTCGGGGTCGTGATACGGAAAATAGCAATAGCAGAACGCCCAGCGCGGGTTGTCGGTGAACGCTTTCTCGTCGAAAAAGCGCAGATAGTCGCCGAGGCGCTCATCGGTGAGCGGCCGCACGTCGGATCGCTCAGCGGGTCGTCCATGTCCACTCCTGCGCGAACGCCGCCGCGTCGGCGTGCCGTCAGCCGCGTCCTTGCGTGCTTTCCATACTCGCTCGGCCAGGAGCGCGCCCATTGCAGCGTGACGCAAACGGATAGCGCGTCGTCGAATCGGCCGGGACGGATACGCTCGACGAGCCTTCGATCTCGAACCCGGAGCGGCGCAGCAGCGCGATCCATTCGCCGTGCGACGGATGAAACTCGACCTCCATCCGCCGTTCCATTCCAGGCGACGCTGCAGCGGCCGACATCGACGGCGGATCCGCTGCGGAGGCTCGCTGCGAACGCGTCGATCGTGAGCATGATGTCGATCGACTCCTCAGGCGTCGCGCCGGGCCATCGATCCCAGCCGCTGCGCACCAGATCGTGAAAGCGCCTCGGCCTCGGCCAGAAAGCCGCCGGTCGCGGCAGTTTCGATTGATTCGCGCGGCGCGTCCCAGCCCACGCCGCGCTGAACGTTCACGACGGGTGGCATCGCCTCGGACGTGTCGTTGTAGTACGTCGTCTCGATCGACCCGGCGTCGCCGACGATGAACGCGTGGCGGTGGCGCGCCGTGGCGAAGCTGCACGAGATTTGCGCGAGAAGGCCGCTCGGGAAGTCGACGAGAGCCTGATCGACCGTGCGATCCACGCCGGTCTCGGCGATCCGCGCCATCGCGTGGACGCGGATCGGGTCGCTCGCCGGCGATCATCCGAACCAGGCCGATCGGATAGCTCCCCGCATCCATCAGCGATCCTCCGGCGAGCGCGGGGTTCCATCCGGATGTTCGACGCGTCGGTCAAGCAGGAACCGAACGACGCATGAACGAGCTGCAGGCGTCCGATCGACCTTTCGCGTGCAGGAGCTCGCGCAGCTTGATCGTTTGCGGCTGCGCCCGATACGGGTAGCCTTCGACGACGTACACGTTGTTGCGCCGCGCGGCGTCGAACGATGGCCTTCGCTTCCGCAGCCGACGTGGCGAGCGGCTTTTCGCACAGCACGTGCTTGCCGGCGTCCGCCGCGCGGATCGTCCATTCGGCGTGCAAGTTGTTCGGCAACGGGTTGTAGACCGCCTCGATCGCGGGGTCGGCGAGCAGCGCCTCGTAGCGTCGCGTGCACGCGAGACACGCCGGTCTCGCGGGCAGTGCGCTTTCCGCGCTCGATGTCCCGGCTCGCGACCGGCTTGAATGCTCGACCTTGCGCGATGGCTGCACGGCCGTTGATGAACAGCCGCGCGATGTTCGCGGCGCCGAGGATGCCGATCGTTCAAGCGGTTGCGACGGTGAGGTCACTCTGGGGCTCCGTGTGAGTGCATCAGCCGTCGATCTCGACCTCCGCTTCGATCTCGACCGGAATGCCGAACGGCAACTCGGCCATGCCGACGGCTGAACGCGCGTGGCTGCCGCGCTGCGCGACCGTAGAGCTCGAGGATCGAGTTCGCGAGAATCCGTTGATGACGAGGGGCTGCTGATCGAAGCCGGGCGCGGAATTCACCATGCCGAAGACCCTGAGCCACGCGGTAACGCGGATCGAGATCGCCGAGTTCGCGCTTCAAGCTGCCGAGAATCGAGAGCGCGGTCAGGCGCGCAGACTGTTGCGCCTGCTCGAGCGACACGGCGAGGCCGACCTTGCCCAGCGGGCCCGCGAGCGACCCGTCGGCGATTCTGTGCCGCGTGGCCCGATATGTAGCCGCGGTTGCCGCGAACGCGCACCCATGGAAACGGCAAGACGACACCCGGCGGAAGCTGCAACGGTTCGGGCAGCACGAGGCCCAGCGCCTGCAATTTCGGCTTCGATGATCGGCATGCGTTCCCGATTCAGAAGTTCTTGTCGAGCCAGTACTGGCGCCGCGCGACCGGGTCGGTCGCGACCGCCGCGGCAGCGTTCTCCGTACTTCTTGTCGACGACCGGATAATTGCTGCCAGGAGTCGCGCATTTCGCGCCGGATCGTCGTCTGTCGCAACCTCCATCTGCGCGAGCGCCCAGCTCTCCGACGTGAGATCGGCGGCCGTGCTGACGAGCGACGTGCCTGACCGCGCGGAACCGTATCCGGGTTGATCTCATCGAGACCCGGCGCTTCCGGCGACCAGCGTGTACCACGCGCCGCATTCGGCGAGCTCCTGAGCGAAGTAAGCGCGAGCGCGCTCGGTGTCATAGCCGAAACGCCGCGTGCGACGAGGCCGTCAGCCGATGGCGCGAGCAGACGAGCGCGCAGCCGCCGAATCGGGTGCTGGCTCAGCTCTCGTCATAGGTCGACACTTCGATGAGATTCATGTCCGGGTCCCGGAAGTAGACCGATCGGATCGGTCCGCGCGCTCCGGTCTTCGCGCACCGGACCCTCGATGATAGCAACGCCGCAGCGCGCCAGATGGTCGATCACCTGCGAAAGCGCGACGGCGGAGATCAGGCACACGTCGACCGAGCCCGGCGTCGGATGCGCGGCCCTCGGCTCGAACTCCTTGCCGGATTCATGCAGATTGAACTTCTGCGAGCCGAACTGGAGCGCCTTGCGGCCGGCCGCCGAAGGTGACGACGCCCATGCCTGAGCACGCGCGCATAGAACTCGCAGGTCGCTTCGATGTCGCGCACCGTGAGAACGATGTGATCGATTCGGTCTATCTTCAATCGGGGATTCGGCGTGCTGCTCGAAGCTGCGGCGCAAGCCGTTCCGACGTCACCGCAGCGCCTTGCGGACAACGAGCTTGAGCCCCGACCACGCGTCGTCGACCGCGCAGACCTTTGACGTCGACGAATCCGAGCGGCAGCGCGAGCTCGCGGATCGTATTCTCGCCGATGTCGGTTGGCACGTTTGCGGACTCTTTCGGCCACGAGACCCATACCGATCGCCTGCGGCCTCAGCTTGTCGCGAAAGGATCGCGAGCGCCTTGGCGAGCGCCGCTCGCTCGGTCGCGAAGACGTGCACGACGTCGGTCGACCGATCGAGCTTCGACGTGAACTCCACCGACGGCGGCAGCGGGTCGAGCAAGGTCGCGATAGTCCGTCGGGCGCACCCATGAGGTGGACCTTGTGCCGGTCCTTGATTGCCGAGTTTCGTCGCAAGCGGTGTGCCGGAATAACCTGCCATGGGGGCTTCGTGCGGGGACCCAACGGTTTACTGACCGCGACAACTCGAATCCGTTCGGGGCGGCGCTTATCGTCTCGCTCGCTACAGCGGCTCGAAATCGATCCGGTGCCTGCGAGTTGATCGTGGATGAGCTGCTTCCACGGACCCTCCGGCGCCCAGATGCGCGTGACGGAGTCGTACGCGATCCGCGGGTCTTCCTTGGCGACGATCGCCCGGTAGAGGAACACCATCACCGAAGCGCGCATGTTGACCTGGCAATGGACGAGAACCTTGCGGCCGGCGAGGCCGCGAAGGACTGCCGGCGAAGACGCTCGAAGTCCGCTTCGGGTAGGGCCATCGAAGCGAATCGAATGTTGACATAGACGAGTCCCTGTCGGCCCGCGACGATCGCCGCTTCGTCGCGAACGGCATCGGAAACGCTTGGCGGCGCGAGGTAGACGACTGCGCCGAATCCCTGCGCGCCGAGGCCGGCGAGCGCGTCGGCCGAAGGTTGGCCGGACGTGACGAGCTGCGGCGAGATTTCGACGACATTGGGCGCGCGAAGCGGCCGCTGCGCAATCGCTGACGAGCTTCTGCCAGCGCCAGCAGTGAGCGTGCAGCGCGACGGATCCGAGCGAGCGAGAGACGCCGCCACCGAGTCACGCAGATCGATCTGAATCCGATCAGCCATGCCCTGGCGCGCTTGCTCCCAGTAGATCTCGATCGCGTAGCCGTCCGGATCGGCGCAGCGGAACGAAACCAGCGACTCGTCCCGATACATCGGTTTGACGGATGCCGACACCCGGCTTCGCGCATGCGATCGTGGAGATCGACGACCTCCGCGCGCGGATTTCAATCCGACATCCGAAGCTGGAACCACGGGGGCATGCGGGATCGGTCTCGCGGTCATCCGATCAGCGCGAGCTCGAAGCCGTCCTCGTCTGGACGAGGAACGTATGGGACTCCCGCGACGCATCACGGTCCATGCCGAGCCACTTTGCGCGTAGAACGACCCGGCGGCGCTCCGGTCGCGAACGTGGAGGTGCAGGTGATTGAGCCTCAACAGTGGCATCCGCTGGGGCCGCGCCAGCGCGTCCGCGATGCGTGCGCGCAGGCGTCCGCTCGTCGACGCTCTCGTCCATGGAAGGCAACGACGCGAACTCCCGGCCATCGCGCCCGTGAGCGCGCTCGCATCGTCCTGACCCATCTCCTGCAGCGTCGATCCGTCGAAGCAGCGCGGCGAGCCGCGCACGCTGCTCGTACGCATGATTGAACTGCGCATCGCAGCGGGGAATCGGCGTCGGATAGGTGCGCATCTCCTCGTCGAGGGCGCGCTTCGCGCGCAGCACGAAGTCGCGCAGCTCGGTGGCAAGCGAGCGCAGTCGATCGGTGTCTGCGGCGGTGGGCGCCATTCCTCGGATTGTAGTTGCGTCAACGCGGGGTCATCAACCGCTCTGCACGCGGGCGTAGCGAACGGCAGCGCGCGCTTGCGCCTTGGCGGCCTCCTCGAGCACGGTCTTCGGGAGGCGCCGACGTCTCGAGCGAGTGAAGCAGCGTGGTCGAAACCGCGGCCAGCCACCTCGACGGCAGCGAGAAACGCGGCTTCGTTAGCCTTCGAGGCCTTGTTGAAGCCGCTGATCTTGCGCACGTACTGCAGCGATGCCGCGCGAATCTCCGCGCGTCCGTCACTGGCGGCGCGAAATTGAAGAGCATCCTTGATGTTTCTGCACATGGGGTGCGCCTCGCTTTGGGGACTGGGGAGCGGCTCGAGAGCGGCCGGTGACTACTGGCTGTTTCGAGAATGCGGCGAGGTCGCCGGGCTTGCGCAACCATCTTGTCGACTTCGGCCGCATGCAGCTCCTCGGCGAGGATCATCTGCCGCGCAAATTCCTCCAATGCGACCGAGCGTCCCTCGACCTCTGCCAGCAATTCCCGGTAGAGCGTCAACGCGCGCCCTTCTTCCTCCAGGGACTCCTTGAGCATCGCGGCGATGTCGTGCTTGTGCGAATCGAGCAGCGCGCCGATCGCCAACGACAGGATAGGCCCCGAGCGTCGTGATCCATTCGCCGACGTTCTGGGCGTGCACCAGCGATTCGCTGGCTCTGGTCGCGGAGCCACGAAACGATCGGGATCCGCCCGAATCCGAACACCAGGAAGGAATAGTGGGTGTAGCGGACAACGCCAGCAAGCTCCGCTTCCAGGATTCTGATTCAATGTGGCAACAACTCGGTCGCGATCGATATCGGGCATGGCGGCAACTCCATCGGGCTTGCAAGTCACTCTGAACGGTTCGTTTTGTCTCGGTCGCGGGGTGGTCGATCCGAACCCGGTTCACGCGTCGCCGGTCGGCACGATGCCGGCGCTCTCCGACCATCAGGATCACCGCGCGCTCCGGTGCGCGAGGTTCGATGGCCGCACGCCCTTCGGTACGACGAAGCCTTGCTTCGGACCGAAGCTCGACCGATGCGGTCCTCGAGATCGATGACGAAGCGGCCCTCGATCACGAAGAAGAACTCGTCGATCGTCATCGTGCTCGTGCCAGTGATACTCGCCCTGAACGACGCCGAGGCGGACGACGGATCCGTTCACCTGGCAGAGCGTCTGGTTGTACCAGCGGTCGGTACAGGTCGCGACGAGCTCAGGAAGGTCGACCACTTCGAGCGGCGGGTAGCGAATGTCGAGAGATGAGTTGCGTACGGATAGGTTTCCGGTTTGGCTCATTATGTGCCTCCGCGATCATCGGATCGATGCCACGTAGTCCGCCGGAAAGCCAAGGCGTTGCGCAAGCGCGCGTAGCCGCTCGGCGTATTCCGGATTGTGCTCCCTCGACGGACGGCGGCTCGACCAGGTTGTAACAAAGCGCCGGAACGCTTTGCGCCGCCGGCGATCTCGGCGACGACGGCCTCGGGCCGATAATCGCCGAGGCCCGGTTCCGCGTAAAGGGCGTTCCAGCTCCGCATGTGACAGCGAGGCGAGCATTCCGTGCACATGGCCCGCGTTCGAGGTCACGAGTGTCGCACGCTTGCCGATGCGAAGCTCGACGCCCCGAACCTGCGCCGGTCGCAACCGCAGAGGCGCTGCCCCCGTTCTGAAGCACGGCCCGGTCCATGAAAAGACCAGCAGAAGAAGACATCGACTCGTCGTCTCATGGCGAAGGCTCCGGTCCTGTCGCGGGCGACCAAGGCCAGGTATTCGCGCACGGTGCCGCCGTCGAGCGGCCTGGCCATCACGCGAACGGTGTTGGTGCGCGCGCCCATCTCGATGTCGTGGCGCTTGCGCACCTCGGTGAACGCGCACCGCTCCCAGAAGCGCTCGGCCCGCGCGTTTCCCTCGACGACGCCCAGCCGCATCCATCGCGCTCCCAGGCGGTGCGACCAGCTTTCGAGTTGCCTGCATACACTGCCCGGGCCATGCCGGTCCCGCGCAAGCGCGTCGCCACGATGAACAGGCCGATGTGCCACACGCCCTTCGCAAGAAGGTCCGAGACGACATTCGCCATTCCGATCAGCGAGCCCGTTTCATCGACTGAACCCGATAGTCCATTTCCGGGTGAACGAAAAGCCCTCGGAAGCGTGCCGTGGACTTCCTCGCGTGCGCCTCGGAAGGTCGGGTCCGCGTCCGCCAACGGCCAGGAAATACTCGGGATTCGCCTCGAAGAACCGCTGGCAGATCGGGGACGTCCGCTGCGCCCAGCTCGATGGCGCACGGAAACGCGCTGTGGCAGAACAACGCCGCCGTTCGCGCGTGCTCTCATGGGCGCGGTCGCACCATCAGCAGCGCCTGTCCGTCGGGCGTCGTCGCTTCCGCCTGCGCGGCAAACCCCGCACGCATGTAGCAGCGGATCGCTCGCCGATTGTCCGGCGGACGGATCGGCTTGCGCCTTGGTGATCGATGGATCGCGAAACAACTCGTCGACGCACGAGCGCACCAGTCGCCGGGGACTGCCCAGTCTCCTGGCCCGCGCTCGCTCGCCGTCGGCGTCGGGTGACCGACGCCTGTGCACCACGGGATCGGCCTCGTGCTGGCCTCGCGAAGCCGATGACGACGTGCGCATCGGACTGAAGCCTGGCGGGCGTCATAGTCGACAGCGCGACGTCACCCGCGTATCGTCGACGGCGGGAGCGCATCGAGGCACGCCGTCTGCTTCAACGACGGCCGGCGATCCAGCGTCGGGGCGAGCTCGCTGCACATGCTGGGCCCCGTCGTTCCGAGCCGGCCGTGCTTGCCATTCGGGTGTCCGTCGGGTTCAGGTGAAGTGCAGCGACGCGATCATTGGCCGGTCGGCGGGCGCCGCGTCAACGCGCATGCCGCCGTAGATGCCGGGAGTCGACCCCGGGAATCGCGATCGCCGCGACCGTCTTCGCGTAAGAACTCCGCCGGGCCGACGCCGCCGATGATCGCGCCAGCGCCAGCCTCGAGCGCGCTGCGCCGTGCAGCCGCCGGCTCAAGCTGGCAGCGCCCGGCCGATCGCCGCGGCCGCGCTCGCTGCCGCCATGCGACGCCCTCGGGCCCGAAGGAGTTGCGGCACGTGACGTCGTGGCAGGCGGCCAGACCCAGAACCGCAGTCATCGCGGAGGCGCGAGCGTGGCCACGTCGCCGGGGCTTGCGCGAAGGCAGTCAGTCGGCTTCCGACGCGGAGCTCGCGAAAGTGCGCGCGGACCCAATCGGGACGGCGGCGACTTCTCCGGCGCAAGCGCGCGTCGGACCGATCGCCGCGGGGCCGCGCACGCGGCAGAAGCGCATCGGCGACGGCGGGATCGCGCAAAAAGCCTCACCGAGCATGTCGTTTGCATGGTCCCGTCTCCGTTCGATGCGCTCAATAGACGCGCCGGGAACGAAAGCGCCTGAGTTGCGGGCGCAGTAGTACGGCATAGGCGCTGCCGAACGCGCGCGCGAGAACTACGCGCCTTCCTCGGCGCGGGCGCGAAGGTCGCTGCGGGCGCTGACAACGAGGAGGAACGCGGCCCACGCGGCGTGGCAGTCGGAGCGCAGAACGCGGAACCGAGCGCCAGGAGGGTTCAAGGCCGCGTAGATCCGGATGGCGGAGAGGCCGGAACGGCCCGTCCGTCGTCAGTTGATGCCCGGTGCCCAGTGCTGCGCGCGAAGACGCGCACGAGCGCAGGAAAGCCAACGCCCACGACACGAGGACGATGCCGAGGCCGATCAAGACACTGCCGGCGACGACGACGCTGGCCGCGCGAACCACGATGGCACGCGGTTCGAGGCAGATATCGCACGGGCGATCCCAGGTACGCACAACCGCCAGACGCAACTGGCAGCATGAACCGCCAGCGCTGCGAGCGAGAGCCGCGCCGATGTGCTAGCGCGTTGGAGCGAGCGCCGGGAGGCCGGGTCTCCGCCACGAGGCAGCTCAGCGGGGAAGCGTACGAGAATGCGCGTGAGGCCGAAGAGAGGCCCAGAACGACCGGGTAGCGCGCCATAGAGAAGGACGTCCGGCGTTGGACATCGGACGGGTCGCGCGCACCGGCTACACCCACCCGTCCCGCCGGTTCATGGTCTCGGGCCGGCAGGTAACGCTGTTTTCAAGCTACGCCTGCGCCGCGCCTTCGGCACAAGCTGCACCAGAGGTCGTAGAAGAACGTCTCCTCTGCGATGCGTTCCCCTCCCAGCGCTGTTACGCGAGCTCCTCGATGCGGGTCACGGTTCCGTCCAGCCATTCGAAGCGGAAGACCCGGCGAATCACGACTCGGTCGCCGTTGACGAACACCGGACGGATGCAGGCCGAGGTACCGCCTTCGCCTTCGCGAGAACGCGGCGCTCGTTCGCCATGAGATTGTCCCGGCCGACGACGCGGCGCCGCCTGGTTTTCCTGCATCGACGCGTCGGGAGCGTAAAGGCCTCGATGGCCTCGACGTGCGCGTTGCGCTCGACCAGCGCGATGAATCGTTCCAGCGTCTCGGCTGTGGGCATGCGCGGACTATTGATCGGTATTGAAGATGTCGACGACGGCTTCCTCACTGACCCGCCCGTCTGCTTCTTCCAGACCCGACGTACTTGCCCGTCACGCGCACGGGGTTGCGGTCTGTTATCGTTGAACGCGACTCCTCGAACGTGCCCGTTTCGGCTTACGCGAGATCGCGGATCGCGCGCCGCTTCCACTCCGTGGCAGCGTTGGAAAACACAGCGAAGCTCGGCAGGGGCAAGCAATCCCGTCCAGGTTTGCAGCGCCTCGCGTCCGGCCCCATGACGATGGGCGCGTTGGGCGGGAACATCGACGCGTCAAATCGGCGTAATTACGACAGGGTCTTTTCAGGTCCTTCGCCCCCGCCGCCTTTGCCCACTCGGCAGAGAGCGGCGCGTATCACCTGGCTTCCTCGGTCGCGCGCGTATCCTGCGCAGGCGCCTGCGGCGCTTTGCGGTGCATCCCGGCAAGACTGCGAGGCTCGCGACGAGCGTGTCGCGGTGTGCTGAAACAGCGAAACGATCGCATGGAAAACCTCCTTGCGAGGTCGGGACGCTTCCGTACGTGATCGGCGGCGTCGGCGGACGCATGCCTTCCGGGCAGGCTGGGTTCACGCGCGCGATCGATGACGGGAGTCAGCTCTGCTCGCGGCGATGCCGTCGTTGCTCGGCGGACTCGCCTTCATAGGAAAACCGATGCTACGGCGCCGGCACGTCGACACGCGCCTCGAGAGCGTTGATGTTGAGGGTCGCGAATCGGCCGCGCGGCGTCGCGAGCATCGCGGCGATGTAGACGCCGCATCTTCCGACAGATGAGGTAATCGGCCGTGCGCAAGCCGGAAAGCGACAGCGCCGCACAGCGCTGTCTCGTCCGTCGTGCGCGAACAGCGGCGGAGCCCGCGGGATCGGCCGTCGTCCGTGCGCCGTGGCGGCGGCAGAAGGTCGCACTGGCTCAAGCGCGCGCGCCGGCCAGCAGCCGGGATCTCGCGCCGGCTCGAAACGAGAAGCCGATCTAAGCGCCGCAATGGCAGGATCCCGCCTTGAACACTCGGCCCAGGCTGACGATGGCTCGCGCCGATAGGGTTCGGCCGCCTGAGCACGCGGCGCTGCGGAACCGCGAGCACGCGCTGACCGCCAGCGGGCGAGTGCCGGCCGGCCCGCTGCCAGACGGCTACTTGCGGTTGACGACGAGCAGCGCGAGCACCGACGACGGCCGCGATGCTCGCCCAGCTCAGCGGAATGACCGCGGTGTCTTTCTCGGTGACCGAAAATTTGAACGGGCCGAACTGCCCCTCGTGCGTTTCCTTGGTGTTGTACTCAGGAAATGGCCGAAGACAGAGCCGAGAATGCCGAGAACGAGAAGGATAGCTCCAATGGTCTTGACGCCGCTCATGCCTGCCTCCGGAGAGGCAGAAAGTCGAGTCAGTGTTGCAGACGCGGCCCAATTTACCCTTTGCCGGTACCGGGGGTCAAACAGCGATCGGTTTCCGATGCGGCGTCTTGTGCGGTCTGCGACTCGCGACCTCACGAGTCTTGCGCGCAGGCGGCTCCTATCGCTGCTGCGCCGGTACCATCTTGATCGCGCGCGGCGAAGCGCGCGCGTGCCTGCGCCGCGTCGACCGGTCGGTGCCTGACCTTGGTGCTCGCGGGATCGCTTGCCGAGAAAATTGTCGCCCTTCCAGTTACGCGCGGGCCTTTATCGGCCGCTGGGACGATCCGCACGCGCAGTTCGGGCAGACACGTTCTGCAACGCGCTCTCGACGCAGGTAGCGCAGAACGATGCACTCGTAGCTGCAGAATGCGGGCCTCCGATCGAGGTCTGGGGGCAGCGGCGTGTTGCGGATTTCGCACGTGGGTCTCAACTCGAGCATGCGGCTGGCCCCGCTCGGACGGTTTGCGTCATGGCGCTGGCTGCCGGGGAGAACGGTGACGAGCCTGATGCGGCGGCGATGGCGCTGGAGGGAGACAGTTCACGAAATCGCCGATGACGAGATTGGGCTTTCCGGAACCCTTGACTGACGACGCGGCATGACAACACCTTGGCTGGCGCCGCATTCCACTGGATGTTGGTCGCCGTTCTGGCGGCCCAGGGCGCGGCTGCGCGGCTTCGTCCAGCCGGGCGAGCGCCCCGGCCTTGCGCTCGAACAGGAGATTTCCGGAAGTAATGGCCGGCCGGCCTCGTCGTCGTTGGCGATGGCATCGCCCGGAGACTGGCCCCGGAGGTGCAGATCACACTGAACCAGTGTTTGCAATATAGCGCTCCCGGCCGCGCAGGAAAGTCGGACACCGGGCGCGGGTCGGCGAACCCCGCACTCGGCGTCGGATCGAATGAGTCGATGCGCTGATTCCAGCTCGTTGCGGCGCGCGCCGCCCTAAGGTTGGCGCGAGATTCTCACGTACGAGGGCTACTGCGGGCTCGCCCTTGAGCGAAAACCGGGCGGCGTCTCGCCCGGTCTCCTTGGCGCCGATCGCCGGCACGTGTTCCGCCGCGGCGGCGAGAGCCCCATCCTGAGCACGTCGCCGTAGAGACATTCGTATCGACCGGCTTCCTACGTACGTCTCGTGCCAGATTCCGACGCTGCCGTCGGCGCCGACCTGGCGCGGTGAAACGCTTCCACGCGTCGAGAATGGGTGACAGCGGATGCGCTCGCGCAAAGCGCTTCCGGCAGCTCGAAGGATCGCCAGTATTGAAACTGGCGCGGCTCCGCGCCCGTATGTTTGAAAGTGATTCACGGCGTACTGCAGGAGACCCAGCTCGCGATGCGACAGCAGCTGCTCGACCATCCGGGCGCATCGCCCTGGCGACCGGAAGCCACTTGCCGATCATCAGCAGCTTGTTGACGCGCATGCCGATGATGAAGACGACGAACGGGCCGTCGATCTGCGCGGTGAATCGGCCGCGAAAGATCTTCCGTCATGCTCGAGAGCCCTCCCGGCCGGGGCGCGGCTCGCCACGCCGCCCAGCGATATTCGACATCGGGCTCGAGCTCCGGGGGCCGGGCTGATCCCGGACGCCCGGCAGGTGAAGCAGCGTGCTTTTCGATAGAACGCGCGGGCTTGTCGTTGCGCTGAAGGGGACGTGAACAGGCGCAGCTCCGCGGGTGAGCACGCGCGGGCCTGGCGCAGAAGCGCGGTGCCGACCCCCCGGCGCTGATGCTCGGGAAAGACGACGATGCCTGCGGTCCACGGTAGCTTCCAGCGCGAGCAGCGCCGGGGAGAGGCGTCCCGGTTGCCCGGCGACCCACACTGGCGGACGACGGAGAGAACAGCAATTGGTGCGAAAGAATTCCCCTCGCCCCTTCCAACGTGTGCCGCTGATGCTCTTCGCCGTAGGGGTAGCTCGACGCGATTGGTCTCGTGCCATCGGCGGACAGCGAGGGCGTCGAAGTCGCGACCGGCGTACGGGCGCACCGCGAGTCAGGATTCATTTGTCGTGAGGAATGCCGTCCGCGCAGCGGGCGATCCGGCTCGCTGTCCGCGACCAACGGGCCATTCAGCTGCCCGCGTCCCGAGCGCGAACATCAGGCCATCCAGTTTCGTTTCCTGCTGCGGGCGAGACGGGATTCGACGCTCTCGCCCTCGAAATCCGCCGGCGCGCGGCAGAAGAAGCCGCCTGGATCGGCGTTCTCCCAGCTTTACGTTGACGTTGACGACCGCGTAAGTGTGACTGTCATTTACGATCTCGCTGGTGACAGATGGGCACCGCGCCGCAGCGCGCACAGACGTGAAAGGCGGCCGTCTGCGTCCCCGAACGCGTAGGGCGACATCAGAGCGCGGAATCGCGGATCGTGACGGTCAGGCGTGCGTTGGGGTTCGACGTCCAGACGCCGCCGTGTAACTGACGCAGAACAGAGCAGCCGCACGCGCGCGCCGGGATCTCGGATGAGCCGCTGCGGCCATTCGAAGGCGCGAGGGCAATATTTGCCGCAATGGCATCGGCCGCTGGTCGCGACGGTGCAGGTCACGGTCGAGGAGCTGAATCCAGGAATTTCCACGTGGACGCGCCGTCAAGGCAGGACGACCGGACACCAGTTCGCGATCGCGCTGGGTCTGAAGGTTGCGAGCGTTGACGCGCCGACGGCTGCTCGCCGGTCGGATGCGTGGCTTCCCGGTGGGTGATGCAGCCGCACTTGCCACGCAGCGAACGAATCGTCAGCGACTTGGCGCCCCACGAGTAGCCGCGCGTCGCGCCCCGTGCGCAGACGATGCGCACGTCCGCCGCCTTGTAGTACGCCCACAGCGTGCCGTAGCGTCGACAGATCGAGCAATTGCAGCTCGTCAGTCGGCGGGGTTTTCGGGGAACCGACGCGGACAGGACCGCGCTGGTGGCAGGTTGGCGAGTCAGCGTTTGGGTCGTCGCGCTTTCGAGGAGTCTCGCGACTCGGCCTGGCACAGCCCGGCTGACCGTCAACGCGTTTTCCCAGCTAAGTGACCGTCCGGCTCGGTTCCAGTAGATACCGATGCCGCTGCCGCCGAATTGCGCGTGTCGAGCTTTCATGTCCCATGGCCGTGCACCGTGTAAGCTCCGGTAGCGGATACCCTGATGCGCCGGAGTAACCAATACGTAACTG